>Ga0182021_10000519_pt1 | contig 41444 bp, 46 predicted proteins | sample 612E3MmetaG_FD_120493 | JGI IMG/M metagenome (GOLD analysis project Ga0182021, IMG submission 120493) | Permafrost microbial communities from Stordalen Mire, Sweden - 612E3M metaG (Illumina Assembly) | ecosystem: Environmental > Terrestrial > Soil > Wetlands > Permafrost | place: Sweden...
CCGCACCTTCTCGGGAGGCATGATGCAGCGCCTCTCCATCGCCCGCGCCATGATGCACGACCCCGAAGTGCTGTTCCTCGACGAGCCCAGCGCCGGCCTCGATCCGCAGACGCGCCTGCTGCTGTGGGACCTGATCCGCGACTACAACCGCCTCGGAAAGACCATCGTCATCACCACCCACTACATGGAAGAAGCCGACACCCTGTGCGACCGGCTGGCCATCATCGACCACGGCCGTATCATTGCTCAGGGCTCGCCCCAGGAGCTCAAGCGGTCGATCCCCGGCGGATACCTGCTGCGCCTGCGATTCGACCACGTGCCGGACCAGTTGATAGCGGAGTTGGAGAGGCTGCCCGGCGTAACCGAGGTGCGCTCGGCGGACCGCATCGCCGCCGACGTTTACGCGGATCGCGGAGGGACGCTCATCCCCGCCATCGTGAATCTCGCTCAGGCGGCGGGCGCCGACCTTCGCGACGTGCACATCCAGGAGCCGAGTCTCGAGACCCTGTTCCTGCACCATACCGGAAGGAGTTTGCGCGATTGAACTGGAAAACGTTTTTCGCCATGCTCGCGCGCGACGGTCATGTGGCCCGCCGCAACCTGCTGCCCATGCTGCTGCAAAACCTGTTGCAGCCGCTCCTGTTCGTCTTCATCTTCGGCCGCGTGATGACCACCAGCGGCATTATGCGGCCGGAGTATAAGACGCTGCTTCTGCCGGGCATTATGGCCATCAGCATGGTGCTCTCGGGCATTCAGGCGGTGGCCATGCCGCTGATTACGGAATTTCAGTTCACGCGCGAGATCGAAGACCGCCTGCTGGCGCCCATGGAAACCGGCTGGCTGGCGGTCGAGAAGATAGTGGCCGGCATGATCCAGGCGCTGGTGGCGGGCCTGGTGGTGATTCCGGCCGGGTTGCTGCTGATGGGCTCGGGGGTGAACCTCAGCTTCCACCAGCCGTTTGCCTTCGTGGCGGTGTGCCTGCTGGTGGCTTTCTTTTCGGCGGCCGGCGGCCTGACGCTGGGGTGCAGCGTGGGCCAGACGCAGATCGGCCTCATGTTCAGCCTGGTGCTGGCGCCCATGATTATGTTCGGCTGCGCCTACTACCCGTGGAGCGTGCTCAGCGCCTTTCCGGTGCTGCGAATCGCCGTGCTGGTCAATCCGCTGGTGTATGCCAGCGAAGGGTTGCGAGGCGCGCTGGCGCCGCAGGCTCCGCACATGAGCATGGCCGTGGTCCTGGGCGCGCTGCTGCTGATTGATGTGGCGGTGCTGGCGGCCGGGCTGCACCGGTTCCACCGCAAGGCCGTGAGCTGAGAGGCGAGAAGACGGGGACTGACGGATGCGTCCACGCGGCGGTGCGGCTACACCTTGTTTGACGAGGGTTGGCGCGCGCCTTGGGACACATTCGTCAGGCCCCAGGCAGGGCTAGCGGCACGCACCGGGAAAGGGGCCGAGATCGTGAAGCACCTGTGTACTCTCCATCCAGCCACCGGCCCGACCCGGAATAGGGATTCCGTTCACAGCGCGGACGCTGAACCATGACACCCCCCCGCTCCACTTACAATACACGTCAAAATCAATGGTGGCAGTGCTGGTCCCGGACGCGCGCAGCCGGTCTGCCAACCACGGGACATCGGAGACAACAACGTGGGCATTTGGAGCGGAAACAAAGGTGAATCGCACGGCTCCCAATGGAAGGGGACGAAACGGGTACGGCATTGCTTCATCGGACCACTCCAACTGCTCCACAACGTGGTGAGGTCGAGTGCAGCAAGAGAAGAAGAGTGCAGCCACGGCAATGAGCCCGATCCTTCCACACCGTCGCGCGCTCAAGTCCCATCCTCTCACAACCAGACGCCGGAACTCCCAATTGTTGGATGCTATGATCCCGGATGGGGGTCCGCCTGCCTAGGTGCCGATGGCGGCGGCGCTGGCGCTGAGTTCACCTCCTTCACGTTTCGGGGGAGCCGGTCTCCGCCGTGAAGCATCGATGAAAACCCATCTGGCCCTCTTTTCGTTTTGGCGCCATTAGAAGCCGCCCTACCTCGACTGCCTGTCCATCGCCAACGCAGCCACGGCGACGCAAAGCGCAGGGAGGATTCAGCCACTGTACAATCTTGACATGCGCTGTACAAGGTTTCGATGGTTCCTCTCATCCATGCCGGTGAGCTTGATTGTGCTTGTGGCGACAAGCGGCATTGCGCCGGGCTGGCAGCAGAACTCCGCTTCGGCTCCGCTAACCGTCCAGTATTTCAAGGATTTGGACAAGAACCGAGAACAGGATCAACGGGCGACGGATATCTTGAAGGCGCTGTCGATCGCCGGTGGAGACTGGGTTGCGGATGTCGGAGCGGGAAACGGCTACTACTCTCAACGGTTAGCCGATCTCGTTGGTCCGACCGGGAAAGTGTTCGCAGAGGACATAGCGGACTACGCTATGAACTTTCTGCATCGGAGAGCAACGGTTTTCGATCTCCGCAATGTGGAAGTTGCAAAAGGCGATGCCGATAATCCCAAACTCCCCGCCAATTCCCTGGCCGCTGTCCTGGTTGTGGATTCCTATCACCATTTTTCGCAATACCAACCGATGTCGGAGCAGATTCTTCGGGCGCTCAAACCGGGTGGACGATTCGTAATTGCGGACTATAGCCTTCCCGATCACCGAGGCCAGTTGAGAGCGGACCAACTGAAGATTCACGAAATCGACCCCGAACTGGTACGAACCGAACTGGAGCGGGTCGGTTTTCAGGTGCTGAGATGCGAAGACCCGTTCGTGAAGCGTATGCCGGAGGCCAAGGATAGTAGCACTAGCAGGGCCGATCTGTGGCTCATGATTGCTGTGCGCCCGAAATAGGACCTGCGCTGCCGGCGTCTTCAACGACCGCTGAACGGTCATAGAGCTTTTCTCTATGGTGTTGGCAATCTCCCGGATGCTCATGCAGTTCCGGTGCATCTCAAGACCCGAAGCGGCTCCGACAGTGGTTCAGCGAATACCCGAGTGCCAACTACGCCATCCACACCGGCGAGAGGGCGAATCGTGGCGGATGGCGGAAACGTTATAAACTTCGTAATGCGTGCTGGCAATGCGGAACCCGTATGGGATCTGAGAGAGTCGAGGGCGAAATCGGAAGGACTTTCTTCCACGTCGACATGGATGCCTTCTTCGTCTCGGTGGAGGAACTGTTCGATCCGTCTCTCAAGGGCAAGCCGGTGGTAGTGGGCGGCCGGTCCAACGAGCGAGGGGTGGTATCGGCGGCATCCTATGCGGCGCGCAAGTTCGGCGTCCATTCGGCCCTGCCTCTGCGCACGGCGTACAAGCTCTGCCCGCAAGCCATCTTCGTCGACGGCCACCCGGAGCGCTACCGCGACTATTCCCACAAGGTCCACGGCGTGCTCGAATCGTTTTCGCCCCTGGTGGAGATGGCCTCCATCGACGAAGCCTACCTCGACATGACCGGCACCGAACGCCTGTACGGCCCGCCCCTGCGCGCCGCGCACCTGCTGCACCAGCGCATGAAGGCGGAGACCAACCTGAACGGTTCCATCGGGATCGCCGCCTCGCGCCTGGTGGCCAAGATCGGCTCCGACCAAGCCAAACCCAATGGCGTGCTGTGGGTAATTCCGGGGGAGGAAGCGGCCTTTCTGGCGCCGCTCGACGTGCGCAGAGTGCCGGGCGTGGGCAAAGTGACGGAGAAACAGCTCAACGCGCTCGGCATTCGCAAGGTCGGGGACCTGGCGCGCCTGGACGATGCCTTCCTCGAAGAGCGCTTCGGCAAGTGGGGCCTGGCGCTGGCCGGCAAATCGCGCGGCCTGGACGCCGGCGGCTGGTTCGACACCGAGATCGGCTCGGACGAGGGGCCCAAATCCATCAGCCACGAGCACACCTTTTCCGAGGACTCGACGGACCTGGCGCAGATCGAATCGACCCTGGCGCGCCTGTGCGAGATGGTGGGCCGCCGATTACGGGAGCACCGCTTGCATGCGCGCACCATTCAGCTCAAGCTGCGCTACTCCGATTTCTCGACGTTCACGCGCGCGCATTCCGTCGCGCGCTCGACCGATCTCGACACCGAGCTATTCGAGGAGATCCGCGAACTCTTCCGCCGCAACTGGAAAAAGGGAGCGGCCGTGCGCCTGCTGGGGGTGCACGTTTCCTCGTGGTCCGAGGGCGACGAGCAGTTGAGCCTGATGGGTGAAGAGAAACACCAGAAATGGAGCCAGGCGCTGGCGGCCGCCGACCGGATGCGCGACAAGTTCGGGGAGTCGGCCGTGTCGCTGGCCGCCGGCCTGCGCGGCAATTTCCGCGAGCGCACGCACGAGAACCCGGCCAGTCTGCCGGGGAAAAAGAAGCCCTGAACCACGCCCTTAAGACCAAGGGCCAAGGGGAATATCAGGATTGCTCGTAGGCGCGCACAAAATCATCCCGGGCAATGCCAGCCTGCGTCAGGATGGTTCTCAAGGTGGAGGCCTTCAGGGTCGGGTGGGCATCTGCGGGAAACTTGGCCATCAGGCGGGAAAGGTCGCTTCCGCGACGAACGCTTCCAGCAGCGGCGAATCGTCAGGCAAGATTTCAGCGCCAAACGTCTCGATGTGAAACCGGATGGCGGATTTGACATCGGCGAGGGCTTCCTCGTAGCTACTGCCTTCGCCTACCACCACGCCCTTCAGGCCAAGAGGGTAGGCCACATAGCCGTCCGCGTGCTTCTCCACGATGATTTTGACTTGTCTCATCATGTCCTGTCCTGAAGTCTACCATGGCTTGGCTGCGGCCAACCCGCTACACCGCCCCGAATTCCTCCAGCGCCTGTCCCGCGCCACGCAGGTTCTCCGGCTTCATCTCCAGGTAGGCGCGGGAGAGCAGGACGCCTTGGGCTCCCGCGCGCAGGGCCGCCAGCGTGGCCGCGCGAACGCTCTCCGGCGTGCATTTGGCGCGCGGCGTGGGGACATCGATGTCAATTCCGGGCCAGATCGCGGTCCTGGTTCCCGCAACGTCGTCCAGGGCGCGCTGGGTGTCCCGATACACGTAATCGGCGGAAAGGCCGGCCGCCGCCAGACGCTCCAGGGGCGCCTCGGAGATGTCCATGATGCGTGACTCGAATTGCAGCATTTCGGCCTTGGGAACGTCTCCGAAAACATTCTGGCCCACGCTTTCCAGGTAGCTGACCATGCGCTCGCCGGCGCAGTTGTTGTAGAGCACCGGCTTGATGTAATCCGCGTGTTTGGCCAGCTCGGCGTAATCCTGTTCCGCACGGTAGAACGGGCTGAAGGATATGTTGTGCCAGATGTGCCAGCCCACCTGTAGCTCGGGCCGCACCGATTTCACTCGCTCGTAAACGGCCGCATAGTGCTCCCGCATGCTTCGCGTCCAGAGCATCTCCCACGCCAGAATCTCGGGATACTCCAGCAGAATCCGCCAGAATGCCACGAAGTAGCCGTCGCGGGGCCTGGTCCCGGCACGGCCGGAGCGCACGAATTTCTCCAGCGCCAGGTATCCCTGCCGCGCGCGTTCGAAATCGATGCCCTGGCGTTTGCCCTTGGCCTCGCAGAAACGGCAGAAGCAGGCCACCTGGCCGGGATCGGAGTGCGCGCCGTTGTGATAGGCGCCCAAGGAGGACCCCAGCGGGCCTTGCCTTTCCGCGCCCCACATCACGCCGTCGATCTCGTAGGACCGCGCATAATCCTCCATCAGGCCCGTCACAAAGGCGCGGTAGCCCGGATTGTTGACGCAGGGCCCGCCCGGGTGGCGTTCGGGAATACGGCCGTAGAGGTCGCGCCCCCAAATCTCGCCGGTCTTCCCGAAACGCGGCCGGAAGTTGTCCTCGATGACCCAGCAGAACGTCTTCATGCCCCGCTTTTTGGCCTCGGGGATCATGTCGGCCAGCACGTCGTAGCCGCCAAAATCGGTGGCCCGCATGTCGGCCGGCGTGAGCGGCGTGTCCTTGTAGAATTGCGGGTGGACGGTTGCGAAGTTGCCGCCGTGGAAGCCCGGCCCGCGCACTCCGGCGCGCGTGTCGGTATAGGTGAATACGCCCAGAAAGATGGTGTTTACGTGCGCCAGCCGCTGGATCTCATCCAGCACTTTGCCGGCGCCCCGGTCGTGGATGGGCGCGACCTCCATCTGAATGCCAACCATCTTCGCAGCCACGCCCTGGGCCTGAGGGCGATCCTGCGCCAGCGCTCCTCCAGCCAGCCCGGCGGCCGCCTTCATGAACTGCCTGCGTTGCATGGAGACCCTCCGTCTGTCAGACTTCCCTGGCGTCTTTCAACAAGCCGGCGATGTCCTTGATACCCACGCCCGGCCCGGTCGGGACACTCATCTTCCCGTCTTTGACCTGAATGCCCGGGTCCAGCCAGCTCCCGTATTTCTCCAGTCCCATCTTGTATTCCTGGTACTTGGCCAGGTTCGGCACACAGGAGGCGAAGTGGAGCACGTAGACAAAGCCGAAGCCGTCGGAGAGATGCAGCGCGATCGGCAACCCCGCCACCGCGGCCATACGCGCCACCTTGATGGAGCGGATCAGTCCGCCGTAGTAGTACAGGTCGGGCTGCACGATGTCCGCCCCGTGGTTGGCGATCATCCAGCGGAAACGCCACTGGCTGAACTCCTGCTCACCGCAGGCCACCGGCACGGTCAAGGCGTCCGCCACGGTCTTCATCTCGTCGAAGTGATCGAACTCGCAGGGCTCCTCGTAGTGCACCACCTTGATGGCCTCGAGCAGGTGCCCCACGCGGATGGCTTCCTTGGCATCGTACGAGCTGTTGGCATCGGCGTGGAGATCCATGGCGTCGCCGAAGGTCTTGCGCACCAGGGTAATCAGCTTCTCGGTGCGTAGGGGCATGGCGTCGGCGTTGTCGCTCATACGCCCGCCGACGCGGAACTTCAGCGCTTTGGCGCCCGATTCCGCCAGCAGCTTCTTGAGCCACTCGACCTCCTGTTCCGGTGTGGTGTCGCGCCGCCCGCTGGCCACGTAGTAGGGAATCTCCGGCCGCACGACGCCGCCCAACAAAGCGCCGATGGGCTTGTTGGCGATCCGCCCCAGCATGTCGAGAATGGCGAACTCGGCCCACGCTTGCGCGCTCCAGAACCCCAGGCCGTACATCTTGTAGTTGCTGTTCCAGCGGTAGAGGCCGTGCAGCAGTTGATCCAGGTCGCGGGCGTCCTTGCCGATGAAGAACGGAGCCACCAACTGCTGAAAAACGTGGTCCAGATACGGGGCGCGCGGCGGATTCGTGAGCGAAACGCCCTCGGCGCCGTCCTTCGAGCGCACGTGGACCATGTAGTCGCGGTCCTTCTTCAACAGTTTCATGGATTCGATGATGACGGGCGACGTCAGCCCATCCACCTTCAGCACCGGCGCGGCGGCAGCCCGGTCCAGATCCGCGGGGTTGGCAAGCTTCCTGGGGGCTTTCTTCGATTGCGGGGTGTCCGCATCCGCCACGGCCATGGCGCCGGCTCCCACTACACCTGCAAGCAAACTTCTACGGCCGATCGTTCGCATGTTGATAAACCTCGGAAAGAAACGATTAGATCATCCGTCCTGATAGTCCTCATTGTAGTCCCCCGTCGAGCCGGACGCTCATCTGGCACGAGGGGGGCGCATGTATCGACCCCTGTCATATACTATGATATATACCAGGGAAGGAGCAAACGATGCCCCGCACCGCAAAGCTATTTCGGAATGGACGGAGCCAGGCAGTTCGCTTGCCTGCCGATTTTCGGTTTGAGGGTACCGAGGTCTACGTCCGGCAGGACCCCGCGACCGGAGATGTCACCCTGTCGCGGCGGCCGGACTCCTGGGAGGGCTTCTTCAAACTTGCCGGGCAGGTGGGTGTGCCCGACGATTTCATGGCCGATCATGGGGACGAGGCACCCCAGAAACGCGATCTGTTCCGATGACGAGCCGATACCTGCTGGATACCAACATCGCCACTTACGTCATCAAGGGCAACATTCCCGCTGTCCGCCGCCGCATAGTACAAGTGCCTGTGGCGCAGCTCGCCATTTCCGCCGTGACCGAGGGCGAGTTGCGCCATGGTGTAGCGCGGCGGCCCGACGCCGCCCGTTTGCGGACCGTCGTCGATGAGTTTCTGCTCCGGATGACGATTCTGCCCTGGGATTCGGAAGCGGCGCAACGCTACGGGCAGACCCGGGCCGCACTCGAACGCGAAGGCCAGCCAATGGGGAACCTCGATATGATGATCGGCGCTCACGCCCTAGCCCTGGGAGCCGTGCTGGTCACCAACGATCGAGCGTTCGCCCGGATAGAAGGGCTGAAGGTCGAGGACTGGACCAGGCCGTAAGCCGACGCTTCGTGGGGCAGGTAGGAAACCTGCGGCGGTCGTTTGCCGGCGCAACTGGCGGATTGACAATCCGCCGCAGGCTGCCAGCCTGCCCCACATAGCGGCAGAGCCGCAAACGGTGTTGGCGATTGTCCGCGGTCGAAGAAGATGACGGAGAGTAGTACAAGGCCGATGCTAGACTCGGGGAATGGGAAGCGGGCCGGCGGGTGGCCCCACGCCTCGCATCAGTTCGCTGCTCATCAAGCCGGCTTCGGCGGTCTGCAACCTCGATTGCGCCTATTGTTTCTACCTGGACCGGGAAGCCGACCCCTACCAGGCATTGCCGGCCCGCCGCATGAGCCTGGAAACGCTCGAGCGGCTCGTCGATACCTATCTGTTCTACTCCTATCCCGACAGCGTGTTCGCGTTTCAAGGCGGAGAGCCGACGCTGGCCGGCCTGCCGTTCTTCAGCAAGCTGGTGGAATGGCAGAAGCAGTATGGCCGCGATGGGCAGACGGTCGCCAATTCGCTCCAGACCAACGCTTTGCTGCTGGATGAGGATTGGTGCGACCTCTTCCGCGCCTACGATTGGCTGCTGGGGGTTTCACTAGATGGAACCCAAGAGGTGAACGATGTGTACCGGGTCGACAAACAGGGCCGCGGCACCTGGAAGCGCGTCATCCAAAGCGTCGAATTGCTACAGAAGCACAACCTCGAATTCAACATCCTGTGCGTGCTCAGCCAGGCCAACGCCGGCCGTCCCAGGGAGCTGTACCGGTTCTACCGCAGCCTGGGAATCGGCCACCTCCAATTCATCCCGCTGGCCGAGTTCGACCAACAGGGCAATCCCCTGCCATTCACTATCTCCCCGGAACAGTACGGCCGCTTCCTGTGCGAACTGTTCGAGTTGTGGTGGCCGGACCGGCGCAAGGTGCGCATCCGCCTATTCGACAACATCGCCGAAGCTCTGGCCGGGCAGAAGCCGGGTAATTGCACCATGCATGAGACCTGCGACAGCTACGTGGTGGTGGAGTACAACGGCGATGTCTACCCGTGCGACTTCTTCGTTGAAAGCGCCTGGAAACTCGGCAACATGGTGGTCGACTCGTGGCCCGAGATCGCACGCCGCGCCCGCCGTTTCGGCTTCGCTTTCCAGAAGACGCTGGCCCACCCCGAGTGCCAGGCGTGCCAATACCGGTCCATCTGCCACGGCGGCTGCCCCAAGCTCCGTCATGGGCCGCATGGCCGGTTCGAAGATCTCGACTATTTCTGTCAGGCGTACCAGGCGATCTACGCCCGCTCGGTGGAACCTCTCCGGGCGGAACTGCGCAAGCTACGGATAGGGGAACCAGCAGGGCTCGACCGCCGCTGAAGCGCCGCTGGCTTCCTGAATGCGCGCGATGAGGCGCTGGCGCAGCTCTTCGGCGACCTTGGCGTAGGGCGCCCGGCCCGCCAGATTGACCTGCTGGTAGGGGTCGGCATTGTGGTCGTACATGGCGCACTCCACGTAGCGGTCGGCCTTGGGAACGGGCTTCCAGTCGGGCCCCTTGGGCGCGGCGGCGGCGTAGGTGTACTGGGGCGTCCGCAGGCCTCTGCCGGTGACAAACTCCGTCAGTTCGAAGTAGACCTCGTTGCGCCAACCCTCGGTGCGCCGGTCCAGGAGACTTAGGAAACTATGGCCCTGCATGGAGCCGGGCACGGCCACGCCCGCCGCTTCCAGCAGCGCCGGCGCCAGGTCCACCTGGCTCACCAGTTCGGGAATCTCCAGGGACCGGTTGAAGCCCGGGCCTTCGATGATGAGCGGGATGCGAATCGAACTCTCGTGAGGGCTGCGCTTGTATTCCGTGTTGCGCGTCTTGAAGTGGTTGCCGTGATCGCTCATGAAGACCAGGATGGTGTCCCGGTCCAGGCTGGTTTCCGCCAGCGTCTTGCGAATGCTGGCCACGGCGTCGTCGATTCTGGCCACGCAGGCGTAGTAGTCCGACAACTGGCTGGGCCAGGAGCCGGGGAGCGCCCGCAGGTCTTGCGGGATGAAGGGATTGGGATAGCGGTGGGCATACTCCTTGGGTGGGTCGTAGGTATCGCTATCGTTCTGGTGGTGCACCTCGAGATACGACACCACCAGCAGGAACGGCGACTTCGCCGCCCGCAGGAAACGCTGGGCGCGCCCGGTCATGAAGTCCACGCGGTACTGGCCGGAGAAGTGGATGGGCTTGCCGTCGTTGTCGTAGAGGTCTCCCTCGTAGGCGTGGGAGGTCCACTCCAACTGGTTGGAGGCTTCCCACAGATCCTTGAAGCCTCCGCGATGGGCCGGCGCCACGGCACCCTGCACTTCCGCGCGGGGACGTCCTTCGCCGGGCGCCAGGTGCCACTTGCCGATGTAGTTCGTCGAATAGCCCGCCTGCCCCAGCGCGGTGGCCAAGGTGTTGGCGTTCTCCGCCAGGCCGCTGCCATTGTGCCAGACCCCGTGGCGGCTGGGATACTGCCCGGTGAAAATGCTGCCGCGCGCCGGAGCGCACACCGGCTGGTTCGAAAAAGCCGATCGGAACAGGACACCGCGCCCGGCCATGGCGTCGAGGTTGGGGGTCAGGTTCATGGGGTTGAGGCCCATGGCCCCGACGCAGTCCCAGCGGAACTGGTCCGAGATAATGAGGACGATATTGGGCCGCTTCACATTCCCGCCGGACTGCGCCGATGCAGCGGAAGAAGCGGACATGGCTGCGGAAACGCCCGTCAGCCATGCTCTGCGTGTCGATCCGGACGACGGATCGGACTGGACGGCCATACTGGCAGTATCGCTCATCGGCCGCTTGCGTGGCCGGTTTGTCCCCGACGATTACTATCGCCGCTATCACCAAAGCGACTATGTTTTCGCGGTGCAGTTGCCAATATGCTTGTCTTGAAGGATTGGATCAACTGTGGATTCCGACAACTTTGAAGGGTGCCCGCGATGTGGCGGCATGGACGTCCGCCTGTCCCATTCTCGCGGCATTCTGGACGCCATCATGGCCTCGCTTCGGCGGGTGCCTTTCCGATGCCGGTGGTGCGCGCGGCGGTTTTACCGGCGCGCCATCGAAGAAGCGGAGAACCCCGCCACGGCGGGAGGCTTCGGCGCTTTCGTGTGGCCTTCGACCTTGGCCGGCGGAGCTACGGCCGTGGGTCTTGAGATCCACGGCGCCATGAATACCACGGCGCTGCTGGGCACGGCCCTATATGGCTTGCCGCCGGAGGCCATCGGCACGCACCTGGTGGCCTTCCCGCTGCGCTTCGAGACGCCCGTTACCGGCGTTTCCCCTTACTCCCAGTCGTCTCCCTTATGAACTCGACCTCTTCGGGCCGGTAGGCTTTGCCGTCGAAGTAGAAGATGTCGTGGAACCACTCGGCCGGCTCGCGGTCGGTGTAGGGTTTCTGCCAGGAATCCCAAGGCAGGTTGGTCTGCGTCTTCCCGGCCACAAAACCCCAATTGAAGGCCGCCACCTTGTACTTCTTGGCCAGCGGCAGTATCCCCTGGAAAGTGCTGTGGTTGGGGCGCGCCATGTACTCGGTGCACAGAATCGGCCGATTGTAGGCCTGCAGCCAGCGGACCCGCTTCTCAAATTCCTCCGGCGAATCGTAGTTGTGAAACGAAACCACGTCGGAAAGCTCGATCTGCATCTTTTCCATGGGCGACAGCTTCTCCGGCGCGGACCAATCGCCCGTCCACAGGCCGCTGGTCAAGGGTTGCGTGGGATTCCCCGCGCGAGCCCACTTGAATGCCGTCGGCAACACGGCCATCACGGCCTCGCGTTTGCCGGCGGGCTCGGAGGTTCCATAGCTGGAAGCGTTGGTGTTGTCCGGCTCGTTCCAGACGTCCCAGGCCAGGATTCGCTTGTCACCCGCGAAAGTTCTCACCACGTCTTGTGCGTACTCGAGAAAACGCGGGTGCATGGCAGGGTCCATCAGCTCTTTGGCTCCGGGACTCTGCACCCACTGGGAATTATGCACGCCGGGTCTGGGCGCCGGCTGCCTTCCGGGTTGGGGAAACGGGTTCCAGCAGGAATCGAACAGGACCAGAATGGGCCGGATTCTATGCTTGTCGGCAATCCCCAGGAATCGGTCGATCCGCCGCTTGAAGCCGGCGGCGTCCTGCTGCCAGGCCAGATCGTGGAGGAACACCCGCATGGTGTTCATTCCCAGGTCCTCCGCCCAGGTCAGCTCCAGGTTGATCCTGGCCGGATCGAATGTATCGGCCTGCCACATCTCCAGTTGGTTAACAGCGGTGGACGGGATGTAGTTACTGCCCACCAGCCAGGGTTGCTTGCGGTACCAGTCGTTGGCGGCCTTCTCGGACCACCGTTCGGACTGGGCCATGGCGGCGGTGTTGAGGAGTAGTAAGAGGGCTATCGGCAAGTGTCGGTTAGGTGCGGTCATACTTGTATTTTGAACGCTTCGGGCCGGATTTTGGTAAAATAAAAGTGCCTTTTGGTCGTCCTGCGAAACTTGGCGCGGTCCAGTTGCCTGGCGTAGCCCGCACAATCCGAAAGTTGCAGTGTAAGTTCGAGGAAACAACGTGAAGAACATATTTGTTGGCAATTTGGATTTCGCGGCGACGGAATCGGCAATTCGGTCGCTGTTTGAAGCTCATGGAGCAGTGGAGCGCGTGAACCTGGTCACGGACCGGGATACCGGGCGCCCGCGCGGCTTCGCATTCGTGGAGATGACGGATTCCGCCGCCGCGGACCGCGCCATCGCGGCCCTCAACGGGACCGATATGGGCGGCCGAAAGCTCAACATTAACGAGGCCCGGCCCAAAGGCGAAGGGGGCCGGGGCGGCTCTGGCGGAGGCTTCCGCCGTGAAGGCGGCGGGGGACCCAGGCAACGGCGCGAGCCTCGCTGGTAATCGTCTCGCGTCATAGCGCGGCCGGCCTCGAATAGCCAGCCGCAGATCGGGAGCGGATCTCATGGGTATGCGTTCGGGTACCACATTCAAAAAACGGCAGAAAGAACTTGCGCGAATGGAGAAGCAGCGCGACAAGGCGGCCAGACGAGTGCAGCGTAAGGCTGAAAAACTCGACTCCCCGAACGGATTATCGGACGATCTTGGCGAGCCGCTCGACGGCCCGGCTCCAATCGAGGGCATGGAACCGCCCGAAGTTGTAACAGTACCGGCTCGCGAATAGAGTGGATCCGCATTCCTGGCCGGCGTGGGGCGCTCACCGGAATGCTCCGGGAAGCAGCCTGGAAGGGGAGAGAGACATGCAGCTACGGTACATGGGGTTCGATCAGAGCAAGGCAGTCCGGATCTACAGGTTTGACAGCATTGTGGATCGGGCGCCAGCCGTTCGGTACATCGTCGCCGTTGACCTGACGCTGTTCCTCAAGCACCACGTCGGCATACAAGAGGGGCCCTCTCTCTGCGCGCGAAAGCTGGCGTCCGACCTCGAGTCGGTCGAACAGCGCGAGCACACTCTCACCAGCGAGGACTTGCTGGCGTACGTCACGGCGCGGTCGGAAGCGGAAGCGCGCAAGGCTGCCGCCCGAAAGCCGGGCGTCCGCCGCCGCGGTCCTGTTCGTCACGACGCCTGGGGGAATCCGGCCGGCGTAGCCATCGCCGCAGCGGCGCCCTTCGTGCACAACGGGAAGTAGAGGCCGGGCATGCCCGGCCGTTGCAAAGTCGGCTTTGTCAGTCTAGGTTGTCCCAAAAACCTCGTCGATAGCGAAGTCATGATGGGCCAACTGGTCGCCAGGGGCCACCAGTTGACGCCCAACCCCGCCGAAGCCGATGTCCTGGTAGTCAACACCTGCAGTTTCATCGACCCCGCCAAGAAGGAATCGGTGGAAACCATCCTGGAGATGGCCGAATACAAGAAAAGCGGGCGCGCCCGGAAGCTGATTGTGGCGGGCTGCCTGGTGGAACGCTACCGCGACGACATCCGCCGGCAAATCCCCGAAGTCGACGCCGTGATCGGCACCAACGACCTGGAGGGCATCGTGGCGGCCTGCGAGGGGATAGATGCGCCGCGGAACTCGCCCGAGCCATACCTGTATCACGATCTCACGCCGCGCGTGCTCTCGACGCCGAGCCACTTCGCCTACATCAAGATCGCGGAAGGCTGCGACCACCCCTGCACCTTTTGCGTGATCCCGCAGTATCGCGGCCACTTCCGCAGCCGCCAGTTGGAGTCCGTGGTTTCCGAAGCCGCGCGCCTCTTCGGCCAGGGCGTCCGCGAAATCAATCTGATTGGGCAGGACACCACCTCCTACGGCGAAGACCTCGGCATCGCCGATGGGCTGGCCCGCCTGCTCGAGCGCCTGGCCCAAGTCGAGACCCCGCGCGAGAAATGGATTCGCTTCCTCTACGCCTACCCCAACCGGATCACTGGGAAGCTGCTGGACACCCTGGCCGCGCACCCGGCGCTGGTCAAATACATCGACATGCCGTTGCAGCATGCCAGCGCCCGGGTCCTCAAGCGGATGAAGCGCGGCGGGTCGGGCGACATCTTCCTGAAACTGATCGAACGCATCCGCCGGACCATCCCCGGGGTGGCCATCCGCACCAGCTTCATCGCCGGGTTCCCGGGCGAGACGGCCGAAGATTTCGAGGAGCTGTGCCAGTTCGTCGAGGCCGCCCGGTTCGACAACCTGGGTGTTTTCGCCTATTCCGACGAAGACACCAGCGCCAGCTACGCCCTGGATGGCAAGGTGGCGGGCCGCACCATCCACAACCGTAAGCGCCACCTGATGGCCCTCCAGCGGAAGATCGCGCGCGCCCGGAATCGTGCGCTGGTAGGCGCGGAAGTGCCCGTTCTGGTGGAAGGCCCATCGCCGGAGACCGACCTGCTGTGGACGGCCCGCCTGGCCACGCAAGCGCCCGAGATCGACGGCTCGGTTCTGATCAACGACTTCGAAACGGCCGAGCCGCGTCCCGGCGAAATCCGCCGCCTGCGCATCACCGAAGCCCACGATTACGACGTGGTTGGTACGCTGCTCCCCCCCACGGAACCGGCGCCGGACCTCGCCGGGCCGGGCCTGGTCAACATCGCACCCCTGGCCGCCGGCCCCGGCCCCGGGCCTGCGATCCCCGGACCCGCGATCCCGACCCTCGGCCCCCAGCCCCCGGTCCCCGGCCCCGCGGTCCCCGGCCCCGCGATCCCCGGTCCCCGGCCCCCGGCCCCCCGCCCCGCGAGCGGAGCGAGCCTATGACCTGCCCCATATGCAAGAAAGAAGTCGCGCTTGACGACCCCGAATTCCCATTCTGCTGCGAGCGTTGCCGTATCGTCGATCTAGGCAACTGGGCGACCGGGAAGTACGTGATCTCGTCGCCCGTCCCGAGAGATGAAGAAGAACTCTAGCGTGGGGCCGACGCCGGCCGACGGGGGCGTCGGCCGCGGACCAGGGGGTCCGCCCTACAGACTCGCCGCGCTGCTCTCCACTTGGTTTGGCTGCGGATACTCTCCCTTTGCCCCGGGGACCGCCGGGTCGCTGGCCGCACTGCCCATCGCCATCGCGCTTCACGCCTACGCCGGCTTCGCCTGGTGGCACTTTCTTCTGCTAGCCGCCATCGGCTTCGTCCCCGCGGTTTGGGCCGCCGGCGTCACGGCGCGGGCCACGGGCATCGAAGACCCCGGTTTTGTGGTGATCGACGAGGTATTGGGGCAGTGGATCGCCCTGGCCGGCGCTCACCCGTTCAATTGGAAGAGCTGCCTTGGCGCCTTCGCCCTGTTCCGGCTGTTCGACATTTGGAAGCCCCCACCGGTGCGCCAGTTGGAGGGACTGCACGGCGGGCTCGGCATTGTCGCGGACGATGTGATGGCGGGCGCCTACGCCGCGCTTGTGTTATTCCTGGCAGGATGCTTCAATCTGTATTGAATGCTGCCCCTTCGGAAACCACCCGACTCCCGGCCCCAAATCGCCCGGGTCACACCACCCGCCGCCATCGCCGGCGGCGAACTGCAGATTCGAGGGAAGGGCTTCGCGCAATCGGACCGGCCCCACGTCACCATCGGTGAAGTCGGGGCGCCGGTGATTATCGGCTCGGATTCGTTGGTGATTGCCCGCGTGCCCGAGGGCGCCACGGCCGGAGGGCTGGTGGTCCAAAGCGGTCCGGAAACCAGCGATTCCTGGGCCTGCGACATCGGCCTCCTGGTAGCCGAGAACCTCCACCCCGTCGCCAATCCGGCCATCGATTCCTTCGGCAACATCTTCACCACCTTCAGCGGTTCGCGGGGGCAGAAGGTGCCGGTGGCGGTGTATAGGATCGACCTGAACTTCACCATGAAGCCGTTCATCAACGACCTCATGAATGCCACCGGCCTGGCTTTCGACCCCCAGGGATTGCTCTACATCTCCAGCCGCTACGACGGTTTCGTGTACCAAGTAGCGCCCGGCGGCAACATGTCGGTGTTCGTCGAAGGCATGGGGGTGGCCACCGGAATTGCCTTCGACGGCGAGCAGAACCTGTATGTGGGCGACCGCAGCGGCACGGTCTTCAAGATCAGCCCCGACCGCCAGATCTTCGTCTTCGCCACGCTGGAGCCATCCATCGCCGCCTACCACCTGGCGTTCGGCCTGGATGGCTACCTCTACGTGGCCGCTCCCACCACCTCCAGTTTCGACTGCGTCCACCGCATTTCGCACGATGGCGAAGTGGAAGTCTTCTATCGCGGCCTGGGCCGGCCCCAAGGCATGGCCTTCGACGAAGAGGGCAACCTGTACGTGGCCGGGTCCCTCTCCGGCCGCAAAGGCGTGGTCCGCATCGACCCCGACCGCCGCGCCGAGCTGTTCCTCTCCGGGCCTGGAATCGTGGGCCTGGCGTTCACCCCCTCGCGCGCCATGGTGGTAGCCACCACCAATGCCATCTATCGCGTGGACGTGGGGATTAAGAGCTCCTCCCTGATCCGATGAACGCCGAAATCATCGCAGTCGGCTCCGAGATGCTGACGCCCGAGCGCGTCGATACCAACTCGCTCTATCTCACCGGGGAGCTCAACAACCTGGGCGTCGAGGTGGCGGGCAAGTGCGTGGTAGGCGACCAGTGCGACCGCCTCGCCGAGGCCGTTCGCCAGGCGTTCGCGCGTGCGGAAATCGTGATTCTCTCCGGCGGCCTGGGCCCCACCGAGGACGATCTGACACGCGAGGCCGTGGCGCAGGCGCTGGGCCGCCAGCTCGTGTTTCATCCGGAGATCGCCGAGGCGCTGGAACGGCGTATCGCGCGGGCCGGGCGCAAGATGGCCGAGGTCAACAAGCGCCAGGCCTACGTCATCGAAGGCGCCGAAGTTCTTCCCAACGACCGCGGCACCGCACCCGGCCAGTGGCTGGAGGAAGCCGGCTCGGTGGCCATGCTGCTGCCCGGCCCGCCGCACGAACTGAAGGCGATGTTCGAGCGCGAATGTCTGCCGCGCCTCAAGCGCCTGGCGCCTCCACAGGCCATTCGCACGGTAGTTCTGCGCGTGGCCAGCACGGCGGAATCCGATCTCGATCAGCTTATTTCGCCGGTCTATAAGAAGTACCAGAACCCGGTCACGACCATCCTGGCGGCCAACGGCGAAATTCAGATTCACCTGCGGGCCCGCTGCGCTACGGAAGACGAGGCCGCCGCCCTTCTGGCGGAGGTGGCCGCCCCCATCGAGCAACTGCTCGGCGACCGCCTCTACTCGCGCAACGGCGACCCGCTGGAGGTGGTGGTGGGCAACCTCCTGCGCGACCGCCGCGCGACGGTCTCCGTGGCCGAAAGCTGCACGGGCGGCATGCTGGGCGAGCGTCTGACATCGGTTCCCGGCAGCTCGGACTACTTCGTGGGCGGCTTCATCGCGTACGCCAACGCCATGAAGGTGGAACTGCTGGGCGTGCCCCCGGAGGTGCTGGAGCAGCACGGCGCCGTGAGCCGTGAGACGGCCGAAGCCATGGCCGCGGGCGCGCGCCGCCGCACCGGCTCCGCCTACGCGCTATCCATTACTGGCGTAGCCGGTCCCGATGGCGGAAGCGATTCGAAGCCCGTGGGAACCGTCTATATCGCCATCGCCGATGACGCCGGCATACATACCGGGCACCGCTGCTTCCTGGGCGACCGCCAGCGCATACGCACCTTCACGGTGCAGATGGCGCTCGATCTGCTGCGGCGCAGGATTACGGGGATCTGCGGCTGAAGGCGGTAGGTCTCCGCAGTACCCGACTTCTCGTTCCTAGCCCAGCATTTCTCAATTCCAGGCTGCGGGAAAAGTATGCGGCCTTGGCCGGAATTGGCTGCCCCACCGCGCCGGGTGGGACGCTAGGAACGGATCGGGTATTCGGGCGATTCGGTGCGGGCCGTACGCAGGTACTCTTCAATCCGCGCCACGATCTTAGGCTGGTCGGCAGCGACATTGCGCCGCTCGCCCACGTCGTTGGTCAGCCGGTAGAGTTCCGGCGGCTGGCGGAAGAGTTCGAGCGGGGCGCCCGGCTTCAGCCGCACCGCCTTCCATTCGCCCCATCGGACCGCTTGCGAAAAACCGCCTTCGTAGAACTCCCAGTAGAGGAATCGGTCGGGGGTGCGCCGGTGCCGGCCGGTAAGTTCATCGACCAGGCCGACACCGTCGAGCGCCGGCGGTTTTTGTCCCGCCAGTTGCATGAAGGTCGGCAGGAAGTCGGCAAAGTAGGCGGGCAGCGCGCTGGTGCGCCCTTTGGGGATATGGCCCGGCCACCGCACCACCATGGGAACGCGGATGCCGCCCTCGTAGAGGTCGCGCTTGTAACCGCGAAACGGTCCGTTGGAATCGAAGAACTCGGCGATGGCGGTGAGTTGCGGGGTGGGTTCGGAGCGCGGTCCGTTGTCGGAGGCCGCAAAGACCACGGTGCGCTCCTCCAGGCGCAACTCCTTGAGGGTCTGTAGGACGGAACCCACGCACTTGTCGAACTGCTCCACCATGGCGGCGTAGGTTCGGCAGTCGTCGCACCAGGGTTGGTTGGCATACGATCCCTGGCTGGGCGCGACGATGGGGCTGTGCGGCATGTTGGGCGACACATACAGGAAGAAAGGCCGCTGGGCATTCCGGCGAATGAAGTCGCAGGCGTCGTTTGTGGTCAGGTCGCCCTCATAAATCACCCTTTTGCCGCCCCGATTCTCGGGGATGTCCACTAACTCCCGGTTACGGTGGCGTTGGGTGGGGAAGTAGCCCCCGGTGCGGCCGGCAGTCTGAATCAACCAGCCATAGAACTCGTCAAAGCCACGATCCAGCGGCCCGGCCGTGGGCACGTAGGCATCCAGATGCCACTTGCCGATCAGCCCGGTGCGATAGCCGGCCTTCTGGAGATAGTTGCCGACCGTCCGGTCGCTTTCCAGCAGGTACATGCGGCGAACGGCCCTGGCCCCCTGGGCGCCGGGTGGCAAGCTGCCGCCAGCCAGGCAGTCGTTGTCGCGCACGCGCGCGTGTCCGGTGTGGAGCCCGGTCATGAGCGAGCAGCGCGACGGGGAGCAGACCGTGGAACCCGAGTAGAATTGCGTGAAGCGCATTCCCTCGGCAGCGATCCGGTCGATGTTGGGCGTTCGGATTCGCTGTTGCCCGTAACAGCTTACGTCGCCGTAGCCCATGTCGTCGGCCAGGATGAAGACGATGTTGGGCGGCGCGGGCGCGGCGTCGCCCCGACTCGCGCCAGCCAGCGTCAGCGCCACCGGCGCGGATACACCGCTCAGAAAACCTCGCCGGGTAAGCGGGGAATCGGTCCGAAATTCTCCTTTTTCCACGACCCATACTGTACACCCCCGCCACCTGCCGCCGCAAACGACAAGACCGGGAGAACCGGCGTTCTCGATCCGGCAGGCAAGAGTGCCTGCGCCACAAGGGCAGGCGACGCGCTGCCGGGGTTCGGGAGCCTCACGGCCGGCCGCTCAACAGGAGTAGCAGAAGAACGTGCGTTCTCCAGTGCCGAGGCCGAGTTTCAAGCGCGGCAGGATCAGTTGCCCCGCGCGAGCTTCGGGGCTCTCCGGAGCCATCCGGGTCAACTCCTCGTAAAGGTCGATGGCCTTCTTCCGGGCGCGTTCCGCGGAGGCCTTGTCGATCTGCGCTCCCTCCGCGGTCTCATCGCCCGGCTCGGCCTGGCTGAGCGACCACCAGGTTTCATACGCCAGCGCCAGATGGTAGATCTGCTCTTTACGGAAAGGCGTTTCGGGATACTCGCGAAGGAACTTCTCGCCTTGTTCAATCACCGTGCGAAAGCAGTTCGGTCCCCGACAGCCGGAATCGGGAATCAAACAACCGAGCCTTTGGAGCGTCAGGAAGGCGCGTTGTCCCCACGGAGTCTCCGGGAACTCCTTCCAGGCGCGGCGCAATAGGCTGCGATCGTATTCGAGGTCGCCACTTTCGTGCCCCATCCCGATGTACCGCAGGCCGTAGGCCGCTAGTTGCCGCCGGACCTGGTTCGCGTCCGGCGCTTCCGCGAGCGTCTCAGCTCCATGTGCCACCGAGCGCATCACCAGAAGACTCCCCAGGCGAACCATCAGGTCGTCCGCGGCCACCAGAGTTGCCGCGCGTCGGCCGCGGTCGCCCGCGCCGGCCTGGCCCAGAAGAGACAGTAGCGCCGCTCGCGTGTCACGTTCGCCTTTCGCCCGGCCGGCCTCCGATTCCGGACGGCTTCCCGGCGCGAGGTACAACGTGCCCAGGTCCTTCTTGAGATCGATCGAGATGGTGTCGTACGCCAGCGTGGTGGTCGAGCCGAACGCCCTTTCGATCTCGCGCTTCGCTTCGCGTTCTCGCAGCACTTCATTACGGACGGCAATCAACTGCACACCTTCGCGAATGCCGGCAGGCGCCAAGAAGTTGCGATTCCGGTGCAAAAAGATGGTGATCTCGCCCGCCCGCCAGCTCAACCCGGGAGTCGGCCCAACGGCCCCGACCTCAAACAGGCGATCCGGAACGGTGCCTGGTCCGTACGCGCGTACCAGCCGCTCGGTCAGCAACCGCTCCACCTCCCGGCTCATCTCGGGATACTCGATGGCCGGCCGAAAATCGGCCCGGCGGAGCAGAACCGCCGGTTGGGAAGCGCCGGCCGGGTAGTAGAGCGATTCGGCACTTATCTCGCCCATCCGTTGGGAACAGTAGTAGGCATGTCCGTACAACCCGCCGCGAAGGTCCGGGTGTGCCGGCACCGCGCTGCAGGCGCTCAGGCTTCCGCGCGCCGATTGCCGATAAGGTGTTTCCCACTTGACCCTTTGCAGGCCGGACCAGATGGTCTCGGCCAGCCGTGGCGCGGACTCCGAATTTCGAGCGCGCGCGAGATTCATCCTCACCACCGGTCCCGATTGGCCTTTGTATACGACCCGAACCTCGGTGGTGCCCTCGACCGGCAACTCCTGGGGCACTTTGAAGTTGATCTGCCGCGCCTGCACATACAGCAGTCCGGCGGCAATGCCCCCGACCTGCACCTCCGTATCGCAGAGCCGCTTGGGGAAGACCTGTGTCTCAATCGCCGTTTGATTGGGCCGCAGAGGGTTGGGAGTTTCTCGATGCCGCGGATCGGCCGATCCGGAACAGGCCGTCTCGGGGCCGAGACGTTCCCCGAAGATGGACGCCAGCATGCCGGGCGCGAGTGGACCCGGGTCCCTGGCGCCACTCGGCAAAATGGTCCGCGCCGAGTATTCCGGAGGCGCAATCTCGAAGCTCAGCGGGTCCGGGAATGGCGCGCCGATGGCCGCCGCGCTCAGAAACAGCCAAACCAGGATCACGTCCGCCAGTATACAGCGAATCCGTAACGCCGAAGTCAGGCGGCCGCGGGCGCTACGGCCCAGGGCTACGGCGGTGGACTTACAGGTGTGCCCGCTTTACTGAGAGTCCGTGGGCATCAAGTTCTTCTTCCTCAGCATGCAGGGGCGAGAGCCGCCGCCCATCCACGTCGCGCACACCGGACGCTACGCAAAGTTCTGGCTCGAACCGGTATCGGTCGCCGACGCGCGGGGTTTTCGAGGGCACGAGACGGCCGAGATTCGCTACATTGCGATGGAGAACGCAAGTCTCTTCCTGGAGAAATGGCATGAGTACTTTGGTGGCAAGGGCTGAAACACTGGCGGTCGACGTGGAGTGTTCGGGCGACGCGTTGTGTGTCACGCTATCCGATGGGCGGGTGCTTTCCGTGCCTCTGGTGTGGTTCCCGAGACTGGCTGGCGCGTCGACGCGGGAGCAATCCGAGTGGGAGCCGATCGGAGGCGGCATCGGAATTCATTGGGAGGCAATCGACGAAGACATCTCCGTGGCCAGCCTCCTCCGGCCCGAGAACTTCATGAGGCTGCCTGACAAGGCGCTGCAGCCGGCGGCGCGAAAGAAGCGGGTCGCGGCTGGACGCAGGAGCCGTTAGGCTGTTCACGAACGGCGCGCTTCGCGGCGGAGGCCTTCATGCACCAGCATCTTGAGTAGGGTCTGGTAACCCACGCCCTTGCGTGTCGCTATCTCCCGCGCCTTCGTGACGTCGGGTTCAGGCAGCCGCAACGCTATCTGAACGCTGGCAGTCCGGTTCAGTTGGCCGACAAGGCGCGATCCGTTCGGCGCGCTTCCCTTCTTCAGGGGTTCGGCTGATTTCCGCTTTACAAATTCGCGACCCGGGCGGCTGGCCCACCAGTCCGCCTCTTCGGCTTCATTCACGAACTTCGGAGTATCAATCGGCTTCTTCTTCATGGATTCACTCCCCTCGCACCCGCCGGGCCAGATAGTCTCTTTTCTGCCCGGCGTCCAGATCGTACGCGGTGACGACCCGGATCTTGTCGTCGCGCTCGACCAGGACGACAGCCAACAGCCGTCCCGACGCAGTCTCGCAGTAGTAGACGTAGCGCGCTTCACGCTGAACGTCTTGTTCATAGATGAGGATCGGGTCGCTTGACAGCGCGTTCTCAACTTCTTCGGGCTTGATTCGATGCGCTCGGATCTTCCGCAGATTGTTTTTGTCCCAGTCGAATACCGCACTACCATTGTATATGCACTGCATGACATCTGGACGGTGTGGAATGAGAAACGGGCTTACCGGAAAGTGCGGCACCCGCTCTGGACGCCGAATCACGTCGGCGGCCGGCGGAAGCGCCGGCGGCACGGCCGCCAGCGCTATGGCGGCGGCTCCCGGTGGTTGCCGTTGGAGATCTCGTGCAGGACGTCTTCCACCACTTCCCTGGAGAGGTCCGAATGCAGCTCGACGTTCATGCGGCGCAACGCCACGCCGACGATGTCGCGGTGATGCAGCTTAGAGCCGAAACCCTTGGCGCTCAGCTCCAGCCAGAGGCGGTGGACCAGGTCGAGGTCCTCCGGCCATAGGCGTGGAGGATGCGGACCCAGGTTGAAGAACACCGTGTCCTTCTGGTTTTCGAGGACGATCTCCAGGGACAAGGAAGGCCGCGGCTCGGGTAATTGCTCCCAGTAGTAGCCCACTTGGGCGCCCTGCTCGGCGGGCGTCAGCTTGGGCGAAAGTCCCATGACAATGCGCGAGGATTCCAGGCGCGCGGCCGTCTGGACCACGGCCTGGTAGGGGTCCGAGCCGGGCACTACCATCAGCTCGACGTGCTTGCCCGCCTTTTCCGCCAGCGTGACAACCTGCGAGAATACGGTGGTTTCGGGTTCGGAAAAAAGCTGGCTGCTATCCAGTCCGTGCTCGCCGGAGGCGGCCTGCGTCACGCGGTGAACGGAAAGCACCACGATGTCCATCTTGCGCGTATCGGTCTTCTCGAGGATGCGTCCGAGGTGCTGCAAATGGTTGGGATTACGCACCGCCACCAGCACGTTGCCCGGCCGCGCGGCCACCGAATCGGCGGAAAGATCGGCTTGCGGATCCAGCCGGAACTTCTCCATCTCCTGAGCGTGCCCGACCCGGCGTTTACGATTGGCGATATCGGACAGTTCGAAGACGATGAAGAACAGGATCGTGAAACTCACGCCCGAGATGGTGGCCACCTTCTTGGTGAGCACGTTGACAATGGCCAGGGCAAAGAGCGCGACGGTGATCAGGGCGAGACCGACCGGAATCTCGGTGCCGCGCACGCGGAAATTCAGCGGGACCTTCCATTCGCGGCTCCCCGGCTGCTTGTAACGCAGCACCAGCACCGAGAGCGCCTTCATGGCGAAGCTCCACACCACTCCGAACGCGTAGGCCTCGCCCAGCATGTAGACATCGCCGCGGCTGACGACGATGGTGACGATCTGCAGCCCCACGATCACGTTGATGATGCGGGAGGTGGTGCCGAACCTCTTGTGCGGATGCCGGAACCAGTCGGGCAGCACGCCATCTTCCGCGACGCGGTTGAGGACGCCGTTGGACCCGATGATGGCGGTGTTTACCGCTCCGGAAAGAATCAGGGTGCCCACCAGCACCACGAAGGCGTGAAAGAGCAGGCGCGCGGAGACCGGCCCGGCCAGGTACATGGAAAGCCCGCCGATGAGGTTGTTCAGGAACTGCGGCCTCGCGGCGTCCGGAATAATCATCACCGCGAAGAAGGAAACCAGCGAGGTGAACATCATGCTGTAGATGAAGATCACGAAGCCGGCGCGCTCCAGGTTCTTGAGCTTGGGATGGGCGATTTCGCGGTTGACCTGGGCGAGGCTCTCTTCGCCGCTCATGGCCAGCAGCGAGTGGCCCAGCCCGATGAGCACGGCGATGAAGGTGATGGAGGGCGCCAGCGTGCCCTTCAGCCAGCCCAGCGCTTCGGGGCTGAACTTCAGGTTGGCGGGCACCGGCAGCGGCACCGGCTGGTAACCGTTCTTCAGGATGGTGACGACGCACCACACGATCAGAATCACCACCATCACGGTGGTGACTTGCATGATGCGCAGGGCCTTCTCGCTGGATTCGTGGATCCCGATAATGTTCTTGCGCCAGAAGTAGAGCGTCACGACCACCGCGAATACCGCCGCGAAATACGGGCCGTTCACGTGCATCCCGGGAATGTGAAAGTCGGCGCCCGTCTCGTTGATCAGGCCGCTCAGGTAGAGGCCCGCGCTGACGGCGCTGATGGGGCCGGTGAGCACGTAGTCGAACATGAGGGCCGACACGGAGAACTTGGCCAGGGTGCCGCCCAGGGCCTCGTGTACCACCTTGTACACGCCGCCGCGCACGAACATGGAGCAGCTTTCGATGTATATGGCGCGCACGGCGTAGGAGAACAGCATGATCGCCAGGATGAACCAGGGCGCGGCTTTACCGACAGCCTGCTCCGCGATGCCGCCTACATAGTACGCCGACGAGGCCAGGTCGCTCAGCACGATGGCCGCCGCTTTCCAGAAGGAAATGAACGACAGCATCACGGTGGTGGCTACTACCACCTTGACCGTTGCCGGGCGTGGATCGGTTGTCACAGAAATATCTCCTGGGTCACCATGCGGGCCAGACGGGGGACAGACAGGTGCACTGCTTCACGCACATATTAGCATAGGGTAGGAGGATGGAGCGGTTCCCATGGAAGGCGAGGCATTGGCGCGCGCGGTGATTGCGAAGCTTCGCGGGGCGGGCCACCAGGCCTACCTGGTGGGCGGCTCGGTGCGCGACCTGCTTCTGGGAGCTAAGCCCAAGGATTTCGACGTTTCGACCGACGCGCGCCCCGAGCGCATCATGGACCTGTTCCCCAAATCGGGACAAGTAGGCGCGCACTTCGGCGTGGTGCTGGTGCGCGACGCGGGCGCGCAGGTGGAGGTGGCCACGTTTCGCAGCGACCACGAGTACAGCGATGGCCGGCGCCCCGCCAGCGTGCATTTCGAGACCGACCCGCGCGGCGATGTGCTGCGCCGCGATTTCACCATCAACGGGCTGATCATGGAAGCGGACACCGGAAAAGTCCTCGACTATGTTGGTGGGCGCGCCGACCTGGAGCGGCGCGTGGTCCGCGCCATCGGCGATCCCGACGCCCGGTTCGAGGAAGATCATCTGCGGCTGCTGCGCGCCGTCCGTTTCGCGGCACGCCTGGGGTTCGAGATCGAATCCGCCACCTTCGAAGCTGTGCGGCGCCACCATGCGCTGATCCTGAAAGTATCGGCCGAGAGGGTTCGCGAGGAGCTGACGCGCATCCTTACCGAGGGCGGCGCGCGCCGCGGTTTCGAATTGCTGGATGCGAGCGGCATGCTGGGCGACCTGCTGCCCGAGGTGGCCGCCATGAAGGGCGTCGGGCAGCCGCCGGAATTCCATCCCGAAGGCGACGTCTGGACGCACACGCTGCTGCTGCTCGAAGGGCTCGACCACCCCGCCCCCACGCTAGCCTGGGGCGCGCTGCTGCACGACGTGGGCAAGCCGCCCACCTTCCGCGTGGCGGAGCGCATCCGCTTCGACGGCCACGTGGAGGAGGGCGTAAAGCTGGCGCACGGCATCCTGGACCGCCTGCGCTTTTCGCGCGGCGACAGGGAGCAAGTGGAGGCGCTCATCGCCAATCACATGCGGTTCAAAGACGCGCCCCGCATGAAGCAAAGCACACTCAAGCGTTTTCTGCGCATGCCGGATTTCAACGAGCACCTGGAGCTGCACCGCCTGGATTGCCTGGCCGGCTACCGCAACCTGGAAAACTACGATCTGGTGAAGCGCAAGCTGGAAGAGCTGCCGCAAGAACAGCTAAAACCGCCGCTGCTGGTGACTGGAGCGGACCTGATTGCCGAGGGATACGAGCCGGGACCGCGGTTTGCGAAGATGCTGGCGGCGGTGGAGGATGCGCAGTTGGAAGGGCGCATCGGCGGCAGGGAAGAGGCGCTCAGGATGGTGAGAGAGACGTTTGGGCGGTGAAGTCGAGCGACCCTTTTCTTCGCCGCGCTGCACCTCCGCCGCCGTGTTAGCCTCCAGTATTGGGTATTTTCGGTCTAGCGGGCATTCCAGGTCCATACTCAAGTGTCGCTACTACGCACGCATCTGAAACAGTGGTTCTACCAACTGCTGGGCAAGGATCCCGACGCCGTGGTGGTCGCCTTCGCGACCGGCGACCCCGAATTGTGCCGGCGCATGGCGGAGGAAATCCGCGAGCTGGTTCCCGACCGCCGGCATTTTCTGGCAACCGAAGAGAATTGGCCGGAGCTGCGCATCGAGCTGAAGCGCTATCGAATCGGCCTCGTCCCGGTGATGCTGACGCCCCAGCCCAGCGCCTTGCGCCGCGCGGCGTATAAGCTGGCGCCGCGCAAGATCCTGGCTTACAACTCGCGCTTCGAACGCCACCACCTGCGTTTCACGCTGGCTTCGTTTCTGTTCTGGCGCGGCGTGCCCCTCGACCGCATCCATCTGCGCCCCTGGTGGTGGCCGTGGCCCAAGCGCGAGCGCACCCAGGTCACCAAGGGCTATCGCGCCCTGGAAGGCCGCGCCACCTCGCCGGGGCGCCGCCGCGTGGCCGTGCTGTCTCCCTATTTCCCTTACCCGCTTTCGCACGGCGGCGCGGTGCGAATCTACAACCTGCTGCGCGAGATGGCGCGCGAGTTCGATGTCGAGCTGCTCTCCTTCTTCGACACCGATCGGGAGCCCGACGCCGCGCCGCTGCTGGAATTCTGCGCGCGCCTGGCCCTGGTCAGGAAGCCGCGCTATCGCGAGCCGCGCTGGTCCACGCTGCTGCCCCCCGAAGTGCGCGAGTTCCACTCGCCGGGCATGGTGTGGGCCCTCGCCGAAGAGCGCCGCGCCTTCAGTTTCGACGTGGTGCAGGTGGAGTACACCCAACTGGCGCGCTACGGCGGCGACGTTCTGGTGGAGCACGACGTCACCTTCGACCTGTTCGGCCAGGTGGCGCGGCGGGAACGTACGTTTTCCGCCTGGTGGGATTGGTTCCGCTGGCGCCGTTTCGAATCCCGCCAGACGCGCCGCTACCGCCGCGTGGTAGTGATGTCGCCCAAAGACGCGGAAATGCTTGGGCCGGCCGCGTCCACGGTGGTGGTCCCCAACGGCGTGGACCTGACGCGCTTCCGCGCGGAACCCGAGCAGCCCGGTGAGCGCCTTTTGTTCATTGGCTCGTTCCGCCATTCTCCCAACGTGGCCGCCTACCGTTTCTTCACCGAACAGGTCTGGCCGCTGCTGCGCGAGAAGTTTCCGCGCATGACCTTGACGGTGGTCTGCGGTCCCGATCATCTGACTTACTGGCGCGCCTTCGCGGATTCTCCCGAGCCGCGGCGGGAAGAGCGCATTCGCCTGCTCGGTTTCATCGAGGACGTGCGCCCGCTCTACGTGGAAGCCAACCTCGTCATTGTGCCCACCACCGTCTCGGCCGGCACTAACGTGAAGGTGCTCGAAGCCATGGCCATGCAGCGGGCGGTGGTTTCGACCACCTCGGGATGCGCCGGCCTGGGGTTGCTGCACGGACACAGCGTGTGGGTGGCCGATAAGCCGGAGGCCTTCGCCGCGGGCGTGGCTACCTTGATCGCCGATCCGGAGCGGCGGCGGCAACTGGCGCTCGCCGCCTGCGGCCACGCGGTCCGCAATTTCGACTGGGCGGCCATCGGGGAGAAACAGCGGGCGTTGCTCCGGGAGATCCCCGCCGCTCGCCGGTAACCAGCCGCCGTTCGCCGAAAAACCGAGGCGTTTTTCCATGGCACCCCGTACCCTGAGGTCATGCAACCAAATGACAACCAACCCAACCACGGCTGGGAGAACGGGCACCGCCTGATTCCGGCCGTCATCGTGATCGGCATCGGCGTGCTGTTCCTGCTCAATAACCTCAACATCCTCTATTTCCACGAATGGGCCCGCTACTGGCCGGTGATTCTGATCGCCGCGGGACTCGTCAAACTGGTGGATGCCGACTCCCCCGGCGGCCACGTCGGCGGGGCCATACTGGTTGCCCTGGGTGGCATCTTTCTGGGACAGACCCTGGGGTATCTTAGCGTGCGCCTGCACGACCTCTGGCCGCTCATCCTGATCGGCGCCGGGCTCACTATGTTGTTCAACCGCGGCTCGTGGCACGGCATTTCCCAGGGCCCTCGCGCCCCCGTCCATGGCAGAATGCGGGAAGCGTCCGTGTTCGGCGGAGGCAAGCGCCAGATCAACACGCAGGATTTCACCGGCGGCCATATCGACGCCGTATTCAGCGGCTACGAGATCGATCTCCGCGGCGCTACCATGGCGGCCGATTCCGCCACCCTCAAAATCGGCGCCGTATTTGCCGGCATCGAGATTCGCATTCCCGAGACCTGGAGTGTCGTCTTGCAGGGCGACGGGGTCTTCGGCGCCTTCACCGATAACACCGTTCAGCCGGATCCTCGCACCCCTGGCCTCAAGCGGCTTTTCATCAAAGGTGCGGCGGTCTTTGGCGGCGTCGACGTGAAGAACTGATCCGCCATGCACCCGATTCTGGCATCGCGCCGGTGGTTGTTGGCGTACCTGCTGGCGTGGATTCCCGTCCTGACGCTGCTGGTCTACGTGGCCTGCGCCTCCGGCGGGATATCCTGGCGGGACGCCGCGGCCGTCCTGGCGCCCGCCTGCCTGGTCTACGCATTTGCCTGCCTGTCGCCCTGGTATATCTGCCGGGTCCGGCCGTTGCATCTCTCGGGCGTGTCCTATCTGCTGTCGACTTGGGGCGCCGCCGCCCTGGCGGTCAGTCTGTTGCTGCTGGGAAGCGCACGGCTGGCGGCGTACCTGTTCGAAAGGGCCGCGCCGCAACCGGCCCCGCTCTTCGGCATGGGCGTGCTGCTCTACCTGCTTTCGGCCGGACTGCATTACGCCGCGCTGGCGGCGGAAACCTCCCGCGCCGCGGAGCGCCGCGCCGCCGAAGCCCGCACCCTGGCTCGCGAGGCCGAGCTTCAGGCCCTCCGCGCGCAGATCGACCCGCACTTTCTGTTCAATAGCCTTCACTCTATCGCCGCGCTCGCCACCGTGGACGGCGCGCGCGCCCGGGAGATGTGCGTGCGACTCGCCGGCTTCTTGCGCGGCAGCCTGGCCCTGGCCGGCCGCGAGAGCATTCCGCTTCGCGAGGAGTTGGCGCTGGCCCGCGGCTACCTGGAGGTGGAGCAGGTGCGCTTCGGCCCGCGCCTCCGCGTGGAAGAGGAAATCGAGCCGGCCTGCGAAGACTGCGCGGTTCCCGCCCTGCTGCTGCAGCCGCTGGTCGAGAACGCCGTCAAGCACGGCATCGCCGGCTTGGTGGAAGGCGGCGCCATACGGCTCGCCGCGCGCCGCTCCGGCGCATCCGTCTCCATCGCCGTGGAGAACGCCTTCGACCCCGAAACGCCCGCGCCGCACAAGATGGGAATGGGCCTGGCCCACGTTCGCCGCCGGTTGCAGGTGCGTTACGGTGAGGACGCGTCCTTCAGCGCCGGCCCTTCGGATGGCGTCTACCGCGTGGTGTTGCGGCTGCCCTGCGAATGTGAATCGCCCATGGCTTCGAGCAGCCGCGCGTAGCCGGAGCGGCTCACGGCCAGCCGCGTGCCGTCGGTGAGAATCGCCACGCGGCTCTCTTTGGCGTACGGCTCGATGCGCGCCACGCGCTCCAGGTTGACAATCGCGGAGCGGTGTATGCGCACGAACCGCGCCGGGTCGAGCAGGCTTTCGAGGCTGCCGATGGTCTGCTGCTTCAGGTAGCTCTTGCCGCCGCTGTGGAGCGCCACGTAGTCGTCCTGCGCCTCCGCGTAATCCAGCTTCTCGATGGGGATCACGTGCACCCGCGTGCCGTCCCGCACCGCCAGGCGTTGCGGCCGCTGGCCGGGCTCGGACTTCCGCTCTCCCAGCCGCGCCTTGGCCCGCTCCACGGCCCGCTCGAACCGCTCCGCGCTAAACGGCTTCAGCAGGTAATCCACCGCGTGCGCGTCGAACGCCTTCATGGCGTACTGGTCGTAGGCCGTTACAACGATCACCGCCGGGGTGCCCTCTGGGCCCCGCGCCTCAATCAGCTCCAGCACCTCGAAGCCGTCCAGTTTGGGCATCTGGACATCGAGAAACAGCAGGTCCGGCGCGGTCTCGGCGATAGCCTTCACGGCCTCGAACCCGTTGGCGCACTCGGCCACGATCTCGATTTCCGGATGCGCCGCCAGCATCTCGCGAAGGTATCCGCGCGCCAGTTCTTCGTCGTCGACAATTACCGCCCGCAATGTGTGCCGCTCCCCGGCGCGACGCAACGCAGCACGTGCGCAATCAGCGCCGTTTGTGCCACAATCTGGTCAGGTGGTCGAAAGGCCATCGTAGTCTATACCGGCCCACGGGGTTCCACCCTCTGGGCCTTTATTATTATGCCCACCAAGACCCGCGTGATGCTCGGCGGCGGCTATGTCCGCGGACCCGCGCGGCAAGCAGAGCTGTGGGGCAGCCAATCGTGGCTGCAGCCGGCTTTCAGCCGGCGACTCCGGCTGCGAAGCCTCGCGCACGACGCGAAAAAGCCGCCTAAAGGCGGCTGCGGGCAGGATTGCCCGCCCCACAAGACAGGCAAGACTTCGGCCGCACTGCACTAGCTGCATAGAGGACACGTGAAGATATACCTGGACGCTTGCTGCCTGAATCGCTTAACGGATGACCAGGACCAGCAACGTATAGCGGAGGAAGCCGAAGCCGTGGAGCAGATCTTGCGGCTCCTTCGGACAAATACCATTGAGTGGCTGTCCAGTACCGTGTTAGAGGCCGAAACGAGCAACAACCCGGACCCCGAGCGGAGGCGCGAAGTCCAGGTGCTCCTGTTGCTGGCGACGAGTAAGATCCCGCTGGACGGCCAAATCATCGAGCGCGCAAAGGGGCTCGAAGCCGTCGGTTATGGCGCCTTCGATGCGCTGCATCTGAGCAGCGCCGAAGCCGGTGAAGCAAACGTTCTTCTCACCACCGACGATCGGTTCATCAAGAGGGCTGGGCGCCGTGCCGGCTCGCCGCGCGTTCGGGTTGTGAACCCGGTAGAATGGTTACGAGAGCAGGAAGCATGACGCCTGTCGAACACATGACCGACGAGCAGTTCGAGCGCTATGCCCTCGAAGTGCTGCAACGCGAGATCGGTCCGGACGGCTTGGCCCGCTTCCTTCGGCTGAACCGGTCTGGCAGGGGCGATTACACCCGAGACCGATTGCAGTGGCAAGAGAATCTGAGCGTTGCCGAGATTGTGGCTTCTCTCAACCGCCCAGCCGGCCATTAGAATAGCCCGTCTCCCCCTACGGCATCGGCAACAAACCATCATACTGGACCTTCCAATTCTTCGGAAAGCCCGGTGCGTGGCCGGTGTGCCCATCCCAACCCGCCGCCATCATGGCTACCGCCGCGAGCCAGCCGCCGTTGGCGGGCATGTACATGGGCGTCTGGTCGGGACGGCGGATGGTATATCCCGACGGCCTGAAGGGATTCGTTTTAAATGGCCCGGAAAGCAATTGAATCGCCCGCTCGGGCTCGTCCAGGCGGGCCGCGCACATCGCCATCATGGCCGTGCCCCAGGTGATGCTCGCCTGCGGTCCGCTGTTTCGCGTCACCGCATGGAGCGTGTTCCGCATCGCGTCTCTATCGATCCCCCGACCTGGCAGCGCGCCATCGAGCCACGTCGTCATGTTGGCGGCGCTGGTCTCGGCGGGAAGCTCCAGGGCTGGATAGACGCCATTACGCACCGTAAGCGGCGCCAGGTTGTCGATCACCTTCTGCCATTGTTCGTCGCGCGGCATGCCGAGACGCGCGCGCCATTCCTGGGCCGTCTCGAGCGCCCACTTCCAATATCCCAGCTCCATTGTGGGGTTCAGGTTGTGGGCATAATCGGTGTGCTTTTCGTCGGCGGAGGAGACGCCGGGGCCAAGAACATACTGGTGGCGTTGCGCGTCGAAATCGACGAACGTGGCCATGTAGTCGGCCGTTTCAAAGACGATCCTCCGGTAACGGTCGAGGGTCGCGCGATTCTTGTGTGCCCGCCACACCAGTTCGGCGAGATAGATCGGGTGCGGTTGCTGCCAGACCAGCACCGGCCCGATGCCGGACGGGCTTTCGGTGCCGCTGGGGTCGGTCATCTTCGACCATTTCACGCCCTTGCACCCTTCGCGCCTGGCCATGGCCTCGCCCGGCGGCATGAGATCGGTCAACCGGCTCAAGGACTTTTCCAGGATTTCCGGCCGGCCCCAGAGCGCCCAATGGGCCGCGTGCCACCAGTACATTTCCATGTGGAACTTGCCGAACCAGGAATTGACGCCCAGACCGGTCTCCTGCGGCGGCAGCGAGCTGGCGTCATGCACGGCCATCACGTATTCGGAAAGCACGATTCGCCGCTCCAGCTCCGCGGCGCGCGGATCGTCGTTGCCGGAGAGGTCGATGGCCCCGCCGCTGGTCCAGTACGCCCGCCAATGATCGCGGGAGGCGGATTCCACTGCCGCGGCGCTATCCGGCTCCGCCGCGATCGGCCGGGGCGAGAACCAAGCCGTCAGCTCGATGCGATTGCCCGACCCCGTCAACAAATATTGATGCTTGCCGGTCTCCGCCAGCGACGCCCCGGCCGGCCATTTGACGCGAACGTAGTACTGCATGGCATCCAGCGTGCGCGCGAAATCCGCGCCGCTGTTTCCGCGCCGGGTGACGACTGTCCGGTGCGAATCGGGAGTCGTCCAATCCTGATAATCCGGTCCGAACGCCGCGGAGGCGTACGGAAAGGCCAGTCGTACCTTGAGCCGCCCCGACGCAATCAGCGGCGATTCCACGCTCAGGGCCACTTCATCGCGCCGGGGGTGCGCCACCGTCCGCACATGGACCGCCGCTCCATCCACTTCGAACGAACTGCTGGCAACGCCGCCCCACAGGTCGAGCCTTTCGTCTATGTTCTTCAAATCCGCGAGGGCCACCTTCGATCCATCGGCCCGGGTCATCTCGAGTCCGATACGACCCAGGCCAAACCGATGCGGGTTGCCCCGCAGCCAGGCCGCGTCGGGCGGAGGGTCGCTGGTACTGGAAGCCGGATAGACGAATTCGCGATCATGCTTCTTGATGGTGGTGAATGCGAACTTATCCAGCGTGAAGCCGTGGGGATTCGGAAAACTGTGCCATCCCCACGTGCTCAGAATGCCAATCGGCATGGTCTTTTCGTAATACTCCGGAAAGCTCTGCGCCCCGGTGACATCGAAATTGAAGGCGAATTCGCCGTTGCCCACCGCCATCGCGCCCATGGGATCGATGGCGTGAATCGCTATGTCATGGCGGCTGACCAGGGCGTGCCGGTCGATGGGCTCCGCGCCGCCCGCGGTAACGCCGGCAAAGAGAGCCGCGGCCAAAAACGCAACTGTTCCGCTCATCTCAAATTACCGGTAGCGGTACAGCTTCACTCGCTGGATGCTGCCATTGCGGCTCCTGCCGCCTCCGATGCGCAGGAATTTCCCCTGGCCGTTCTCATCCCCGTTCAACCTGCGCCCGGGGACCCAGCGGCCGTCCACGTAGGTGCCTTCGTCGATGGAGACGATGCCGGCGATGGGTGCTCCCGGCGTGTTCGGAGCAAAGGTCACCTCCACCGGTCCGCTGCCCGCCGCCAGGTACTCATCCGGCCCCAGGGCGATGAAGAGAGCGCCGCTATGAGCCGGAGCCACTGGCACGGGCGGTGTGGAACCCGGCGCCGGCGGCATACGGTTCGGCGGGTACCTCGCTTCCAGGACGTAGTTGCCCAGCGCGATCTTCTGCGACGGCTCGCCCTCGACCACCACCACCCCCGCCATCTTGCCCTTGCCCTGGTTCTCGAGAATCACCGGGGCCAGTTGCGTCAGCGTGGCGTAGCTCTTTGCGATGGGCAGGTCCGCCGGTTCCGTGGCTGTAGGCGAAGGCGGCGTGAGGCCCAGCTCGTCGATCGCAAACGGCGTGAAACCCATGGCGTCGTGCTGCCCCAAGGCGTAGAAGACGTGGTAGGCGCCCGTGGTGCCATCCGTCTCGGGGATGAACAGCGGGTCGTCGGGAGCGTAGGATTCCCGGTACCAGTTCACCCAGACGGGGAAATTCGGGGAGTAGAGGTCCGGCGAACGGATATCGATGGCCGGCGCCGCCGCCTTCCAGATGTTCTGCACTTGGGGCTCGGGGCCGCCGCTGGGGTACGTCCCCGGTCCGCGGTCCGGCGCGGGCATGGAGCACCACGTGTTCACGTACATGGGCAGCGCATATTCGGCCTTGCCCGCCGCGGCCACCCGGTTCATGTAGCCGGCATAGTTCCAGGCCATGAAAAGCTCATCCGTGTAGGGCGCCTTGCCGAAGACCTCTTCCCAGGTCCCGGATGTCTTGGAACCGGCCGCTTCCCACGCCTTGCGGAGCAGCGGGTGCAGGCTGTCCTTGCGGCTGCCGAGGTAGTCCATCAACTCTTTCGGCACCGGGCCCGCGAAAGCCTGGTTGGCCGCCTCGCACCTGTCCCGCGAATCGCCCAGGACGCCCACCTCGTTCTCCACCTGGATCATGACGACGGTGCGATAGGTGTCCACTTCCTTGATGTGGCGCATGAGGGCGGCAAAAGCGCGCGCATCGGCATCGCGGTTGGCCGCGCTCAGGGTGGAGAGCGTCTCTATGCCTTTGCCCTCCTTGTCCTGGACCCGCGGGAAGCGCTCCTGGTTGGTCTTCACCCAGGCCGGAATGTAGCTGGATACGCCGTTCTTCCAGCTTCCGAACCATAGGAAGACGAGCCGCAGATTGTGGGTCTGCGCACCCTGAATCTGGCTGTCCACAAAGGCGAAGTCGAATTTGCCCTCTTGGGGTTCGAATGTCTCCCATTGGACGGCCGATAAGACCGTGTTGAGGTGCATGGCTGCCATCCGGGGCCAGATGGGCTTCAGAAACTCGGAGCTGGAGGAGCTGGAGTTGCGCAGTTCCCCCGCCAACATCAGAAACGGCTTGCCGTCGACCATCAACTGGGTGGCGGTGCCTTGTTTCCGAAGATGGGGGATGGCCGTGGACGTGCCAGTTGTGCCGGGCGAGCACGCTGACAGCGCAGCGAGCGAAAGTAGGGCTATCGAGCCATGGAAGGATCGCGTCATAGGGGACTCTCGGATCTCTTCAGTATATTCCCCGCTTGGCCCGCTTGCCCCGATTTGTGCGAGAATAGACAATACCTGAGTTGTTGCAGGACCACCCCGGGGGTAGGCGGTCGGAAAGGCGTGTAGTGAGCGACAAAGCCGAGACGCCGTTTGACAGTATCGAGGGTTCTCACGAGTATGTAGCCATGCTCGCCGAAGCCTTGGACGAAGCCCGGCGCGACGTGGAGGCCGAAGTAGCGGCCGCGGAGCGCGAAGGCGCCAGCCGCCGCAAGGAGGCGCTGCTCCTGGTGTCGTATAACCTTGCCAAGCTGAATCTCCACATCACCTCGAGCCGCCGGATCTTGAACGATCTGCGTTCGCTCCGCCGCTTGCTGCTGGCGGAACGCGGTCTGCCCGCCGCCGAGAACGAAGAAGGCATCGCCGCCGGCGAAGGCGTGTAGGCGCCGGGCGTGCGGTACGCACGCAACGTGCCCGGCCCTTACCCATATCGGAAGTCTATATTGACGCCCGCGCGCTGCGGGTGCATCCTCAAGGATCGGAGTCGCGAATGAGTTGCGGCTTGTTCCCGAAGAAGAGGCGCACATGCACGCAGGACGAATCCGCTACTCATTCCTGGTCGCCGCGGTATTAGCGGTTTTTACCATACAGTCCCCCGCCGGAACTCACTCCCGGCAGAACCCTCGCCCGGCGGAGAGTCCGCTGAGCCAGCCGGCCGGCGCCAAGCCGATCCACGGCTATGGGGACCTGCCGCTAGCGTTCGAGACCAACCTCGGGCAAACGGACGCGCGGGTGCGTTTTCTGGCGCGGGACGGTGGGATGACGGCCTTCTTCACCGATACCGAAACGGTCATGGTGCTGAGCCGGAGCCGGCACGCCAGCTAGCCGGCCGGGCTGGGCCGGGACGAGGCTCCGGCGGCCGAAGTGGAGCAGGCGGTGGTGCGGATGAAACTCGATAGCGCCAACCGGCCGCGCCGCGCCATCGGATTGGAGAAACTGCCGGGCATCAGCAATTACTTCATCGGCAACGACCCCGCCCAGTGGCACACCAACGTGCCGCAATACGCGCGCATCCAATTCGAGGGCGTGTACCCTGGCATCGACCAGGTGTGGTACGGCAACCAGCGGCGGTTGGAGTACGACTTCGTGGTGGCGCCGGGGGCCGATGCGAAACAGATCCAGGTAGCCTACGAAGGAGTCGAGTCGCTGCGGGTGGAGGCCAACGGCGACTTGGTCCTGCGCACCGCGCTGGGCGAGATGCGGCAACAAAAGCCCCGCGTGTATCAGGAGATCGGCGGGAGGCAGGTAGAGGTGGCGGCGCAGTACGCGATTGTGGCGCGCAACCGCGTGAGCTTCGAACTGGCCGGGTATGACCGGAAGCGGGGTTTGCGCATCGATCCGGTGGTGCTGGCCTACTCTACCTACCTGGGCGGCAGCGACACTGATGCCGGCGGCGGGATCGCGGTGGACGGAACGGGCTCGGCCTACATCACGGGGTGCACCACTTCCACTTCCACCAACTTCCCCACCCAGTCGCCGTACCAGGCGACATACCAGGGAGGTTACGACGTTTTCGTGACGAAACTGACGCCGGCGGGCAACGCGCTGGCCTACTCCACCTACCTGGGTGGCAGCGGCAATGACCAGGGCAGCGGGATTGCGGTGGACGCGGCGGGCTATGCCTACGTCACGGGGAGCTCAACTTCCTACAACTTCCCCACCCAGTTGCCGTACCAGGCGACGCTCAAAGGAAGTACGAACGTTTTCGTGACGAAACTGACGCCGGCGGGCACGCTCGCCTACTCCACCTACCTGGGTGGCAGCGGCAATGACCAGGGCAACGGGATCGCGGTGGACGGAGCCGGCTCGGCCTACGTCGCGGGGCAGACCAAATCCACCAACTTCCCCACCCGGTCAGCCTACCAGGCCATGCTCAAGGGGACTGCAAACGCCTTCGTGACGAAGCTGACGCCCTCGGGCAACGCGCTCGCCTACTCCACCTACCTGGGTGGCACCAGCAGTGATAGCGCCAACGGGATCGCGGTGGACGCGGCCGGCTCGGCCTACGTCACGGGGACGACCGCTTCCCCCAACTTCCCCACCCAGTTGCCGTACCAGGCGACGCTCAAAGGAAGTACGAACGTTTTCGTGACCAAGCTGTCAAGTGCCAGCAGAGTGGGCATCTTTCGCGGTGGCTTTTTCTGGTTACTCGATGTGGATGGCAATCAGCAATTCGACAGCCCCCCAGATCGCGCGTTTGCATTTGGCGGCATACCGGGTGATATTCCAATCACGGGGGACTGGAATGGTTCCGGCACAACCAAGGTCGGTGTGTACCGATCCAGCAATGGCCTCTTCCTTCTCGATTACGATGGCGACGGCCAGTTCACGGCCGCCGACAAGGTGTACAGCCTCGGTGTGGGGACCCAGTCTGGCGATGTGCCGGTGGTGGGAGATTGGAACGGCGATGGCCGCAGCAAAGTCGGAATCTTCCGTCAGGGGTTCTTCTGGATCCTCGACACCAACGGCAATGGAACGTTCGATGCGGGCGATCAGTCTTTCGCCTTCGGCGGCGTTGCCGGTGACGTACCCGTTGTTGGTGACTGGAATGGCTCGGGCACCAGCAAAGTCGGCGTCTTCCGCGCCGGATACCTCTGGGTTTTGGACACCAACGGGAACCACGCCGTCGATTCCGGCGACCAGGTCTTTCCGTTCGGTGGCATCGCCGGCGACGTCCCCGTCGTCGGCGACTGGAACGGCGACGGCCGTACCAAGGTGGGCGTGTTCCGTAACGGCTTTTATTGGGTCCTGGACACCAACGGCGACCAGGTCTTCGATCAGAGTACCGATCAGGCATTTGCCTTTGGCGGCATCGCCGGGGACAAGCCGGTGGTGGGGAAATGGTGATGGTCTACGCGCGAGCTGTGCCGATTGCGGCGGCGGCCGTAGTCTTCTTCGCCTGCCGGTTGACACCCGCATCTCCAACACGTACCATTCAGACAGAGGTTACGCGCACTCCGTAACAACGTCTGACAGCGGTGGTTTGTGGGGGACCCCCGATGACCTTTCGGATCGGTGAAAAAGTGGTGTATCCCAATCAGGGTGTTGGGACCATCGAGAATATCAGCACCCGCTCCTTTGGCTCCGCGCACGAACAGTTCTATCTGCTTCGCTTCGGATGCGGCGGCACGACTGTCCTGGTGCCGTTTTCCAACGCGTCCAACATCGGACTGCGGAGAGTCACCAGGGACCGGGAGATTTCGCGCATCCTTTCCTTCCTTTCCAACGGCTGGTGCGACATCAGCCCCGATTGGAAGGTGCGCTTCCGGCAGAATCGCGAGAAGATGCAAAGCGGCGATCTGCTCAAAGCCGCGGAGGTCTTCAAGAGCACCTTGCAGATTCAAATCGAGAAGCCGCTCTCGTTTCACGAGAAGGGAATGCTCGACCGCGCGCGTCACATGCTGACCGCGGAGATCTCCATTGCGCGAAATGTGCCGGAGGTCCGCGCCGTCAAGATGATCGAGCGCGCTCTGGCCAAAGCGGGGATCGCCCTGTCGGGTGTGCTCTAAAGAGGTTGCGGCGGCGCTTCGGCTACTCGTTCGGAGAACCGCCGACTACGCGTCGCTGCGTCGCCAGGATTGCCTTGCGGACCTCTTCAATCCGCGGCCACGCCGCTTCCGGATAGGCATCCGCAAAATGCCTCATCCAGGGGTGAACGATACCATCTTCCATACTGGCCAACTGCGACTGAGAAGCCGTCTACGCGGCCTCGAAGAGCGCGGTGGAGACTCTGACGCGCATCCTGAGCCATGAGCTGGGCCCGCTCGGAATCACGGTGAATGCCGTTGGACCGACACCCATCTCCACCAGGCTGATCCGCAACGTTCCGCAAGAGGCTATCGATCGAATCACCGAGCGGCTGGCGATCAAACGCGCGGGCACCTTGGAAGATGTGTGGAACGTGGTGGAATTCTTCCTGCGCCGGCAAAACGGGTTTATTTCGGGCCAGGTGATTTACCTGGGCGGGGCATGATCGTGCCGAACCGTCTAACCTGGCTGGACGCAGTCTTTCAGGAAAACTCGAACTGTCCGTTTCTGCATCACAGCACCGGCTCCTTTACCTACGATTGGTTGCGGCGGGCGGCACGGGATTATCAGGCGCTGCTCGACAGCCATGGCATAACGGCGGGGTCGGTTGTCGCGCTCGAGGGCGACTACGCGCCGCATGTCATCGCTCAGTTGATCGCCTTGATCGACCGGGGCTGCATTGCCGTACCGTTGAGCCCCGCGGCGCGTTTGCAGCGGGATGAGTTTATCCGGATCGCGGAAGTTCAGTACACCATCCACTTCGACCAATCCGCCGCGCCGGTTATTGAGAATACGGGTGTCGAACCGTCTCACGAACTGCTACGCCGGCTGATGGCCTATTGGCGGCATCAATACTCTCTTCTTCATCCTCTCCAACCGAGGCGCGGCCGTCTCTTTGAAGAGCCGCCTCACTGCCGACGTCTGCTCCGCCATCGAGAAATACCGGGTCGAGCTGCTCCCCACCTCCCCGACCTTCCTCAACCTGCTGCTGCTGTCGGAAGATTACAAGCACTACGATCTCTCGTCCCTGAAGCGCATCACCTATGGAACGGAGGTAATGCCGGCCGCCGTTCTGGGGCGGTCGCACCAGGCGTTCCCGTCGGTCGAATTGCAGCAAACCTATGGGTTGTCCGAGCTCGGCATCCTGCGCTCGAAATCCCGCAGCTCGGATTCGTTGTGGGTAAAGCCAGGGGCGAGGGATTCGAGGTTGAGGTTCGAGAGGGGACTCTGTGGATCAAGGCCCGCTCCGCCATGCTCGGCTACCTGAACGCGCCGTCGCCGTTCAGCGAGGACGGCTGGTTCAACACCGGCGACGCCGTCGAAGTGGATGGCGAGTACATTCGGATACTCGGCCGCAGGTCCGAAATCATCAACGTCGGGGGCGAGAAGGTGTATCCGGTCGAGGTGGAACACGTGCTCCTCGGCATGCCCAATGTGGCGGACGTCAGCGTCGCCGGCGAGCCGAATCCGATTACCGGCCAGGTGGTCAGTGCCCGGTTCAAGCCGATCGTCCCGGAAGACCTCACCCAATTCCGCAAGAAAGTTCGCGCGTATTGCGCCACCAGGCTGGCGCCGTACAAAGTTCCCGTGAGGATCCCGCTGGCGGGCGAGGAACTATATAGCAAGCGACTCAAGAAGATGCGCCGCGTCCCAAGCTAGTTTGCCTGTTTTGTGGGGCGGGCAATCCTGCCCGCAGCCGCCTTTCAGGCGGCTTTTTCGCGTCGTGCGCGAGTCTTCGCAGCCGGAGTCGCCGGCTGAAAGCCGGCGGCAGCCACGATTGGC
>Ga0182021_10000520_pt1 | contig 41432 bp, 41 predicted proteins | sample 612E3MmetaG_FD_120493 | JGI IMG/M metagenome (GOLD analysis project Ga0182021, IMG submission 120493) | Permafrost microbial communities from Stordalen Mire, Sweden - 612E3M metaG (Illumina Assembly) | ecosystem: Environmental > Terrestrial > Soil > Wetlands > Permafrost | place: Sweden...
TCCCAGGCCGTCGCGGCGGCCCCGATAACCCCGGCGTCTCCACCGAGCGCGGGATATCCTGCCTGGTGCGCGATGTGACCATCATCATCTCCGCTCTCGGTGGAGACGCCGGGGTTATCGGGGCCGCCGCGACGGCCTGGGAGGGTATAGAGAATGAACCAGCGAAATAGTATCGAAATGTTTTATCACTGTCTGGCCGCCGCCAGGGGGAAAAGTTGTACCTGAGGTCGCTTACAATAAGGGGGTTCAAGTCTTTTGCCCGGAAGACTATCCTCGAGTTTCAGCCGGGCGTCACTATAATCGTAGGGCCCAACGGGTCAGGAAAGAGCAACATCGCTGATGCCGTCATGTGGGTGCTGGGTGAACAGAGCCCGACCTCGCTACGAGGGAACCGCATGGAGGACATCATCTTTTCCGGGAGCGCCAGCCTCAAGCCCGTAAACCTGGCCGAGGTCACGCTGACTCTCGACAATTCCAACAACATCTTCCCGCTCGAGTACTCCGAGATCACCGTATCCAGAAACGTTGTCAGGGGTGGGGACAGCGAGTACAGGCTCAATAACAACTCGTGCAGGTTGCTGGATATCCAGGAGCTCCTCTCCGACGCGGGGGTCGGGCGCACGCTCAACTCCGTGATCAGCCAGGGACAGCTCGACGAGGTCCTGACGTGCCGCCCTGAGGAGCGCCGCGACTACATCGAAGAAGCGGGAGGTCTCCTCAAGTACCGGCGCCGCCGCGAGAAGGCTCTGCGCAGGCTTACCCGCATGGAGGAAGAGCTCGTCCGGACCAACGATGTCATGCGCGAGGTCAGGCGCCAGTTGAGGCCGCTCCAGCAGCAGGCCGGCAGGCTCGAGAAGTACCAGACATTGATACTTGAGCTGGCCGATTCGCAGTTGAGGCTCGATGTTGCGCGCCTGCGCATGATGCAGAAGGACTGGCAGCAGCATCAGGACATCCAGGGAGAGCGAGGCAAGAAGCTCGAGGCGCTCGACGCCGAACTCGCGGCAAAAGCGCGCGCGGCCCTCGACCTCGAAGAGCGGCAGTCGGGTTGGCGCGAGAAGGAAGCGGGGCTCCGTGAGAGCCTCTATTCCCTTGTTTCCATGCACGAACGGCTCAAAGCCATGCTCACGGTATGGGGCGAGAAGAGCAGGCGCACGGTAGCGAGCGTCCCTGCGCCGGACCCCGAAGAAATCGCGAGGCTCGAGAGCTCCAACCGCGAGGCGCAGGAGATGAAGCAGGCTCTCGAAAACGAGTCACTTGAGCTGCTCAAACGCGAGGCCCAGCTTGTAGAACGTGTCTCCGAGCTCAACATGCGCCTTGGCGAAGCGACGAGAAAAGTCGCCGCGCTCGAGGCCAGGCACGAAGTTCTCATGTCGGCCGAGAGCGGTCTTGGCGCCGCCGGCTCTGTGCTCCTCGAGGAAAAGCGCGAGATGCTGACGACCCTCGAAAACGAGAGCGCGACGGTCGCGTCCGAGATGGCGAGCCTCGATGAAACGCGGGCCGCGCGGCTCGAGGAGCTGGCTTCTCTGGAGGCCGAGCTCGAAGAGATCGAGAAAGCCAGCCAGGGGGCCGAGGACGGCTTGCGCGCTTGCGAGCGCGAACAGGCCGGCTTTGCGGCTACCCTGGAGCTGCTGGTGCGGCTGGAGACGCACACTTGGGAGACCATCAACACCATGGCCGCCCTCAAGATGTCCGACCCCACCGGAGGAGGTCTCGGCGGTACGCTCGCCGAGAGCCTGAAGATAGAACCGGAATACGACACGGCGATAATGAGCTTCCTCGGACCGTGGGCTTTCGGCCTGATAGCGCGGGACGGCGAAGCGATAATGCAGGCGATCAAGCACCTCAAGGACCAGGGGTTGGGACAGTCGCTCTTCTTCCGGCACTTAGATGCCCGTGAGACCGCGCAGGACGTTGAGGTTCCCGTGCCCCCGGCGACCGTCCGGGCAAGGGACGTCGTCAGCGCGCCCGAGTGGTTCGATTCCGCGCTGGACACTCTCCTCGACAGTGTCTTCATTGCGACCGATGTGGAGGCGGCTTTCGAGCTGGCGGATCAGTACCCACACATGCTTTTTCTTTCACCCGACGGCGATGCCATCTCAGGTGGAACGCTCATCAAGGGTGGAAGCGTCGACGTGAATCCGGTACACCTGGAATTGAACGCGTCGCGAAGGGAGAAGACCGAGGACGAGCTCCAGGCTTCCCGCTGGCGCATGGATGCGCTCGAGCTCGAACTACAGGCAGCCGAAAAGCACCGCGCGACGCTGAAGGGCAAGACAAAAGAAGCCCTGTCCAGGCTGGACGATTCAACAGCAGAGCTTGCCGGGCACGCCGGTACCCTTGATTCACTTGTGCACCGCATTGCGGCGGTCAAGAGGGATATCGAGCAATTGAGCGGCGCGGACGACGCCGAGACTGGAAGCGAGACCGACCTCAGCGGGCTTTCCGCGAGCATCGAGGAGCTGAAGGTTCTTGAGATCGAGACAAGAGGACATCTCGAGGATGCCGAGCGCGAGCGTCGCGAGGTGGCGGGTCGTTCGTCATCTACAGCCGCACGCCAGGCGACCGTGCAACGCGAGCTCGAATCGGGGCTCGCTCGCGAGCGCGAGCTCAAAGCCGCCGCCAACGCGGCGCGCGAAGACACCGGTGGTCTGGAGGAAGCCTCAGAGGCGGTTATCAAGCGCCTGGTTGAGCTTAACCGCAGACTTGTGAGCCAGGTCCGCGAGTCAAGGGAGAAGGTCCGTCAGCAGCTCGATCAGGGGGCGGTCAAAGCCGAGGAAGAAGCCCGGACCCTGAGGACGCTCCGCGACGAGGTCGGTAAGCTCCAGGACCGTCACGAGGAATTGAGGGACCAGGTTCACACCGAGGACCTCTCCAGGGCGGAGCTAAAGATAAGGGTCGAGCAGCTCGTAACCAGGATAGTCGACGGCCACAAGGTGCCCATAGAGTTTGCTCTTAAACAGCACCCGGAGGAGAAGCCGACACCGGAGCTCGAGGAGAAAGTCGAGAAGCTCGCGGCCCGCCTTGAGCACATCGGTCCGGTTAACCCTGAGGCGATCACCGAGCGAGAGGCGCTGGAGCAGCGTTTCGACTTCCTCAAGACCCAGCTCGACGACATCGAGAAATCGAAGACACAGTTGAGGAGGGTGGTCAGGCAGATCGACAAAGAGATCGAGGACAAGTTCGTTCAGACGCTCGCTCTGATCAACGAGCATTTCAAAGACATCTTTTCGACGCTCTTCCCGAACGGGAGCGCCGAGCTCGTGATGACGGACCCCGAGGATCCCATGAACACCGGGGTCGAGATACTCGCCCAACCCGAGGGCAAGAAGCTCAGACGCATATCGCTGCTCTCCGGAGGTGAGACCTCCCTGACGGCGCTTGGGTTCTTCTTTGCCCTGTTCAGGGTACGGCCCAGCCCGTTCTATTTCCTCGATGAGGTCGAGGCGGCGCTCGACGACGTCAACCTGCATCGCTTCCTCGACATGGTAAAGCAGTTCAAGAGCGAGTCGCAGCTCATCCTCATAACGCACCAGAAGAGATCGATGGAGATTGCCGATATCCTTTACGGCGTCACGATGCAAGAGGACGGCGTCTCCAGGGTCGTATCGCAGAAGCTCGAAGAGGTCGCGATCTAGATGGCGGCGGCCAACTCAAAGAAGAAGCGCCCCCGCAAGGAGCGCAAAGAACAGAAGAAGCTGGCCCGCAAAGCTACTTCCGAAGAGCTCGAAACCTCAACCGAACGTGAGCCGGATCCCTCAGGCCCGCCCGCGCCAATGCCGGAAGAACCGTCTCTCGAACCTGAAGAACTTGAGCCGGATCTCGACCTTCTTGAGCCGGATCCCTCAGGCCCGCCCGCGCCGTCAGGCGAAGATGTCATATTCCTCGAATCCGCCGAAACCGGCGAAAAGCTCGAAGAAGAGCCTGAAGAAGAGTTCGAATACGAGGAAGCCGAAGACGAAGAGGAAGAAAAGAAATACAGGCGAGGGTTCTTCCGCTCTCGCAAAGTCCTCTCCAAGCCGTTTACCAGGGCAGCAATGCGCAGGGCGATCGATCCCGAGTTCTGGGACGATGCTGAGGAGGCGCTCATCACCGCGGATACCGGGGTCACGTGCGCTACCGAGATAGTCGAGCGGTCCCGCAAGCGCATTCTCAAGGAAGGCGTGAAGGACCTCGAAGGCTTGAAGCAGGTTTTCCGCGAAGAGGTAGCGGACATGCTTGAATCGTTCGGGCCCGTTCCCGCGCCACCGGCCGAGAAGCCGCACGTCCTCTTTGTTGTAGGAGTGAATGGCGTTGGTAAGACCACGACCTCCGCGAAGATAGGCTGGCAGCTCAAACAGCAGGACAAGGCGGTGCTCTTCGCGGCCGCCGACACGTTCCGCGCGGCGGGCATAGAGCAGATGGAGATGTGGGCACAACGCGTCGGTTCGCCGGTAGTCCGTCACAAGCTCGGAGGAGACCCTGCCGCCGTCGTGTTTGACGCGATAGAGAGCGCCCAGGCCAAGGGTATCGACGTGGTGATCGTCGATACGGCGGGGAGGCTTCACACCAAGAAGAATCTGATGGATGAGCTCAACAAGATGTGGAGGGTCGCCGACCGGCAACTCGAGACCAGTCCCGAAGCCATACTCGTCATCGACGCAACCACCGGTCAGAACGGCGTCACCCAAGCGCGTGTATTCGGTGAAGCTCTCAATATCGGTTCTATCGCCCTAACAAAGATGGATGGAAGCGCAAAAGGCGGCGTCGTTATGGCCATAGGCCGCGAGCTCGGCATCCCCGTAGCCTACATCGGTGTTGGCGAAGGCATGGCCGACCTTCGCCCCTTCAACCCCCAAGAATACGCCCATGCCCTCTTCTGACACCTTGCTGGAGCAGGTGAGGCGGAATGAAATATGAGTTGAGGTTCTGGGCGGAGGTGATGGAGCCTCGGGAGATCGCTGAGTCGGCGCTTCCGCTGTTGAAGGAGTTTGAAGCGGGGGTCGCGGTCGCGGTCTATCCCGTTTCCCTCACGAAGAAGAACGCGAATGCGTTCAGGAAGCTCCTCGATGCCGGAATCGAATTGACGTACTGGCCTCTTATGGAGAAAGAGCAGGGCTACTTCCCCGGAGAGCGCAACGTCGATGAATACGCGGCAATGGTCAGGCACCTGGTCGAATGGGCGGAGAAGAACGAGGTCGCACCGGGGCGGATCGCTGTCGACCTCGAGCCTCCCATCCAGCAGCTCAGTTCGGTCCTCGCGGCACAGGGAGGAGTGGCGCTTCTCCGTGGGGCCATCAGCGCGGCGCGAGAAAACCTCGACCGGGGCCGTTACTATCGAGCCAAGGCGATCCTGGACGAACTGAACTATTGGGTGCGCGAGCGCGGGATAAAGACGCTAGCCGCGGTTATGCCGTGGGTAGCCCTGGAACTGGAAGGCGAACACGAGCTCATACAGGATATGAGCGATACCCCGGCAGCCGACATAGATTGGGACGTGCTGAGTCCGATGCTTTACGTTACCATGCTGGCGGGGATGCCGGGCGCGAGCCTCAAGACCCGGGACGCTAACTGGTTGATATATGACTCCTGCCTGAAGCTCCGGGCCAAGTATGGTGAACGGGCGGGTGTATCGCTCGGGCTGACCGGAACCGGGGTCCTCGAGAACGAGCCGGTGTTCCAATCACCCGGTGAACTTATGATCGGACTTGAGGCCGCACTGGCGGCAGGAGTCCGCGACGTCAGCATTTACAGCCTCGAGGGGCTCATGAACAGGGCCGAGCCGAGGGGGTGGTTCGCCGCTATTCACGACGCCGAGCCGAGACTTCCCGAGAGGTCAGAGAAGATAGCACGAAGTCTCTCTGTGGTGCGTCATGTCTATCCGACGATAGCCGGGGTCGTGGATTGGTACCGACGCCCTCCCTGAGCTTTTCGATCAGAACCCGAGCGGTTCAGCCACAAGATATACCTTCATGTCGGTCATCATCGGCTTTCGCATGATGATCGTCGAAACCCGGCAGATATTGCCCGGCTCCCGGCAATCCACGCAGCGCCCTTTCTCGACGCATGGCACATTCACTCCGACCCTGCGCGCGTTGGCCGGTGCGGCCACGTTTCTTACCCTCGAGAACGCTTCCTCGCGGTTCTGGACAATCTTGTTCGCTCCAGCGAGCACGATGACGGTCTCGGGTCCAAAAAACATACCCGCGGCCCTGTTGCCCACCCCATCCGTGTTGAGCAACTCTCCCTCCATGGTGATAGCGTTACTGGAACACAGGTAGTACGGACACGCGATAGCCTCCTTGCGGGCCTCCAGGTTTTTCTCGAATTCCATGTCCGGCTTGTGCGTGACGATCGTGTCGCCTCTTTCCTCGAGCATCTCCAGCAGGCCGCTCTCGTGTACCGTGACGGAACCACCAACGCCGATTCTCGAGCCTTCGGGGATGACATCCAGGATGGCGGCGACCGCTCGCTCCGAGTTGGAGAACCACTTCGCGTCGAACCAGCGCTTCTCCAGCGCCTTGACGGCGGCTTCGCACCGGCTTTCGTAGTAACCTTGCCGTATTTGATCGAAAGACTCGGGCATTTCCACTCCTCTCCGAGGTGTTTGTTGAAAGTATAACCGACGGAGGGCATCCAAAGGTGCCGGAAGGTCAGACGTGATGGTCCGGCGAATCCTCTATTTGTAAAAACTACCGGCGAGGTGGTACCAGGGGTCGGTCCAAGGTTATTATCTCAAGCAGGCACTCGAGTCTTAGGTCCAGCCGGACCGGGCATAAAGGAGGAGACATGGCGGAAGGTTATTGCGTGAAGTGCAAGGAAAAGCGTGAGATGAAGGATCCCGAGGAAGTCATCATGAAGAACAAGATGAAGGCTATGAAGGGCACCTGCACGACGTGTGGCACCAAGATCTTTAAGATTATGGGGAAAGCATAGTCATTTTGCGTAGAAGTCAGTATTGAGGGACCCGGCCACGCGGCCGGGTCTCCGCGTCTCAGGCGGCCGAAACCGCTTGTATCTTGGAGGTGTGAGCGGGGATGCTTCATCACCATCGAATGCGGCACGGGCATAGCTCCGGAGAAACGACTCCTGCGACGAGCGGGATAACATTGAGCCACTCGCGACTCTACGACCTGGGATTCAATCTGAGCTTCGGCCTGGACATGCGCTTGTGGCGGATGGTCATGGAGCTCGCGCAGGTCGTCCCCGGGGAAAATGTCCTTGATGTCGGGTGCGGGACGGGCAGGCTTGCGCTCGCCATCGCTGGGGTGGTCAGTCCCTCAGGCCGCGTGAGTGGCATCGACGCTTCCCCGGAGATGATCGAGGTGGCCAGCCACAAAGCATCGCGTGCCGCCGCGAAACCATGGTTCCAGGTGGGGCTCGTCGAGGAGATCCCTTTCGACGACGGCAGTTTTGACCTCGTCGTCTCGACCCTGGTGCTCCATCACCTACCCCGAGAGGTCAAGGAAGCGGGCTTTCGCGAGGTCGCCCGTGTGCTCAGGCCTGGAGGCCGCTTCGTGGGGGTTGATCTGCAGATTCCCGCGTCGAGACTCTACAGTCTGCTTGCCGTGCTGGTCCTGGGCCATCACATGGCGGGAGCGGACATAACCGACTCCCTCGAGCCGATGCGCCTCGCAGGGCTCGAGGACGTCCAGGCGAACGATACTCCCAACCGCTTCTTCGCCTGTGTCAGGAGCCTGAAGTCCGGCGCTTGACAGGGCGACATTACGACCTACCATTCTTTATGTGCAACGCTTCGTGGTAGAATCCCATGTTTGTCTGTTGTTGATTTCACCGGACTGGTTCCGAGACGGCCGTATGGCCCCATGGAAACCACGTATCGCATGGATGTTTTCGGCAAGGAGAAGTGATGTTTGAGAGCCTGGGTGACCGGCTCCAGGACGTGTTCTCGAAGCTTCGGGGGCACGGCAAGCTGAGTGAAAAAGACGTTGACGAGGCCATGCGCGAGATACGTCTCGTGCTGCTGGAGGCCGACGTCAACTTCAAAGTAGTAAAGGAATTCGTCGCGCGCGTGAGAGAGCGCGCCATCGGCGAAGAGGTCGTAAAGAGCGTTACACCGGCCCAGCAGGTCGTCAAGATTGTCTACGACGAGATGACGGAAGTCCTGGGCGGCAAGACAGAGCCCATTCAATTCGCGAGCCATCCCCCGTCGGTGATAATGCTTGTCGGGCTCCAGGGCAGCGGCAAGACAACCGCCGCGGCCAAGCTCGCGGTTATGCTACGCCATCAGGGGCGCGATCCGATTCTCGTAGCCGCGGACGTCTACAGGCCCGCGGCGGTCGAACAGCTTCAGACCCTGGGTTCTCAGATAGACGTCCCGGTCGCCTATTACAGGCACAAGAGCGCGCTCGAAATAGTCGAGGAGGCGGTCAGGGAGGCTACTCGAAAGGGTAACGACGTGGTCATCCTCGACACCGCGGGCCGCCTTCACATTGACGAGGAGATGATGCAGGAGCTTGTCGACATTGAAGACTCCGTACACCCCAGTGAGACGCTCCTCGTTGTCGACGCGATGACAGGCCAGGATGCCGTGAACGTCGCCCTGTCGTTTCTCGACAAGCTCGACTTCGAAGGCGTTATAATCACCAAGATGGATGGCGATGCCCGTGGTGGCGCCGCGCTATCGATGAAATCCGTCACCGGCAAGCCCATAAAGCTCGCCTCAATCGGTGAGAAGGTAGACGACCTCGAGCCATTCCACCCGGACCGCGTGGCGTCACGCATACTCGGCATGGGCGACATCGTCACGCTCGTCGAGAAGGCCGAGGAGTCGATGACTGAGGAGCGTGCCCGGAAACTCGAAGAGAAGCTTCGCAAGCACAAGTTCGATTTCGATGACTTCCTCGAGCAGATGCAGCAGCTTCGTGACATGGGGGGGCTCTCTAAAGTCCTCGAGATGGTTCCCGGAATGGGCGGAATGGCTCGCCAGTCCGGTCTCGAGGTTGACGACCGCCGACTCAAGAAGACAGAAGCGATAATCCAGTCCATGACCAAGGAGGAACGCAAGAACCCCCAGGTACTCAATGCGAACCGCAGGCGCCGCATCGCCGCCGGCAGTGGCACCTCCACGCAGGACGTGAACCAGCTCGTAAAGCAGTTCGGACAGATGCAGAAGATGCTCAAGGCGTTCTCCGGAAAGGGGGGCCAGATGGGCATGATGAAGAGGTTATTCCCGTTCTAAGCGCGATTGCCGGTTCAAGAAGGCTCGATTTTGCTACAATAGATCGAAATAAAGTCAGATTGGGGCCAGACCCCTTTCGCCGAACGGAGGCTTATCAGTCCTGAGGTGCGGCGAACATAAACGAAGAAGGGGTAAAACCCCAAGAACGGAGGGAAGTAGTTGGTTAGGATCAGACTGCGCAGAATGGGGAAGAAAAAGCAGCCAGTCTATCGCATCGTGGTTGCCGACTCCCGCATGCCTCGCGACGGGCGTTATCTCGAGTCGCTGGGCTATTACAACCCGATGGTGGAGCCGTCAACGATAGAGATGAACAGCGAGAGGGCGCTCTACTGGCTCGGCCAGGGCGCACAGCCCTCGCGGCAGGTTCAGAATCTTATGAAAATCGAGGGCGTTTGGGAGCAGTTCCAGAGTTCCAAAAAGCAGTAGCGGAGCAACTCACTCTCAACAGAAAACTGGAGGCTCGTTACGATGAAGGAACTTCTTGACTACCTTGCCAGGGCTCTGGTAGACCACCCCGACGATGTCCAGATCGAAATGATCGAGGGCGAGCGATCCGTCATCCTCCAGCTAAGAGTGCACCCTGATGACATCGGCAAGGTCATCGGCAAGCAGGGCCGGATCGCACAGGCGCTCCGGACGCTGGTGAAGGCGGCGGCCACCAAGCAGGGAAAGAACGCGATAGTCGAGATACTGGATTGAGCGAAATGGGCGATGAACCAGGAGAAGACCTCCTGGTAGTGGGAAGAATCGTACGGCCCCACGGCATTCGTGGGGCCGTAATCGTGAGAGTAGAGAGCGACTGGCCCGAGAGGTTCTCCGAGGGAGCGGTCCTTCTGCTGGAGCGCGCTCCGGGAAGGCGCGAAAGCGTTACCGTAGCCTCGGCGACGCCCCACAAGGGCGATATGCTTGTCTATCTCACAGGTGTTGCGGACAGGGACATGGCCGAAAAGCTGAAAGGGAGGTTGTTGTCGGTCCGGGCATGCGATGCGGCGCCGCTCGCAGAGGGCGAGTACTGGGCACACGATCTCGTGGGAATGCATGTCGTGGAGGAGGACGGCAGGCCCCTGGGTGAGGTCCAGGATTTTCTGTGCAGGCCCGCGCAGGACCTGCTCGTCGTGAGTGAAGAGGGTGGCGAGGAGTATCAGGTTCCGTTTGTCGAGGAGTTTGTGAAGTGCGTGGATGCTACGGCGCGGGTAATCACGCTCAGGGTGATCGACGGGATGGTCCCGTGACATGAAGGTTCACGTCTTTTGCGCGCTTCCCGAAGCTCTCGTGTCACCGCTCGAGGCGGGGGTGCTCGGCCGGGCGCGCGAGGCCGGGATTCTCGACGTAGAAGTCCACGATCTCCACGAGCTGTCACAGGACCCGCATCACAAGGTAGACGACTGCCCGTACGGGGGGGGTCCGGGAATGGTGCTGCGTGTCGATGTCGTGGCGCACGCGCTTCAAACCGTCTTCTGCATGGAGGCCTGGAAGGTCAAAGAGAAACACCCGGTGGCCCTGCTCACTCCACAGGGCGAGCGATTCGACCAGAAGGTCGCTCGCACGCTGGCGAGCGAGGAGACCCTCGTGCTCCTTTGTGGCAGATACGAAGGGGTCGACGAGCGAATCCGCGAGCACCTGGCCGGGTTCGAGATATCGCTTGGAGATTTTGTATTGAGTGGCGGCGAGGTAGCCGCGGCGGTCATCATCGAGGCCGTAGCAAGGCTGCTGCCGGGCGTACTCGGCAACGAGGAATCCTTAGCGGAAGAGTCATTCGCGGGGCAGTTGCTCGAGTATCCGCATTACACCAGGCCGGCTGATTTCAACGGCTGGAAGGTGCCCGAGGTGCTTACCGGCGGGGACCACGGGCGGATCCGCGAGTGGCGCCGGCAGCAGGCCATCGAGCGCACACGCATCAGGCGTCCAGACCTGCTGTAGTGAGGAACGGAGGAACGGAGTCAGGTCTTTTATTGTTTACTGTTGTCCTCTGCTTGAGATAACCGTAGAGCAGCAAACAATAAAAGACCTGACCCCGAAGTCAGCGGTAAAGACGTGAAGTTTGCTATGGTTTTTCAGGGTCGCCATGAAAATTGATCACTCTTCTGCTATAGTTTACGAGTCTTGCGGGAGAAAAAGTCTGGAGAAGGAAGAATGAAAGAGATTGAGACTATTGAACGAAGCCAGCTGAAAGAGAGCGTACCCGAGTTTCAGCCTGGCGATACCATAAAGGTTACCATAGAGATCAAGGAAGCTACCGGGACCGGAGAAAAGCGGACCGTCCGGACGCGCACTCAGGCGTTCCAGGGCCTCGTCATCAGGCGTCAGGGTTCCGGGTCTCGCGAGACGTTCACCGTGAGGAAGATCTCGTTCGGGGTTGGGGTCGAGCGTACCTTCCCGGTACATTCACCCATCGTAAAGGACATTGAGATGGTGCAGGAGGGCGATGTCCGGAGAGCCAAGCTCTATTACATTCGCGACAAGGTGGGCAAAGCGGCCCGCGTCAAGAAAAAGAAGTACACAGCAAAATAGATGGCAGAGGATAAAGACAATCATGATGTCGACCAGGAGGGACGGGAGGACGTAGCTCCCGGCAACGGGGTTCAGAACCTTGAAGGGACTCCATCGAACGAAGGTACCCACACACCGGAAGAGCCCGACGGAGTCTCCGAGCCGCCCATCACCCAGCCTGAGGAAACACCACCGCCCAAGAAGCCGACGTTCTGGCAGGGGCTTCGCGAAGTACTGATAATCCTCGTCATCGCGGCGATCGTCGCGATTTTCATCCAATCGTTCTTCATGAAGGCGTTCATGATCCCGTCGTCTTCGATGAGCCCGACACTCCAGATAGGCGACAGGGTGCTGGTGGACAGGGTGACCTATTACTTCAGGAAACCCCGGCGAGGCGACATCATCGTCTTCCGGTATCCACCCAAAGACCCCAAGGCGCTGAACACCACCAACCTGTTCTTCTGGCCTATCGACCAGATCCTCGAGACTTTGCATGTAACGCACCGCATGGAGAGCCCGCCTTTCGTAAAACGCGTGATCGCAACCGGTGGTGAAACGATTGAGATCAAGCAGGGACAGATCTACATCAACGGCAAGAAGATCAAAGAGGACTACAAGGTCCCGGATAACTACGATATGCCGGCGACCAGGATTCCCGACGGCGAGCTGTTCTGCATGGGCGATAACAGGCCTAACTCGCGGGACAGCCGTTACTGGGGGACGGTGCCCATAAGGGCCGTTATCGGTAAGGTGTTCTTGAAATGGTGGCCTCCGAAGGATTTCGGGATCCCGAAACACTAGATTACCTCGCGAGCAGCATGACCGGGAAGCCCCGCGCCGGTGCGCTCGACATCCTCTCCATGTCCGTGCGCGAGATCAAGGCGATGCTGGCCTCTCTCGAGAAGCCGGACCATGTATTATATGCGCGGTTGACCAGGGACACCCGCCCCAGCGTCAGGCAGCTCGGATACTCCGCTCTTCGGCACGGGCGCAGCCTTGCCGCGAACGAGGAGATATTCCGCGAGGGGAACATACGGTTTATCGCGGGTGCCGACGAGGCCGGGCGCGGTGCGCTGGCGGGGCCTCTGGTTGCGGCGGCCGTTATGTTCTCACCGGGGACAGTGGTCAAGGGAGTGAACGACTCGAAGATGCTGACGCCTGAGCGCCGCGACGAGCTCTACGACATCATCATTAACAAAGCGGAGAGTATCTGTGTAGTATTCATCGATTCGGGCCTGATAGACCGCTTCGGCATCCAGCCCGCGAACATGCAGGCGCTCGGGGAGGCGCTTGCGGGAATAGACGACCGGTGCCAGTGCGCCATATGCGATCACTTCACCCTCTCGGGGTGCGACGTGCCGACATACGGCATCCCAAAGGCGGACGAGACATTCCAGTCTGTTGCGGCGGCGAGCATCCTAGCTAAGGTCGAGCGCGACAGAGTGATGAAGTCCCTCCATAGCCGCTTCCCCCGGTACAACTTCGAAGCCAACAAGGGCTACGGCACCGTGGAGCACATGTCCGCTCTTGCCGTTTATGGGCCGTGCGAAGTCCACAGGAAATCGTTCTCGGGCGTGCTACCGGATGAAGAGATCCGTCTCTGGGAGGGCTGAATTGGGAGGTGACCGCAGGTCGGTTGGGAAGGCGGGGGAGGAGATAGCCTGCAAGTACCTCGAGGAGCATGGCTTCATCATCCAGGGCCGCAACTGGCGCACGCGCTCCGGCGAGCTCGACATAATCGCAAGGCACGGCAAGGCTACGGTCTTTGTCGAAGTAAAAGCCCGGCGCAGCAAGTCGTTCGGTCGGCCCGAGGAGTCGGTAACGCCCGATAAAGCTCGTCGCATACGTCGCCTCGCGACCGAGTACCTCGCCTCCGCCGCCCACTCACCCGAAGTCAGATTCGACGTAATCAGCCTCATGCTCGACCCCGACAACAACCTCCTCGAACTCCACTACATCCCCGATGCCTTCTAACCCATCCGTTGAGAAAGGCCTTGGGGCCTGACCTGTCTTTCAAGGCTTTGGTGTCAGATCTGACCCCGTTCTTTCAAGGGTTTGGGTCACGGTTGGGTATAATGGGCGGCATGTCTGTAAAGGTAAGGTCGTTTGTAAAGAGGAGAGGCGCGGGGCTGATCGTCGTTGTGGCGTTAATGATCTGCGCAACAATCTTCACCAGGCCACTGCTCGCGAAGGGGTCGGATCACGTCTACAAGGAGCCGTACGATCCGATGTTCCAGGCGTGGACGCTGGCCTGGGACGCGCACGCCGTGATACACAGCCCTTCCAATCTTTTCAATGCGAACATCTTCTTTCCAAACGCCGATACGTTGACTTACTCCGACCATCAGATAGTAACGGCGGTGATGGCGCTACCCGTGCTCAGCATAACGGGAAACCCGTTGCAGACGGCCAACTACATGCTTGTCTTCAACCTCTTCCTTTGCGCCATCGGCTCGTATCTGCTGGTTGTGCACCTTACCAAGAATCGGGTGGCTGGGCTCGTAGCGGGAATGATATTCGCTTTTGCGGCACCACGTCTCGCGCAGATCACCCACTTGCAGTTATCGGCTGCCGCGTTCATCCCTTTATGCCTTCTCTTTCTCCATAAGTACTCGGAGGACGGCCATGTCCACGACGCCGCGCTTGCGGCGCTGTTCTTCGTCCTCGAGACGCTGTCCACGTGGTACTACGGCATGATACTGGCTTTTGCGGTGCTCGTTTTTATCGCCGTGCGGTTTGTGATGAAACCGAGGGCTTTTACTTTCAAATGGACTGTCAGCCTCCTCCTGGTCTTCGCGATCGCGGCAGGGCTGGTGGCGCCGTTCGCCATTCCATATCTGAAAGTCCACGAAAAAGACGCGCGGTTCGAGCGTACCATCAGCGAGGTCGATATGTTCTCGGCGGACATCCAGGACTTTGGTGCCGCCACCGAAAACAACCTTGTCTGGGGACCGCTCACTGCCAGCCTTCGCGCAAAGACGACGAGCCGGGGTGGCGAGACTGAGCGCACGCTTTTCGTAGGCCTGATGCCGATACTGCTTGGCATCGCCGGGGCGGTGTATCTGTTTATCCGGGGAAAGGGCGCCCAGAGGTTCGACGTGCGGTTCTACGTGACCCTTATCGTCGCGTCGTTCCTGATGTGCCTCGGCAGCACGCTATACCTGTTCGGTCATTCGCACCCCGGCGTACCGATGCCGTACCGGCTCTTCTACAATTTCTTCCCGGGGTTCAAGGTGATGCGGGTGCCGGCGCGGTTCATCATCCTCGTCCTCCTCGGGTTGGCTGTGCTCTCCGGCTTCGCGGTCAAAGCGATGTTGTCGTGGCTTTCCGAGCGCAGGCGTGGAAACAGGGTGCTCCCGGTCGTTGTCACGGTGCTCATACTGGCATTGCTGGTCGTCGATCTGATGTCGATAAACCTGCCGATGCGACCCATGCCCTCCAGGGACAAGTTCCCCGAAGTGTACACCTGGCTCAAGGACCAATCCGGTCAGGCGCCGACGGCCGAGATACCGCTGGCAAACTACAACCCGCGCACGTTCAGCGCGGGCCTGCAGTACGAACCCACCTGGGCTGAGCGCGAGGGGTTGCGCACCTACTACTCGACACTGCACTGGAAGAAGATATTCAACGGTTACAGCGGGTTCCTTCCGACGTCGTACTACGACGGTGTGAGGGCGGCCAGTGAGTTTCCCAGCGACAGGGCGATCGTGTTTCTTCGCAAGGAGGGGATCAAGTACGTCATCGTCCACGGAAAGGAGCTCGAGCCGACCGTCGTCGCCAGCGTGCTTGCGTACAGCGAGCACCACAGCGGTTTCAAACTCCTGCGTGACTTCGGGTCTGATTACGTCTTCGATATCTCCACCGGCGAGCAGGCGCACCGGGAGACTGGCAACGAGGGCCGCGCCGGCCCCTGATCACGCTGCTGGCACAACGCCTCTCCCCGGATTTTCATCGCACGGCAGTTACTCATGCATATGAAATCATCCTGTTTGCTTGAAATGTTAGCTTGATATGCTTATAATCAAGCTTGTTCTGCTTATCGATAACGGGAGGCTTTTTGCTCGCAAAGGTCTATGGCGCGACTCTGGTCGGCATGGAAGCGCACCCCATAGAGATCGAGGTCGACGTGACGCTCGGGCTCCCGGCTTTCGAGATCGTGGGGCTGCCAGGCGCCGCCCTGCGCGAGTCACGTATCAGGGTCAAATCCGCGATCCGTAACTCATCGTTCGATTTCCCACGCACGCGCATAAACGTAAACCTCGCTCCCGCGGATATAAGGAAAGAGGGGCCGTCATTCGACCTGCCGCTCGCGATTGCCATCCTTGCGGCGACAGACCAGTTCAGGCTCGCCCGCGGCAACGAATTTCAGGCTGCCGGTGAGCTATCGCTCGACGGACAACTCCGCGAAATACACGGCGCTCTCTCCGTCGCGCTGGGGGCGAGGCAGAGGGGCGCCGAGTTCCTCCTGGTACCCCGCGGCAACACCCGGGAAGCCGCACTCGTTCCCGGGCTTCGCGTCTTCGGCGTGGGCACTTTGCGCGAGGCAGTGGGATTCCTCGAGGGCACCGTGGCGCTTCGAGAGGCTGACTGCGAGCGGCCCGATATCCTCGATGGCGAAAACATCACCGGCCCCGACCTCGCCGAGGTGAGGGGCCAGGAACCCGCTAGACGCGCGCTCGAGGTTGCCGCGGCGGGGGGTCATAATCTGCTGATGGTCGGGCCTCCGGGCTCGGGCAAGACCATGCTCGCACGGCGTCTCCCCGGCATCCTTCCTCCGCTCACTCTCGAAGAGGCGCTCGAGGTCACCCGCATCCATAGCGTAGCGGGGCTCGTTTCGCCGGGTGGCTCGCTCATCACGACCAGGCCTTTTCGCACTCCCCACAGCTCTATCAGCTCTGTAGGGCTGACCGGCGGGGGCGTGCCGCTGCCACGTCCGGGGGAGGTCTCCCTGGCACACTGTGGCGCGCTCTATCTCGACGAGCTGACGCTCTACCCTCGCAACGCCCTCGAGGCGCTCAGGGGCCCCCTCGAGGACAACGAGGTAACCATCGTCCGCTCCATGGTGACTGTCACATACCCTGCTCGTTTCAGCTTGGTCGCCTCTATGAACCCATGCCCCTGCGGCTACCTGGGCGACCCCAATCACGAGTGCTCCTGCTCTGTCGGAGATATCCAGAGATATCGCACGCGCATTTCTGGGCCCTTACTCGACCGCATAGACATCCAGATCGAGGTGCCCAGGCTCATGCACAGGCAGTTGATGGAGCGTTCCGCGGGCGAGCCGTCCGCCTCCGTACGTGAACGTGTTTTAGCGGCACGCTGCATACAGGAGCGGCGCCTGTCCTCGGGCGGCGCGTTTTGTAACGCGGGTATGACACACGCCCAGGTAGAGAGGTTCTGCCGCACGTCGCCTGAGGGCGAGAGGTTCCTGGGGATGGCGGTCGAGCGCCTGGGGCTTTCAGCGCGCTCCTACCAGAGGGTCCTCAAGGTTTCACGCACCATCGCCGACCTTGCGCAGAGCGAGACGATCGAGGTCGAACACCTGGCGGAGGGCGTCCAATACCGGTGCCTCGAGCGGTCGATGTTCACGGGCACCCTTGTCTACGGGCCAAGCAGATAGGTGGACCTCGACCTCGTAAGAGAGAAAGCCGAGCTGATCGCGATCTGCTCGCTCCCGGGCATCACGACCAGGCGCATACGTGACATGATGACTTTGTATGGCTCGCCTGCCGGGGCGTGGGAGGCATTGCGCCTAGGTGCTGCATCACCGCCTGTCGGCATGCAGGATTCAGTCCAGGGTTCATGGCAGGATATCGCTATCCACACCGATCTTGAGTCCGAGTTGGATGCGATGCGGCGCGCGTCTATCCACACCGTGGTCCGTGGTGAGTCCGGCTATCCACGGTTGCTCGCTCAGACGAGCGGCGCGCCCTGGGCGCTCTTCTACCGCGGTGCTCTTCCCGACCCGGCGGCGCCGTGTGTTGCCATGGTTGGGTCTCGCAAAGCTTCGCCATACGGGCGCGAGGCGGCCCGCTGGCTAGCCCGCGCCCTTGCCCGCAGCGGAGTTGTGGTGGTCAGTGGAGCCGCATACGGTGTAGACCACGCCGCGCACATCGGTGCTGTGGAGGCCGACAGTTACACCGTGGCTGTGCTGGGATGCGGGGTAGACGTTGAGTATCCACGCTCCAGCGCCAGTTTGCTCCGGCGAATCGCCGAGTCGGGGTGCGTCCTCTCTGAATACCCCCCGGGAACGCCACCGGCAAAGTTCCGGTTTCCCGCGAGAAACAGGATAATCGCCGGCGTCTCCCTCGCGGTGGTGGTGGTCGAGGCGGCCGAAGACAGCGGAGCGCTCCTCACCGCCGACATGGCGCTTGCCGAGAGCCGCGAGGTCATGGCTGTGCCCGGCCAGATATTCTCGGCAACCAGCAGGGGTACCAACTCACTCTTGAAGAGCGGTGCCACGGTCGTAACGACCCCCGAAGACATCCTCTCCGAGATCGGCATCGAATCGCCGGCGGAACTCGCTGACGAGGGGCGCGGTCATGCGCCGACGCTGGAGAGCCGCGTGGGCCACAGGTTGCTACGGGCCGTGGCCGGTGGGATATCCGATCCCGAAGAGCTGTCGATCGCCGCGGGCCTCAGCGCGGCCGACACGGTCTCCCTGCTTGCCCGCTTCGAAGTTGAAGGCAAGATCGTACGCGGTCCTGGTGGATACTACCAGGTTGCGGCTCACTAACCGCGACTCCCTTCAAACCCACGTTTTCCCCCGTTCCCAAAAGTCAAACCGGATGTCCTGGCGGCTTCAACCTCTTTCGCGGTGTGCCGGAAGTGCCGCATGGGTAAACATGAATCGTCAAGCCGAGGTAATTGGCGGGCGGTCTCATGAGGGTGTCCAGGGGTACAGGTGCCGGACGTGCAGGCAACGCTTGAGAAGTCCGTCACGAGTATCAACATTAATTGACAATAGTATAATATACTAACATATAATGTTAACTAGTAACAGGTAAGGTCCGGGTCGGGTGTTGCTGTGAAGACGTTTTCAAGGATGTTTGTGAGTAGCATCGTATACTCAAATGAGGGTCTCAGGAATTGACGACAGGTAACGGCGTGAGCAATGAGGCAACAGGCAGATTGAGTACGAGCCAACAGGTAGGCGAGTTCCTTGACTATCTGGTGAGAGTCAGGAACCTTTCGCCCCACACGGTGGCCGCGTACCGCCGGGATCTGGCGCACTTCACTGATTTCCTCGATAGGGTAGGGGTGGACGACCTCTCGCGGATCGACCACCGGATGCTCAGGAGTTTCCTCGCCAACCAGCAGACGCGAGGTTACGCTCGATCGACTGTCGCGAGACGGAGCGCCTGCCTGCGTGCTTTCTTTCATTTCGTGACTGAAAGAGGCGCCATACCCAGTGATCCGTCGACGACATTGACGTTTCCCGTAAAGGGCAGGAGGCTTCCGCGCTTCCTTACCGAGCCCGAAGCGGATTCGCTTGCTTCAGGCTCTGATGAGGCTTCAGACCTTGGCATTCGCGACCGCGCTATAATAGAGTTATTGTATGCGACAGGCATGAGGGTCGGAGAGCTCTGCGGGATTCGCGTCGCGGACATCGACCTCGAAGCAGGTGTCATCAGGGTTGTGGGCAAAGGCAATCGCGAGCGGGTGGTACTTGCAGGTCAGCCTGCTGTACGAGCTCTTTCCGAGTACCTCGAGAGAGCAAGGCCCGTGTTGGCGCGCGAGCGAGCATACGACGGCGATGCCGTCTTTCTGGGAAAGCGAGGAGCCCCGATAGACCCGAGGCAGGTCAGGCGGGTCGTGGACCGGCAGGCGAGAGTGCTTGTCGGCGGAGACGGGCTCAGCCCTCACACGCTGAGGCATACGTTCGCGACGCACCTGCTTGCCAACGGGGCAGACCTGAGATCCGTTCAGGAGTTGCTCGGTCACAAGAACATCGCGACGACTCAGATCTATACGCACGTAACCAGAGCCGAGATCAGGAAAGCATATGACAGCAGCCATCCACGCGCTTGAGAGGTACCTTTAAAATGCCGCGTCAGACTGCACAATCAAAGAACGGCCAGATATCGGAGCCGGACAAATCGCAAAAGAAGACGGCGGCCAAGAGGTTTGAGCCCGAGGTCGACCCCGATCTCCTGTGGGCCGAGTACAAGCAGAGCCATTCTGCGGAGGCCCGGGAGAAAGTGATACTCCATTACGCGCCGCTCGTTAAGTACGTCGCAGGCCGCGTCTCTACCGGGCTGCCGCCCTCCGTCGAATTCGGAGACCTGGTGAGCTACGGGGTCTTCGGCCTTCTCGATGCTATCGAAAAGTACGACCCCGACCGCGGCATCAAGTTCGAGACTTACGCGATCGCCCGCATCAAGGGCGCGATCATCGACGAGCTGCGCGCCGACGACTGGGTCCCGCGCTCCGTGCGCTTCAAGGCGCGCGAGATCGAACGGGCGTACGTAGCGCTCGAGAGCGAGCTGCGAAGGATCCCGACGGACGACGAGGTCGCCGAAAAGCTGGGGATAAGCGTCCCGGAGTATCTTAACCTGTTGAGCAAGATGTCACTTATATCGCTGGTCGCGCTGGACGAGCTCTGGACCGTCTCGGGTGACAAGCCGGACAAGATCAGCCTCGCCGATATAGTCGAGGACGTCAAGGTAAAAGACCCGTCCAAGACTTTCGAGATCGAGGAGATGAAGGACATCATTGCCGACTCCATCAACCATCTCCCCGAGAGGGAACGAATCGTCGTGACCCTCTACTACTTCGAAGGTCTGACAATGCGAGAGATCGGCGAGGTCTTAAGCGTAACCGAGTCTCGAGTCTGCCAGATGCACACCAAGGCGATCCTGCGGCTTCGCGCGCGCCTCGGCACCGCGTTGGGCTACGAGTACAGCATGGACTGATGACGGCAACCCGGGCGGCCGCCTATGCGAGTCGCGAGTTCGATCGATCTGCCCCCCCCCCCACATTAATACAAACGAGTTTTTAAGCTGAGCTGTCGCGCCAATCATGGGTGTGGAACGTGGCACCGAGAGAGAGTACCTCGAGAAGTTGAGCGATCTCGAAAGCGGCAAGCACTCGGAGCCGGTAGACCGTAATATCAGGCCGGAGCAGCGTGTCTCATACGTGCCGGGCCAGCCTCCCCGCGGCCAATCGTCGGGTCAGCCACCCGAACAGTCGGACCCTTCGCTCACATCGACCGCGGCAATCTCCGTCCCCATCGAGGAATGTGAGCCCGTCCATGTTATCGACATGAACACCGCAAGCGAAGAAATACTGTCGGCCATTCCCGAGATCGGCCCCGAGCTCGCCCCCAGGGTGATAGTGGAGCGGATGAACCGCCGCGGCTTCGGTTCGATCGAAGAGTTTGTCGAGGCTTTTCATTTCAGCAGGTATCAGCTTGAGGTCCTGGAGCCGCTGGTTTATTTCAGCAAGCGCAACCTTCCTGGAGCGCCTGACACGCCCGGCCGCCTGGTCGATCATTAGAAACTCACAAGTTGCTTCGCGAAATTTCGGTTATGCGAGCCCGTGCAGGGTTTCAGGCGCCGCCACCGTAGAAAGGACGCAGTGTCAGCTGGAATTCTTGCGGATTGAGGATCCCTATATTACACTTGTGAAGATTTGTCTGCCTTTGGCGGCAAAAATACACACCCCGGCGACCTGGTTGCCGGTGCCCGCAGGGTGGCATCCAGGAATGATACCGGGGGAGGAAAAACCAAATTCGGAGGTAGAGAATGGCACAGCCTGTAGTCACGATGAAGGAACTCCTGGAAGCAGGAGTTCACTTCGGCCACCAGACCCGCCGATGGAATCCCAAGATGAAACCGTACATCTTCATCGAGCGGAACGACATCTACATTATCGACCTGCAGAAAACGCTGGTCATGACGGGCGCGGCTTACAACTCGGTGAGGAACTCCGTCTCAAACGGCGGAAGCGTACTTTTCGTCGGCACCAAGAAGCAGGGCCAGGAATCGGTCAAGGAGCATGCCGAGAGGTGCGGGATGCCTTACGTCAATCACCGCTGGCTCGGCGGCACGCTCACCAACTTCTCAACTATCCACTCGAGGGTCATGCACCTCGAAGACCTCGAGAGGCGTGACCGCGAGGGCGAGCTCGAACAGCTTCCCAAGAAAGAAGCGCTCCAGCTCCGCCGCCAAGTCGAAAAGCTCAACCGCAACCTCGAGGGAATCCGCACGATGCACCACCTGCCGACGATGATATTCGTGCTCGACCCGCGCAAGGAGCGCATCGCGGTTGCCGAGGGGCGCAAGCTTGGAATACCGATCGTCGGTCTGGTCGACACCAACTGTGACCCGGACGAGGTCGACTTCGTGATCCCCGGCAACGACGACGCCATCCGCGCGGCCAACCTTCTCTGCAGAGTCATAGCCGACGCGGTAATCGATGGACAGGGCATGAGAGACGCCCGCATGGCGGAAGAGATAGCCGAGAAAGAAGAAGCGACACGAGAGAGGCTCGAGAAATCCGCGAGCAGGATCGGAGCCGCGGTGCCCGCGTTCAGCGCGTCCCCTGACGATATCGCCGGACCGACCATGACGCCGGTCTACTCGGGCGAGCCCACCGAGCAGGGGGCGGAGGAAGACCTCAAAGAGGCTATCGCGGAGACCGTCGGAGAGACCGAGCCGCTCGGCAAGCCGGAGACTATAGTCGAAGGCGTAGAGACTGCCGACGGACCGGCCGCCGGACAGCCGGAAACCGGTAGCGAGTAGCCATTGGCATGAAAGGCCGCGACGCGGCCTTCGAGACCCGGAGAGAAATCGGACAGCCCGGACCAGCGCCGGACCAGGTCCGTCAACAGACCAGGAGAACATAAATGGCAGCAAATGAGATTTCGGCACAACAGGTAAAAGAGCTCCGTACCAAGACTGGCGCGGGGATGATGGATTGCAAGCGCGCGCTGGCGGAGGTCGAAGGCGACCTCGACAAGGCTATTCGCCTGCTGAGGGAAAAAGGGCTGGCAAGCGCAAAGAAGCGCCAGGAGAAAGTCGCGGACCAAGGTGTGATAGATGCCTACCTGCACATCGGCCAGCAGATCGGCACGCTCATTGAGATAAACTGCGAGACCGACTTCGTGGCGCGAAACAAGGACTTCCTGGAGCTTGCCCACCAGGTATCGCTCCACATAGCGGCGCTCAACCCGACGTTCCTCGACAGGGAATCCGTTCCCGAAGAGGTCATCGCGGCGGAAAAGGCTATCTACCAGGTTCGCTGCGAGGCCGACGGCAAGCCGGAAAAGATATGGGACCGCATCATCACCGGAATGCTCGACAAGTACTTCCAGGATGTTTGCCTTCTCGAGCAGCCGTTCGTAAAAGACCCGTCAATGTCGGTAGGCGAGCTTGTGAGTCAGGTGAGCGCCAAGCTCGGCGAGAAGGTCGTAGTCCGGCGTTTCACGCGCTGGCAGGTAGGAGAGAACCTGGAGTAGAACCTCCGCGGCCGGAAGCCGGGTTCTTTCAGACAGGAAAATGTCTGACTCCACATAAAAGGTATAGGGTAGGTCGTGGTACGAGGGGATAGTATTCACATGTCTGATGAAGGCTCTGCGGGACAGGCGGGGATCGAGAGCGGCAAGCCGGAGCTGAGGCGGATGCTGGTAAAGCTATCCGGCGAAGCTTTCATGGACTCATCTAAGGGCTACGGCATCGACATCGACACCGTCCACTCAATGGCCGAAGAGCTCGCCGAGGTCCGCGGCCTAGGCATCCAGTTCGCTCTGGTAGTCGGTGGCGGCAATATATGGCGCGGAGGTGCAGAAAGCGCAAAAGGCATAGACCGGACAACCGCAGACTACATGGGCATGTTGGCTACGGTCATGAACGCCCTCGCTCTCCAGGACGCGCTCGAGAAGAACGGCGTCGCTACCCGCGTCCAGACGGCTATAACCATGCAGGCCATCGCCGAACCTCATATCAGCCACAGGGCGCTCCGACATCTCGAGAAGGGCAGGGTAGTCATATTCGCGTGCGGCACCGGCAATCCGTACTTTTCCACAGATACCGCCGCGGCGCTCAGGGCACTCGAGATCGGGGCGGACGCCATCCTCAAAGCTACCAAGGTAGAGGGCGTTTATGATATGGACCCGGTCAAGCACCCCGAGGCGAAGATGTTCAAGCGACTGAGCTATCTCGAGGTGTTGAACCGCGAGCTCGAGGTGATGGATGCTACGGCCATCAGCCTGTGCATGGACAACAGCTTGCCCATACTGGTGTTCAACCTGTTTGAGCATGGGAACCTGAGGCGGCTCTGCTCGGGTCACGACGTGGGTACGATCGTCTGCAGCGAGAGATAACGGCAGCCGCGCTGCCACCGGCGAATAAGGGGTTGCAAATGGACAACATAATGAACGAAGCAGAACGCAAGTTCAAAAATGCAATAGAGGCCACCGGCCAGGAATTCGCCTCTATCCGCACCGGACGAGCCTCACCCGCGCTGGTAGAAAGACTGCAGGTCAGCTACTACGGCGCTGCAACCCCGCTCAACCAGATCGCCACGATCAGCGCGCCGGAAGCAAGGCTGCTGGTCATTCAACCTTACGACAGAAACAGCATCCCCGATATCGAAAAGGCTATTACGCAGTCTGACCTCGGGTTGATGCCTTCCGACGACGGAGAGGTGGTTCGCCTGCCCATCCCTCAACTTACCGAGGAGCGCCGAAAGGAGCTGTCAAAGCTGGTCAAGGTAAGGGCGGAAGAGGGAAGGGTCCATGTCCGCAATGTGAGGCGCGACGCCGTGGAGGCTCTCCGCGAAGAGGAGAAAAAAGGCGATTCCACAAAGGACGACTTGCATCGTGGCATGGATGATATCCAGAAGTCTACCGACAAGTACGTCAAAGAGATTGATGAGCTCATGGAGAAGAAGATACAGGAGCTCATGGAGATATAGGCTGGGGTCTGTTAACCCTGGGAGGCTGATGTGACAAACGGGGTGGGGCGCGCGCGGAACGAAAGGTCCGCCGTCGTGGAGAAGGTAATCGGCGCGATAGTGTTCGGAGTCATTTTCCTTGGTACCCTTATCTGGGGAGCCCTGCCGTTCACTTTCGGGGTGGCCCTTGCGGCGGTGATAGGCTCGGTAGAGCTGTTCGGCCTTTTTGAGACAAAGGGACAGGCTACGGCGACGGCCGCGGTGCTCGGTATCACCGCATCGATCGCATACGTCTTCCTGGCGCACTTCAAGCCCATCCAGAGCATCGGCTACGTGACGGTTGCGCTGATATTCGGCAGCTTCATGTGGTACATGCTCGTTCTGAAGCACGTCAAGCCTACCAAGGCCGTGGCGCTTACCGTGCTTGCCCCGATGCTCACCGGGTTGTGCCTCTCTTACCTCGTGCTGCTCCGCGATTTCGCGGGCAAGACCACGCCGGCGCGCAACAACGGATGGTACCTGGTTCTCTATGTCATCGTACTAATCTGGATCTACGACGTCTTCGCCTGGTTCGTCGGCCGCAAGATCGGCAGGCACAAGATGGCTCCGACCATCAGCCCGAACAAGAGCTGGGAAGGGACCATCGCCGGAACGGTCGGCGTGCTGGCCTGCTCGGTCCTCTTCCGTCAGTTCATACAGTGGGTCACGGGCCACAGCAGGTTCTCATGGTTCTCGATACCGGTCGCCCTTGTGATAGGGGTGCTGGTGGTGATCCTGAGTCCTCTTGGAGACCTCGCGGAATCGCTCATCAAGCGCGACTACGGTGTCAAGGATATGGGCAAGCTGATACCCGGTCACGGCGGGATAATGGACAGGTTCGATTCGACATTCTTCACCGCTCCGGCGGTCTTCTATTACCTCTTCTACTTCGTGTTCAAGTTCAAGTAGGCACAATGGCTCGGCGTTCCGTCGCAGGCGCATGAGAGGAGAGTCGTTGAAGTCTATCGCCATCCTCGGCTCAACAGGTTCAATAGGCACTCAGGCCATAGATGTCGTATCGCGACTAGACTCGGTTTCCGTCGCCGCGCTCACGGCGCACTCCAACGGTGAGCTGCTTGCCCGGCAGGTGCGCGCGACCGGGGCCCGGAGAGCCGCACTGAGCGACGGGGAGGCCGCCTCCAGGCATGCATCTGCTTTCAAGGATATGGGCGTTCGGCTTTTTGCTGGTCCTGAAGGCGTGCTCGAGGTTATACGCGGTGGTGGCTTCGACCAGGTGCTCAACTCCATCGTCGGGTTCGCCGGCCTTGCGCCGACGCTCGAGATCCTGGAGTGTGGCATGGGGCTGGCCCTGGCCAACAAGGAGAGTCTGGTCGCCGGGGGGAAACTCGTAATGGAGACGGCTCGTCGAAACGGCGTAGAGATGATTCCGGTGGACAGTGAGCACTCGGCGATCTTCCAGTGTCTTACCGGCGAGGAACGTGCGGGGCTCGCCAGGATAATCCTGACTGCCTCGGGCGGGCCGTTCAGAGAGGCCCCACGGGATCTCTCGAGCGTGACCGCCCAGGACGCGCTCGCCCACCCGACGTGGTCGATGGGGCCGAAGGTCACCATAGACTCGGCAACCCTGATGAACAAGGGGCTCGAGGTCCTCGAGGCTCACCACCTGTTCTCGGTGGAGCTCGACGAGGTGGACGTGATAATCCACCCCCAGAGCATCATCCACTCGATGGTCGAGATGGTCGACGGGTCGGTGCTCGCCCACCTGGGGGTTCCAGACATGAGGATACCGATACAGTATGCCCTTACATATCCGGCGCGCGCGCGGTGCCCGGCCCGGTTCCTCTCGCTTGCCGAGGTCGGCACTCTGACGTTCGACGAAGTCGATGCGAAACGGTTTCCGTGCCTCGGGCTGGCGTATGAGGCCGGGCGGATGGGCAAGACATACGCGGCCGCGATGAACGCCGCTAACGAGGAAGCCGTTACCGCGTTCCTGGCGGGACGGATGGGGTTCACAGGAATCGCCGAAGTTGTCGAGGAAGTATTGGAGACTCACGAGCCGCTCCCCGCGAGCGGCCTCGAGGAGATCACTGAAGCGGAGAGCAACGCGCGCGCCAGGGCGCGCGAGTCAATAGGAAGACTGGAGGCCTGAAGGTTTGATTTTGCAGGATATCGGTTACGCCATACTCATACTCCTTTTCCTGGCGTTCATGATACTCACGCACGAGGCGGGCCACTTCTTCGCGGCCAGGTGGGTCGGCATCACCCCCAAGACTTTCTCTATCGGCTTCGGGCCGGAGATCAAGGGTTGGGACAAAGGCGGCACTCGCTACGCCGTGAAATGGTTTCTTGCCGGCGGCTCCGTCCAGATACTCGGCATGAACCCCGACGAGGAAATCAGCGAGGAGGAGTGGCCGCATAGCTATTACGCCGCGGCGCCGTGGAGGCGGGCGGTGGTGGTGGTCGCGGGCTCGTTCGTCCACCTCTGCATCGCGTTCCTCCTCTTCTGGCTCATCTTCTGGCCGATCGGGTACAAGGTGCTCACCGGTGAGATCGGTAAGGTCCAGAAGACGGTCAAGCTCGCCAACGGGCAGGTGCTCGAAGCACCAGGGTACCAGGCGGGGCTCAAGAAGGGCGAAACCATAACATCAGTGGACGGGGTGCAGGTACACAACTGGGAAGAGCTCACCACCCAGCTCCAGAAGAAGCCGGGCCAGCAGGTCGCACTCGTCTACAAGCTGGGAAACCGGCAATTCACGACAAAGGCAAAACTCCTGGACGTAGCCGGGCGCGGGATCCTCGGGGTCCAGGTCGACCTGAACAGTACATACACGCAGAGGTCCAATCCGTTCGTCGCCCTGGGTCAGGCCGGCAGGGAACTGGGGAGGGTGTCTGTCGCGCTCGGTAAGGGCATCGCTTCGATTTTCTCGCTCCACACCCTTAAAGTCCTGCTCGGCACGACGCAGCGCAACCAGGAGAGCCCCCAGAGCATCGTGGGAGCCACGCGCGTAGCCTTCCAGGCGGCGGGGCAGGGCATCTCGGTCTTTCTCTATGTCGTCGCATACCTGTTCTTCTTCCTTTCGATCTTCAACCTGCTTCCGCTTCCGCCGTTCGACGGCGGCCACCTACTCGTGATAATCATCGAGAAGGTCTTTGGCAAGCGCATAGACGTCCGCAAGCTGATGCCCATAGCCTGGGCCGTGATAATCGTCCTCTCGCTGGTCGCATTGCGCCTCGCCATGCTCGACATCTTCAAGCCCCTCCCGAATCCGTTCAAACCCTGACCTCGTATATGATAGATTGTGGCCATGTAACAACCATGCGCCGCTGCATGAACCCGGTGGTAGATCCCATCTGTTACACGGTCAATGCCAGTAGGCACGAGCGAACGGCGATGAAGTCATGGAACGAAGAGAAACCCACAGGATAAAGGTCGGTAACGTCCCGGTCGGTGGAGGCGCGCCGGTGACGGTTCAGTCGATGACCAATACCGACACCAGGGACGTCGAGGCCACGCTTCGCCAGGTAAGCGAGCTCGAACATGCCGGGTGCGACATCGTAAGGGTGGGAATCCCCGACACCGAAGCCGCCGAGGCTCTGTCCGCCATCGTCTCCGGGTCGAACATCCCGGTGATTGCGGACCTGCATTTCGACTGGCGCCTCGCGTTCCTTGTTATGGAGCAGGGAATCGCCGGGATTCGCCTGAACCCGGGAACGATAACGAAAAAGGACCGGGTCGCCGAGATAGCGACGGAAGCTGCCGCCCGGGGGTTGGCGGTGCGTGTGGGTGTAAACGCCGGCTCGCTCGAGCGGAGTCACGCGACCGAGGGTGGCGGCCGGGTGGAGGCGGCCGCGCTGGCCGCGAGCGCCCTCGAAGGCGCCGAGCTGATGAGCGCGAAAGGCGTGACGAACCTCAAGATATCGGTGAAGGCGTCAGACGTGCGCCGGACGATAGAGGCTTACAGGCTCGTCTCAGAGCAGAGCGAGTGGCCGCTTCACATTGGCGTAACAGAGGCTGGCACTCCCTGGTCGGGAACGATAAAGAGCGCGGTCGGCATCGGGGCGCTTCTCGCTGAAGGAATCGGAGACACCATAAGGGTCTCACTGACGGCTCCTCCGGTCGAGGAGATCAGGGTCGGCCGCAAGATACTGGCTTCACTCGGCCTTGTTAGCGCGGGTCCGGACGTGATATCGTGTCCGACCTGTGCCAGGAGCGATATCGACGTGATCGACCTCGCGACGCGGGTGGAAAAGGCGCTCGAGGGGTACAAGACGCCGCTGAAAGTCGCCGTCATGGGCTGCGTTGTAAACGGCCCGGGTGAAGCCCGCGAGGCTGACATTGGGATAGCGGGAGGCAGAGAGGGCGCGCTCCTGTTCGTGAAGGGCGAGATGGTCAGGCGCGTTCAGCCTGACGACATGTACGAAGAATTGATCGCGGAAGTCAAGAAACTGCTGAGAAAAAGTGGAGAAGGTGAAGGCGTTTGAGGTTTTCCCGGGTCACGGTGCCCACGTTAAAAGAGAAGCCCGCTGAGGCTGACATAGTAAGCCACGAACTGCTACTTCGTGCGGGCATGATGAGATCGGTCGCGGCCGGCATATACACCATGCTGCCGCTGGGCGCCCTTGCACTGGAGAAGATCGAGGACATCGTCCGCGAAGAGATGAACGCCGCGGGTGCCCTAGAGGTAGTGCTCCCGTCCCTGCATCCGTCCGACCTGTGGATGTGCAGCGGCAGGTGGCAGGCTTACGGCCCTGAGATGATGCGGATAAAAGACAGGGCGGGCCGCGATTTCTGCCTTGGACCGACAGCCGAAGAGATGATAACTACTACCGTGGGCAGGACAGCGCCGTCGTATCGCGACCTGCCGGTTAACCTTTACCAGATCCAGACAAAGTTCCGCGACGAGATGCGCCCGAGGTTCGGGCTGCTTCGCGGGCGTGAGTTCAGGATGAAAGACGCCTACAGCTTCCACGTGGACGTGGACGACCTCGAGGTCACCTACGGGAGAATGTTCGAGGCATACTCGACCATCGCGAAGAGATGCTCCCTCGAGACCCGGGTCGTGGAGGCATCGACGGGCCTGATCGGCGGCTCCGCTTCCCACGAGTTCATGGTCATCTCGGAGGTCGGGGAGGACATCCTTGTCTACTGCGAGAACTGCGAGTACGGTGCGAACGCCGAGCTGGAGATGCACGGGCCCGGTCGCGCCTTCGGCGGCGAATCGCGCTCCATCGAGGAGGTCAAGACACCGGGGATGATCACCATCGATGACGTCGCGGGCTTTCTCGACACGACGTGCGACGGAGTGTTGAAGTGCGTGCTGTACGTCGTGGGCAACGAGGCTCTGGCCGTGTTCGTTCCGGGCTACAGGGAGGTCTCCGAGGCAAAGCTCATGACCGCACTCGGCACTGACGAGTTCCACGTAATGAGGGATGACGAACGCGATCTCTACCCGACGATAACCCCTGGATACACGGGGCCCGTCGGGCTCGAAGGAGTTAGGGTGCTTTTCGACGCGGAGGCAAGGGGTGCCCGCGGTCTCGTGTGTGGCGCAAACAAGTTGGATTATCACTATACCGGTGTCGAGGAAGGCCGCGACTTTACGGCGGAGCCCGTCGCCGATATCGCGGGTGCGGTCGAGGGCGACCTTTGCCCGAGGTGCGATGGGATCCTCAAGATCGCCCGCGGCATCGAGATAGGGCACATCTTCAAGCTCGGGACAAAGTACACCGACCCGCTCAAAGTCGAGTTTACGGGCGAAGACGGTGCGCTTCACCCGGTGATTATGGGCACGTACGGCATCGGTACGTCGCGGATGCTTCAGACCATCGTCGAGCAGCACAACGACGAAGGCGGTATCAGTTGGCCGAAAGCCGTCGCACCGCTGCCGGTCCAGATAGTGGTAGTTGGGCCGGGGAGACCAGACCAGGCCGAGGCGGCCGACAGGCTCGAAAGGGAGCTTGCCGCGCGAGGTTACCAGGCGCTCGTGGACGACCGCGAGGTGAGCCCCGGGGTTAAGTTCAACGACGCCGACCTCATCGGGCTCCCGGTGCAGATAGTGGTAGGCAAGAAGCTGGCCGATGGAAAAGTCGACCTCAAGACGCGCCATACGGGCGAGAGGAGGGACGTCGCCCTTGAGGAGGCACTCGAAGGATTCGAAAGGGCCCTCGCGGAAGCCCCGTGAGCCTCGCCCCTTGCCAGGATTATTTTCCGACGGTAAACCCGAAGGTTGGGTAGAGATCGCGACCGCGCCTAACCAGATCGCCGTCGGCATGCTCGAATCGGTGCTCAAGGCGGAGGTCATACCCGTCATTATTAACAGGCCTTGGACGTTCGCGATCACCGGCGGCGGAGGCATTCACGGCATCATGGTTCCGGAGGACCGCGCCGAAGAAGCGCGCGAGATTCTCCGCGACATCTGGGACGTCGACGAGTAGCGGGTCAGTAACTTCCTCGTTCGGCCTGAAGTGAATAGAATACAACTCGACCCCGAGGATACGCGGTGGAGGTGGCATGGAAGGCGATACGACTGTGGATGATGCTCTTGGGACGTCGACCGGTGGGGCGGTCCCTTCGCGTGGACAGAAGATGGATGAGGGCCTGAGGTGGTTCTCGGACTTCTTCTTCCGCCCGTTCACCTGGTTTTTTGGAAAGCTCGGCATCTCACCTAACATCATCACCTTGCTGGGAATCGCACTGGCATTTGCGAGCGCTTACTTCCTCACGGTGAAAAACGTGCCCTTGGCCGCGGTATTCTGGGTGCTGTCCGGCATATTCGACATCATCGACGGCTATGTCGCGAAGAAGCTCGAGAAGACGACCGCGTTCGGGTCGTTCCTCGACTCTTTCTCGGACCGGATCAGCGACGCGGCGATATATCTGGGCCTCGCTATCTACTTCCTGAGGTCGTCCGAGGGCGTGTACGTCGGCCTGTCCCTGGCCATCCTTGTCATGACGTTCCTCGTCAGCTACGTGCGGGCAAAGGCCGAGTCGCTCGATGTCCACTGCAAGGCGGGCCTCATGGCGAGGGCGCCGCGCATCATCCTCCTCGCAATCGGTCTGTTCTTCAACGGCCTGTCGCCGTGGGTCCTCAAGATCGTCGTATGGATAATGGCGGTGCTCCTCTTCGAGACCGTCTTTGAGAGACTGATAGAGGTATGGAAGGCGCTGGCCGAATGAAGCCCGCATATTACCTGTTCCTGTTCGCGGACAAGGTCATAGGCTGGCTGCCCATAAGCTTCACACGCGCGGTCGCGCACGCGGGAGCGAATATCTACTACTATGCGTTCCCGGGCAAGCGCAGGATGATAAAGCGCAACATGCGTCGAGCGCTCGGCCATGAGGCGAGCGAGAAAGAGGTCAGGAGCACTGCCCGCCGCGCGTGTCGCTACTACGCGGATTACTGGGTAGATATCTTCTGGCTTCCCACCATGTCGAGGGAGTACGTGCTCGAGCGTTTCAGCAGGGTGAACGAGTCGGTCCTCATATCGGCGATAAACGCGGGTAAGGGCGTGCTGGTAGTGTTACCGCACTATGGTTCGTGGGAGGCCGGGGCTGTTTTCCTCTCCAGTCTCGGGCCGTTCGCAGCCGTCGCCGAGATCCTCAAGCCCGTGGAGCTGTTCGACCTGTTCTGCAAGCTCCGCAAGGCAGTCGGAATCGATATCTTCCCGTATGACAAAAAGCCGGAGACCCGTGACGCCATGGTCGAGTCCCTCGAGAGCGGGGTCATGCTCGCCTTGTTGAGCGACCGCGACCTCAAGGGCAAGGGGGTCGAGGTGGAGTTCTTCGGAGAACGGACGACGCTGCCTCCGGGCCCCGCGGCACTCGCACTGCGCAGTGGTTCCCCGATCCTCGTCGTTAGCGTGAGGAACACCAGGGATGGATGGGTAGGGCACGCCATGGACCCGATCGTGGTGAGCACCTCGGACGGGCGCGACAGGGACGAAGTTATCCGCGAGACCATGCAGCTGGTCGCACGACAGCTCGAGGTGTTGATCCGCGAAGACCCGGCCCAGTGGCACATGTTCATGCCTGCATGGCCTTCCGACAGGGAGTGATCAGGCGAGCGCCGCCAGCACTTCCTCGATCGCCTCTTTCGAGTCAGTAAGCGATGAATGAGTCCCAACGAGCATCTTCGTGCTGTCCGAACCGATGGAGGCGGCAAACGCCTCCAGTGCAGGGGGCCGGTTGAGCCATCTCTCGTAAGTGCCGAGCACCGTTACGCTGCCGGATGAGATCTGTTCGGGTGGAGGCAGCATGCGCAGCAGCCTTGAAAGGCTTGATCTCTTTCCATCAGAGCCCCTGGCAGGCGGCTTGAAAAAGGCAGTGACAATACGGATGGGAGAAGACTCCCTCATCGCATTTGTCTCACCGTAACCTTCCGCGTCCCTCGCGGGAGGGTCGATAGCGACCACCCTGGAGGCGGCGCCCCTTCTCGCGAGCTCGATTGCGAGGTGACCTCCGAAACCGGCGCCGACCGCGTTGACGGGCCCACCGTCGGTACGTTTCCGCAGCTCGGCCGCGGCGGCATCCAGAAGCTCATCCATCGACGCCGAAGTTATTTCCCTGGGGCTATTACCGTGGCCGTCGAGTTCGACGGCAAGCGCACAGTGCCCGGCTTGGGCGAGCGCCGCGGCGATCGCGTCGAGGTCGGCGATTGTACCGCCGAAATCGTGGAGGAGGAGAACGCCACCACCCGCCCGCGCCTTCCCTGTAGCGGGGACGAACCTGGACGGTACGCAAGCACCCGCGACTTCGAGCTCAAAATCCTCGGCCGCCAGGGGGGCGCCGGCATCATATGTACGCTTTCGGCGGAGTAGAATGGCGACAGACGCCAGGATAGCCTGGGCCACCGTGGCTACGATGAGTCCCCCCGTCAGGACGATAAAGGTCTCTATCCCCTCGGTATCGGGTGAGGCGAAATGACCGGGACGCGAAAAGTACCACGCGCAGGCACCCGCCACCAGCATGCCGCCCAGCAGCCCGCTCAACCATTTGCGGTCCGGGTAGCCGGTGAGCGAAAGGCCGTTCAGGTGGAAAGACGCCACGACGAACTGCCATGCTCCGAGGAAGGCGATGACAAAGAAAATGAACATCCCCGCCAGGTCACCACGCATGTGGATGATCTTGCTCATTTGCTCTCACCGCCCCCTGACACGGCACGTTGTGGACCCTGCCACGAAGCCAGCAGCCTGTCTGTAACCCTGTTGAGGGCGACCGCGAGCGGGCGGTACAGGGGTTCGGCGGCGCGCGTCAGGAAGGCGCTTCCTAACCCGAGCATCGCTCCTGAGACAATATCCAGCGGATAGTGGACCCCGCAAAACACGCGGGCGAGACCCACATAGACAGCGAGCGCCAACATCACGCTTCCGACCTTGCGGTAGTACATGAAGACCGATATCGCCATGACGAAGGCCATCGTCGCCGCGTTGGAAGGGAACGAGCTATCGGTGTTATGGTAGAAAAGCAGGTGCACGTTTGACATGCTCGTGTATGGACGAGGCCGGAAGAACGCGCCGTTGAGGATGAAAAGGATGACCATTGACATGACGAATGCGATGACGGTGCAGAGGAAGCAGGTGAAAGCTACCTCTCGAGCTTGCCTGTCTCTTGCAAGCAGGATGACCAGGAACACCAGAAGTGTGAGAACGACTGGTATGATGTGGTCGTCGGCTCCAACCCTGGCAAGCCAGTTAAGCACGGATGACTTGCCGGCGAGTGAGTTGATAGCCTTGAACACCGATTGATCTAGACTTATTAAGAACTGGATAATGGCAGTCACTGACTTTTTGCCTCCTCGCTCCCGGTATTTCTGGAGCGCGCGAAGAATACTATCCGATTTCAGGGGTTCGTGCATGGTGAGCTTGTTATGAAGATAGCGATAATATCCCCTTACTCGTGGGCCCACCCGGGCGGTGTGAACAACCACATAGAAGGGCTATCTGCCGAGCTGGCCCGTCACGGCCACGATGTAACAGTGGTCGCACCTGACGGAGGTCCCCCGCCCGATGGTGCGCGCTTCGTCACCGCAGGCCGCTCGGTGCCGATCCCGGCGAACGGCTCGACCGCCAGGCTCGCGCTTGCACCCGGGACGGGAGCGCGCATCAGGCGCATCCTCAAAGAAGGGGCATACGATGTCGTCCATGTCCATGAGCCCTTGGTGCCTTTCGTCTCGACGTCCGCCGTTATGGGTACGCCCGCGCGGGTGGTCGGGACTTTCCACGCGGCCGGCGAGGACGGCTCGTCACTACACGGTCTTGCACGAATTTTGTTCAAGAGAGTCCATGCGCGGATCGACGTCCTTATCGCCGTTTCCGAACCGGCACGCATGCTCGCTTCGCGGTACTTTCCTGGAGAGTACGAGATAGTCCCAAATGGCGTGGACCTGATCCGGTTCACTCCGGGGGGTGATCGGCCTCATTCATTCCCGAAAGCCGGGCCGGTCGTGCTGTTTGTCGGTCGAAACGAGCCTCGCAAGGGAATCGAAGTCCTGTTGAGCGCATTTCCAGTCGTCGCCCGCGAAATACCGGGGTGCTCGCTCGTGATAGCGGGGTCCGGTTTTGAGGATGAGAAGGTCAAGCGTGAGCTTGCACCCGAACTGTGGGAAAGGGTAAGAGTCGTGGGGTTCGTGAACAACGAGGACCTGCCGGCTTACTACTCCGCCGCGGATGTATTCTGCGCTCCCGCGCTGGGTGGAGAGAGCTTCGGCATGATTCTTCTTGAAGCGAACGCTTCGGGAACGTCCGTCGTCGCTTCGGACATCCCCGGATACGCGGGCGTGCTCGCCAGCACCGGTGGTGGAACCCTTTTCGCCAACGGCGATTCCACCGACCTTGCCCACGCCCTCTGTGAGATGCTCCTCGATGAAACCCGGCGAGCTGACCTGGTCGCCGCCGGCCTGGCAGGGGTCAACCAGTTTTCCTGGGAACACCTCGCATCCCGCCTCGAAAGTCTATATTTCCCTCCCCATTGAGGGCACAGGGTTAATGTGTCTTCATGACCCGGGCCTGGAGAGACCCGGCTCATGAAGGGAAAACCACTGTTTAGTCGTCGAGCGGTATGCCGCTGCCAGGGAGGATACGAGGCATGTCCTCGTCGACATCGCGTTTGTTCGAGCGAGGCAGGCGAGAACGTTTCTTCTTCTTATCCGCTGACCTGGGAGCAGGCGTCGGGGCGGGTTCTTCGCGTCTAACTACGAGTTCGGCTCTCTGCTGTGCAGCGTTGATATCTTCTATTGCGGGCTTCTGTACCGCAGGTATATCTATTACGGGTCTTTGCTCCTCAACCCTCTTCTCTTCGACTACGCTCGTCGGGGTCGGGGGTGCCGCGTAGACCTGGTGTTGCGGTGTGGGAGCGGGAGCCTCGGCGGCATGTGGTGCCGGGGTCGGGGTCACCGCACGTTCAACTGGCTCTGCCTCGACAGGCCTGGTGGTCTCCGTCTTGGCCACGGGCCCGGCTTTCTCGGCGGTCACGCCGGTTTCGGCATCCGGTTTGACAGCGGGCTCGCGCGGGACCTGTGGCGGCACTCGCGGAGCCTCCAATGGAGGAGGCGTGGCCTGGCGTACTTCCGCCTCGGTCCCAAGAACCGCGCTATCAACCTGATCGGAGGGCTGGTCCGCGATCGCCGGCCACGCGGCCTCGGCTGCGGGTATCTGATGTGTGCGTACCGAATCCATGACCGCCGGGATTTCGACCCGCGCGTCTTCAGGTTCCACAACGACAGGGCGCTGCGCGGCAGGAGCCCTGCGAGTTCTTGCCGTTCGTGGCTTTTCAACCTTCGCCGTTCGTGGTTCTTCGTTGGCGGAAGGAGATGTATCGCCCTGATGCACAACCGGGGCAGTGGGGAGAGTGACCGACTTGTGCGACTCGCCGGCCGGCGGTGAGGTCGGCGCAGTGAGCTGTCTCTGTGCCATGGGCTCAGGCGCCGCGGGTAGGGCGTCTGTAGTCGGTGGCATGTGCGATGTCAGAGGAACTTCGGCTTCCAATAAGGCCGGAGGCTCAGCCTCCGGTTTCCGCTGTGCCTGAGTGGCTTCCGCCGTCGGTTCCACGGCTTTTCCTGGTATCTCAGGCGGCTTGACCTCGGGCGGTATAGCCGGAGTCACATCGGGCGTCGCCGGCGCTGCTGCCCGGGTTACCATGCTTTCACGCACTTCAACAGGCCCTCGCTCCGCCGCCGGTGGGACTTCAGGCGCTTGGGCGGCGGCAGGTGTGACCTCTGGATATGGCTCTATCCGTTGCCGTTCCATCCGTGGTGGTTCCATTGACGGTGGCTGGACTCGCTCCGCCACCGAGAATCCCCCCGGTGGAGTCTGTTGCGGGTCGACGGCGGGTTTCACCCTGGGCTTACCGGAAACCCGCTTCCTGGAAGCCGGTTTCCGGGTCTTCGCATCCGTCCCGGCTTGTGGACCTGCCATCTGTTCGCTACCAGGCTCGGGCAGGCCTTTGATCTTTTTCTTTTTTTTCTTGCCCTTCGCTGAAGGCTCGTATCCAACATGGCCCATCATCATAGCGTGGGCGTCGGAGGGAGGTGGTCCTTGAGGAACCGAACTCGGGACCCCACCCGTCCTGTAGCCGCCCACCTCGAAGTAAGACCTCTTCTCGAAATCGGCGTTCAGGTCGGGCTCTTGCGGCTCGGGGACGTCGGATAGCCAACTGGGAGGAGTGTCGAGGTAATCGGACTCCCTGCTGGAACCATTGGCGGGTTCCTGGCCTTCCCGCACCGGTCCGGTATCTTTTGCGGGCTGCTCATCGTAAACCCTCGTCAGCAGAAACCTGCACCTGATACAGTTTTTCGCGCTATCCGGATTTCGGAATGAACATTTCGGGCATTCCCTCAAGATGAGACTCCGTTCGTACCGGTCAGAGCCTTCGGGCGACTCCACGGTGGTCAAATATCATCTAATCGCATAGTAGTAAAACTAGCACCCGTGGCACAAGTCTAAACACTTTTTATCTCTTATGACGAATTTGGAGCAAAACTGTACCATTGGTATACTTGCCGCGTGGAAGGCGCGGTCCATCAAAGCGCGACCTGGTTCGAGAAAGGACCGTTCAACTGGCACGCGATAACGTCTGGAAAGAAAACGAGGAAATAACACACACCGTCTCCGAGCTCTGCTCCGAAGTGCGCTCTGCAGTGCGCCCGCAACTAGGCAAAGCTTCGGCGAAGGGGCACGAGGGGCGTGGCGCTTCCGGCGATACCACATTCTCAATCGACGAGGTTGCCGAGGAGAAAGTCGGTGGCATACTGGACCGGCGGGACGACATCGCATACTACACTGAGGACCGTGGTCTCGTTGCCGACGGCAACGCCCGGTGGCTGCTCATAATCGATCCGATCGACGGCACCAGGCCGGCGGCGGCGGGGCTCGAATCCTGCTGTGTTTCTGTCGCGGTGGCGCCCTTCAGGCCTGACACCGGGTCGCTGACCATGGGAGATGTCTTCCTCGGCGCGGTGCTCGAGATAAAGAACGAGGCATCTTTCACCGCGGTGCGCGGCGGTGGGGTCCGGATCGATATCGATGGCTCGCTGTTAGAGCCGTGCCTCTCACAGAAGTCTTCACTGAATGATATCTTCTGGACCGCGGGATACCGCGGAAGGCCGGCAGAGCCATTGACGACCGTAATCGCGGAGCTGATCGATCTATCTTCGGTCGATGGGGGGTACTTCGACCTGGGGAGCGCTACCTACAGCATCACGCGCGTGGTGACAGGGCAGATGGATCTGTACGTCGACGCGGGCCAGAGGATGGCCGAGCAGAACGAGCTGGTTCGCGACATGTTCCTCGAGATCGGCCACGGAGCGATCCTCAACAACTACCCTTACGACCTCGCGGCTGCCGCGCTCATAGCTTCCGAGGCCGGAGCCGCCGTCTCCGACGCATATGGACGCCCGCTCGACAGTTACCCGCTCATTCCCTGTGGCGGGGGAGGTCAACTCTCGTCGGTGGTCAGCGCCAACAGCGCCCTGCACGAAGCAGTGCTCGATCGTCTCGACATGGGCATGATACGGCTTGCCGCGCGGTACCGCCGGGGCGGCGCAGGCGACGGCGACCCGTGCGCGGGCGAGGCGGGAGAGCCCGCCGGTAGAGGCTAGGTGGCCGCGTGCTCGAGCTTATAGGCATCTTCTTCTCCTCGATGGGGATAGGTTTTTCCGGCGCACTGATGCCGGGCCCCATGCTCTCGGTGACCATCGCGGAGTCTTACAAGAAAGGGTTCTGGGCCGGGCCGCTGATAGTACTGGGGCACGCGATACCCGAATTCGTGCTGATGGTGCTCTTCAGCCTGGGCCTCAACAGCCTGATAAAGAACCACATGGCGCAGGGGATAATCGGCATCGTTGGAGGAGTATTCCTCGCGTGGCTCGGCGTTCGAATCTTCCTCGAGGTCAGACAAGGAATCACCATCGACCTCACGGCCAAGACCGAGGTCGGGTGGGGCCCCGTCGGCGCGGGCGTTTGGACCAGCGTCAGCAATCCCGGTTGGATCATCTGGTGGGCGACCATCGGAGCCAAGTACATCATGATATCCCTGCAACATGGCGTAGTTGGGCTGGCCTTCTTCTTCGTCGGCCACGAGATGGCCGATCTAATCTGGTATTCGATGGTCAGCTTCTTCGTATCCCGCGGCCGCGGCCGCATCAGCGACCGCGTCTACCACGTCGTCCTGTACATCTGCTCCCTCATGGTTATTGGCTTCGCCCTTCTCTTTATCACAAACGGCATCCTCACCCTCCTGAAGACTTGAAAGCGGGGTTGTTGACTCAAGGCTTGTTTTACCGAGGTCGATGGTGATGGTGGTCGGCAATGTTGGTTGATTTTCGCCATATTAAAGAGGAACGAAGTTGCTATAATATGTGAATCGCCCGGATAAAAAGGAGGACAATCTATGGTCTGGGTCATTGTGGCAATCGTAGTTGTGGTTTTATTGTTCATTGGGTTCTTGATCGCTCTTTTCAACAGGTTGGTCAGATACCGGAACCGAGTTGATAACGCCTGGCACCAGATCGACGTACAGTTGAACAGGCGAGCTGACCTGATCCCGAACCTCGTCGAGACGGTCAAGGGATACGCGGCACACGAACGAGGGACGTTCGAGGCTGTGACACAGGCGCGTTCCGCGATCATGAACGCCAAGAGCGTAGGTGAGAGCGCGCAGGCCGAGGGAATGATGGGCCAGGCTCTCAAGTCCCTGTTCGCGGTTGCTGAGGCGTACCCCGATCTCAAGGCCAACCAGAACTTCCTCGCTCTGCAGGAAGAGCTCTCGGGGACCGAGAACAAGATCGCCTACGCGCGCCAGTTCTATAACGACTCCGTGATGGCGTACGATATCGCTCGCCAGAAGTTTCCCGCGAATATTATTGCCGGGATGTTCAACTTCAAGGAGCAACGCGAGTACTTCGAGCCAGAAACGCCCGCGGCCCGCGAAGTCCCCAAGGTGTCATTCACCTAGGTTCTTTCGAGCAACGAGAAAGACGGGTGGGTTTCAACTAACGATCTGTCGTGCGATGGACCGCGAGAGTGTCCGCGCGCGAACGGAGGTAATTTGATTTGTACGAACAGATAAGCGCGAACAAGTGGAAGTCGGGCCTGATGATGGCCTTCTTCTTCGCCTTCGTGGTGGCTCTTGGCTACATCATCGGGTTGGCCATGGGCGGTACGGACCACCCGCAGTATGCCCTGATCGGGCTTGGTATTGCGTTTGCCATTGCGATGCTGATGAACGTCTTCTCTTACTATCGCAGTGACAAGGTCGCACTTTCGATATCCGGAGCGCAGCCACTGGAAGCGTACCTGAACGATCCCAGTTGGCGGCATATCGCCATGAGGTTCGATAATACGGTCGAGGGTCTTGCGATTGCCGCCGGGGTGCCGAAGCCGGTGCCGTACATAATCTTCGATCCAGCGCCGAACGCATTTGCGACGGGCAGGAACCCGGAGCACTCCGCGGTAGCCGCGACCACGGGCCTGCTCACCATGATGAACGACCAGGAGCTCGAGGGCGTCGTCGGCCACGAGATGTCCCACATCAAGAACTACGACATCCTCCTGCAGACCATGACCATTGTCCTGGTGGGCACGGTCATAATGCTTTCCGACATATTCCTGAGGACGTTCTGGTTGGGTGACCACGACTCCGGCGGGAACGGAGAGGGACAACTCATAATGATGGTGATCGCCATAGTGTTTGCCATCCTGGCGCCGATAATCGCCATGCTCATCCAGCTGGCGATCAGCCGCCGCCGCGAGTACCTCGCTGATGCCAACGGGGCATTGCTGACGCGATATCCACCCGGATTGGCGAGCGCCCTGCAGAAAATCGGTGGAGACGCGCACCAGCTACGCAGGGCCAACAAAGCCACGGCGCACATGTATATCGCACAACCGCTGAACAGGGATAAGGGGAAGCGGGGGAGCAGGCTCAACGGCCTGTTCGATACCCATCCCCCCATCGAGGACCGCATCCGCAGGCTCGACCAGATGACCGGCAACTTCCAGGAAGTCCAACCCGGTTCCGTCCCTGCCCAGTAATCGCGCAAGCGGGGGTCAAACACACTCATAAGTTTCCTGGTGTGTCGAGACATCAAGACGGTTTAGTCCTTATAGCGGTGTAGTCCTCGAGGCGGAGGACACCCCCCGAATGGCCTATACGGATAGTTAAATATTTGCCAGGTGCAGGTCTCCTGCGCCTGGCTATTTCCGTTACAATATTGCAAATGGACAAAGAAGTTTCGCAAAACACCATCTGGACTGCCTTCCGACGACACCGAATCCCGCTCCTCGTGGCGCTGATGGCGTTACTCGTTTTCGCCATGCTGTTGCCGGGCTGTTCCGGGTTCGGCGGCACCAAGAAGGCAGTGGCCAAGAA
>Ga0182021_10000521_pt1 | contig 41317 bp, 26 predicted proteins | sample 612E3MmetaG_FD_120493 | JGI IMG/M metagenome (GOLD analysis project Ga0182021, IMG submission 120493) | Permafrost microbial communities from Stordalen Mire, Sweden - 612E3M metaG (Illumina Assembly) | ecosystem: Environmental > Terrestrial > Soil > Wetlands > Permafrost | place: Sweden...
CCACCCGCCAGGACGTGACACCGTTCCGATTCTCAAACCGGCTGACGGGAAACTGAGTGTGGTTCATGCTTAGGTTGCCCGGTCAACTGGGCAACCTAGCATCGCGGAAAAATTAAGTCCTTATCCCCAATGGGTTAAAGTGGTGCCCAGGGGGGGACTCGAACCCCCACACGGTTAAGTACAGGCTTCTGAGACCTGCGTGTCTACCAATTCCACCACCTGGGCGCGCACCGGAATGGGTAGGAGAAACATACACCCCAACCCGCGCAAGAAAACATTTTGGCGCGTTGGGGATCCAGCCTCCGCATAAAGCTGCGGCGGACAGGTACCGCGCCCCACGCGGCAGGCTGTAAGCCGTAAACAGTAAGCGGGGAGCTTTAGGCGGGCGGCCATGAGCCTTAAGCGCTAGCCGGCAAAAACCCGACTGGCCTGCGCCAGACTCAACTGACGGCGCCACCCAGTGCGACATCGACCCGCCTCACCAATCAAAGGCGAGACGCTCAATGCCAAGCATTTCCCGCGGCATCTCCCGTAGTCGGTGGTGGCGGGTTCGCTGTCGCGTCGCCCTAGCCGCTGGTCAACGAGATCGTGTCGACGAAGACGTACTCGCAGTACCAGCCGGTGGGCGGCGCCTCAATCGTCACGGTGGCATCGCGGCCGGCGAAGGCTGAGAGATCGTAGTTGAGGTCGAGCCAGCCCGCAGCGCCGTCGACGGGGCGCGGGGCCGCCGACCGCGGCGCCATTGACTCTCACGACGAGCTGCCAGTCGCCGCGCACGCCGCCCGCGGGCGAATTCCCCGCGACCGCCAGGTGCAGCACAAGCGCGCGCCCAAGGTGCACCTGCCGTTCGATCTTCGCCGGCACGCCCGCTGCGGGCGGATGAGTGTAGAGAAGACCGGTGCGTCCGGGCGGCGGGTTGGCATCACCACGCTTGCCGCTGGCATAGAATCCCACCGGACCGCTGCCGGCGAGACCGCTGGAGGTGGCGGTCAGCGTCCATTCGCGGGCCCAGGGCTCCGTCGCGGCGGATCGTTGCCGGGCACGGTGATGTCGCGGGTCTCGGACCAGACGCCGCGCACCTCGACGAAACCGCGGCCGCCCGACTGGCCGTTCTGCGACCACGTCGCCGGTTCGCTGTCGACCACGGTGTAGGTGCCGGGCTTGAGCACGACGCCGGGCTCGCATTCCCACAGGCCTTCCGGCACGCCGGAGGCGACTGAACCCCGCACGCGCCACGGTCCGTAGAGTAAACCGTCGCTGTGCCGCAGGGCGAGCGTGCCGGCCTTCGTGCCGCGGCCGGAGTTGTAGTGGTAGCTGTTGACGTAGGTCACGCGCAGCGGCCGGTCGATGGCGAACGTGGTTGGCACGGTCGGCCCCACGCCCACGCCGCCGGTGTTCCAGTTGCTGAAGATCACCTGCGGCTTCGCCGCGGACGCGGGAGCTGGCACGGGCACGGCGACATCGTTGCCGACTTCGACTCCACGGAGGGCGAACTTCGCCGGGAGATTCGCCGCCGGGGGGTGCGAGAAAATGTGGGTGAAGACGGGCGCGCCCTCCCGCAGCCACCGAATCCCGATCGAGCGGGTCTTGCCGTCGGGAAGGCGAACTTCCGCTCTGCCCGGCTGGAAGGTGAACACCAGTTCGGCCGGCACGGCGGGGGCGACCTTCTCCTCCACCCTGCCGTCGGCACCATTCTGCGTATTGACAAAGACCAGGTCGGCCTGGGCTGCGCCTTCGGGCCGGATCCAGGCGAACCAGATGTTCTCGATCAGCCACACGTCCTGGTACGGGGTCGGCGCGAAGGTGATGCAGAAGCCCGTGGTGCGCGCCGGATCCATCCGCACTGTCACGGTGGTGGGCGCCGCCGTCCCAGTGAAACTGGGCCGGCGCGAGACGAGGCCGGTTTTTCCCCAGTAATTGCCGGCCGGCACATCGACGACCAACAGCCCGCCTTGGAACCGGGCGAAGCGATCAAAATCGCCTCCGACCGCCTGCAGCTTCGTCCAGTTGTCATCGAGTGCGCCATGGAAAGTCTCGGTGCCGTTGCCGGCGTTTCCGCCCGCAATGGCGTGGCCCGCCTGATCGATCGTCCACCTGAATCCCTTGCCGCTAATCGTGCAGTCGAACGTCCCTTCGGCGTGGCCGTCGCGGGTGAGGCGGCCGGTGTAAACCTGCTGGTTGCCCGCACCGAACCTAGGCAGCGGACGCGTGAAAGAGACTGCTCCGCTGGATGGATCGAACCGCAGGTTGGCAAGTTTCTCCGCACCCTCGCCAAGGTCGAGGGTGCCCTCAGTGCTGGTGATTTTCAGCGTGCCGGGGAAGTTGTTGAAGTTCACTTTCCACTCGCCGGCCAGCGGGGCGAGCGATCCGGTGGCGGCTCCAGGTACGCTCGTTGCGCCCTGCTTGGTGCCGGTCCCAGCCACCATCGGTTTCGTTTCGGGGCTGGCTGTTGTCACCGCAGGTTTTGTTTCAGCTCCGGCCGGCGGCGTGCTCGCTGCGGTCGAAGTCGGCGGATTGGCAACCACGGCAACAGACGCAGTTGCCGCGGCGGCCTGCCGCGCCTCCTTGTCGGCGATCATCTTGAGCGAGGCCGCGGCCCACGTTTCGTCCTCGGGCAGCAGCGGCTTCTGCCGACGCTCCTCAATCTGCGTTTTGGCTTCGGTCAGCCGGTCGTCGGCGAGGTTCTTCGCCACCCGCTTCTTGACGGCGCCCATGTCCGCACGGTAGGCCGCGAGATCGGTCTCGTAGCGCTGCGTAAGATCCAGGGTCGCGGCACTGAGCGCGCCAGGCAGCGTGCTTTCGAGATTCTTCAACTCGGCCAGACGATCTCCGGCCTGGGCGAGATGTCCGCTCTGCAGATTCTGGCCGACCTCGCCCTGCCAGGAGACAACCTGCTGTAGATTCTTGGCGTAGATTGGCGCGTTGTTCTTCCCGCGCACGGCCTCCGTGTCCTGCGGGGCGAGTTTTGCCGCCACCGTGTACAATTTTCCGGAGGTGGCGAAGTCGCGTTTCTGCTCGGCGTCCTTTCCCTTCGACTTGGCCTGCTGAGCGATCTCCTGTGTCACCAGCGCCGCCGTCGTCGGGTCGCTGACGCGCGCTTTCTCAACGGACCGCTGCGCGCCTTCGAAGTCGCCCTTTTTCGCCAGTTCGCGGGCGCGGGCCACGGCTTGCTCGGCGTCTTGCCGCGCCTGGTCGCGGGCCGACAGCTGCACGTCGAGATCCACGGAGGCCGCCGCGGTCTTGCCGACGGAGTCGGTGACGGTGACGCCCACACGCGTCCTACCCGGTGCCGTGAGTTTCAAAGTGACACTCGGACTCGCGTCTCCGGGGTTGGCTCCGCGCCACGCATAGGTATACGGCGACTTGCCGCCGCGCACCTCGGCGGTGATCCCGACCGTGTCGCCCGTCTTCAGACTCTGCTTGTCGGTCTTGAGCGTGACGTTTGGCTGCAGCGCCCGCTTCACCGCGTCGGCGGTGACATTGACGTTGAAACTCACGGTGGCAGCGCCGAGGGGCAGGTCGTTCTTGTCCTTCGCAGTCACCGTCGCGCTGGCAGTGCCGGTCTCGTGCCGCGAGAGCTGCGGTGACTGCGAAACGGGATTCGAGACTGAGGTACCTTCGTTGGCGGTCCAGTTCCAGCGGATTTCGCCCGTGGGCTGTTCGTCCTCGAACTTCGCCTCAACGGTCAGCTGCTCATCGCCGGCATAGCTGCCCTTCGCGACGGGCACGAGGCCCACGCCCACCTTCCAGATCATCGGACGCGTGCCGGGCTCGACGACCTTGGCTGCAAGCTTGAATCCCGTGGCGGTGAACTTCGCCGAAACCTCGCCGACGCGGTCGGCGGCGACCGGCACGATCGCCCGCGCCAGCAACGCCACCGGTTTGGTGTCGCGCGGGGTGAACGCGATCGCTGTTGCGGCGTGGTCGAGTTCGCGGCGGGCGGACGAGGCCGGCTCCGCCCACTGGAATGACAGCAATGCGGGGTCCACCGGCGCCGGGGAAACCGCGATGCGCGCGGTGACCTCCTGCCCGATCTTCGCGGCGGCCGGCTCGAACGAGATCGAGAATTTCGGCGCCACGACCTTGACGTCCACCTGCAGCGTCTCGCCGATCGTGCCACCGTCGGAGGCGTTGGCGAGCTGCGCCCAGAGCTTGAGCCCTTTCTCCGGCAGGCGATCGAACCGCACCGTGGTGGCGCCGTCGGTGCTCGTCGGCGGGTTGAAGGTGACGTTCGGATCGGACTGCCAGATCACCTTGAGGGTTTTTGGATCGACGTTGGTCTGGATCGAAATCTTCCGCTCGCTGCCGAAGACGACCGGCGGCTCGAGGCCGACGAGCGAGGCGGTGACCTTCTCGACGGTGTAAGTCTGCGTTGCCGAGGCCTTCTGATTATCGGCGCTGGTGACGGTGACGACCAACTTCTGCTCGCCGGCCTTCGTCGGCAGCACGGTCACCTTGGCGCCGTCGCCGGCGTGATCGCCGGACCACTCGTACTTGCAGGGCGGGCGGCCACCCGTGACCGTCGCGTTCACGGTACCCATCTGTCCGAAGCGCACGGTGGCCGGTCCCGCGAGGGAAACACTCAGCGGAGCGATGTCGTCGGAGCCGTCGAGGGCGGGGCCCTTGTAGGGTTGCGTGGTGAAGTTGCCACCCGGGACCGGAGCGATGCTGGCGAGGATGCCTTGGGCTTCCCCAAAGACCTCCTGCACCTTCGCATCGAGCCAGGAGGCGTCGGAATTGTCCCAGGTGCCGCCGCCCATTGCGCTATAGGAGAACTGCAGGGCGCAGGCGCCCTTGGTGGCGATGCCGCTGGCCTCGAGCTTGACGGTGGACGCCGTGAAGCCGCCATCGCCCCCACCCCCATTGCGGTGGAAGATGCGCTTGGTCTGTTTCACGAAGCCGTTGTAGCCGGCGAAGGAGATCGGCTTGATCTCTTGCCAATTGGCGTCGAGCCCGCTGGAAAGATCCTCCTGGAGCTTGTCCGCCGGGTAGTTGCCGAGACCCATCCAGGAAACGTTCACGGAGCCGCTCATGGTGGCGTTCCAGAAATCCTTTTGCACGGGGACGTTTTTGGCCGTGTCGCGGGTGAGGGACACCAGGTCGGAATTGACCGTGCCCTTCCAGATGGAGGAGGCCTGCCCCGAGAAGGAGACCGGCTTCACCACGATCTCTCCGGTGGCGGAGTGAAGGTTGCGGTCGCGTTCGTCGCGCATCTCCACCGATACCTTGGCGGCCCTGAGGGGCTCGCCGGCCTTGGGAAGAGCCCCGGGGCCAAACTGCATCTTCACGCTCGTCGCCCTGGTGCGAACCGCCCCGGTGGTCCAGGCACTCTTGGCGTCATCGTAGATCGCGTCGCCGTACCAGGCGAGGTAACTGACGCGAGAGGCGATGTCTTCCGGGATCTTGGCGGTGACTGTGATGAGGTCGGTGCCATTGACTTCCGCAGGCATCTGGAGGCGGGTATCCATCACCGAGATGCTGATGGAGCCTTCAGCGTACTTCTGTTCCGCGGTGCCTGTCTTGAGGTAGGCGGTGAGCGTAAGCGCGTTCACGCCCGGTTTTGTCGGGTTGAATTCCAAGTAAGATTGGGAGCCCAGGCCGCCGCTCCATTCGTAACGCAGGCGTTCGGACGGAACATTGTCTCCGTCGATGCTGGAGTAGATGGTGGTCTTGCCACCAAGCGGGAGGTTCGGCGGGCCGCTAAGCGTGATGCGGAGTAAGCCGCCAGGGAGGATTTCCATCTTGTGCACGGCGGAACTGAGCGCCTGCTCACCTTTGTCAGTCTTGCGGAGGAGAGTGATCGTGTATCGTGCCTGGCCGGCCTTTTCCGCTTTCGTGGTGAGGACGGGGAGCTTGCCGGGAAGTTGTTGGTAGGAGGGATCGCGCCAATCAAAGGTGAAGTCATGGAGTTGCGCTGGAGTGAGGCCTTTGGTGACGGCCGTGAGCGTGAAGGCTTCGCCGACCTTTGCCGTGGCGGGGCCCGTGATGGCCACGGCGGTATCGACCGGCAGGTTCTTGAGGTATTCCAGATAGGCTTTGCCGTGCTCAATGATGGCATTCTGTTGGGCAATCGTCCCATTGGTGGCCAGCCGGTCCTTGCAGCCGTCAAGCAACAACTCCCACTCGATGGCCAGTTCTCCGAGGGCCTTGAGGTGGCCCTTGTCTTTGGACGGATCGATGGCCCGGCCGAGCGCCGCCGAGAGGTCATCGCGCAGTTTCGCCGCGCGTTGCTTGTGCGCCATGAGGCTGGACTCGGCGCGGGGAAGATCGACCCCGGGATCCCCCGTGAGCCGCGGCGTCGAAGATTCGGATCCGCCCAGGTAGACAATCTTCAGATTTCTTTGCGCGGCGATGTAGTCCACCCCAAAGGGCAGGCCCCAGGTGTTCAGCAGCACCTCATCGACGATGGCCTTGATGCGCGTGTAGCTGGTGATGTGCTTGTCGAAGATGAGTCCGATGGCGTAGGGGTTTTCGCCGGTGAAGAGGCTGCGATTTGCGCGAATCTCCAGGCGGGCGCGCATCAGGGGAGACTTCCCCGCGCCCATTTGGTCCTCATTGATCTGCAAGTCGTCCTGAAGCTTCTGGAGTTCCTTTTCCTTTGCGGGTGCCGACACGCTCTTGATGGCACCTTCGAGGGCGTCGGCCATCGCGATCCAGACGACGCGCTGGAGCTCGGTTTGCATTTCATCGAGGGCTTGGGCGCGAATCGATGTGTACCGATCAGGGGGCATGGCCTTGGGATCAGCGCGATACTTTTCCAACATCGTTGTCATGTGGAAAACCGCATCGTTGTTGGCGAAGAAGCCGCGCAAACGGCGGAGTTTATCCTCGTAGCGGCCGAATTGTTCACTACCTTCCTTCGGAACCAGGGACCACCAGTAGCGAAAGTTGGCCGAGGTGTAGAAGGGACTCTCGGGGTCCATGAAGATCTTGATGATAGCGGCGCGATCGCCGGGCGGACTGACGTCCACGCGGTCGATTTCCCGGCCGCCAAAGATCCCCGGCTGCATCAGGCGGAAGCCGCAGATCTTCTCGCCTTGAAAGTCGGTGACGGAAAAGACCGCATTGAGTGCGTCATAGAACTCGGCGCTACGCACGCAGCCATCCGCGCGTTGTCCGAGGCCCGTCATCATATCGTACTGACCGATCCAGGGGAAATAGAGGAAGACCACGGCCATCACCGCAGGTTTGGGGCTGCGGGCCTGATAGGAATCCCAGAGCGCGTAGGGGATGCCTAACTGAGATTTCCATTCGGTGAGGCCGACCCGGACCATGGCGCTGGAGGCATTCCGGAGGCCTTCATTATCGTCGGTGCCCACGAGGTAGGCATCGTAAACGGTCCCGGCGTTGTTCGCCCAGTTCGCGGCACCCATGAGACTGATGCCGGCGGCAGACTGGGACATGAAGTCATTAAACTTGACCAGCTTGTCGTAGGCCTTGGCGGCGTCCGGGTGCTTGCGCCGGAAGGAGTCGACGGTGGCATTGACTTGCTGCTCGGTCCAATTCTTCTGTTTTCCGAGGTAGGCGCGGACTTTGAACCAGGCATCTCCCGGGATGATCCTTGAGATGATGGATTCGGGCAGATGATAGCTTTCGGCGAGGAGGGACTGCAGCAGTTTGGATTTCTCCTCAAGAACGTTGGGCGAGAGTTTTCCTTCGCGCACCTCGTTTACCAGGTCGAGGGTTTTGAGCAGCGTTTCGGGCACCGTGGCTTGTTTGCCGAACTCTTCGCATTCGTGGTTAAGATCGGTCCAGAGCTTGTCGAGCGCCGCGCTACGCGCTCCGGCGTCGGGGATGGCGGACAAGTCATGCAGCCGGAACGCGAGGGCGTGCACGGCGTTGTCGTGCATCACGGTCTTGGCGCGGGCCATGAGGTCTTCGGAGAGTGAGTCGAAGTTCTCCTCGGTAAAGTCCTTTCCCGCGACCTCGGAGAGGGCCGCTTCCATCGCGGCGACATTGTCCTTGTTGGCTGCGATGCGCGCGGCGGCCCTTGCCATCGGCTCGTCATTGCCCGTCCACGGATTCCACCCGGTTTTCTTGGTGGCTTCTGAGGTGGCGTAGTAGCTTCGCTCGACGTACTTGAGCATCTTCACCAGCTGCTGACCGCGACTATAGGGTCCGCGTTCGACGTCGTGGATGCCGTGGCGCAGCATTTCCATGCTCAGCATGGGTTCATGTTCGAGGGTGAGCTCGGGCAACCTGACGGGGTCCAGCGTCCCATGGCTGCGCAGGGCCATCTCCACGAACAAGGCGCGGCCGGTGCGCTCTTCACTCTTCATTCCGGTGAAGCGCCCCTCGGCATCAAACTGCGGCGTGAGCAGGCACCAGTTGGCTCGCTTGAGCATGTCGAGCTCGGCGAAGGTCTTGCCCCATTCGCCGATAAAGACATCGGGCGTCGCCTGGCCGTGGGCGGTGAGGAGCGCGTCGGCCTTGACCATGTCCAGCGACGTGCGGGCCTGCATCTTTGAATCGAAGAGATCGCGGATCTGCCGGTTGAGCTCTGGGTCGGTGGAGACGGAGCTGAAGTCGATGTCGGCGGCGAAACCGAGTCCCGCCACTTGCAGTTTCACCCAGGAACCGATGTTGATGCGGCCGAAGATTCCCGCCTTGGGATTGCGCTTCATGATGTCGGCCAAGGTCTCGTTCCAGAGCTGCTCAACGATCACGGCGCGTCCAGCCATCAGGGCCCGCTCCGCCGCGAGATGGGAGGAGTCCCAGGCCAGGGCGCCGGGGAAGAGGGGCGTCCCGCCTTTCGACGCGATCGTGTAGCGATCTTTAAAATACTGCATGTCGCGTAGGCTGAGATTGCGATTCCCGAGCTCCTTCATGAAGTCGCCGGTGATCGTGGCCAGGCGTGAGGCGGCTTCGCCATTGATGGAGATGCGTTTGCCCTCCACGTCGGCGCCGCCGCGGGCAAAACCTTCGACGAGTCCGGCGTCCGCGAGCTTCTTGCGGTAGGATTCGAGCAGCGAATCAATCTCCTTGAGCTGCTGGTAATCCATTGATGCCGGCTCGGGGCCGCGGGCGCCCGGGATGACCGTCCGTCCTTCCGGGCCGTTGATCTGGATGCGGGTGGTGGACCACTCTTCCGTTGAAGAGGCGGAGATGGCGCCGCGGCCCGGATTGATGGCCCGATATTTCGCCTCCGTGAGGGATGATTGGAGGAGCTCGAACTCGTAGCTGTTCGACCAGACCGGCTCGACGCCTTCCGGCATTCCTGCCACGGTCACGGACAGGTCATCGCCGACGCTGAGGGTCGTCGTGGAGGGCGTGACGACCACTTTGGCGCTCAACCAGGAAAGGGTTGCAAGCAGCAGCAAGGGAAGGCGCTTCAGGGCAAACTGGATACGTGAGGGCATGGGGGGGTGCGCAGAATTGGGTCAGCTGGCGGCCGCCGGCGCTGGACGGCCCGAGATTGGGACGTGCGTCGTGCGGCGCTTAGGAAGTCTCGATCATGGACTGAAAGTGGTCGACGAGTTCCCGGACTTCCTGGTCGCGGCCCTGGGGTGCCGGTACGCGCACTGAATTGGTCTGCCGCCCGTTCTTTGCCGGGGTGGAGTAGACAAACTCGATGCAGGGCGGTTGGCCCTCGACCAGGTCGCAGTTCTCCAAGCGGGCCATCCAGCCCTTCCAAAGGTGGAGTTCTTTTCCCAGCAAGAGTCCGTTGTCGGCAATCCGGACTTCCGGCACCATGCCGCGGCGGGAATCTCTCGAGACCCGGGTGCCAATCACAATGACTCCCATGATGACCAGCACGAGGGAAAGCATGACGCCAAAAACCCACGGACCGCCCTTGTCCGGATCCAGGACCCAAAAGATCCCTCCAATGACCAGACAAAGGGAGGCGACGATCCGGAAGAGACTCCATTTCATCTTTTGCTCCCGCTCGAAGTCCTCGCCGACAAACGCCGCCCATTCGCCTGTTTTGTAGGTCCAGTGGGCCAGCAATTTTGCGGACGGACTGGTTAGGGTTTCGCGGCCCTTGTGCCTCGCCCGAAAAAGGAAAACGCTGACGAATGCGGACAAGGCGATGAGGAGGCCGACCAACCCCATCGCATACTGGCCACCATTCCACTCGAAGGCGTCAGGGAAGAGACCAGGCCCTCCGACCATCAGGGCTCCGGTGAGCACGCAGTACCAGCAGACTTTTTCTCCTGCACTGAGTTTGGAGGCCATTCGCCGAGGGGTTGCCCGGCAGGATAGAGCAAAGCGGTTGCATCCAAAGAGTTCTCCGTGCAGCGACGTCTGATAACAGGGTCCATAATCCGATGGGGGAGCGCTGCTTATCGGTGCCCTAGAGACTTGGCTATGCCTCTGGACCGGCCGACTGGTTTTGAGCGTGAGGACGGGCTTTGAGAGAAAGGCGGCTTTGGAGGGCGGCTTGGGCAATCCAAAATGTCGTCAGCCCTATTCGCGATGTCGTACGGGTTGCTGCATTCGCGATCAGGTATTCTCTGAGTCCTTCGGGCGCTTTCGTGGCCAATCGCCCTCTGCGCCCTCTGCGTGCTCCTGTAAAATGGCCTGTTAGACTGAACGGAAATCTCCCGCGAATCACGCGGATGGAGGCGAATGGCCCGACCTAATCCGCGCTCCTAGGCGACATCAGCGGGGATACCTCCTGTAAAATGAAGCGGTCGCCTGAATGTCCCCTTCCCTTCTGTCCCGCCCGTCCTCCCGCAAAATGGGTTTCCCTTTGCGGCGGCCATCCGCCAGACTGCCGGCCTCTTATGAAGAAGGAAACCGTTCTCGCCAAAATCAAAGCCGAGAAAGTGGTCGCTATCATCCGCGCCGACAGCCCCGATGGCCTGCTCGATTGCGCCCGGGCCCTCGCCGCCGGCGGACTCACCAGCATCGAGCTGACCATGACCACGCCGGGCGCCATCGCGATGCTCGAGAAGGCCAGCGCGGAGCTGCCGGATTTCCTCTTCGGACTCGGCACCGTATTGGATCCCGAGACGGCGCGGGCGGGCATCCTCGCCGGCGCGAAATTCATCGTCACCCCGGCGCTGCGACCCGAGGTCGTCACGCTCTGCCGCCGTTACAGCGTGCCGGTGTTCTGCGGCGCGTTGACGCCAACCGAGATCGTCGCCGCCTGGGAGGCGGGCGCCGACGCCGTGAAAGTATTTCCCGCCGAGTTCTTCGGCCCGGCCTACATCAAGTCGGTGAAGGGTCCCCTGCCCCAGGTCGACCTCGTGCCGACTGGCGGCGTGACCCCTGAGACCATTGGCGAGTTTCTCAAGGCCGGCGCCATCGCCGGGGCCGCCGGCAGCGCGCTCGTCGACGCCAAATCGCTCAAGGAAAAGAACTGGGCCGCCATCACGGCGAAGGCGCAGGCCTTCGTGAAAGCGGTGGCAGCGGCAGGGAAGTAGCGGTAAGCGTACGGCTTCGCACCTCGTGATCGAGCAGGCGCCGCTTGCGCCAGACACCGCCGCCATAGCCGGTCAGCGAGCCGTCCGCCCCGATCACCCGGTGGCAGGGAATGACGAGGCTGAGGAGGTTGGAGCCGTTGGCCCGGCCCACGGCGCGTTGCGCACCGGGCCGGCCGATTTCCGCCGCGATCTCCGCATAGGAGCGGGTGACCCCGGGCGGGATGCGCCGCAACGCCGCCCACACCTTCTGCTGGAACGGCGAACCGACCGGCGCGAGGAGCAGTTCGAACTTCAGCCGTTCGCCGGAGAAATAACGCCGCAGTTGCGCCTCGACCGCGTCCAGCGTGGCATTCGCGCCCGGCACCACGGCGCAGTGGAGCCGGCGGCGCAGGTGCGCAATCTCATTCTCCAGCCCGCGGCGGTCCACGAACTCCAGCAGGCGTAAGCCCCGCCGGTCGGCCAGCGCCAGCATCTTGCCCAGCGGCGTGTCGATCCGCCGGGCCAGCAGGCAGTCGTCGGTTCGCGCCCCGCGCGGCGGCTTTCCGAAAACGCGGAGGAAGGCCCCTCGAAATCCGCTGGTCGATTCGTACCCGCCGTCGAGCTGCACGTCGATGACCGGCCGCCCCGCCCGCACCTCGCGCAGCGCCAGGCCCATGCGGCGCGCCCGCTGATAGGCCTGAAAGGTCAGGTCATAGTAAGCCCGGAACCGCCGCCGCGCCGTCGAGGGATCCACCCCCATCGCGACCAAGTCCTTGTCGGTCAGCCGGACGGTGGGATCGGCCTCCACGGCCTGGAGCAGCTTCGTCACAATCGCCGGCGGCCGCGGCACGCGGTCCATCGGGCGGCACAGCCGGCACGGCCGGTAGCCGTCATGCAACGCCGCCGAGGTCGACGGGAAAAACTCCACGTTCTCCGCCCGGGGCTTCCTGGCGCGGCAGGTCGGCCGGCAGAAGATGCCGGTGGTTTTCACGCCGGCAAAAAAAACGCCTTCATAGGCCGGATCGCGGGCCACCAGCGCCCGGTACATTTCGCGGTCGGCCGGCAGCGGGGCGGCAGGAGGAAGCGGGACGGTGCGGTTCATGGCGGATGATTGTTGGAGCTACAACGTGTCTTCAAACCGCCTGTCATCGCGAGGCGCGTCCGACGCGCCGTGGCGATCCAGCTGGATTGCTTCGTCGTCCCGTCGGGCGGAACTCCTCGCAATGACAGTTTGAAGACATGCCGTAGTCTAGCAGGATTGGACCGCAGGTTTCCGCCGATTTTCAGGCAGGCAATTCCGGGGCCGGACCGGCCCCGCTCATTCCTTGGGAAGGTATTTCGCCACGTCCGGGATTTCCTTCACGCGCCGGCCGCCCGCCAGGCGCTGAAGGTAGGGATCCTCCTCCGGCTTCGCCTCGATCTCCTCTTCGCCCTCGGCGTCCGACTCCTCCGCACCGGTGATTTCCCAGTTCAGTTCTTCGTCGAAGACGTGCGACATGCGCCGCGCCTGCGGTTCCAGAATCAGCGCGGGATTCTTCACGCGCCCGGCCTTCACCAGCTCGAAGAGGCACGGTAGGAACTGCGCCGCATAATGCGCCTGGAAGTCCGACATCCACTTATTGGCGAGACCCTCCCGCCGGTTGAGCAGCACGACGTCGGAAAAATGCACGCACGCGTCGAACCAGACGCGCAGTTCCTTGTGCTGCGCGACGAGCCCGCAATGGACCACGCAGAGGATCCGCCCGAGTTCGCCGCCGCTCGCCGGGAGCCACGCCTGGAAGGCCTCGACCTGGTCGACAGGGTTGCGGCGGCCGTCGCCGAAAAGAAACACGTGGGTGGCGCCGGCCAGTTCCGGTGAGTCGATGCGGTCCCCGGCCCAATGCCAGCGCCCGGGCTCGCCCAGCCGGGCGTCGCTGTCGGCGGCCCGCTCCCCGTCGGAGAGCAGGACCAGCGCGCGGCCGCCGGCGCCGAGGCCGCCCTCGATGAGGTCGGCCACGACCTCGCGCCGGCCCGAGCCAGCCGCGCCGAGGATGAGATAGACTAGGGGCTTCTCAGACATTCGTTTCACCACGGAGGCACGACTGCTGCGCAACCAAGCTCAGTTTGTCTCTGAACCACAAAGACACAAAGGCACAAAGGGAAATACCCAGAGCTGTTACCTTGGTGTCTCCGTGACTTTGTGGTTGAATGAATCAGAACTTGAAGGTGCCGCATTGCGCCGCCTGCCGCATCCAGTGGTCGACGAGCACGAGCGCGGTCATCGCCTCGACGATCGGCACGGCGCGGGGCAGCACACAGGGATCGTGGCGGCCGCGACCCGCGAGCTTGGTCGCCCGGCCGTGCACGTCGACAGTCGCCTGCGGGCGCAGGATCGTGGCGGTGGGCTTGAAGGCGACGCCAAAGCGGATCTCCTCGCCATTGCTGATGCCCCCCTGCACGCCGCCGCTGCGGTTGGTCCGGGTACGCACCTGGCCCTCCCGGTTCTCAAAGAGGTCGTTGTGCTCGGAACCCTTGAGCAGCGAACCGGCAAAGCCGCTGCCGATCTCGAACCCCTTGGTGGCAGGCAGCGAGAGCATGGCTTTGGCGAGATCGGCTTCAAGCCGGTCGAACACCGGCTCGCCCAGCCCGGCCGGCACGCCCCGCACGCGGCACTCGATGAGACCGCCGACCGAGTCGCCATCGGCGCGCACCGCCTTGATGCGCGCGATCATCCGCGCCGCGGTGGCGGGGTCCGGACAACGGACGGGCGAGTCCTCGACCTCGTCGAGCGAGGGAAAGTGATCGAGCGAGTGAGCCGCGAGGTCGTGGATCCGCGTGACAAACGCGCGAATCTCCACCCCGCCGGCAAGCTGGAGGATCTTCTTCGCGATGGCGCCGGCCGCCACGCGACCGACGGTCTCGCGCGCCGACGCCCGGCCTCCGCCTTGGTGATCGCGGATCCCGAACTTGGCCTGATAAGTGAAGTCCGCGTGCGACGGACGGAACTTCTTCCCCATCTCGTCGTATGCGCCGGGACGGGCGTCGGTGTTCCGGACGAGCATTGAAATCGGCGTGCCGGTGGTCCGACCCTCGAAGAGCCCGGAGAGAATCTCCACCTTGTCCTCCTCCTCGCGCGCGGTGACGAGGTCGCTCTGTCCCGGCCGGCGGCGGTCGAGTTCGACCTGGATCTCGGACACCTCCAATGGCAGGCGCGGCGGACATCCGTCCACCACGACGCCCACGGCCCCGCCGTGGCTCTCGCCCCAGGTGGTGACGGTAAACAATTTGCCGAAGGAGTTAGGCACGGCCCGTCAGCGTGATTTGTCAGCCGCCGGCAGGCAAGCATCTACGGGGCGGGCAAAAGCCGCCGGACGGCCTGGCGGGCGGCCGACCGGGAGCCCGATGGAACCCGAGGCTATTGGGGCCTGTCCGGAAACTTCGGCCGCGCGGCCGCGTCATCATTTACCAATGCTTTGACTCGCTCGCGGACCGCCCGGTACAACGCAGTTTACATCATCTGGGAATTCGTATGAGATCGCGCTTCCGCACCACGGCCATCGCGCGGTCCGCTCACGTCACTTCTTCATTCCCTCTGCGCCGCATGTCCTCTAATCCTTGTTCCCGCCCTTTCGTGTCCGCCGTCGCCATGGCGCTGGCTGCCGCGGCTGCTTCAATCACCGCTCAGCCCGCCGGCCCGGGGCCCGCTGAGATTCAGTCGCCCGCCAATGCGCTGGCGCCCGCCAGCCTCCCGGCCTCCACCGTTCCACCCGGACCCCAGCCGTCCACCGAAGAGATCGTCGGCCCGATCCAGATGCGGGGCGAGACGCTGGAGGCGGTTCTTTTCCAGCTGGGAAAATGGACTAGCCGCTCGATCATCCGCCCGCAAGCGCTGCCCGCCACGTCCACGGAAGGTTACACCATCACCCTGCCGCCCATGCCGAAAAGCGAGGTGATCCTTGCGGTCGAGACCATGCTCGAGCTCGGCGGCATCGCCGTCAGTCCGCTCGGCGATCATTTTCTGAAAATCGTGCCCATCGGCCTGGCGCGTACGGAAGCGCCGGAGATGATCGACGGCTCCACCCTCGACCTGCCGCCGAGCGGCCGGATCGTCTCCAAGCTTTTCCGGCTCAGTTTCCTGCGCGTGAGTGAGCTCAAGGACCAGGTCGTTCCCCTGCTCAATCCGAACATGGGCGGCCCGGTACTGTTCGAGAAATCCAACGCCGCCCTCGTCACCGATTCCCTCAGCACGCTCCAGCGCGTCGAGCAGCTCCTCCGCGATCTCGACAAGCCAGCCCGGCCCAGCCTGGAGCCAAAGTTCTACCCGCTGCACTTCGCGAAGGCCAGCGACCTCGTCACCAAGATCACCGGCATTCTCAAGCCGCCGCTCAGCAACGAGCTCAGCTCGGCGACCAGCATCAGCGCCGACGACCGCACCAACCAGATCGTGCTCATTTCCGACGTGCGGCACTATCCCTTCTTCGACGAGTTAATTTCCAAGCTGGACGTGAAGTCCGACCCCAACACCCGTAATGAGGTCATCTCCCTGAAGCACGCCACCGCGAAGGACGTGGCCACGCTGCTCACCAGTCTGGTCTCCGGGCAGAACCAGGCCGCCACCAAGGCTGACCAGCAATCCGGCCGGCCCGGCCAGCCCGCGACTTCGCGCCCGCAGACGCCACCGGCCAACGCGCCGGTCACTCCCGGTTCCGCGCAGCCGCTCACCGCGAATCTGCTGGGAGAAGCGGGCCTCGGCACGCAATTCAGCAGCCTGATCACCGTGCTGGCCGACGATCGCAGCAATTCCGTTGTGGTCTCCGGCACCGTCGACGACATCCGCCTGATCCGCGAGATCGTGGACAAGGTCGACGTGCTGCTCGCCCAAGTCAGCATCCAAGTTGTGATCGCCGAGGTGACTCTGTCCGACAAGGACTCCAGCGGCATCAACTCGCTTAACCTGACCGTCGGCCCGAATGCAAAAGGCGGCATTGGAATCACCAATTTCTCGGCCGCCAGTCCAACAACTGCAGACATCGCTGGTTGGCAAGTCACGAGCGGAGTAGTCAATCCCCTCGCCTTCCAGGCCGCCCTCGGAAACATGGGCGGTAAGAGCAACGTGAAGGTTTTGTCGGCTAACACCATCGTCACGACCCACAACAAGCAGGCAGAGTTTGTGGTCAGCCAGCAGCAGCCGATCATCACTGGCACGACCTCCACCCCAAGCGGCGTCACCACGGCGACCGGCCTTACCTCGAGTTCCACGGTCACCTACAAGGACATCGGAATTGACGTGAAGGTCACGCCGCTGATCGGCGACGATGGCAGCGTCCAGCTCGAGATTGACCAAAAAGTCGACGACGTCGTCGGCAATGTCACGGTCGACGCCAACGTCCAGCCGATCATCGGCCACCGCGAAGCCACCTCATTCATCAATGTTGGGGACGGCCAGATGATCGTGCTCGGCGGACTGCAACAGACCAAGCACAGCACCAACCGCAGCAAACTCGGCTTTCTCTATGAGATTCCGATCCTCAGCCATTTGCTGGGCGGTCGCACCCACGAGGAGGACCGGACCGAGCTCCTGCTGTTCGTCCGTCCCCATATCATTCCTCCGGGCCAATCCACCAAGGACGCCAACACGAGCATCGACCAACTCAACAGCAAGGATCAGGTGAAGGAATACCTGAAGGATCCCTCCAAGGACCACAAGGAAGGCCTGATCAAGCAATTGACCCAATGAGTCGCCGCCGGCGCCTCCTGTCATGAACGCGTTGACCCAGGAAGCCCTGCCCGCCGCGCTGGCGGAGCGACTGACCGATGAGCAGCGGCAGGCCGTGTTGGAGGCGCCCCGCGGCCAGCGGGTGGCCGCCGTCGCGACGGCGCTGGGCCTCGCGGAGGCCGACGCCCTCGCCCTCCTCGCCGCGGCGACGGGGCTCGACATCGCCCGCGACATCCGGCCCGACCGTTCCTCGCTGAGCCTCCTACCCGCCCGTCTGGTGCACGATTACCAAGTCGTCCCCATCGCCGGTCCGGAAGAACCCGCGCCGGAGGAACCGGCGGAGCACCCGGCCGCGCCCGGTCCCAAGGAGGTTCTGCACCTGGCCTCAGCCTGGCCGCCAAACCAGGGGATTCTCGACTGGGTCCGCACCTTCACCCCGCGGCCGCTCCACTGGCACCTCGCCCTGCCCGACCGCGTCCACCAGCTCATTATCGAGCATTTCGGCGTCGGCTCCGGCAGCCTGGAGGATTCCGGCGAGGAGTTCGCCCCGGTCGAGAATCCGCAGGGCGCCGACGAGATCGTCGACGAGGACGCCGCGGTGGTGCGCTTCGTGAGCGATGTCATCAGCCAGGCCATCGCCGATGCCGCGACCGACATTCACTTCGAGCCGCAGGAGGGCCAGTTGCGCATCCGCTATCGCGTCGACGGCCTGCTCGTGTCGGTGCCCCTGCCGGAGAACCTGCTGCGCTTCCAGGACGCGATCATCTCGCGCCTCAAGATCATGGCGCGGCTCAACATCTCCGAGCGCCGCCTGCCGCAGGACGGCCGCATCAATTTCAAGACCCCCAACACCACCCTCGACATCCGCGTTTCCACCATCCCGACGATCTACGCCGAGAGCATGAGCCTGCGTCTGCTCAACCAGAAGAAAGAGGCGTTCACCATGGACCGGCTGGGCATGAACGCCGAGGAGCAGGCCCTGATCACGCACGTCCTCGACTACCCGCACGGCATCATCCTGGTCACCGGCCCCACCGGCTCGGGAAAATCGACCTCCCTCAACGCGTTCCTCCGCAAAATCAACTCGCCCGATCTGCGGATCGTCACAATCGAGGATCCGATCGAATACGAGGTGGCCGGCGTCAACCAGATGCAGGTGCGGCCCGAAATCGGCCTGACCTTCGCCAGCGCGTTGCGCCACGTGCTCCGCCAGGACCCCGATGTCATCATGGTCGGCGAAATCCGCGACCTTGACACCGCCGAGATCGCCATTCGCGCGTCGCTGACCGGCCACCTCGTTTTCAGCACCATCCACACGAATGACGCCGCCGGCGCCTACACGCGCCTCGTTGACATGGGGGTGGAGCCCTTCCTGGTGGCTTCGGCCATCGAACTGGTCATTGCCCAGCGCCTGGTCCGGCGCCTCTGCCCGGCATGCGCCCGGCCGCAGCTCGTCAGCCGGACCAAACTGCGCGACACGCTTGCCATTCTTGGTCTGGATCCCGCCGAGTCCGGCGCGGTCACCGAGCTGATGGCGCCGGTTGGCTGCGACCGCTGCCGCAGCAGCGGTTACCGCGGGCGCATTGGCATCTTCGAAATTCTCCGGCCCAATGACGAATTGCATGATCTGATTCTCAAGCGCGAGTCGGCGCGCGTGCTGACCAAGTGCGCCCGCGACCACGGCATGCTCACCCTCCAGCATTCCGGCTGGGAGAAAGTGAAGGCCGGCCATACGACCATGGAAGAGCTGCTGCGCGTCATTACCGTCACGGAGAAATAGGCATGCAGAAGACAGAAGACAGAGGCCAGCGGGGCCGATGCCGCTGGCACGAGAACTTGCCGTTGCAGGATTTCGGCCTCTGGCTCCTGGCTTCTGACTCCTGACTCCTGATTTAAGAAATGCCCCATTTCAATTACACCGCCCGCGACCGTTCCGGCCAGCCTGTCTCGGCCGGGCTGGAGGCGTCGTCGCGCAAGGAGGCGCTGCGGCTGCTGGCCGCGCGCGGGCTGACGCCGGTGAATGTCAGCGAAGCGGGCGCCGCTGCCGGCAGCCGGCCCCCGGACGCGAGCAAGAAGCCCGCGGGAACGGAGACGCTTTCCAAGACCCGGTTCCGCCTGACCAAATCGTCGGCGGTCACCCGCAAGCAACGGTTGCCCTTCCTGCAAGCCCTGTCCGATCTGACAGGCAGCGGGCTGTCCGCCGGCGAAGCCGTGCGTTTGCTCAGCCAGCGCATCCAGGAGCCCGCGTTGCGCGCGCTCTGCCAGGGCTTGTGGGAGCGTCTCAGCGAGGGCTGGCCGCTGTCGCGCGCGATGGAGGAGTTCTCCGCGGTCTTTGACGATTCGACGGTGAACCTCATCCAGGCGGGCGAGGCCACGGGCAGCCTCAACGATGTGCTGCAACGCCTCATCCAGCACTTCACCGAGCAGCGGGAACTGCGCCAGAAGCTCGTCCTGGCCATGGCCTACCCGGTGTTCATCTGCTGCGTCGCCATCGGAGTGATCATCTTCTTCATCTTCGGGCTGCTGCCGAATATTGAACCGCTGCTCAAGGCCACCGGGGGCAAGCTGCCGCTGGCCACGCAGCTGCTCATCGGCATTTCCCATTTCTTCATCAACTACGGCCTATTCTTGGTGGTGCCCCTGATCCTGGCCGTGGTGTCCTTCTGGCGCTGGCGGCAGACGGACGCCGGTCGCGCGCTCACTGATGAATGGGTGCTGCGCGTGCCCTTCGCCGGGTCCTTTGTCACGACGACAACTGTGATGAACTTCAGCCAGACGCTCGCCGTGCTCATCGAGAACGGCATTACGACCGCGGAGGCGCTGCGCATGACCGAGCGGGTCATCTCCAACCGCACGCACCGGCGCGCCTTCGCTGAGGCCACCGGACGGGTGCTCGAGGGCGAAAGCCTCTCGCTCGCGCTGGCCCGCACCAACTGCTTTCCCCACCTGGTGCTCGACCGCCTGACGATTGGCGAGAACACCGGCAATGTCGTGCCCAGCCTCAAGGAGATCGCCCGCAGCCATCAGAAGGACCTGAGCCGCCGCCTGCAGGTCTTTACCGGCGTGGTCTCCACCGGCGTGCTCCTGTTCGCCTTCGGCTTCGTCGGCTTCCTTGGCTACGCGATCTTTTCCGCGGTGTTCTCGGTCAGTGCGAGCTTCCGGTTCTGAAGGCTGTGCGAATCGGTGGCTTCAGCGACGATTCTGCGGGGCATTCGTAGGGGCGCGAATTTGTCGCGCCCTTTAAGATGGGCGCAGCAAGCCTGCGCCCCTACCATTCTTTCCAGACTGTTCTGGACAGCCCCTACCGCACGATCTCGACCGAGGAAACCCGCAGGGTGGCGGTGAGCAGCGTCGGGTTGGCCGGATTGACCGTCAGCGAGAACTGCTCGATGCCGATGTACGGCGATCGCTGTGAGAGCTCGAGGTAGAAGCGTTTAAGCGAGTCCCAGTCGGTGTTGCGCAACGAGAACTGCACCGAGTTGATCGAGAAAAGGCTGGTGCGATCGGTGCCGATGATCTCGCTCGTCGTGTTGGCGCGGACGCCGATCTTGTCCGCGATCGTGCTCAGCTCGCCGAGCAGCTGCGGGCTGCTGAAGGCGCGCGCCGGATCGAGATGCTCGATTGCCTTGGCCGCGGCCACCTCGATGTTCGCCCGGTTGTCGATCCACTGCTGCTGCGTCGCGAGCGTGGCGGCGGCGGTCCGCCATTCCAGCCAGAGTTCCCGGCTGCTCCGCCCGACCCGCAGCAGCCAGACCACGGCGACCAACGCGAGCAGCGCCGTGAGCAGCACCTTTTCCCGGGAATGCCGGCTGAAAAAGAAGGCTTTCATGACGGCGGAGCCGCTGGTCGAACCGCGGCGGGCTTGAAGGTGACCGTCAGGATGAACCGCGTGACCCCGCCCCGGTCGGTGGTCTGCCCGAGCTCCACGTGCTCGCAGGCGGGCAGGTCCTTGAGGGCGGCCTGATATTTGAAGACATCGGTCGTGGCGTTGGTCTGGCCTTCAATCTCGAGGACGTAGAGCCCTTTCGTCACGGTCCGCAGGAACTGGATGTTGCTGCCCGGCAGCTTCTCGCCGACGAGCGTGATCATCTCCAGTGGCAGGAGCCGGCGGGTGAAAAGCTCCTCGATGCGGTTCGCGAGGTTGTGTTTGGTTTCGATCTCCTGCACGGCCGCCGCCTGGCTCGCGGTCTGCAGCGCCCGGCTGCGCAGCCAGAGCCGGCCGCCTTCGATGCCGAGTTGGAGCACTGCGGCCAGGGCGATCGCCGCGGCGCAACCCAGGAAGGCCCGCCAGAGATAGCTGTCGCGGGCCCGGTCGCGCCGGCGGGCGGCCAGCTCGGTCTTGTCGCGCACGTCGAGCGCGTCGAGTTGCGCGCTTTCGAAGCGCGCGGTGAGCGTCCCGATGGTGAACCGCAGGTCGCCGTCGCCGATCCGCGAGGTTGTCGCCGTGGGCGCCGCCACCTCTGCCGGCGGGGGAAAGGCCTTCAGCTGCGCCGCTAGCTCGGCCTGCACGGCCGCGCGCTCCTCGGGCGGTGCGTCGATCGCGACCGCCCGCGTCTGCACCACGGCCGGCACCACGTCCCGCCCATCCCAACCGAGGGCGGTCACAAAATCCGCGCCGGTCACGAGCAGCGCCAGCGGTTTCACTGGCGCCAAGCCCAGGCAGGCGGCAAAGGCCGGTAGCACCGCGTCGGCGTCGGTCCACTGCTCCGCGTCCGCCACGGTGAACCGCCGCCGGTAGGCCGCGTACACCAGCACGCGGCCCGCCCCGGGCGGAAAGAAATAGCCGTAGCAAAGCTGGGGAATGGCGAACGGGGACAACCCCTCCAGCGCCATTTCCACCTGGCTGGGAATCCCGTCCGGCGGGGTCCCCGGGGCCACCGGCATCACGCGGACGAAAAAGGCGTGATCCGGCAGCAGCACGGCTTTCTTCACCGCGGCCGCCGACAGGGTGAAATTAGGCAGAACGCTCATGGAGTCGCAGGCTGGGAGGGAGGAGCAGTATCGACGATCTCATCATTCTCCCGGATTTCGAGCAGGGTAAAGGGATAATTCAAGGCCGGCTGGGCCTGACTGCCGCTCGTGGCAGGAGGGATCGTAGTGGCGGCGGCCGGGGCAGAGCCGGCCGCGGCGGCGGTATTGTCCTCGGTGGAGGCGGCCGCCGGTGCGTTGGCCGGCGGCAACGCGGCCCCGCCGGGAGGCGCAATGACGGCACTCAATCGATAGGACGCCTGCCCCTCGCGCACCGTGATGGTGACCCGCAGGCAGCGGACCTCGGTGCCGAGTTTCGACCCCGCCGTTCCCGGGCCCACGAGCCCCGCCACTTCCTGGGCATTGTGGAAATAGGCGGGGCCCTGCCGGGAGTAGGAGCCGAGGCCACCGAGATAATCGCCGACCAGCTTCACGCTCGCCGCATCGTAGCTGCCAACCGCCGCCAGCGTGGTCTCCCGCCCGCTGTTGACGTTGGGCTGCGCGAAATCGAACAGCGACACGCTATCGACGAAGCTCCGCCAGAGGTCGTTGGGCTGGCCGTCCGCATGGTACAGCGTGTCGCGCACGAGCTGGATGGAGGCGAGCTCGGAGAAGGAGTGCAGGGAGCGGCCAGGAGGATCGTGCGGCACGGCCGCGCGCTCATAGTCGGTCGCCCGCGCACTGAAGGAATTCACCGGATCGTAGCCCGGCTGCATCCACACGAGCAGCGCGTCGGCGAGCCGCTCGGCGTCGGCCTGCTTCTGGCCCAGGAGCACGAACAGGTCCCGCAGGGTCTGGTAATCCGCATGGCGCAGCGAAATCTTCCCACTCTCATCCTCGATCGTCGCCTCGACCGTTAGGCCATCGGGCGGCGCATAGCCGGCAAATTCCAGGGGTTTGCCCCACCCTTCGGTCGCACTGTGCAGCGCGCCGTCGGCCGCGATGAATTCCTGGAGCACCCCCAGCGTCGTCTCCAGCGCCGAATAGGCCTGGACCCGCAGCCGGCCGGCCCGGGCCTCGCGCGCGTCCGCCAGCAGGTCAACCGCCGTCTTTTCCAAGTATTTCGTCAGCGCGAACGCGGTGAGCAGGAGCGTCATCAGCACCAGAAGAATGACCGACCCGGCGTCGCCGGGGCGGCGCCGGGCGGGGCTGGACCTGAGGTTGAAAGACCGGCGCGGCATGGTCAGAAAAGCGGCAGCGCCTGGCTGGTCGCCGGCAGCGGGACCACGGTTTCGCGGGTGAGCTTTCCGTAGGTGAAACGGAGCCGCAGGCGCGTCGGCACCTGCCATTTGCCGTTGTTATCGCGCTGCGGCGTCGTCGAATTCTGCCAGCTGTTAAAACTGGCGTTATAGTAGTCGTAGCTCAACGCGGTGACGAGAGGCGAAAGGGCGGTGGCCCGGGGAGGCTCGTCGGCGAAATGCAGTTCCAGTCGCGAATGCCAGTAGAGTACGAGCCCCTGGTCCGGGCGCACCGCGAATGCGCAGACCACGTCGGGCAGCGGCGTCTCCGGCCAGGGCAGGACGTGGCTGCCCGCCGGCAGCTCGAAGGTGAGCACGGCCGCAGTCGGTCCGTCCGGCAGCCGGATCTCCTGGACCGCGAGCGCCTGCTCGCCCTTGGCCGACGGCAGCACGGTCGAATGCAGGGACTGCTCCACGAAGCGCGTGACTGCGCGCACATGCCGGTCGAACAGGCGCACATCCGCGCCGCGGCCCCACAGTTCGCCCATCGAGAAAATGAACTGGTTCATCGCCACCAGCAGCATGCCGACCAGGGCCAGCGAAAGCAGGAGCTCAAGCAGGGTGAACGCCGGGCTGTTTTTTGATTTTTGGCTTCTGATTGTCGTCCGCTGGTCCCGAGCCGCCGAAGCGCAAGTCTTCCGCTCCCCCTCCCGCCGCCAATCAGAAATCGGAAAGCCAAACTCAAAGATCATGGTGCCACCTTCTGCAGTTCGAGAATCCGCTGCTTCACCTGGTCGAGGAGCTTGGTGCGTTCCACGGGATCGGACCAGGTCGGCCGCAGCAGCAGGAAATTCTGGGTCACCCGGTAGGGTTCGCGGCGGGCCGGGTCGGTGATCTCGCACGTCCAGGCGACCGAGAAAAGATCGACGGTATCCGTCGCCGCAATGTCCGCCTGCCAGTGGGCCCGCTTGTTTTCACCCAGGTCCAGGTCGCCACCTTCCTCGACTTTGTCGCGGTCCGCCTCCGTTAGCACGGCGGACCGCACAAACCGCAGGTCCGCGTCGTAGGCGTTGCGCCGGCTGACCGCCTCGTAAGCGTTCAGCGCGTTGACGTAGGTGGCGCCGAGCACCACCGCCGCCAAGGCGAAAATGGCCAGGGCGATCAGGACTTCCAGCAGCGTGAAGGCAGCTAACGTCGAGGGTCGAGGGTCGAGCGCCGATGGCCAGCCAAGGGTCGGCTTTCGACTTTCGACCTTCGACTCTCGACATGGATTCGTCACGTCTTGTCCTCGGTTTTCTCCAGCACCTGGGCGCAGGTCCACGGATCGATGGCCAGCTGCCAGGCCGTCGCGCCAGTCCGGAACTGCGCGCGGAACGCCGTGCAGGTGCCGTCGGGATAGAACACGACCCGCGGCACCTCCTGGGTCTCCACGACCTGGCCGGCAATGAGAATCAGGCTGCCGCCCTTGACGGCCTGCAGGAACTGCACGCTGACTTCGCTGCCCGTTGCATCAAACGAGGCGGTGCCGGTCTCCAGGCCATTGTTCCAGACGAGTTTCCTCTCCTTGCGGTCGAAGCTCAGGCTGGTGTCGCGCTCACTGAATGAGGCCAGCTTCTGGGCCGAGCGGCACGCCTGCCAGAACACGTCCTCGGGCGCGGGATGCTCATTGCTGAAGACATGCCCTACGCCCGCCGCCAGCACGCCGCCGATCAACCCGACGAGCACGATGACCAGCAGGATCTCCAGCAGCGTGAACGCGCGGGTTTTCGTCGCCAAGACTCTCGCCACCGGCGAAAACCTACCAGTTCCCAATGTCGTCCTCAGTGCCATCAGTCTTGTCAGGTCCCTTGGACCAGAGGTCGTAGGAGTTCTTGTTCTTCACCCCGGGGTACCGGTACTGATAAGGCTCCTGCCACGGATCAAGCGGAAGCTTGCTGTCCTTCAAATAGGGCCCCCGCCAGCGATCGGCCTTGCCAGCGGGAGGGTCGATCAACGCCTGTAAACCCTCCGCCGTCGTCGGGTAATCTCCCATGTGGATCCTATATACGGTCAATGGCGCCTGCATGCTCTGGCTCACGAATATTTTGACGATGTCCTTCTTGGCGTCGCCGAAAATCTTGTCGAAGTTGGAGACGGCAAGGCCGACGAGCAGGCCGATGATGCCGAGGACGACGAGGATCTCGAGAAGGGTGAACGCACCGTTGATTCGACGGTCGGCCGGGCGGGAAGCGGGAAACGCGGGCTTCATAATCTCAAAAGTTAAACGCCGGTTGCCCGGGCTTGTCGAGTCAAGTGCGGCTGGTGTTCAGACGCCCCGGACGGTGCAATGTTTCATGGGCGGACCGGCCCCGGCATGAAATCCCGGTAAACAGGCCGCGGCGTGGCCTCGGTCGGGGACCTGCTCGAGGGCGCAGGGCGCTTTATCCTGAACGCGCCATTTCGCCCGGGCCGGTGGGATGGCGCGTTACGGATAACGCGCCTCACCTTTACAACAGAGATACGCCCCGCCCTATTCACACTTCTTCCGGCGAGAGCCACCGAAACTGCACAATCTGGAATCGCCGGCCGAAGATCGCGTTGGTTTCCGTTAATCCGGCGACCGCCTCGGGAGGATCGCCGGCGTCAACGTAGTCCGGCACTCGCTGCACCACGGCTTCGCACCAGGCGCGGCTCTCGACGGCCCCGGTGGTCGGGTTCACCGCGTCGCCGTAAGCGCGCAACAGAAATGTGTCGGACCGCACAGTCAGCACCGGGCCCAGAATGCCCAGCACATCGGCCTGCGATAGCCAGCCCGGCGCCAGCGTGGAGCGGTGCCCCCGGGACGCGGCCGGCCACGGCAGCGCCGGACTTGGCCCGGCGGTCGCCGACAGGCCGGGGCTGGGCGAAAGTGATGGCGGCGAATTGGCGACCTGATCAAGCGCAGCCTGCAGGAGACCGCTCAGACGCGCTTCCTCCGCAGCCGCATCCAGCGGACGGTTCACGAATTCCGCGAGCGAACGGAACGGCCCGTGGGCGCGCACCCGGTCAATGATCGCCGCCGCAAGGCTGTGCAGCTGCGCATCGGTGAGCGCGCGAAATCCCCGCCAGCCATCGCTCTCGTCGCCATTGACCACCGGGCTGGGCGGGAACGCGCTGCCCATGGCGACACTGTTCGTGGCGCCAGTCTCGGGGTCATTCCAGGCGAACTGCTGGCCGTTGAGTGAGGCCAGTTGCGCCTGCCACGCCTCCACGGAGGTGGAATTGACGTTGAACGGGCCGTCGATGAGCAGATGGGCCGCCGCGGTTTCATAATTCCGCACCGCGTCCGGAGCGGGCGGAATGCCGCCGCGCCGGTAATAAACCATCCTCCGGTTGGGCAGGGCCGCGGGTGGAGGATCGCCGCCGGCCGGCAGCGTGGAGAAGAAGAAACGGTCCCACAGCGCGTCGTTGAGGCGGTGGTTGAAATCGGCCGCGCTGTCGGGCGTGTGCGGATCCGCGTAAGACTGGCCAACGGTGAAGCCTGGTCCCGCGTTGTCGGGCTGGAGATGGGCGGACTGCAGTTGCGCAAGCGAATGCAGATCGGCGCACGGCAGGTGAAAAAGCGTGACGAAACGCTGGCCGCCGTCGCTCGCGCGATTGGCCGGTCCCCAGCAGGTGTGACGCGCGTCGAGCACCGTGTTGTCGTCGCCGTCGCGCGGGGTGGCGGCGTCGTATTGGGGATTGCGGCCCCAGGCAGGCAGCGGGCCGATCACCGCGGCGCGCAGGTTGAAGCTGGCAAGCCAGCGGAGCCCGCTGACGTCGCCGGGTATATTCAAGTCGTTGTCCGACATGCGCAGCCCCGCGCGCACCGGGGCGCCCAGAAACGGCATCGGGCCGGAACCATCCGGAGCGTTGCCCGCACAGGCGGTCACCACCTGCAGTCGCCCGCCATTACCCAGAAAAAACTCGAATCCCTCCGGACCGCCGGACACGCGCACCTGCACATCCGGGGCGACGGCATCCGCCACGGCTGTGAGATCGCGATAGGCCTGGCCTCCCGCGGAACATCCTTCCGCGAGCGCAAGTCCGGCGCCCAGCGTGTAAGGCACCGGGTCTGCCCCTGCGGAGGGCAGCGTGAACACCTTCGCCTCGCCCGGCCGAAAGCCAGCCTGCGTGATCAGAAACTGCGGATCCTCGCCGAGCAATAGCGCCGGCGTTCCGGAAACCGCCGACGCCGCTGGCACGCTCGGCGGACTCCGCAATTCGATGATTCCAGTCTGCCGCCAGACCAGGCGGTAATCCGTCGGTGCCAGGGCCACGTTGCAGGGATTGCCGAGCACGATCATCGGCTGAAGCAGCAACCGGAAGTTTCCCGCGATGCGGTCGCCTCCCCACACCACCTGCACTAAGAGCACAACCGGATGCACGCCATGCTCCGCCGGCGTCTGCGCGCGCGGCGCGATCTGCCAACGCCCGTCGACCAGCGCCGGCCTCAATTGATAGAAAGACCGCACGAGGGCCCACACCGGACCGCCGGGAAACACCTCGCCCGCCGGCACGATTGAATCCGCCTCGAGTCCGCGCGTGAGATCCTTCCTCAGGCCACCGTCGCGCGCGTTGCCGAGCACACCCATCGAATAGGTGGTCAGGTCGTGAAACCGGTCCCGGAGCGTCGCGAGGCTGAAGCTGCTGTCCGCATAGGGAATCTGGTTTGGCGTGAGCACGCAGCCAAGGCGGTCCCGGAGCGCCGCACCGGCGGCGGTGGCGTCTTTGGCCGCAACGTAGGCCGCCAAGCCTGCTGTGAGTTTTTCGATTCCGGATTGCTGCGCCGACATGGATTGCAGCAGGTTATCCGCCGTCCCCGGCGCGGCGGCCGCGTAGGGATTCACCAGATTGAACTTCGCCTTCACTCCCTCGTCGCCCACCCACCACGCAAAGTGGCCCACGGTTTGCGGTCCCGCCAGTCCCGGGAGGTCCGCCGCTCGGATGGACTGCCGCGTGAGCTTGATGCGCTGGGCGGCCGCGCTGACCGGCGTTCGCAACAGCCACACCGAGTCGTTGTCCGGCGCAGGATCCGCGACCGGCGCCATCGCTGGAGTAAGCGCGAGCGGCTCTGTGTCGTTGCCGCAGACAAGCCAGGTAAGCGGCACGGACGACGGGACCGTGGCGTCCCAGACTCCGGTCCAGTACGGATTGCCGGCGGAACCAGGCAGCAGGTTGGCCCGCGCAGTCACCCGCTGGTCGGGTCCGGCAAAACGCTGGAGCCGTCCGATCGCAAGTTGCAGCGCCATGCACGCGTTTTGGCGCGCCGCGGCCGCCTGTTGCGCGTTGGCGGCGACGGCCGTTTCGATGTGCGTGAGGGTGGCCAGGCTCAGCAACAGCAGCACCGCAAACGCAAGCAGCGTGACGGTGAGCAACAACGCAAAGCCGCCGCGGACGCGACCGGGTCGCGTCCGGGCCCGCGACAGCGCCGCGCCGCGGCTGTTCGTGCATAGGGGAGTCATCGGGCGAACGGCCGGGTGTCCCCCACCCGTTGCCGCGGCCGCCAGCCGCGTCAACCGATCATTTTCATCATTCTTTCCCGCCGGGTGGCCAATGTCCTAGCCTGCCAGATCGTGGAACCCTCAGCCGGGTCAATGCATCGGTGGGACGCGCGCTTCGGCCTTCGCACGAAGCTGCGGCCGACAGGTGCTCGCGACCTGTCCTCCGTCCTGTCCGCCATAGGCTTGGCGACGGCGGAAGGCCCGGCGGAGGAGGATGGCACGGGGACAATCGCCCGCAAGCGGCTTCCTACAATTGTCTTGCCGATGGCCTAACCCGCCGTCCTCCCAACCTCGTCCGCCCGGCGCGTTAGGGATAACGCGCCCCACCTCAACTGCATCAATCCGGCTCAGAGGTTGCTCTTGATCTTCTCGAGTACCGTCAATTCCAACGTTTGATCGCCAAAGAACCCCACCCGGATCTGCACTTTGGCGGCTTTATCGACAACCTTGAATATCTTGATCTCGATCTTTTTGTCCGCCGCGGTGCGGGCGACGAGGATCGCTTCAAGCGCATCCTTGTTCTCGCTGATCTTGGCAAACTGCAGATCCTGGATGGCCGCGTTGGTGGCTCTAACGACGCTTTCATAATCTGACTCGAGCGCAGCGTCCAGGCGGCCGTTCACCCAGGCCATGGTGCCGGCGCCCGCCGCACCCGCCGCCACGGGCACGCAGCCGATCAGCGCCGCCAGCGACACAGCCGCGAGGGGTACCAGCCAGAATATCAACAGAGTTTTCATAATAGTCGGTGGAACTTCGAAGCGGATTCTCCCGGAGCGCCAGCACTGGGTAAACCGGGTAAACGGTCAGCCGCGCACCGGCCCGCTCCGGGGTTGGTGATCAAGGGACCAGGCGATTGACCGCATCCGTCGAGCGCGGTTCCGGTTCGAACCAGCCTCTCCATCCGAAAATGCTGGAGACCCCGCTGATTGCCGGCAGCCAGGGTCACCGACATCGGCCTGACGCGCGACAATCTTGGTGGAGGGCGGTGCGCCGTCACCGCCTTTCGCCTGGTTTCCTGGCCCGGACTGCGCCGGGCCCTCCATTTTTAGTGGCGGCGATTGCGCGATGTGAAACATGCGAGCTATACGCAAGACTCGCTTGTGCGGTTTCGATTTCGGCGGGTATTATCCAGCAACGACCATGATGGATGATTCCAGCCTGCTCCGTCGTTTTGCCGAAGATCGCTCTGAGGAAGCCTTCGCTGAATTGGTGCGCCGGCATCTTAACCTGGTCTATTCCGCGGCGCTGCGGAAGGTCGGCGGGGACGCCCATCGCGCCGCGGAGGTGAGCCAGACGGTGTTCACCGTCCTGGCGCGCAACGCCCCGGCGCTCGCCTGCCATCCGGTGCTGACCGGCTGGCTCTACACCACCACGCATTTCACCGCGGCCAAACTGGTGCGCGCCGAACGGCGGCGCCTGGCCCGCGAACAGGAGGCCCAGGCCATGCAGGATCTTCTTTCCTCCCCCGCGCCGGAGGCCGGCTGGGATCGGCTGCGCCCGGTGCTTGACGACGTCATGCACGACTTGAACGAGCGCGATCGCGAGGCGGTTTTGCTCCGCTTCTTTGAGGGGCGCCCCTTCGCGCAGGTCGGCGCCCGGCTGGGGCTCAGCGAGAACGCCGCGCGGATGCGGGTGGAACGGGCCCTGGACAAGTTGCATGCCCTCCTGGCCCGGCGGGGCATCACGTCAACCACGGGGGCCCTGACCCTGCTGCTGGCCGAGCATACGGTGGCCGCGGCGCCCGTGGGACTGGCGGTGACCGTCAGCGGCGCCGCGCTCGCCGGCACCGCCGGCGGCGGAAGCCTTGCCTTCTGGTCGTTTTTGAGCACACCCAAATTGCTGGCCGGCGCGGTGGGCGCGGCGGCGCTGGCCGTCGGAATCGGCGTGGTCGTCCAACAACAATCCACCGCGGCGCTGCAGGACGAGGTCGAGGGGCTTCAGCAGCAGAATCAAGTCATTGGTTCGCTCCGGGACGAGCACCGGCGCCTGACCGGGATCCAGTTGTCGCCGGCGGAACTGGATCGCCTCCGCAACGACCGCGCCGAACTTCCGCGTCTGCGCGAAGAGGTGGCGGCACTCCAGAGTCGGGCGTTTGAATCGATCAGAACCAGATCGGCGGCAGCACTAACCTTGAAGAATGCCCAGCCCGTTTTTCCGGTCGGTCAACTCGACGAGTTCCCGCGGGCCCGCTCCCAAGCAGCGCCAATCTATCCGCTGGGCTTCTGCTTCGACGGCACGACTGGCGAAACAAATGTGCGGTTCACTGTTGATACCAACGGCGACGTCGTCGATGTCACCGCTTCTAATTCCACGGATCCGGCGTTCGCGGAATCCGCCATCGAGGCGGTCACGAAATGGAAATTCACCCCTGGGAAGAAAGGCGGGCAACCAGTCAACACCGTAATGGAGGTGCCCATCGTTTATACCTGGAATGATGGTCCTCCGGCCAAACCGTGAGGGCGCCCTCATGACCAAACTGTCTATCGGAGTGTTTTTTGCGCTGCTCGCCGCCGGCCTGATTACGCTGGCCGTCCAGCGTCAATCCCAATCCAGGTTGCGCACCGAGATTACCGCCCTGCGCCGGGAGGGCGGAGAGGTCAGCCGGCTGCGCCGTGAAAACCAGCGCCTCAGCGGAACGCTGGTGCCTCCGGATGAGCTGAAGAGCCTGCGCGCTGAGGAGACGGAATTGGCGCGACTGCGCGGCCAGGCTGCCGCGCTGAAGGACTATTTCCAGCTGGCCTCCGCTGACCAGGCTCCCCCTTCCCCAGCGGCCAAACCCCTGACTCCAGGCATGATTTCGGTGGAAAGCCTGCTCAATGCCGGCGCGGCGACCCCGGCGGCGGCGGCGCAGACTTTCTTTTGGGCGGTCACGCAGGTTGATCCCGACGCCATGGCGAAACAACTCGTGTTTGGCGACGACTCCCGCCCGAAGGCCGATGCGCTCTTCGCTTCGCTTGACGCGACCACGCGAGAGAGAATCGGCACACCGGAGAAGCTGCTGTCCATGTTTTTCACTGCATTGTACGGACGGGTCACCGGTTTGCAGATGGTGGATCTGGACAGGCTGGCTCCGGACGCACAGGGGTGGAATGTGAAGGTGCAGACCGCGAGCGGCAAATTGTCGGAAGTCGGTTTTCCCCTCCGGCGCCTGGGCGACGGGTGGCGGGAGGAAGTGCCCGTCGGGATGGTCGACTACTGCTCATACTATTTGCGCGGGAAGAGGTGAAACCGGCGTGACCACCACGTTAGGGATAACGCGCCCCACCCTGCGGAATCAGGCTTGCGGAGACCGGCGCCACGATTGAAGCGGCCCTTAGCTGGGTAAGATCGCCCCTTGAAACTTCCGGGCCAGGGGGAACACCTGCAGGTTTTTTGTTGGCCATGGCCGCCCGCCAGCCGCCATACAACATCTGACATGAAGAGAACTACCTTCAACGTGGCGGTGATCGGCGCCGGAGCCATCGGCCGGTATCACATCGAAAGCTTCCAGCAACACCCCGCCGCGCGGGTTGTCGCGCTGGTCGAGACCAACGCCGAGCGCGGCCGCGAGGCCGCAGAGCACTACGACATTCCGGACCTCTTTGCCGATTATCGTGAGGTTTTGAAGCGCGCCGACGTGGACATCGTCTCCATCGCCCTGCCCAACTATCTGCACGCGCCCGTGGCGCTGGCCGCGCTCAAGGCCGGTAAGCACGTCATGCTCGACAAGCCGATGGCCACGGATGCGCGCGCCGCCGCCCGGGTCGTAGCCGAGGCAAAACGGCGGCGGCGCCTGCTCATGGTCGGCCAGAACCAACGCTTCACGCCCGCCGTCCAGACGCTTAAGCAGCTCGTCGAGCGCGGCGTGCTCGGCGAAGTCTACCACGCTAAGGCCCAGTGGCTGCGCCGCAGCGGCATTCCGCGCATCGGCTCATGGTTCACGCAGAAGGAATTTGCGGGGGGCGGCTGCACCTATGACATCGGCGCGCACGTCCTTGACCAGACCCTCTACCTGATGGGCGAGTTCGCCGCGACCGCCGTTTCCGGCCAGACCTATGCCAAATTCGGACCGCGCGGCCGCGGCGACGGTGCCTGGGGCCAAAGCGAGATCGATCCAGGCAGGCCCTTTGACGTTGAGGATCTTTCCGTCGCGTTCATCCGGCTCAGGAGCGGCCGCACCGTCCTGCTCGAAACCTCCTGGGCCGCCCATCAACCGAAGCCTGACGTCAACGGCACGCAGCTTTTCGGCACCGAGGCCGGCGCAACGACCAATCCACTGCAGCTCTTCCGGCCGGGCCGGCGGGGTTATCGCGTCGAGAAGATCCGGCCGCTGCCCCCGCGGGTGAATCCCGACCGCATGGTGCATTTCATCAACGTGCTGCTTGGGCGGGAGGAACCGCACGTGCGGCCGGAAGAGTCGCTGGCGGTGCAACGGATCCTCGACGCCATCTATCGTTCTGCCGCAACCGGCCGGGAGGTCAGGCTCCGCTGAGGCGATCGTCCCTTGACAAACGGGCAGTCATTGCGAGGAGCGTAGCGACGAAGCAATCCAGCTGGATTGCTTCGTCGTCCCCACGGCGGGACTCCTCGCAATGACAGTTTGAAGACGCCGTCTAGGCTTTCTTCTCCGGCGGACGGGACGCACCCGGAAACGGGTGTCGGGACGCACCCGGAAATGGGGAGCGGCTCCCGACCAGCACCGTCCGCAGCACCCGGGCAAAATCGTCGACTTTGTAAGGCTTCGCGACCATGCCGCGAAATCCATAGGCGCGATAATTGGCCAGCACCGGGTCGCTCGAGTACCCGCTGGAGACGATCGCTTTAACGCCGGGGTCGATCAGGCGCAGTTGTTCGAGCGCCTCGCTCCCGCCCATGCCACCCGGCACAGTGAGATCCAGCACCACGAGGTCGAACGGTTCGCCGGCCGTGCGGGCCGCGGCGAATTTTTTCACCGTTTCCGCGCCGTCACGGGCCACCTCCACCTCAAAACCGAGCCGCTGCAACAGCAGCTTTGCCATGGCGATAATGGACGCCTCGTCATCCATGAAGAGCACCCGGCCCGTCAGGGGCGCCAATGTTTCAGTCTGCTCGTCCGGAATTTCCAACTGGTTCTCGCGCATGGCCGGCAGCCAGAAATGAAATGTCGTGCCACGGCCGCGCTCCGACACCACCTCAATGTGGCCCTGGTGCTTGCGGATGATGGAGTACACCGTGCTCAAGCCCAGCCCGCTGCCCTGTTGCTTGGTGGTGAAGTAGGGATCGAAGATCTTTGCGAGATGATCCGCCTTGATGCCCGTGCCCGTGTCGGTCACGGAAATGTGCACGTAGTCACCAGGAGTGAGCGGCCGCGACGTGTCGGCCGCCACGGTCTCGTTGGCCGCGCTGATGCAGATGGCCCCGCCCTCCGGCATGGCCTGCACCGCGTTGATGACCAGGTTCTGCACGACCTGGCTCAACTGGCCTTTGTCCGCATCGGCCGGCCAGAGTCCGGCCGGCAGGTTGAATTCGCACTTTACGCGGGAGCCGTGCATCGCGAACTCGGTGGTTTCCATGATGATCTCCGGCAGCAGCACCGCCGTGCGCACGGGATCGCCGCCCTTGGCAAAGGTCAGCAACTGCTGCGTGAGATCCCGGGCCCGCAAGGTCGCCCGTTCGGCCTCGCGCAGCGAGCGATGGACGGCCGGGAGTGCCTCCGCGTCGAGCTGGGCAAGGGTGATGTTACCCATGATCGCCGTCAGAATGTTATTGAAGTCGTGGGCGATGCCGCCGGCCAGGATCCCGATCGACTCGAGCCGGGACCCGCGCTCTAGTTCCTCCTCGAAGCGCTGGCGGACCGTCACGTCGCGAATGACCAGCACGGTGCCGATGCGGTCGCCGCCGGCATCGTGCACCGGGGCACAGCATCCCTCCACGAGGCAGGTCGCGCCGTTGCGGCCCACCAACGTCGTCCCAGCCGGCAGATCCACCAGTGCGCCGTCCGCCAGCACCAGGTTAATCGGCAGGTTGAACGGTGCGACCGACCGCGCTCTTTTAAGGACACAAACCTCCGCGAGCGGCCGTCCCACGGCAATGGTAGCGTCGTTTTGGGTCAGTGCGGCCGCCGCGCGGTTCATGAACAGCACCGTTCCCTGAGTGTCGGTGGTGATCACCCCCTCCGACATCGCGCGCAGGGTCACCGTCAGACGCTCTTTCTCGGCGGCCAGCGCGGCCTCGGCCCGCTTAAGTTCCGTCAGATCCACCACGGCCACCACCGCGTGTTCCAGCCGCAGCCACTCATCCTGGCGTGGCATCCACCACCGCAGGGAGGTGTCGTGCCCCCCGTCGGCAAAATCCTTCAACGTCGCTTCCATCTCACCGTCGTTCCGCCCCTGCCAGACCGACTCGAGGAAATCCCGCAGCATCTGCACCCCTTCGACAGTGAAGAGCCGGGCGATCTCTTTCTCGAAATGCTCCTTTGACTCCGCCTTCAACAGCCGGACGGCCGTGTCGTTGACCGCGGTGATCTGCACGGACTTCATCAGCGTTGCGAACGCGGCGGGTTGGCTGGCGAGATGCACGGACAGATCCGTCACCCCGGCGGTGTGCAGTTTGCGCAGTTCGCGGCCCGTGTTCTGCAGGCCGATCTCCAGAATCGCGACCGGGATGTTCTCGAACAGCGCCCGGTAGCGGACCTCGGACTGCTGGAGCGCGGCCAGCGTCTTGCGCCGCTCGGTTACGTCGCCGACGAATCCCTGGACGTAAAGCCTCCGGCCGTCGGCGTCGCGCACGGCCCGGGCATTTTCGCGGATCCACTTGGTGGTGCTGCCGCGACAGTACACCTCTGATTCGAAATCGGCCACGCTGTTCTGTTCGCCCAATCTGGCGAGGAACTCCGCGTGAATGCCCGGCTCGACGTAGAGCGACTCGGCTCCTTTCTCCGCCCAGGTCATGAACTCCTCCGGCGTGGCGCAGCCGAAGATGCGGGCCATGGAGGGATTCACGCTCAAGAAACGCCCGTCCGGACCCGACTGGTATACGCCTTCGACGGCACGCTCGAACAGCTCCCGGTAACGCGCCTCGCTCCCCCGGATCACCTGCTCAGCCTCCTTGAGCGCCGACACATCGATCATCAGGCCGAAGAGCCCCCACTGGCCTGGCCCCAGGGACGCAATGGACACCCGCTCGTGCAGCCAATAGGTGCGCTCAGGTTTCACCACCCGAAACTCCTGTTCAAAACTTGGCGCGCCTCCCCGGAGGGCGGCCTCGCTGCGTTTTTCCATCTCCGGCAGCTCCGGCACGGTCAGGCCGCGGTACAATTCGCCGGTTACGAAATCGCCCTCATGGCCGAATACCCGCCGGAGCAAACCAGAGGCGGGAATATCCATCATCCACTTTAGTTTGCCGTCGACGTCCCTGACGCGCCCGCGCCACAGGAGGCAGTCTGCCTGTTCGAGGATCTGCTGTAGTTCGATCTCGCTGGCCTTGCGGGCCTCCTCCGCCTCCCGCCGCGCGGTCACGTCGGTGATGACCCCGACGACGTTCCACCGGCCGGGTCCCACGGCGGTGATCGAAACCTTCTCGTGCAGCCAGTAGATCCGGTCGTCCCGGCGGGCGCGGAATTCCTGCTCGTAGCCGGGCGCGCCGCTGCGTAGCGCTTGTTCGCTGCGCGCATTCATTTCCTGGAGCTCCAGCACGTTGAGCTCGCTCCACATCAGATTCGGATATTCCGAGGGATTGGTGCCGAATAACTCCCGGTGAAGGTTGGAGCGGGGAATATAAAGGGCCCAGTTCAGCGCGCCCGCCTTGTTTTCCACGACTTCCGCCTGCCACAGCATGCAGTCCGCCTGTGATAGGAGCTGCTGCAGCTGCGCCTCGCTGGCCTTGCGCGCCTCCTCGGCTTCATGCCGGGCAGTCACATTCGTGATGACACCGATCAGGTTCCACTGGCTCGGTCCCATGGTGGTGATCGACACCTGCTCGTGCAGCCAAAGCGATGCTTCCGGCCGGCGCACCTGGAACTCCTGTTCGTAACCAGCCGCGCCCTGGCGCATGGCCGCCCGGCCGCGTTCGCGAATTTCGGGCAACTGCGGCACATCCAATTCCGTCCACCGCATCGCCCGCGGTCCCGGGGGAAGACCACCGAACAACTCCTCGTAAAGGTTGGACGGGGGGATGTAATGGGTCCACGCAAACTCCCCGGCGGCGTTCTCCGCCACGTGAGCCTGCCAAAGCAGGCAGTCGGCCTGGGTCAGGATCTGGTGCAGCCGCGTTTCAGTCGCCTTCCGGGCCTCCTCGGCCTCGTGCTGGGCCGTCACTTCCGTGACGACGCCCACCAGGCTCCACTCGTCCTCACCCAGGCGGGAAATGCCCACATCCTCGCTCACCCAGTGGGTGGCGCCTTCGGCGGAGAGCACGCGAAACTCATGCTGGTAGCCGGGGCTGCCGCCGAGAATGGCCTGGTCGGACTGGGCCGTGATTTCGGCCAGTTCGGGCACGTGGTCCCCGTCCCAGAGTCCCCCTCGGTCCATTGCCGTCGCCAGTTGAAAAAGCTGGCTGTCGAACGACTGCGAAGGAACGTTAAGCTTCCACCGCAGCTGGCCGGCGTCGCGGCGGACCTGGGCCCACCACATCAGGATGTTGGCCCGGGCGAGGATGTCGCGCAGCAATTGCTGGTTCTCCATCTTGGCCGCCGACGTCCGTTTGGCTGTGGTGACATCCAGCAGCACCAGCACCACCCGGGAGAATTCCGGTTGCCCGTCGCGCTCGTTCACCCGGCATTGCATCAGGCAGGCGCGCTCCCGGCCGTCGGCGTCGAGGTACCGGAACTCCTCCCCGAACAGGCGGCGCCCGGCCCAGAAGGCGCCCAGCTGGACATTGAACACTTCCAGATACGGGGCCGTAGTATGTTGTGGAAACCGCGCGATGGCCTCCGCCTTGTCCGCAAACCCAGCGGCGGCGACCGCCGGGCGATTGGCGTCCGTCAACCGCACCCGCCTCAGCAAATCATGCGGCAGCCCGGGATGCGCCGTGAGATGGGAGATCAGGTCGGTGACCCCTTCCGCCCGCAGCCGGGAAAAAGCCTCAACGATCCGCGTAAAATCCTGCTCCAGAATCTGCACGGGCGTGTTGTCGAACAACCGGCGGTAGCGATCTTCGCCCAACGGCAAATCCTGTGTCACTGCTTTCTTCATCATCCCCGCCCGCCGCAGCCACCACCGCCACAGGCCCACGCACGCCAGCACAGCGGCTCCGGATCCGAGACCGAGAATCCAGTCATGGCTTGCCTCGGGGACGGCGGCCCAAAGCCGGGGCGTCGAACTCCAGAAAGTCATGACGACGAGATATGCACCGCCGCCCCGACAGTGCAATCATACTATCGGCTCAAGATCTGCCAGAACAAGCCTTCGGTCGACTGTCATGCGCCCGCCGGGCATTTGGAGGTTCGACACGGCCCGCCTCCGGCCTTTCAACAGGAGTCTCCCATGATCGTCATCCGTCAGGCTACCGTGCTCGATGTTCCGCTGATCCTCCGGTTTATCCGGGATCTCGCCGTCTACGAGCAGCTGCTGTCCGAAGTCTCGGCCACGGAGGAGCGGCTCCGGGCCACCCTGTTTCCGCCGGACGGCCGGCCGGCGGCGGAATGCCTCCTCGCGTTCTGGCAGGACGCGCCCGCCGGGTTCGCGGTCTTCTTCCAGAATTACTCCACTTTTCTCGCGCAGCCCGGCCTTTACCTGGAGGATCTTTTCGTCGAGCCCGCCCTGCGCCGTCGCGGCATCGGCAAGGCGCTGCTCCGGCACTGCGCGACCCTGGCCAACACGCGCGGCTGCGGCCGCATGGAATGGGCCGTGCTCGACTGGAATGAGCCCGCCAAGGGATTTTACCGGAAACTCGGCGCTGCGGAAATGGACGCCTGGCGCATTTGCCGCCTCACCGGACCCGCCCTGCAGCGATATTCCTAAAGCCCGCTGGTCTTCGCCAAACGCCTGGAGGGCCTCCCCGGTGCATTGCCCGGCGCGGAGAACTTCCGGTGGAGCACAGTGGGCACTGTGACCGCGCCGCACAGGTGTTTGGGGATTGCGGACCGGATCTGGGAGGTCCGAGCTTCCTCGCATGAATCTGCCCTTCTTCTGGATCGACGCCTTCACAGACCGGGTCTTCTCCGGCAATCCCGCCGGGGTGGTGCCGCTGGAGCGCTGGCTGCCCGACGACGTCATGCAGCGCATCGCGTTTGAGAATGGATTGTCCGAGACCGCCTTTTTCGTCCGGACCGGCGTCGACCGCCTTCACCTCCGCTGGTTCACGCCCGCCATTGAAGTCGACCTCTGCGGTCACGCCACGCTAGCCAGTGCCTGGGTGCTTTTCCGCGAACTCGGCCAACGCGGCGAGACGGTGACGTTCGACTCCCGCTCCGGCCCGCTCGTGGCCACGCGCTTGGGGCCGGACAGGTTCGAACTCGATTTTCCCGTGCGTCCCACGACCACCCCCTGCGAAGCGCCACTGGCTCTGCTGCGCGGGCTGGGGCGCGCCCCGGAATTGGTCCTCCAGGCTCCGGCGAGATGGATGTGTCTTTATCCCCAGGCCGCCGATGTGCGCAGTCTGCGACCCGATCACGCGCTCCTCGCACAAGTCCTGCCCGGGCGCATCATCGTCACCGCGCCCGGCGACGGCGATTGCGACTTCGTCTCGCGCTACTTCGCGCCCGACGCGGGTGTGGCCGAAGATCCGGTGACCGGCTCGGCCCATTGCACGCTGACGCCTTACTGGGCGAAGCGCCTCGGCCGCCCTCGCCTGCATGCCCGGCAGGTGTCCGCGCGGGGCGGTGAACTCTGGTGCGAACTGCGCGGCGACCGCGTCGGCATTATCGGCCAGGCGGTGCTCTACCTGCGCGGCACATTGTCAGTCTGAGCCGGCTCCAGGCCAGCGCCCTGCCGACAGCGGGCGGATGCTTCAGCGGAGCCATTCCGGATTTCAGGTTATCCTCGGTTCAATTCGTCGCGGCGCGCCATGATTCCTGAGGCGGCGCGAGCCCACCCGGCACGTGCCACTTTCGTTGCGTTTCTGCTGCGCTGTGGAAAATCCGGGCCAGATCCCCGGCGAGAACGGGCGCCATGGCGATCCGCTGTTTGTCATCTATCAAATGACAAAGTGCGCCGGCGGAAAGAGGCTGGCCCCACCGGCAGCGGCCGCCACGGAAGATTGTACTGGATACAGTTGAGCTTCCTGCCAACTGTACTGGTCGGATTCCGCCGGCACTGTTGCTGCCCGGCGCGACCGCCCGGTGCTACGCTGTTGCTTCTACGGTCATGACCTCCTCCCTTGTTGCCCCCACCTTTTCGCCCGCGGCCAATCCCCCGGCGGCCTTACCGCTGCTACCCTCCAGGCCGTCCGGACCCGCGGGTGACGATGCGCCCGCCCGGCCGCTCTATGCAGGAATCGCCGCATCGCTGTTGCGGCTCATTGAGCAGGACACCTTGCGCCCCGGACACCGCGTGCCGTCGGTCCGCCGCATGTCCCTCCAGCGCGGCGTGAGCATCTCCACCGTCTTGCAGGCCTACATGCTGCTCGAGAACCGCGGCTATCTCGAGGCCCGGCCGCAGAGCGGCTATTATGTGCGCCCTCGCCCGTTGCTCAGTGTCCCCGAACCGCGCATGGCCCGGCCCATGGCCCGGCCCGCCTACGTCAGCCTGAGCGACCTGATGGCGCGGATGCGGGAGCTCGCCCAGGATTCCAATTACGTCCCGTTCGCCACCGCCTGCCCGCACTACTCGCTGTTCCCCACCAGGAAACTTGCCCGACTGCTTGGCGCGGTCAGCCGCAGCGATCCGAACCTCGTCGGCCGCTATGTGATGAACTGGGCCTATGAACCGCTGGCCCGCGAAATCGCGCGTCGTTATCTCCTCGCCGGCGCCCCGCTGCACCATCAGGAGCTGGTCATCACCATCGGCTGCACCGAGGCCCTCAACCTTTGCCTGCGCGCCGTCACCCGGCCCGGCGACATTGTGGCGCTGGAGACGCCGGCCTACTTCGGATTCCTCGACATCATCCAGAGTCTCAACCTCAAGGCGCTTGAGATTCCCACCGACCCGCGCGAGGGCATCTGCCTCGACGCCCTGCGCACCGCCCTCGATCAGAATGCCATCAAGGCCGTCCTGGTCATGCCCAGTTTCCAGAATCCCCTCGGCTCGTGCATGCCGGACGCGAAGAAGGAACGGCTCTACCGCTTGCTCGCCGACTATGGGGTACCCGCCATCGAAGACGACATCTACGGCGACCTGCAGTTCGGCGAGCGCCGCCCCAAGCCGCTCAAGGCCTGGGACACGGAGGGCCTGGTCATGCTCTGCTCCTCGTTCGGCAAGACGCTCGCCCCCGGCTTCCGCATCGGCTGGGCCGCGCCCGGGCGCCAGTTTGAGCGGGTGCGCCACCTGAAATTCACCAACACGATGGGCACGCCCGCCGTGCTGCAGAAAGTGCTCGCCGACTTCCTGCGCGACGGCGGCTACGACCATCACCTCCGGTCCATCCGCCGCGCCTACCAGGGCCAGTTGCACGTGTTCTCGCAGGCCATCGCCCGCCATTTCCCCGAGGGCACCCGCTTCAGCCGCCCGTAGGGCAGCATGATCCTCTGGGTTGAATTCCCCGCCGGCGTCGACACCCTGCGACTGCACGCCG
>Ga0182021_10000522_pt1 | contig 41310 bp, 33 predicted proteins | sample 612E3MmetaG_FD_120493 | JGI IMG/M metagenome (GOLD analysis project Ga0182021, IMG submission 120493) | Permafrost microbial communities from Stordalen Mire, Sweden - 612E3M metaG (Illumina Assembly) | ecosystem: Environmental > Terrestrial > Soil > Wetlands > Permafrost | place: Sweden...
ACCAAATATTCCAGTCACTCTTCCTTGGACCTTTAATGTCAAAAAGCAATGGCAGAAAAATGACAAGCAAAATGAAAAAAGCAAATCAAAAAGATTTGCTTTTCATAAGAGATCTTTTGGAAGCCGGAAAGATCCGACCAGTTATTGATGAATGCTACCCGTTAAGTAAAACAGCTGAAGCTTTTAGGTATTTTGAAAAAGGACACGCCCGAGGTAAAGTGGTTATCACAATCTCGGAACAGGAGAAATAAAACAATGGATATCAAAATTCTTCTTTCTGCAACCTGGGTGGTCGTCACGCTAATTTATCTTTATGGCGATGTCTTGCGCATCTGCAGCGGCGACTTGGCAAAAAAACCAATGGCCGACAAGAATTTAAACCAGTTCGTTTGGCTGGGGATCGCGGTTCTGATGTTGACGCCCATCCTGATGGTTTTCCTGCCCCTGGTAATGCCCCAGTCTGTGAGTCGCTGGGTGAATATCATCGTGGCCGCCTTCTTTTTCCTGTTCAACCTGGTTGGCCTGCCCACCTACGCATCCTTATATGACAAATTCCTGCTGGCGGTCAGCATGGGGTTCAATGTGGTCACGATCTGGTATGCGTGGAATTGGGTCTGAGTGTTTCTTGGTACCAGCGTTTCAAATCGGTCTTTACGCCACTGCCACAAACCATTAGGTGTATTACATCATTGACGAATGAAAGAAGGAGTGTAAAAAATGAAAATGATCTTTACATTCACAATCATATTGATGGCACTAACGGCCTGTACGTCATTTCGGGTCCAGACATCTGACTCTGCAGGGACGGAAATACCTGAGGCAAATATGCCGAATCCTGCCTCGGTTTATTGCGAGCAGAATGGGAATAAACTTGAGATTCAAACGGCTTCCGATGGCAGCCAATCCGGAGTATGTGTTTTTCCGGATGGCAGCACCTGCGATGAGTGGGCCTATTTCCAGGGAGAGTGTGGCCCAACCCCGGCAACGACTGCTGAGGCAACCAAGGAAGGAAGTGGTGGTGGCCCAGGAGGAAGTGTTGGCACAGGAGGAAATGGTGTGGGTGGTTACATGCCTCCCGGTTCCACGGAAGAGATAGCTGATTGGCGGGGCGTCATCAAGAGTACGGGACCTGGCGCACAGAATGATGACTACTTTGAGCTGTGGACCAACGGGCAGATAATCTATTTTGGCATCGATTCGATGGACCCGGCGGTGCAAGCCCAGATCAAGGCGCTGCGTGACAGTGGCAAGATCGTTCATCTCTATGGCACATTATTTAGTAATGTACCTGACTACAACGGCTCGCAGGTCCAGGTGGACCGCATCGAGGTTGAATAATCCAGGCCTTAGATGTTAATAAGAATACCGATATTCTCGTGATAAACAAGAACTCCTGACTAAAGTAGCATTCAGGAGTTCTTACATCTGTGGGCCCGGATGGAGTCGAACCCTTGACCAAGCGATTATGAGACGCTTGGCATGAACCAACTTGATCCAGGACGGTTTGGTTGCCTTTTTCGATAAGGCGTTCATTACAGAAAACAATAAGTACAACATTATCGTTACACTGTTCTCTTACCGTGTTTGAATTCACAATAATTCTTATGCCCGAACTTCAACTCCAACCCTTGACATAAGTAGAACATATGTGCTAAAATCCATGGCACAACAGGCACCCATTGTGGATCGCCTTACAACCCACACGTGACACCGGTAACACTCCGGTCCATGCACGTCGCTAGCATTTTACGATACCCGGTCAGCCCCTACAGGGGCTGGCGCGGGTGAATGGCTGGCACGTGATTTTTTTATCCCCACCCCCAGCCAACAGAATAGAGCCCAAGGTAGAAAGGCGGACCTATGGGCACATAGCGAACGATCTCCGCTCTGACTTGTTCGCTCCCAACTTGTAATTACACAGAAACCCGTACCTGCGGGAAAATTGCGCCGGTGTCCAGAGCGAGAGCCTGGGACACTGACACCTGGCGATGCAACACGTCCCAATTGCGCCGATATCTTGGCGAACGACTTAACGGCAAGTACGCTTAATTAATCTAGAAACGGTGAGAAACGCAAAAAAGGATTAAAGAAGGATTTTTTTATGGCTTCCATCGCACACCAGGTCCATCGCTGCCTGGAGCAGGTCACCCTGAACGAAGACGAAATCGAGCGCCTGAAAACGGGGATCGGTGGGCGCTCGGTCAAGCAGGCCCTGCGTCCGGGCGGCGATCCCACCAAAGCGTTACCCCAGATCATCGGTAAGAGTACCTATAATACTTATTTCCGCACCGGGCGGACCTTCTTCGAGCAGGCCAAGGAGCTGGCCGACGAAAAACAACTCGGCCGGCTGCTAACCCACGAGATCATTCTCAATACCTTTGATTACCACTACACCAGCTGCGCGCCGGGTACCGCCTACCGCATCCAGGCAGCCATTAAGAAGATCCATGCCGGGGCGTTGAAGCTGGGTTGGGTGCAGGGGAAATGCCCGATCGAGAACGACCTGCGCGAGCGGGACGAAAACCACGTCCGCACCCACCGCTACGGCTACCATCCTGCTGATGCCGAGAAGATCGTCGTCTATCTTGCGGAAAACCGTTCTCCGTATGCTCTGCCAGCCGAGATCGCCCTGCGCTGCGGGCTGCGGGAGAATGAGATCGCCGGCCTGAAGGGCGGGCACGTGGATCGGGAACGTCGGCTGCTGTGCTTCAAAGGCAAGGGCGGCCGCTACCGCGAGGTACCGATCTCGATTATGTTGCTCGGCCGGCTCGGGGAAACCCAAGGTTATTACTTCACGCCCAAGGAATCCTGGTGCGCCAACTTCCGCACCACGGTGCAAAAGGCCACCAAGGCTCTGGGCATCGAAGGCTCGGGGGTACACCGGCTGCGGGCGACTTATGCCCAGTTGGAGTACATCCGTCTCCGCCTGGATGGGAAAGAAGATGAGAGCGCTCGTCATGTAGTCTCGAAACTGCTCGGGCACAACCGTCTGGACGTGACTTACGCCTACATTCCCCGTGATTTCGAATGGCGTGACTATGCGCAGTATGTCACTCCAGCCAATCCAGCAGCCAAGAAACGGTAAACCTGTGAACGCATCCCATCCCCGCATCCGCCTGACCCATTCCGTGATCGTCAAGGCCCCCGGTCTGCTGCCCATGCTCTACATGCCTGCGGAGCTGGCCGGCGAGCTGGGCATGCCGGCGCGAACCCTGTACGACTGGCTCCAGGCTGGTGTGCCGCATACCCGGGATGTCCAGGGCAACTTGTGGATCGACGGCCGGCAGTTTACCAGCTGGGTCGCCGCGAACCGGAAACCGCATCCGGTCCACGAGAAGCTGCAGGATGACCAGGCCTACTGCCTGCGCTGCAAACAGGCGGTAACCCTGGTCGATCCCCGCCAGGAGCAGGACAAGGGAAAACTGATCCTGATCAAAGGCCGCTGCCCGCACTGCGGGGCCAGCATCAACCGTGGAGGACGGAGTGATCGTTCGCTCGAACTACCTGCTGGTCCAGGAGCATCTTAAGTACCTGGGTGAGGTCATGCAGACCGCGCCGGCCTCAGTGGAGCGCTATCGCTTCCACCTGCGCCACCTGTTGATCTGGGCGGACGAGCGACCCTGGCTCGAAGCCCCGGAGCTCCGGCCCACGTTCCCGGTCTACTTGAAAGCGCTGAACGAAGCAAACGGTCAACGGTCCCTTGCGGCGGTCACGCAGGAGAAGGTGCTCAAAGTCAGCCGGCGCTTCTTCCGCTGGCTGCGGGAGACGCACCCGCGGGAATTCGGGAAACTGTCCCCCACCTGGATTGACACCCTGCGCTTGGCGCCGGGTACGCCGGCCGGCATCCAGGAGCATGAATACGTCAGCGAGGAGGAAGTAAAACGCCTGGCCCAGGTTCCGGTCCCGCTCGCTGACCTGGCCCTACTGCGGGACCGGGCGGCCGCGGTCATGCTTTTCCTGAGTGGGGCACGTGCCGGCGCATTCACCAGCCTGCCTGTCCAGGCAGTGGACATCCCCGGGCGCGCCATCCGCCAGTGGCCGGAGCTGGGCGTGCGCACCAAGTTCAGCAAGCGCGCCACCACCTACCTGCTGGAGATCCCAGAACTGCTGAAAGTCGTTACGGAATGGGACATCCTTGTGCGAGAGAAACTGCCGGAGACCGCCGTCTGGTATGCGCCCATCGAAAGCTCGTGGGGTGAGCAGGAATTCTCGGCTCGGGTTCCCGGCAAGAACCGCGGTGAGGCTCTTTATAAAAGGCTGAAGATCCTGTTCTCCCGAGCCGGCCTGCCGTTCAAGGGTCCTCACCGCTTCCGCCACGGGCACGCAGTCTTCGGCCTGCTGCACGCCAGGGACATGGCCGACTATAAGGCGGTCTCCTCCAACCTGATGCACGCAGACATCACCATCACGGACGAGATCTACGCCCCCCTGCTGGCCAGGGAGGTCAAGGAACGCATCGCCGGCCTGGGGAAGAATCCCACAGGAGGACCCAACGCCCAGCTCGAAGTGCTCCTGCAGGGTTTTCAGAAGTCTGAATTGAAGGCAGCTTTACTGCTTTGTGCTGAGCTGCTTTCCAAATAATCATTTCAACCACAAAAGGAGAAACCATGGATACCGTTCAAGAATTTCATCTCGAGTTGCTCAAGAACGTCCAATTCGAAAACATCCGCGGAGTAAAGATCGTTGCTGATCTGCTCGCCCACCCAGGGCTCTGGAGCGCGGTGTTTATCGAAATCAAACGGCGGATCGAATCGGGAGAGGCACCGGACCAATTCTGGCGTCTGGAAGCCCTCTACCTTTTCACCGTACCCGGCCGGGAGGAGGAACTGCGGTCCCTGGCAGAATCCTGGCATCCGGTGGAGATGCATTTCACCTGCGAGGATGACCATTGGAATGAAACAGATAAGGAGCCGTTCACGACCAACGACCAGGATGTCCTGGATAACGAGAAACTCTATCTCGAACTATGGTGGAAGCAATCCCCCCGGATGCCCGCCGGAGACGATCCTGCATCTCCGTCCATCTCGAATGCCGAGGAGTAAGAATGAGCCTGATCCTTGCCTACGATCCCGGCTTCGGGAATACCAAAGTCGCAACTGACAAAGGCGTGCATGTCCTACAATCCGCCGTTGCCCGCCCGCATGAGATCGGTATGGCCGCCAAGGGACTGGAGATCCAGGCTCGCCCGCAGACCGTGACACTTGCCAGCGGTTTGTCCTTCGTGGCCGGCGCGGGCGCCTGGGCCTGGGGTGAGCCGCTCTCGACGCTGGACTTCAACGACCTGACCAGCCCGCAGCGCCTGGCGCTGTTCTATGCGGCCCTCTCTCACTTACTGCCGGCCGGCGAACACATCATCGATCTGCTGGTCATCGGCCTGCCGGTCCCGCTCCTGCAGGATGAGCTGCAGGCCAGGGCGGTCATGGCCGGCTTGGGACAGTACAAATCCGTTCACGAGTTTTCCGTGGACGGGATGAAGTATTCACTATTGGTCAAGAAGCTGAATGCCCTGCCGCAGCCAGTGGGGGCCTACGCGGACTGGATGCTGAACGCTGAAGGTCACCTACGCCAGGGGGGAACGAATGCGGAAGTGGCCGTGCTCGATATTGGGATGAACACCCTCGACCTGTATGTCATCCAGGGCTGGAAGGTGGCCCCCCGCTTCATTGGCGGAAGTAAACTCGGCATCCGCCGGCTGCTCGAGAACCTGAACCCTTCCGGGCGTGACCTGGAAGAACTGGACTCACGCCTGCGGGCCGGCATGCTCCAGCCGTCCATTGAACAGAAGACCGCCTGGCTGGGTGCCATCCTGGGTAGCGTCGAGCGGACCTGGTCCAGCCTGCGCCGCTTCGATGCGGTCATCCCGACCGGCGGCGGGGCGGTCGTGCTGGGCGAGCTGCTACGCTCGGCCCTGGCGGCCAAGGGCGCGGCGGTTCACTGGCCAGCCGATCCGGTCACGGCCAATGTAGTCGGTTTTTACAAGTGGGGCTGCCGTGTCCATCGTTAAAAAGCCGGACGGCACGCTGGTGGTGGGGGTTCGGATCACCCTGAAACCCGGACGGGACGACGAATTGATCGCATTGGTACTCGGGGCGAGGAAACTCGCCCCGGCCATCCGGGAGGCCATGCGCAGCGGGGTGGTTAAAGGGATGTATAGCCAGTTGGAACTTAACCTGGATGACCTGGAAGGCGTGGGGATCGAGCTGTGAAATAAGAATATTCGGTTCTATACTGATATCAATTCTTGAAATGATCTACGATGACACTCATTATGATGGGGAGTTGGTCAGATGCAATTGCCTTTGCTGCCTATAAAGAATTTGGACCAACGTCACAAGGGTATTTCTCAACCGTTAGCAGATAGTTATGTGGAGGCGCTAGTCCAGTGTCTCCTGACCCGTCATTTGAGCACCTACGACGATCACACCCGCCGCTTTGCCATGCAATCCTTGCGAAAGATCGGTATCCAGCATGCGATTGAACTATTACGGAAGATTCTGAACGGCTCCGAAGGGTTGACCCGCCTGAGAGCCCAGGAGACGCTTGCCTCGCTTGAAGACCCCCAGCCCTCCCAATCCTAGGGAATGAGCGCTGTTTTTCCTACGCTCTCAGTGGGCGGCGAGACAGTCTTGGAGCGCCTCGATCTGGGTGGGGGTCAGGTCGGTGCCGAAGCTCAAGAGCAAATTGGGATTTTTAAGGAGCTCGGTCAGCTCGCGATCGATGCGGTCTTTGATTTCTGTTGGGAGGTGGAAACCCCTAAGCATCTCCCGGAAGTGTTCGATGCGCCGATCGCGCCGCTCGAAGAGCCTACCACTACGGCTTTCGAGGCGTACGCTCAGCCGGACAGAGGGGAATAGGGTAATCGGCCCGAGCCAGAAGCTCTCAGTCTCCTCGTCGTAATCCGTCTGTACTGGGATTTGTTCACCCCCCACCCACACCTCGACCTGCTCGGGTACTGCCACGGTATGGAAAACCAACTGGTAGCGGCGCTGGGTGGGCACGAGGCGCGCATTTCCCCGGACTGGCTGGATCTCGAAGCGCAGACCATGCGCAGAGTGCTTCAGGAGAAGAGGGGTCACCGCACGGTCTGTTTGCGCTCGGTCGTCACCCTCCACAAGCTCAAACGATCCGTCTCCCGGGAAAAGATGCACCTCAAGATCGCAGGGAGGGCAAAGGGCAGTGACGGCTTGCTTTGGCCCAAGTGGGACGATTGCCCCGGCGCGAGCAAAGAGCGGCACATCCGGCACTTTCCCGTACCAGCGCAACCAACCTCCGCCCTCAAACGCATCCCCGGAGAAGAAGTGGTACCACTTTCCCTTTGGCAGCCAGACATTCTGGGATGCCAGGTGCGTCTCCGCCTCGATCGGCGTCACGACGGGGGAGGCAATGAGCTCCGTCCCAAAAAGGTACTGGTTTGGGCAGCGGTAGGCCTGGTTCTCCTCGGGATACTGGTAGTACATCGGGCGGAGGAGCGCCTCGCCGTGCGTGTGGGTGAGCCAGGCCATCGTATGGAGATAAGGTACCAGAGCATAACGAAACCGCATCCATTCTCTCACGTTAGAGAAAATATCGGGGCTGAACATCCACGGCCGGCGTTCGAGGTAGGCACTTTTCGATGAATGAAGGCGGAAGATCGGGCTTAGCACGCCAAACTGGACCCAACGAGTGAAGAGCTCTTCATCCTCGATCCCACCCATGTGCCCGCCGATGTCATGGCTCCACCAGGTGTAGCCCACATTGGCGGCCGTGGCGGTAAAGGCGGGCTGGAAGGCGAGCGCCTCCCAGGTGACGACCGTGTCACCTGAGAAACCCAAGGGGTAACGGTGATTACCGAGCCCACCCCAACGCGATAAAATGAGAGCCGGTTTTTTACGAATGCGAAGGCTGCTCATGAAATGGTAGTGGTTCAACCACCAGAGCGGGTCGAAGTCCCGCAGGCGTGCGTTTGTATCTTGTTGCCAGTCGATCCACCAGAAGTCCACGCCTTGCCTTTCCAGGGGGTGATGTAAAAGGTCAAAGTAGGCTCTCGTGAAGGCCGGATCGGTCAGGTCAAAGGGAATTGGCTGCTTCTTTTCAGGATCCAGCCCGAGCCTCACAGCCATGCTCGCAAAGGCTTCCTCGTGGGGGTAGACACCATCCGCTGGGTGTAGGTTCAAGGTTACCTTGAGCCCTCTTTTGTGAAGCCAGCGCAGCAGGGCTGGCGGGTCGGGGAAGAGCTCCCGGTTCCAAGTGTAGCCGGTCCAGCCGGAGGAGTGGTTCCCGGTTTCGGTCAGGTGCCAGTCCATGTCGATCACCCACACCGAAAGCGGCACTTCCTGGCGCTCGAATTCCATCGCCAGTTCCATTAGTTCGTCCTGGGTGTAGCTCCAGTAGTGGCTCCACCAGTTGCCAAGCGCCCAGCGCGGCACGAGTGGGATCGACCCAGCCACCCGGCAGAAATCGGAAAGACACCCCTGATAATCATGTCCGTAGCCGAAGAAGTAGAGGTCTCGGGAGCAAGCTTCCGCCTGGCGTTCGGTAGCCCAGCCGTTTTCGTTGAAGACCAGGCTCTCCGAGTCATCCACAACGGCCCAACCGGAGTGCGAATTCAGCCCAGGCTCCAGGCGGGTTGCGCCAAAGGTGCCATCCAGCGTCCGGGCGGTACCCCCCAGGTTGTCGGAGGCGACCCATTCGCCGTAGTGCCAGGTAACACCAGTTTCATGAACCCGGATCGATAGGTTCTCCGTGGTAAAACCATCCTCCGAGGCGAGGAAGTCTAGCTCAAGGTGCTCCGTGCGGATTTTGAGATGCCCTGCACGCCGCGTGAGCATGAATTCCGGAGTTGCCTGGTGGCGGTGCCAGAACACCTGACTCGGGCGGTTCTCAAAATGATCCGTAGGGCTGAACTCGAGGCGCAAGAGGCGCGAGGTGAGCACTGTGAAGCGCACATGGGGGGCGCTCACGACGGCGCGCGGATCAGCGATCGGGTGAAATTCGGGGATGAGCAGGGTCGGCACGGCAGGTTCTCAGGAAGAAGTTCCGGTTACCAGGGAAAACCCGGTGAAATACATACGCCCGCGGAAGGGCGTATGCAGATTGCGAGGCTATTTTATACCATTCCGGGGGTTCAGGTTGAAGCCAGGGCACACTCCAGGATCAGATACTTGGCGTGGGACCAGAGCAGGGGGGTGGCGATCTCGCCCCAACGTTCTTGCCAGGTAGGAAAATAGGAAGGATCGATCAGGTGATCGGGCACCTGCTCGGGAAGCCATCCTTGGGGGTTTACCTGAGCCTCGACCCACACCCGCAGTGCATCTGCCTTCTGTATTTCGCCGAGCTCGGCGTAATACCAACCCAGCCACGCAGTCAGGAGAACCCACTCCCCCCCGCCGTAGTAGGTGTCGGCTGCGTAGCGGTGCACCCCGCCACCACCCGCCCGCAGGGTTTTCTCAATCTCATGGATGGTCGCGAGCATGCGCGGATCGTCCGGCGGGACCAGCCCGTAGGGTACGGAAAGTCCGATCAGACTGCCGTCTACGTCTGTCCGCCCGAAGGATTTAACGAAATGCCCGTCTGTGACCGCATTCTCGAAAAGAAAGGCACGGATCGTCTGGGCGGCCGAGCGATGGTCGTTGCCGGTCAGTAGGTCAAAGGCGGTAAGGCCACCGTAGATGGCGCCTAAAGTGTAGGTGTGCACGGACTGGGGGAACTCCTCCCAGCAGTCGTAACACGGCCTTTCCCAGAGGGTAGCGAGGTAATCTGCAGCGAGGTTGGCTGCCTCGCCCCACTCTGCTGGCATGGGGTGGCCGCTGGTGCGTACGTGTTCCGATAGCGCCCAGAGCCAGGTACCGAAACCGTCTAGCTGGAAGTTGGGCCACTCCTCCTTCGTTGCGTCGCCCCCATCCAGGGTATAGCGGGTATGCAGGATGTCGCCACTGCCAAGCGGCAAGCCAGAGCGGGCGTGACGGATGGCGCTTGTTACCACCTCACGCCTCTTGAGGATTGCCTCTGCCGCCCAGGCGTGAAAGCGTGCCGCGCTTTCCAGATGCCCGCTGCGGTCCATGCTGTAGGCGATGAAAGAACCGTCACGGAACCAGCTGTATTGGTAGACGGGGAAATTCGGGCAGGCAATAAAAGCGCCAGAAGCGTCCTGCCCTGCCTTGATGATCTCGAGACTGCGTTGGAAGAGATCCATGGCTTTGTTCAGGCTCCCCACTGGATCAGGATCAGGTCCCAGTACTGGAGCGATGGGATCTGGAAGGAAAGCCTGCCGCCCTCGAGCTTGAAGGGCAGCTCGTGCAGCGAGGCATCCTCCCCGTCGGGCGAGGCCATCCAGACATGTGCGACCGGGCGCGTGACGTCGGAAATGGAAACGGGGGTGGCCCCGAGCGGGGTCGGGTCAGCCGGCAGGGGGGTGAGCCACTCGGCCGTGGGGATCCCGAGCATGTTCACCAGGTTGACTGCCGTGTAGTCGCCCGAGGTGCGCACAATGGGCAAGACGATATCCTTCTCGCGGCTCACGTCGGAGGAGTACGAGCCAACCTGGATGCGGTTCCGGTATTCGGAGCTTGCATCCGTGGATTCGGGTCCGGTGGCATTCTGGTAACGGATGGCGAACTCATAGTCCCGCCGCAGGATCTCCACCAGGGCGGGCGACATCTTTCCGTAGCGGGGGAAATAGGCTTCCTGCAGCATGTCGTCCTGCTCGCCGAGTTCGATGTGACCGCCGCCGCTGGCGAAGATCAACGCCTCCATCAGGCGCACGTTGTGCACCAGGGACGGGTCGATGTAGGCCGCCAGGACCACGGGCTTGCCGTGCCCGTACACCTGGCCCTGCACGACCAGCTGCTCCAGGTTAAGGAAGGTGGTGTAGGGCGGCCAGACCTCAATGTAGACAATGTCCTCATCGGCGGGGGCGACCTGTTCGATCGGCCAATTGGTCACGGCGTTGAAGACCACCGCGCCGTTCGGGCGCAGGGCCGTGACATGCGCATGAGTAGCGTTGATTACCTCCGCCAGCGCCGCCCCTACGTCATAAGGTTGGCCGTTCGAGTCATACGCCACCTTCGGATTGCCGTACTGGTCGAGGTGGATGCCGTCAAAGGCAGTTTTCTCTAGGATCTGATCAAATTGGTCGAGGAGATAGTGGATCCACTTCGAGTCCGGGCGCGGGTCCATATAGACCAGGAAATTCTCACCGAAGAACATGGTCGTGCCGTCGGCATTCCGCATGGCCCAATCCGGGTGGGCATGGTAGAACTCGAGCGAGGAAGCATAGATGGCGGTATAAGGCATGGCATCGATACCGCGGGTGTGGGCGGCATCGATCAGGGCGTTCACGGTCTTGATCGAAAGCGTTCGTCCCAATGGATCCTCGTAGGGGTCCTGGGCGGTCAGGAACTGGTCGTGGCGGTACATCCAGTCATAGAACTGCAGAGCATTGATGTGGTACTTGACGAGCCCCGCCATGGTCTCGGCCGCATCTGTGCGCCCGGGGCCGAAATCCGTCAGGAAGCCATAGCGCGGCATCTGCGTCCAGCGCTCGAGCACATCGAAGGCCGTCGAAGCCGTGGAGAGCGTACCGCCTGATTGGCTCTGTAGCTCGAGGTCGACCCCGTAGCCGTGGGGGCTGTCCGTGGGCGGGTCCCAGGTGATGGACAGAATCTGGTCGCCGCCTTTCAGGGTCAGGGATTGCTCCAGGCGAGCGAGAGACCCGTTGAGGTCGGATATCTGCACGACCAGGCTGGCGGGAATGGGCTCGGGGACCTCGGAGTGGACCGTAACCGCCGCAGAGGCGACCTCGCCCGGGTGGTAGTAGGACTTGCTCCAATTGATATCGGTGATGTGCACTGTTACAACCATGGGAGTCTCCGTGGGAGTAGGGGATGGGGTGGACGGAAGAGGGGCATGGAAGGCCGAGCAGCCTGCCAGGAGAACGCTGGCCGCGATCCAGGCAAACACAGACCTCATGCAAATTATCCTTTGAAGGCCCCGGTGGTCAGCCCGCTGACGAAGTATCTTTGCATGGTGACGAAAAAGGCTATGATCGGGACCAGAGAGATGATCGAGGCAGCAAAGACCAGCCCCCAGGCTGTGCCGTGCTGCCCCTGGAACAGGGCGATTGAGATGGGCAGGGTGCGCTTGCCGGGATCGTCAATGAAGGTCAGCGCCATGATAAACTCGTCCCAGAAGGACATGAAGGAGAAGATCGAGACGGTCGCGAGAGCAGGGGTGGAGAGCGGCAGGACAATGCGGACGAAGACCGTAAGGTAGGATCCTCCGTCGATCAGAACCGCCTCCTCGAGCTCATGCGGCAGCTGCTCGAAGAAGCCGCGCAGCAGGAAGATATTGAGCGGGAGGCTGGTGGCTGTGTAGATCAGGATCAGCCCATACAGGCTGTTGCGCAGCCCCAGGTACTTCATCAGGAAGAACTGCGGGATGATGGCAATTGTGGACGGCACCATCATGACGCCGAGCAAGGTGTAAAAGATCGCCTCACGGCCCGGGAATTTGAAGCGGGCGAAGGCGTAGGCCGCCATGGCCGAGAACAGCACGCAGAAGATGGTCGAGGTGACGGCGACGAAAGCGCTGTTGAGGAAGTAGACCTGGAAGTTGTTGGCGGTCCAGGCCTGGATAAAGTTGGCAAGCGAGCCGTCTTTGGGGATCAGCTCGGGTGGAATCTGGATGACGAAAGTGTTTGGCTTGAGTGAGACCGAGATCATCCAGATGAAGGGGAAGACCATCAGGACCCCCCCGGCCAGAAGGAGTAGGTACTCCGGCGACTTGCGCAGCAGGGTGCGGAGCGTATGCATGCCGGCCTCCTAGAAGATTTCCTCTGGGCGGCGTAACAGTTTCATCTGCAAGACGCTCAGGGTGATGATGATGGCCGCTAGCAGGAAGGACAAGGCTGCTCCATAGCCAAAGTCGATGAACTGGAAGGCCTGGTGGTACATGTAGCTCAGCATGACCTCGGTCTGCTGCATCGGGCCGCCATTCGTGATCAGGTAAACGGAAGTGAAGACGTTGAAGCCACCGATCAGGAGCATGACGAGAGTAAAGACCACTGTCGGGCCGATCAGCGGCAGGGTGACAGACCTGAAACGCTGCCAAGCGGTGGCCCCGTCGATGGCAGCTGCCTCCAGGATCTCATTGGGAATGCTGGCGAGTGCCGCCAGGTAGATGATCATCGACCAGCCGATGCCCTTCCAGATCCCGAGCAACACGATCGGGATCATGGCAGTGGTCGGGTCCTCGAGCCACGTGATCGGCTGGGAGGCAACGTGCAAGACGTCCACTAGGAAGTAGTTGATCAGCCCCTGCGGGCTCTGGAACAGGTACAGGAAGAGCAGCGAGACGATCACCCAGGAGGTGATGACCGGCACGTAATAGACGGTGCGGAAGAACGCCTTACCATGGGTGATGCTGTTGATCAGGAGCGCCACCAGCATGGCCAGGATCATCTGGCCGGGCACCGTGATGACCGTGTAGATGAGGGTGTTTTTAAGGGCCGTCCACACCAGCGGATCGTGAAACGCCTCGATGTAGTTCTTCAGCCCGACAAAAGTGCTGGGCCGGGTGGGCACGATCGAGAAGTGGAGGAAGCTGATCTGGAATCCCTTGAGCAAGGGATAAACCATGAAGACCAGGAAGAGCAGGATCGCCGGCAACAGGAAGAGATAGGGGATGACCAGCTTCTGGGTGCGGGGGGACATACGCAACATCGCGGCTCCGGGGTGTTTATAGGAGGCTCCGGCGGCTCACGCCGGAGCCTCCCTGGGAATGGGAAGGAAAAATGTTTACTGGTTCGGATTGGCGAGCAGCGGGTCGATCTTGCTGGCGGCATCGTCCAAGCCTTGCTGGACGGTCATCTTGCCAGACAGGATGGCGACGCCGTCATCCGAGAAGATGGTTTCCATCTTGCTATAGACCGGGGTAGGCGTGCGAGCCTTGGAGGTCTTGAGCTGTTCGAAGAAGATGCCGAAATAGCTGGGCATTTTGGCTAGGTTGGCTGCATCGGAGGAGGAGGTCAGCACCGGCATCTGGCCCACGGAGGCCATGCCAAACTGGGCGTCCGCCGAAAGCATATAGCGGATGAACTCGGTGGCAGCGTCCTTGTTCTTGCTCTCCTGGAACTCGGCAATATCCTCGCCGCCGACCACGGAGATCGAGCCGCCCTTGCCAGCAGGCATCAATGCGGAGCCGATCTGGACGTTGGGGAACTGGGTCGGGAAGCTGGCGAAGAACCAAGGACCGTCCAAGTCCATGGCGATCGAGCCGTTGGCCAGGCCAGCGTTGGTGTCCACGCCGCCGCCCTTGATGCCAGGATGAATGTAACCGGCGTCCAGGGCATTCTTCAGGAAGGTGTAGGCTGCCACGGTGTCGGGGCCATTGATGTAGCCGGTCGCCTTGGAGAGATCAGGGGCAGCGAAGTCACCACCGAAGCTCCAAACCCACGGGCCGGTCGCCCAACCATACATGCCGCCATCGGCAAAGCAGTAGTGGTTTGGGCCGAGGGCCTTGATCTTGGCGCAGTCGGCATTGAACTCGTCGATGGTGGCGGGCGGGTTGGCGATGCCGGCCTGCTGCAGAACGGCCTTATTATAGATCAGAACCCGGGTGTTTGTATCGAGGGGTAGACCATAGTAATGGCCGCCGTAGAAGGTGGTCGAGAGCGGGCCCGGGAAGACGGCTTTCTGGTAGGTGCTGAAGTCTGACATGGTCTGATCCAGAGGAACCAAGGCGCCGAGGTTGGCGAATTCGGGTTGCCAGATGATGTCCAGGCGGGCGACATCCGGGGCGGTCCCGCCGGCGATGGCGGTCAGGAGCTTCTGGTGGAATTGGTCATAAGGGATGTTGACAGCCTGAACGGTGATGTTCGGGTGTGCAGCCTCGAATGCCGGGATGAGGGTCTTTTCAACGTAGGGTTCCTCAGACGTGGCGCTGTAGGCATTCCAGAAAGTGATGGTCACGGGTCCGGCGGGAGCAGGGGTGGCCGTCACAACCTGGTTGACCATCTGGGTGACCACCTGGGTGACCACGGCAGTTTGCACCACGGGGGTGGCACTCGAGCCGCAGGCGGTCAGGACAACGACCAGTATGAGCATCAAACTGGTCAAGAACGTGAACTTCGATCGACTGAACATGCTTTTCTCCTTGTTCTTTCAAATTAGGGTGTCTGGAAACACAAAGAAGCGTGAACGAACACTGGAATTGATTTTACCGGCGCACCTCCTCTGATAAAACTCACTTTCTTTGGTGACTAAATTATCTTAGGCAAAAAAAATAAGCCGCCTTAGGCTTCCTACGCTTCCCGGTGGACGGGCGATTCGAACAGCTCGCGGAGCACCAGACTCGCCGCACCGTAAGCCCACTTATCATCACCCCAGCGGTCGATAATGATCTCCACGTCGCTTGCCAGGGCAGGCATGGCATGACACTGGATGGCTTCCTTCATCGGGCCAAAGATCCACTCACCGGCGCGGGTTCCCTCCCCATTCAGGATAATGCGGGAAGGGTTGAATATATTGACCAGGTTGGCAATGCTGCGGCCGAGAAGTTCACCAGCCTGGGCGTACACCTGACGGGCGCCCGGGTCGCCTTCGTTGGCCAGCCGGACCAGATCTTCAATGGTCTTCGCTTCGAACCCGAGAAGCCCATTCTTCCTTGCCTCTACAGCCGAGCGCAGTAGGCCCGGGTCGCCGACGTAAGCCTCGAGACAACCATGCTTGCCACACTCGCACAATGGACCCTCTGGGTCGACCACGGTGTGACCGAGCTCGCCAGCGCCACCGCTCGCACCGCGGTAGAAACGGCCGTTGACGACAATACCCATGCCCACCCCACGGCCAATGGTGATAGTCAGGAAATTGTCAACCTTTTGGCCGGAACCATACCAGCGTTCCGCCAAGGTCAGGGTGTTCACGTCATTGTCCAGGTATACCGGCGCATTGATGCGCTTCTGGAGCATGTCCTTGAGCGGCACATCCTGCCACTTGTAGATCGGGCTCTGCCGTAGGACGCCGCGTGAGGCGTCGATGATGCCGGCCAGGCCAATCCCGACCCCGAGCAGCTGTTTCTTGCGGATGCCACCCTGATCCAGGAGAGAGGAGACTGTCTTCACCAGGTCCTCGACCACTTTCTCGGGGGAGTGGCCCGAGAGGGTATCCGTTCCCTTGGTAATGATATTGGCCTCGAGATCAGTAAGAGCCGAGATGGCCTGGGTCTCTGTCAACTTAATACCGATGACGTAGCCGCCGTGGGGATTGATGGCCAGCAGGATAGGCCGCCGTCCACCGCTTGAATCGCCTGTCGCCTTTTCAAAAATCAGGTTGTCCCTGACCAGGTCCACGGTGATGCTGGTCACGGTCGCAGGGCTTAATCCAGTGCGGCGCGCGACCTCGGCCCGAGCGATCAAGTCGTTGGTCTTGATCATGTTGAGCACCGTGGAGCGGTTAAGAGCTCGAATGAGGGCTTTGTTGCCGATAGGGTTGGTAGGCATAAAGTTACTTTATTAGCTGAATAAACTAAGATTATTATAGGACAATTCTATTGTTTGTCAATAGGCGATTCTAAAAAAGGGCGATTTATAAATATTGCTCACATCTGATTCCGGAGAGATGGGAGCCCCGGGTCTGGACGGTATAATTGCGCTAAACTAGGCGATGCGGAGCGGGGTGGTCAAAGGGATATATACCCAGATGGAACTCAAAATGGAAGACTTGGAATCGGCTGGATTTGAACTATAAAATGACACATAGTGGACCAAACCGGAGTGAATGTTACATGTCAAAAAGGGGGAGGAAGTGTCAGAAATACCAAAAATAAGTATCTAAAAAGGTTGAGTGATGTGTTTAAAAACCCTTTTTTATTTCCAAAAAGCGTTTTTCTTTCATTTGACCGAAATCTTGTCCATCTTTGCACTATTCACTGCAATCGATTTTTCGTCGGGATATTGACTGCCAACAGTCAATATTTCCGATCTTACTGATCACCCTCTCCCAACTCTTCGGCGATCCCCTCGAACTGCTCCAGCGCGGCTTTTAAATCCTCCACGATCTCCGCAGCCAGAACGTCCGGCTCGGGCAGATTAGCCGAATCCTCAAGGCTCTCGTCCCTCAGCCAGAAAATATCCAAATTGACTTTGTCTCGCGCTGTCAGTTCGTCGTAGGTATAGGACCGCCAGCGCCCTTCCGGCGTTTCCGCTGACCAGGTCGCCTTCCGGTCGTGCCGGTTTTCAGGATGATAGCAGGTCACAAAGTCGTTCAGATCATCCCTCACCAGCGGACGGGTTTTCAGCGTAAAGTCCATATTCGTGCGAAAATCGTAGATCCATAGTTGTTTTGTCCAGGGGGTTTCCGACGCTGGTTTTCGGTCGAAGAAAATCACATTCGCCTTGACCCCCTGTGCGTAGAATATACCTGTTGGCAGTCTCAGTAATGTATGCACGTCGCACTCGTGCAGCAATTTCCTGCGCACCACCTCCCCCGCCCCGCCCTCGAACAATACGTTGTCGGGTACCACTACTGCCGCTGTCCCATTCATGCTCAGGGTCGAGCGTACGTGCTGGACGAAGTTCAACTGCTTATTGCTGGTCGAGGTCCAGAAGTCCTCGCGCACGATGTTCTGCGCCTCGCGGCGGATATCGCCCTCGTCGGTTACAAAGGTCACACTGGACTTCTTCCCAAACGGCGGATTGGTTAGCACCATGTCAAAGTACTGCCCGGGGTGCGCCGCCAGGCTGTCGCTAACGTGGATAGGACTCTCGCCGCCGTTGACCCCAATTCCGTGCAGGTACAGGTTCATCACGCACAGCCGCGCCGTATTGTCAACGATCTCCCAGCCGTGCAGGGCTTCATGCCGTAGATGCTTCTCCTGATCGCGGTCGAGCTTGTTGTGTCCGGAAATGTAATCGGCTGCCGCCAGCAGGAAGCCGCCGGTGCCACAGGCCGGGTCGCAGATGGTTTTCCCCGGTAACGGATTCATCACGTCCACGATGGCTTTGATCAGGGGGCGCGGAGTAAAGTACTGCCCGGCTCCGCTCTTGGTGTCCTGGGCATTCTTTTCGAGCAGACCTTCGTAGATCTCGCCCTTTACATCGATGTCCAGCCCGATCCAGGTCTCTCCATCTATCAACTCAATGAGCCGGCGCAGCTTGGCCGGGTCCTGGATCTTATTCTGCGCCTTGCGGAAGATCACCGGGATCAGTCCTGCCCCCTGTCCCAATCCTGCCAGGATGTCGCGGTAGTGTTTTTCCAGCTCATCACCGTCCAGGCGCAGAAGCCCCACCCAGTTGAATTCGGCCGGGATGGCGCTGGGCTTGCCCAGCATCGTAACGTTCTCCTGGTCCATCTTCAGGAACAACAGGTAAGTAAGTTGCTCGACATAATCCCCATAGGACATGCCGTCGTCGCGCAGGACGTTGCAGTAGTTCCAGAGGCGCTGGACAATCGTGGAGGATTGAGTTGACATCATTATCATTCTTTTATTTTGCTAAATCCAGCACGAATTTCTTGGGCGATCAATTTCCTCCGCTGTTCCAGGAATTGCTTGTATTCCATATTTTCCCACCCTTGAGGAAGACCATGCCAGGAAAGCATTTGAGTTAATTCGTGCTTTGAAAACCTGGATGCGTATTTTGGGAAATAAACAGACGGCGGGTCATCGCTGATTCCGATATTATCATCCCATTCAACCAGGGCGAAATTCGCTATCTGGTTTGTATCACGAATTTCGGTCATTCCTATTGTTTCCAGGTATCCCTTTGGAAACAAATGGTGTCGTTCGGCTGCTGCTTTCTTCGCCTTTATCGCGGGGTCAAGTAGAACAGAAACGGGGAGTTCAGAAAACAGTATATTCGCCTTTTGCAAACAAAGTGCAGCGTAAAAAGCAAAAAGGGACGGACTCCGCGGCGAGGAAGTAGCCAGCTCATTTGGTAAAGTGATAGTCCAATAGTCCTCAGTTACTGTATCATTGATAATATGATTGATCATTGATACAAATTGGCTTGCATTTTTTACATCGCGGAGTCTCGCTAAATCCTGTTCCATGATAGTTTCAAATGAGGCAGAATATCGACTCGTTAATGCTGTCATGAAGAACCAGCGCGCTATTGTATTTCTCAATTTGAAATGATCTACTCCATAATCTCGTTTCCCAATTAAAAAGAATGTATAAGCATACAATAATGAGTTTTGCGAAGAAATCATTCCCTGGCTAATATAACCAGCCTGTTGAATAGTCTTCAAAAATTCATGCCAGTTTTGTAAATCTAAAACATTTACCTGTGCACTCTTGAATATCGCAAATTGCTCATCCCTCTTTGTCACAGAATATTCTTCGGTCTCAAGATCTTTGCCCCTTAAGATCGAATACACATTTTTTAATCGCGCCCTACGAAAGCCGAGACCTACATTGACACGGAGGAGTTGATCTGGATCGGGGTGTATATAGTAATTGAAGGGAGACGCGTGGGAAGAAGCAGGTATCCGAGAAAGGCGGCAAAACTCCTCTAGTTCAGCACGACCTTGGTCCCAAAAGACTGATAATAGGGTGAGAATAAAATCTGCCTGGTTCAGAATAGTACCTTTGCTATTTACACGTACAAATACTTCCGCAACATCTTCTTCAGACACATTGGAAGAAAGTTCTAGTGCAGTAAAAGGGTAGTTTCCAATATCACAGAGATGACCAATCACCTCGGTAAGTTGATCTTCTTCATCATCAGAAACGTCACGGGAATCCCGAAGCTTTTTGAAGAATTCTTTGTTAAATCGATTATGGTTTAAGTTTTTTGACCACAAAACGCTGATATCGGGAATGAATTCAGGGTCTCTTCTAATTGCAGCATCAGCTACTTCGAATTTATTGTCTTTGGGGCGAAATGCGATTGAGATGTGTTCGCTTCGATAATTGTCTCGAAGCACATTTATCCCTTTTAAGACCGCAAATAATGATGTGAGGCGTTGTTGGCCATCTACGATTAGCAACCTAGGATATTTTTGTTTTGGATCCAACCCAATCTGCCGATGGTTTTCGCCAACCCCATTTTCCCAAAATAGAAGATAACCTACTGGGAATCCTTTATGCATCGAATCAAATAAATCTCGCACTTTGGTATTAGGCCAAACGAAAGGCCTCTGAAGTTCCGGAAGGCCTATCTCGCCCATATCTATATCTTCAATGATTTTAGAAAGTGAATAACTGATTTCTTTGAAGAGAGTCGTGTTCATAATCCAACTCCAATAATATGTTTTTTAGATGTTAAGTTCATTTTTGTCACCTCACTTAAACCCGAATTCCACCACATGCACCGACTCCACCTTCCACTCGTCCCGCAGGACATTGCAGTAGTTCCAGAGACGTTGGACGATGGTGGAGGATTGGGTAACCATTACTATTCACTTAATCCTATTAGCAATGAACGCCATTCATAATCCCCGCGCTCCCCAAAGACATTAATTATTTCTATAGCTTTTGCCCTTGATTCTAGGTCCGAATATGGTATAGAGATAATAATTTTTCTTATGCTATTCTTGGAGTCTTCTATTAAATAAATGCTTTGACCAGAAAGGATTATTTCGTGCAATAGAGAGATTGCAAGATTTGGATATTTTTCGCTATTTTCTCCGAGGTAATTAATGATCAACCCAACTTCGTAACTTTTAGACACAAATCCTAGAGTCTGTTTCAAAATCGGATACATTTCAGACAGATCCACTGGTGCATATTTAAGTAATCTGCAAAAATTCGAAATCTCTTTAACATAGTTACTTCGATTCTCAGAGGTGATAGCCTCTTTTATTCTCCATTGCCATAAATTCCAAATCCTTACCCATCTCGCATCATGAATTGATGGTTTTTGTGCATCCATTGCTTGACTGAGCCAAAAGTTTCCATATGAACGGGTCTCATCGTTAGCATTTTTGTAATACGATAAAATTAGGCAATCCTCAGAATCCATCTTTATCATATCTAATAGATAAGCTTTTAAAATATGAGTTGCAATTTTCTCATCTAAGCGTTGCAAATTTTTATTTCTTCCGATGGTTGATAATTCTTCAAGAGCTTTTCTATATTGTTTGATCAATGCTGGGAATACGTTAGTGTATATATCCGAAAATTGAAGGTAGGCACCCCAGGCGGCTTGCCAATACTTAGCCATTTCAGGTTCAGTGGGGAATATTCTTTCACGATTCTCAAGAGCCCATTCTTTATCGAGATAAATGAATTGCGTAAAGTACCAACCAAAAACCGAATGGATTGCTTGACTCGGATACTTCGTTTTGTCTAATTTCTCAGTTAATATTTCCTTTACCAATGGAACCATAACTGGTTCTCCTTCGCCCCCTTTATCTTTCTTCCTTTTTCGCTCACTATAAAGGCCATACAAAACAATACAATGCATCGACATACCATGAATGCTGTTTAAAGAGCGCATTGCTGGGTCAAATCCGGAATCTGTTTCATTCCCTAAAAATGGATCTTTTTTGGCAAATAAATCAATTATTATCTTCCCTATCCTTTCTAGTAAGTTCTCTCCAATACCAGGGTCTTTGATTCTTAATAATTCTCCCAATAAACTGGCAACAGCTAATTGAGCTACTGGTAGTCCTTCCTCATCCTCTTGCTTTTCAAATTCATCACTTTCCTGATTGGTAATATATTCAAAAATTGTGATTACATTTGTTAAAGTAAATCTCATTTGATTCTTTACTGCAGCTTCCAATCCACGAAAGAAATGTGTATAGTAAACAAAATGCATATTTTCATTAATAAAGAGCAATGCATTATCAGCGTAATCGCTTGCTCTATTTTGGACATCCTCCTCAAGAATCCGCCCCAACCCCTCTCTCGAATGTGTTCCGAAGGTATCTTTGCTCAAGGGTAGATAATTAATAAGATCTTGAACGACCTCATTGATTGATTTCTTGCTCAACTCTTCAAGTTTTATAGGACTTTCAGGTCCTTCCCAAGAAGTAACTATCACTCCTTCTTCGGGTATTGGTGAAGGTTTTTTGTATTTTTCTAGCAACTTATCATAGAATTTTTTATTCTCGCCTTCAAGATGATCAGCGATGGAATCCAGTCTCGTAAGTTGCCGATATTCTTTTTGCGTTTGTTTCTCTTCGATCCCGGCTTCACCGTAAAAATCGCCAGGATGTTTTTTTAATATATTATCTACCCAAGCCGGGTCAGTTTCATCAATAATTGTGGCAATGATCTTTTCCTTAGTGGAATCTGTCAAATTGTCAAATTGAAGTTCTAATAGCCGCTGAAACTCAGATTGGCCAGCAGCGAGAGGTTCTTTTAATTGACGTAGGCATACCCTTTCAAGTAATTCGCGATATTTATTTCCCCAACTGCGAAGAATATAAGCAGCTACTCTTCTAAATATCGCATAATCACTATCAATATAATGATAAATAATTAAAGGTGCTTCATCTTTATTTTGTTCAAATGCCTTGCTTAATGCGCTGATATTAATATTCACAAGAAGGTTCTTAAAATCTCCCTCGTAATTCAATTCTGATTTTGGACTTATATTCAGCCTCCAAAAGCTATAAAGTTTCTTATCATTCTCATCAAATCTTGGATCATGTTCCAAATCAAGGGCTTTAATAAGTTGTCTCTCCGCCACGTGAGCAACTTCCATAGGGTCAATTTCGGTTAATGTTGGGAGATTATCTTGACAGGCTTTATTGAGCCAATATAAATCAAGGCGAGTACCAGCCAGAATTTTTTCTTCATCCAATCGATCTTTTGTTTTACTAGGTTCCAATAAAACAGCAAGCACTTCCAAAGCAGCTTCAACTTCACCGTTTTTCGCTAGGTATTCCTGAATGATGCCCATTTGAATGACAAGTAACATGAAATTCGCAAACCGCGTCTCTGACCATTTCTTAAAAACGAATACCGTTTTTGCCGTAATATTAGCAGGAATCTTAAGTAATGCCTCGAGCAAAATTTGTAGGGCTCTTGAGTTTTCGGTATCAATCGACAATGCCACGTTTTTGATAATATCCGGAAATTTATCGGCCATTCTTTTTAGATATTCACCCGCATTCCAAGCAGGCATACTATAGAATCCGGGATTGTCATTATCTTCAAGCGGGGGAGGAACATTGGAGAAATAGCCATTTTTAAACAAAATCATTACCCAAACAGGATTTTCAAGATTCGTGAAAAAATATCTGGAATACTCATCATGATTGAGATATTCCAAAATCAAGTGTATTTGATCTTCTGTGGGAGATTGAAGCCCTTTATATTCATCTAGTTCTGAAGCAACATCATAAAACATTTTCTTCATATTAAATCGCCTGCCTCAGATCTTTTAAGATCTAGTACAGAAGTTAAAGCCTTCATGTCATCTATGATATTTTCTACGCTTTTATAATTTTCGTCCCATGCATATCTTATCGGATGCACTCCTAAATATTGAAGAGTAACATCTTGATCTCGGATAATCCTCTCTTTTTCATTTTGATCGCCTAATAATTTCCCATCAATTCGGACTTCAGTTGGATTTTCCAAGATTGCAAAATGAACTGTTTCTGATATTGAAGGTAATTGCCTAGATTTTGCGATTTGTTGTTTTTCCCCTCTTCCTTGCTTCACTATTTCCAGTATTTCCATTAGAGTTTCATCACCCAAATTGAAACCAAGAAAAATAACATTATGTAATGAAAATAAATCCACCAAGAATCTTTTCACGCTTCCTGGATTGTCCCTATACGCCTCAATGAAGTCTTCGCTTGTTAAAATAATAGAACCAACTGTACCATTGGGATTCTCTGGGTCTATATAACCATGTATATGCTGAATAGATTTATTTCCTAATTCAATCACATTCAAATTGGGGTAATAGAAGGTTCTCCAAATTTTCGAATCCCGATCAGCGAGTTCTATACAAGAATCAAAATTCGTTGTAACAATTGATTTAAAAGGTATCTGAATCAAACTTGTGTGAAGTGATGTAAAATTCAACCTTCTATTCTCAGGATTAAATTTATCTATTAATATTTGGTTGAAGTTTGCTACCCCTAATTCCCTTTTACATATTTGAGCTTTTTCTTTCCAATCTCCATTCAATATGAGTTCTTTTCCAGTATGGTTAATTGCGGCTGTATGCAATGTTTCAATCAATTCGTCTAAAAGAGGACATCCTGCATGAAAAGATAATCCTGCACCTACAAACACAGTTGTAGGGCGGTCTCTCAGAACAGGTATCAAAATATTATTATAAATATCTTGATCAAATTGACTGCGCCACTTTATCATTGCGCTCCCTACTAAATTTAGAAAATCTCTTTCCTTTTATGAATTAAGAAATTCCCTATATAAAACTTTATCTTCAGTACTCATAGTTTACCTTTAAAAGCATTCTTGAGCACTGCCTCCCCTCCAGGGGCTACGCGCCTTCCGGGGACTTCATGCTGCATCCTATCCTGAATGGCTGGTTCATCCATCATGAGAGCTTTCCTTCGAAAGCTTTTTTCAACACTGATTGTCTCAATCTCGCGGCGCGCTTCAACCCGGCCTCGACGGCTGCCTCGACCACCCGGACCGACTCCAGCCGCCGCTCCACCTCCGCCACGATGCGCTCCTGATCCGGCAGCGGGGGAAGGGGAACATGAAAGTTGCTTACGATGCCAGTGTTTAGATTCACTTGAGTCATGCCTTGTCGGTTTTCTTGAATTACCTTTGACCGGATTGACTCAAAAAAGAAATATAAATAGGATGTATCAACACCTTCGGACAAATCTGGAAAATAAACAAAACCATCATGAATACAACCATCGACGCCAAGAATTTTAGGTACACAGACTGTAGCGCAAATGGAAAGGATTAGTGAACCCCGGCTCAAATATCTACTTTTCTTTACTCCTTCAGGTGTGACTGTGTCGACCGTTGTAGTAAGAAATTTTCCTTCTTCTCTTGTAACATCGGATATTTTTATCCAAGGAATTGTTCCCCCAAAATACTTTGGGTTGCCCTTTGGTCTTGGCGATGCTCCACGAAGAACTCTGGTTACATCCCCAAGCCTTCTCCATTCATGTTCTGGACGCGCTTCAAATGTCGCCTTGAGCACGGACGCCTTGTAGCGCTTCACCCCCGCACGGACGCGCTCCAGCGCTGCCACGCCGGCCTCAAGGTCGCTCAGCAGTTCCTCGAGCCGGTCAACGATCCGCTCCTGCTCTGGGAGTGGAGGCAGGGGCATTTGGTAATCGTAAAGAAAACTTGCCGGAACACGCAATTGACCAGCCGTACCTGCAAACTGAGCCTTTGCATCTTTCCTGAAAGATTCTTGCCTGATGAAGTGAAAAAGAAATTCAGGCAACAATTCTACCTTTGGCCTGAAAACATGAAATTCTGTTGAACCAAAGCCTCTGCCATTAACCAAATTTCTTGCAATGGCAGCTTTACCATTCTCCATACACGGAGTAATCTTGGCAATAATCACATCACCATCAGAAAACGGCGTAAAACCTTTGCGAACTTCTTTTAGTGGTCGAACTACTGGGTTTGCAATAGTGCCTGACGTTGCATCTACGGCTGCCATTGGCACAAAAGTTACCGGCAAATCATCGGGAAGATCACGAATTTCTGGGTCACGCCCGTTTATTTTGGCGGCTTCTTGTAACGTTGTCCACACCCACCCTTCTGGCAGCGTTTTTAATTCCTTTCCTGTTGTGTCCTTTGTACCCTTTGTGGTTAACTCTTTCATCTTCCCCCCAACGCCTCATTCAACTCATCCACCACCGGCATTAATTCCCCGCCAAAGGCCCGCAGTGCCGCCACCTGCCCGCCTTTTTGGAAGAACGCCCCGCCTGTAAAATCCTCAGCGGTCATCTCCAGGTTGATGCCGATGTGCGCGGCGACCTGGTCAAGCCACCAGCGCTGCTCGGGGGTGAAGGTCCTTCCCCCGGCTTCCTGCGTTGCCAACCACTCCTTGTAACGCCTCTGCACCAGCGACGGGTAGGGTTCAATGTCTTCGTCCAGCGCCACATGCCGTACCAGTGAAACAAGATCAGCCAGCACCCGCGGCCCACTCCCCCGCACCCGCCCACGCTCCAATCGTCGATACGCGTTCCACAGCGTTTCTGTCAGGTAGAGCGGGTCTGCTTGATGCAGGTCAATCTGCAGGTGTTCAGCCAATTTCCTCAATTCATCGAATGTAAGCGCCGGTCGCGAACTTCCCCGCGGGATCGAATAGATGATCTGCAGCGCCGTGATTTCGTCTCGGTGCTCTTCCACGAATTTCTTGAACGATTCCACCGTTCTGCGCGCTGATTCGGTCGCCCCGGCGTCAAACCCGGCGTCTACCAGCACATCCGCGGTTGCCTCGTCCACCACCTGCTCGGAGCGCCTCTGCCAGTCCGCCAGTTTTACCCGAAGTTCCGGGTCGGCTGCCAGTGGCCGGCAGGCCTGCTCCGCCAACTCAAGTGCGGCCTTTTCTTCGGGGATGTATGTGACGGACGAATGCTCCAGGATCTTGTCGGGGTCCACCGCTTCCAGCAATCCCCGTGCGATCTCCGCCAGGTTCTTCCCGCCGGTGTGTTCACCGATCTCCGCCTGCTGGCTGCGGTCCAGGTGTTTCTCCAGTCGGATCAACCGTCCCGCCAGCGAGGAAAGCGTCGCCTCGTCCGATACGCCCAGCGCAACCGATTCGAGCAACTGCTTGAAGGTAGCCGAGGGCTTGCGCTCCAGCGTCTGCGGGTCCATCAACTCCTGCTCGGTCAGCCCCACCGCGTCCACGATCACGAAGTGGTCCTTTATCAAGGCGTCGCTGCTCACGTTCTGCAGTTCGGTCGGCGAGACCACCCGTGTCCCGCGCCCCAGCATCTGCTCGTACAGTAACCGCGACCGCACGGCACGCATGAACAGTAGGATCTCCAGCGGGCGGATGTCGGTGCCCGTGGCGATCATGTCTACCGTCACGGCGATGCGCGGGAAATAGCTGTTGCGGAAGTCGCTGATCAGGTCCTCGGGCTTTTTCCCACTGGTTTTGTAGGTAATCTTCTGGCAGAAATCGTCCCCTTTGCCGAATTCCTCCCGCATGATACGCACGATGTCCTCGGCATGGCTGTCATCCTTGGCGAAGACCAGCGTCTTCGGCACCTGGCTTCTCCCGGGGAAGATATCAGCGGGTAGCCTGTCCCTGAAGGTGCGTACGATGGTGCGGATCTGGTCCACCGCCACCACCGCCCGGTCCAATTGGGCCGGGTCGTAGGATAGGTCTTCCTCCAATTGCTCCCAGCGCTGCTGGCGCGTCAGCCGGTTGCGTTTGCCCACCCATAGCCCGGCCTCCACCGTGGAACCCGTTTCGCTGATCTCCGTGCGGATGCGGTAGACCTGCCCATCCACATTGACGCCGTCGGCCACCGCCCGTTGTCGGGAGTACTCCATCACCAGGTTCTGGTTGAAGAAGCCGAAGGTCTGCTTAGAAGGCGTGGCTGTCAGGCCGATAAGGAAGGCATCGAAGTATTCCAGCACTCCACGCCACAGGTTGTATATGGATCGGTGGCACTCGTCCACCACAATGAAGTCATAGGTCTCGATCGGGATGGCCGGGTTGTAGCGCACTTCCCTAGGCGGCTGGGTATCCAGCGCCGCCCCCATCCCGAACAGTGAATCTTCCTCATTCTCTGGGTCGTATTCCGGTTCGCCGGAGAGCATCGAGAACAGACGCTGGATTGTGGTGATGTGCACCTTGCTGACCGGGTCGAGCGTGTTCGACTGCAGGTGCTGGACATTGTACAATTCGGTGAACTTGCGCCCGTCGTCGGGGGTGCGGTACTGGTCGAACTCCTTGAATGCTTGTCGGCCCAAGTTGTTGCGGTCCACCAGGAACAGCACCCGTTTAGCCTTGGCGAACTTAATCAGCCGGTAGACAAAACTGACCGCCGTGTAAGTCTTGCCTGACCCGGTGGCCATCTGGATCAGGGAGCGCGGCTTGTCCGCCGCGAACGACTTTTCCAGGTTGGTGATGGCTTCCACCTGTGCCCCCCACAGCCCTGCTGTATTGAGCGGGTGCAGGGATGGCATTTCCCTCAATCGGCCGCGCAAGGTGGATGAATCTTCTGCCCATTCAGCCAGCATCTCCGGGCGATGGAAGGTGAATACCCGTCGCGAGCGCGGCTCCGGGTCGCGTTCATCCCGGAAGAACGTCTCTACTCCCGTCGACTCGTAAACGAACGGCAATTTGTCAGTTCCCACATGAGGGATTTGCTGTGGCAGGCCGGCCGCGTAGCTCCCCGCCTGCTCCGCCACCCCCGAGAGCGTCGTCCCAACCTTCTTGGCTTCCACCACGCCTACAGCCTTGCGGTCTACGAAGAGCATGTAATCTGCAAACCCGCCCTCCACTGGAAACTCGCGCACTGCCACACCCCGGGCGGTGTACAGATTCATTCCGGCGCGGTCCTGTACTGTCCAGCCGGAGGCGGCGAGGAGCTGGTCGATCTGCTGCCGGGCGATGGATTCAGGTGTGGGCATGATTGATATGATTTTACAGGAGAAGAGTTAAAAACGAAAGTCTTTTCCAGTTCAAAGCTGGTACCTTCCATGATAAACCCTTACCAATAAAGATTGCTATTAATAAATTACAACCTCCAGTTATCCGCCGGGTTGGCCCTGCAATGGGCTTGTTCCGCATCCAGCTCGGATATGCGCAGTTGCGTTCCATCAATTAGGCGTGCTGTCCCCAAGCGTAGAGGATGCGTAGACCGGTCATTGTGCAAGCGTCAAGCACTTTCCAGACCAAGCTGGTATGATGCGGATGGTAAGCGTTCCTCTTCTCCTCCTAATCACGAGAGCCGGGTTTGGAGTCCCGGCTCTCGTGATTCCGTTTCAGCTCAATCTGCGAATAAGCGAGATTAAAATCTCGAGTTATCCTCTAGTCTGGTCTTGGAGTAATGTCAAGGCGTAGCGATCCGGCAGTAAGCCACTGGTCCATTGGGGACATGGTCGATCAGACCCCATAAGAACAATTCAAAAGTGTCCCACCAGGCCGGCAGGAAATTCACGTAGGTGACTTCCTCCGGAACATATCCCCTTTGGAGGTCCCAGGGATTGATGAATTTTCTGATGGAAGGGTATAAGCCGGCCAGTGTGTAAAAACCGGCATGCGGCCAACCGTCCATCGTTTCGACGAACACTTCCACGCCAAAGCACATCCCGACCTTGACATTCACATTCGGATGGCTGGCCTGATAGGAATGTGCGAGCTGGTCGTAAGCTTCCTGGCGTTCCGAGAGGAGACGGCAGTAGGTCAGGCCGCGCAATTCCGGCCGGTCCATGGGCTGGTCGGCCCGCCAGGCAAAATAGGCAAAAGGTGTGAGCAGGGCGATCAGGAGGAAAGCACAGAGCATCCTGCCAAGTGTTAAAATGATCTTTGAAAACAGTTTCAGGATCATGGCTATTCTCCTATTCTCACAATCGCCAGTTATCGGCCGGGCTGGCCTTGCGGTGAGCCTGTTCTACATCCACATCGGCGATGCGGGCGTAGTGCTCCACCATCTCCAGGGTGCTGTGACCGAGCAGCGACTTGAGCGTAAATAGGTCGCCGCCCGAGCGCAGGTATGTGATCGCAAAGGTATGCCGAAACCGATGCGGGTGGCACTTCCGGACCTGAACCTTTTCCCCCAGTGAACCGAGTAACTGCCGCAGCCCATCCCGATTCATGGGGCGGTTGAATTTGCCGATGAACAAGGGTTCATCCGGATCAGTCCCATCTACCCTTTCCGTCAGATAACGCCACAGAAATCGCCGGGCGGATTTCCCCACGTACACCGTGCGTCCCTTTCGTCCCTTGGCCTTCCCCTCCAATCCAGGCCGGATCGTGACCTTGCCGGTCTTCATGTCCACGTCCCCGATGCGCAAGGCGCACAACTCGCTCGCCCGCAGGCCGGTGTCCAGCAGCATAAGCAGGATCGCCTTGTCGCGTTTGCCGGTCGGGCGCGCCATGGTGAACTTGCGCCGGTCGTGGGTGTCTGCTTCGGCGCAGGTATCACAGGCCTTGATCAACAGCTCTATCTCTTCCCGCCGGAAAGGCTCCACCGGGGCATCTTCCGCCACACGCGGACGGGGAACCTTCTTCATCGGGTTGGCCATCTCGAATTCCATGCTCGCCCAGGTGAAGAAAGCCGACAGGCTGACGTAGAAGTTGTAGATCGTCTTATCGGAAAGCTTGCGTTCCTCCCCGCCGGCGATGCGGCGCGGCACATACTCGCTGCGTAAGTAGTTCAGGAATTCGAGCAGGTTGGCAGAGGTGATCTTGCCGATGTCCTGGTCCCCCATATGCTCCAGCCACAGCTTCAGATCGCGTTCGTAGTTGAACACCGTGGCTGGCGACAGCCCTTCGGCTAATTTGTACTGCAGGAAGCCATTTAACGCACTTGAGAAATTCAAGACTCGAGGTCGTTGGTTCATGTAAAAGTCTCCTAGGTTCGAGACTCCTTGAATCGAAGACCGCAAGGCTGACCGATTTTCGGTAGTCTTGCGGTCTAAGATTGCCTTAAAGTTGCGGGGGCTGGACTCGAACCAGCGACCTCCAGGTTATGAGCCTGACGAGCTGCCACTGCTCTACCCCGCGATGGTTTGAACGAGCGGTGATTGTAGCACCCCGGTAGAGGCAAGTCAATACGCCTTCGAGGAATTTCCCTGCAGGCTGGTTTTAAGGGTGGAGGAAGATTTCCTCGCTATAGAGATACATCATCCCACTGATCCGGACGTCCGCCTGGCTGACAGACAATCGTGCCCACGTACCGCTAGTAATCGTATATGGCAGGCTTACCTGAAAAGGCACGAAACTGTCATCGGCAGCCGGGGAGGTGAGCACGAGCTGTGAGGCGAGACGATTGCCATCCCGGTCAATCAATTCCACGACGAGCGGCAGATTATTGAAAGGGCGCATCTTCCCGGCGACCTGCAAGGTTCTCCCGGAGAGCCATCTTCCTTGAACCGGCTGGTCAATGATACAGCGCTCTTTAAGATCCCCCGGCGGAGTGACGATCGAATTTCCTTCAGGCAGCAAAATGAGATGAACCGAATACAAGGCTGTCAGGCGGCCGTACTCATCCTGTGTGCTCATGCTCAACCGCCCCAGCTCCCCCGCCCCCTGGACCTGAAAATGAAGCGGCCACGAAAACCAAGCCCAGTTGTTGGCAGTATACAATGCCAGCAGCTGGGTAGTCAGCACCCGACCGTCTTCGCCATAAAGGGTGACAGTACCCGTCTGATTGAAGCCGGGGATTGCGTAGCCATAGATATAAAACGGCGAGACAAGTTCCGAAAGAGGACCGGGACCCAGAAATTGCAGCGCGCTCGAACCGACTGCCGGCTGGGGGATCGCGGTGGCGGCCTCGGTCGAGGTCGGCAGAGCTAGCGGTGGCGACAGGGTTGGAGGAAGTGGATTATCCGTACTCGTTGGCTCGAGGGTGAAAGTGGAGGTGATATCCGCTGTAGACGAGGGGACCTCATGGGTTGGCAGGCTGGGTTCCGGGCTTGGAGGAATCCTGGTTGAGGATGGTACCAAAACCACCGCCGACGTGCTCATTGGCGGAAGGGAAGGCTCGGATGGAACCGTGACACCGGTACAGGCGGTCAAACCGATCAGCACCAGGGAGGCGACGAAGACATGCACACGCATGCCGAGATTATACCCGCTAAAAACAAGACGCTCCATCAGGAGCGTCTTGTTTTTGGTCACAACCCATAGATCTCGCTATATTTTTTAGTCAGGTACCGAACATATGGCGCAGGGTCGATCCGCGAGCCGGTCACCTTCTGCACCAGTTCCTGGGGTTCGAACTTGCGCCCGTGGCGGTGTATCTTTTCACGCAACCAGCCGAGCAGGGTGTTGAATTTTCCTGCCCGGATCTGGTCGGACAGGTCCGGCAGGTCCTGGAGGATCTTCTCCCACAACTGGGCCGAGATCAGGTTCCCCAGGGCATAAGTGGAAAAATAACCAATCATACCTCCCGACCAGTGGACATCCTGCAGCACACCCTTGGCATCGTCGGCGGGTGTGACCCCCAGATATTCCTGCATCTTGGTGTTCCAGTATTCCGGCAGGTCATTGGCTGCCAGCTTGTCTTCCATGAGGGCGATCTCGATCTCCATGCGCAGCATGATGTGCAAGTTGTACGTGGCTTCATCTGCCTCCACGCGAATGAAGGACGGCTGCACCTTGTTAATGCCCTTGTAAAACTTTTCCAGGGGAACCCCTGCCAGCTGGGGGAACGTTTCCTTCAGACGCGGGTAGAAGTGCTGCCAGAAGGGCAACGATCGCCCCACCAGGTTTTCCCACATGCGGCTTTGTGACTCGTGCACGGCTAGCGAAGCCCCGGCTGCCAGGCCGGTGCGCTCCAGCCCGGGAGCCACTCCCAGACCGTACAGGGCATGCCCGCACTCATGCATCGTTCCGAAAAGCATCGTATTGAGGAAGTCCGGTGCCACGCGAGTGGTGATGCGCACATCGTTGACCCCGAAATCCGTTGTGAACGGGTGCGCAGTCTTATCCTGCCGGCCCCGGTTCCAGTCATAGCCGAATTTGGTGATTACTTCCGTCCCAAAATCCCATTGCTTCTTCTCATCAAAGGGTTGGTGCAGGAAGGAATCATCCACCTGCGGTTTCCCAGCAATGGCCCGGATCAATTCCACCTGCTTCGGGCGCAGCCCCTCAAAAATGGCTTTCACTTCAGAGGTCTTCATCCCGGGTTCAAAATCATCGAGGAGGGCATCATAAGGATGCTCCACATCCGGGAAGAAGGTGATGTATTCCCTGCGCAGCTCGAGCACTTTTTCCAGGTGGGGTTGGAAAAGAGAAAAGTCCGATTTCTGGCGGGCTTCCATCCAGACCTGCTGAGCCATGGTGGTCACCTGGGCGAATTTTTCGACATGCTCCGGTGGCACACGGGTCGCCTTGTCAAAATCCTTCCTGTTCACCTTAATGATGCGGGCCTCATCCGAATCGGGATCAAGCGACTCTGCATAAGGCATCAGGTCTTCTAAAAGTTTGCCCAATTCAGGGGCGGTTGCCTTCTCCTGGATGATGCGGGCGAGTGTACCCAGCTGGTTCCCGCGTTCCTCTGCCCCAGCGGGGGGCATATACACCTGCTGGTCCCAACCCAGCACTGCAGAAGCGTAGACCAGATCCGAGAGTTCTGCCAGCTTTTCGGAAAGTTGTTTGAACTTCTCTTCCATGAAATTCTCCTTTTAGAGGTTTTTATTACTGGTAAGGTATCTTTTTTTTGATGCTATTATACTCTTCCCGGTATTTTTACCTTGGTATTTACCCGGTTACGGTCGATGTTTGTAAAACATCTCCCCGTAACAATAAACGGCGGACGACACCCATCGCCTGATCGAAAAGTCTCTTAAAGGTCCAGATACCAGCACAGCATCACTTCATGGGATACAGCCGGGACCCCGGCATAACCGAAGCGGCGGATCTCCCCCAAATGACACCCCATGCGCTGATAGAACCGGCAGGCCGGCACATTGACATTTTGCGTCTCGATTTTCATCTGCCGGCAGCCCCGGTCGCGGGACCATTCGGCGGCATGCCGAAAAAGGGAGATCCCCGCTCCACGCGCCTGCGGGCTAACGCGGATATCCCAAAGGACCGCCAAATCACGCCTCGCTTCCGGCATGAATACACCGGTCGTGTCGAAAGCCACCGTTGCACCGCCAACCGGGTTATTCCTTTCCATGGAGAGGAAGAACCCCCAATTGCTCACCTCAAAATGCTTGGGCATATCGCTGGGCAGGTCACCGGATGAATCGTAGTCCTTGATATATGGCTGCTCTACGGGAACCTCCTTTAACATCATTCCACCCATACCACCGCTCACGAGGCTGACCTCCAGGATGGACCTGACCTCAACCCGCTGGGGGATGAGGTCATATTCCTTTAATCGCTCGGGCCCGATCTCGATGATCTGAAGCATGAATAAAACATCTGGAAACAGGAAATTAAAATAAGACCGGCAGGTTACTGATTTTACTCCAACCTGCCGGTCTATTCTTCTGATGACTGATCAATCCTCACGGCTCACTCATAGCGCAGTGCTTCCACCGGCTCCAGGCTGGCTGCCCGGTTGGCCGGGTAGATCCCGAAGAACAATCCGACCGCTGCTGAGAAAAGGGTAGCCAGCAGGATCGAGTTGATCCCGACCACCGGGTTGAAGGCATTACCGGTTGCTGCGGCGATGCGTCCGATGAGAATGGAAAGCAGCCAGCCCAGGATGATCCCGATGATCCCCCCGAACAAACTTAACATCGATGACTCGGTCAGGAACTGGAGCAGGATATCGCGCTTGCGCGCTCCCAATGCCTTGCGCAGTCCAATTTCGCGCGTCCGCTCGGTGACCGAGACGAGCATGATATTCATGATGCCGATGCCTCCCACCAAAAGGGAGATCCCGGAGATGCCTCCCAGGAAGATGGTGAAGACACCGGTTACAGTGGTCGCAATGGAAAGCACGTCCTTTTGCGAAAATATGGTGAAGTCATCAATGCCCACCGGTGTGCGGTGGCGCTGGCGCAGTACCTGTGAAACCTCATCAGTGGCCTGGGTGACTGTCGCGGCGCTGGTCGTCTGGACCAGGATCTGATCCACCTCGTTGGTGGTCGCCCGGTGGATGAGCCTTACCTGGGCGGTGCTGATCGGGACAAGAATGCGATTATCCTGGTTACCAAAGGAACTACCACCTTTCGATGCCAGCACGCCGATCACATGGAAAGGTTGACCGGAAATGCGGATCGTCTCGCCCACTACGCCTACATGGGTCCCGTATAATTGATCGGCGATCGTGGGACCTATCACCGCCACAGATGCCTGGCCCAGGACCTGGTCCTGGGTGATAAAACTCCCTTCGGTGAGGGTATAGTCCTGCATAGGAAAATATTCCGGGGTTACACCGATGATGCTGTTCCTGCGGGTCTTCTGACTGGTCGAGGAAACATCGGCGCTGCCCTGGATGGCTGGGGCTACTGCGGCAACATCCGGGTTAACCAGGGGATCAGCCATCGCCTGGGCATCTGCCAGTGTGAGCGGCTTGGGGTTGCGTACATCATTGGTCATATTTCCAGAAGAGACGAACAGCAGGTTCGTGCCAATCCCGCTGATGGCGCTGGTGATGGTTGCCTGGGCACCCTGTCCGACTGAGAGCATGGCAATGACCGCACCCACCCCGATGATGATGCCCAGCATGGTCAGGCCCGCGCGCAGCCGGTTGGCATTCAGGCTTTCAAATGCTTCAAGGATGGCCTGGGTTATATTCATGCTTCCTCCACGAGGCCATCCCTCAGGTGGATGATCCGTTGAGTCTGGGCTGCCACGGTGGGATCATGGGTGATGATGATCAGGGTGGTGCCTTTTTTACGATTGAGTTCCAGCAACAAGGTCATGATCTCCTTGCCAACCTTGGAATCCAGGTTACCGGTCGGTTCATCGGCCATGATGATGGCCGGGTTGTTGACCAGCGCCCGGGCAATGGCCACCCGCTGCTGCTGGCCTCCCGAAAGCTCTGTCGGCCTGTGCATCATCCGGTCGCTCAACCCTACGGAATCAAGGGCAGCGCGAGCCTGTTCTTTGCGACCCACCTTCAATCCGGCATAACGAAGAGGCAGTTCAACGTTGGCCAACGCCGTGGTTCGCGAGAGCAGGTTAAAGGACTGGAACACAAAACCCACCTTCCTGTTGCGAATATCCGCCAATTGGTCGTCTTTCAACGCTGAAACCGCCTCCCCATCCAGAATATACTCACCACTGGTGGGCAGATCGAGGCAGCCCAGGATATTCATCAAGGTGGATTTTCCCGAACCGGACGGCCCCATGATCGAGACCACCTCCCCGCGTTCGATCTCCAGGGAAACCCCGCATAGTGCGCAGACCTCTTGCTCACCCATTTGATAGACCTTGACCAGCTTGTCGGCGATAATGACCGCTGTGCTCATTAACCGCCTCCGCCAAACAGCCCCCCGCCCCCGGTCCCGGTAAAGTTCGTCGGTGGATTCAGGATCACCTGGTCGCCTTCCTTCAAGTCGCCTGATGCCACCTCGCTGAACGTATCGGCGGTCGCCCCCAGCGTGATCGGTATTTCCGTTGTTTGCCCGTTGCGCAGTACATAGACAACGCGCTGGTTGTTCACCAGGCGGACGGCCCGGTTTGGGACCAGGATCACGCTGTCGAGTTGCTTGACGGTGATGGTCACGGCCGCCGTCATGCCTGGTTTTACCTCGGCATCCACATTATCCAGCTGGACCGTGACCGTGAAGTTAACCACGCCCTGGACCGAGGAGCCCACAGAAGCCACGGAGGTCACTTTCCCTTGATACTCCTTCCCCGGGACGGCATCGAATGTGATCGCCACCGGCTGGTTCAATTGCACGGAATTGATGTCCACTTCCGAAACCTGTACATCCACCAGCAGGTGGCTGAGATTATCTATGCGAAATCCATTGATCCCCGGTGAAACCTGGTCTCCGACCAGTGGGTCGGCTTCGGTGACCGTCCCCGATAACGGGGCGATCAGGCGGGACAGGTTAACGTTGGCCTGGGCGGCATCCACCCGTGCCTGAGCTGCAGCCACATCATTCGGGTCTGGGCCGTTTTCGAGACGGGTCCATTCGCGCTTGGCATCCGCCAGCTGCCCCTGCGCCAGGGCTAATTTTGCGCGTGCCATGTCAAGGTCGCTGCCGCTCGGGATAAGGACGAAATAATTATAGTTATTCTGAGCGCTAATCAGGGATTGTTTGGCATTATAAAGAGCCGTATATGCCTGGGCCTTGAGAATATCGGTATCCGCCCGGTCTTGTACCGTGTTATACATCGATTGTGCCTGATCATAGGTATTCTGGGCCATGGTCAGGTGCGCCTGGGCGTTCTTAATATCAGCGCTAGTCCCCCCGTGCTGTTTTGCCTGCATGCTATTTAGGGTCGCAGTGGCGCTATCAAAACTTTTCTGAGCATTGACCAGGTTCAGTTGAGCCTGGGCGCTTGCGGTGCTCGAATTTAATAAATTGTCCAAATTGTGCTGGGCGGTTACAAGATCCGATTGGGCCAGGACCAAATTCTGGGAGAGAGAGGTCTGCGCCAGGGTTGCCAGGACATCGCCCGCCTTTACCCGGTCACCGGTCTGTAGATTCACCATACCCACCGTACCAGAGGACTGCCAGGTAAGAATTGCAGTTTGTTCTGCATGCACGGTCCCGGTGGCCCCCACCGTCGCTGTCAGGCTGCCGCGGGCGATTGTCGCCAATTGAAAGGAAGCTGCCAGCGCTGCCTGTTTGCGGGCATTAATGATCGGCAGTCCCACAAAAACGAATAGTATGACTGCAATTACCAGGCCGATGATCAGCCAGTATCCCTTTTTTATAGTTTTTCTCTTATCTGGATCGCTTATTGGTTCAACAGTTGAATTGGCCATGTGTTTCCTCCACAAGGGATGTAAGGGTTCAGAATCTGCCTGAACTAGAACAGGATATGAGCATTGCACCCCCCTCGGGACAGGCAAAGGAGCACAACTGGTATAAGTCCATGATTTTACACTGTGTTTCTCAAACAAGATAGCATTCCACCACTTTCTTTAATAGAATTTATACATGTTTTACATTGTGATATATGTCGCAACCAATTGTGACATATAAACCTGTGTTCCGGGCCTGAGTTTGAGTATGATACACATCAAATTAGTAGGTTTTTGCCGGTATCGGTAGGAGGTTCGCATGCAAACCATCCCAAGTGAGTTTTTGGAAATAGATCGCAAGGCCCGTGTGTACATGCCGTACCAGGACCTGTCCCTACGACCTCCAACGGAACGCGTCTGTGATTTCGGTGATGTGGTTGTCCCGCTCGATTCCGACCGGGCCATGCTGGAAGCCTCACGCTGCATCCACTGCCCGGACCCGGCTCCCTGCATGCTGGCCTGCCCCTGCCATAATGATATTCCATCCGCCATGTGGCTGATCGAGCAGGGTCGCTATATCGAAGCGGCCCAACTATACCGCCAGACCTCCTCCCTGCCCGAGATCTGCTCACGGGTCTGCCCGCATGAACAACTCTGCCAGGGTTCCTGCGTGTTGAACAAGACGCATGAGCCGGTGCTCTGCGGTCCATTGGAAACCTTTGTCACCTGCTACGAACGCAAGACTGCCGGAGTGGCCGTCCCTGTCAGCCCGCCAACTGGGAAAAAGGTGGCGATCATCGGTGCCGGACCCGCCGGTCTGGGTTGTGCGGAAATTCTCCTGCAGAAAGGGCATGCCATCACCATCTTCGATTCAAAGCCTGCTCCCGGTGGCTTGCTGGTTTACGGCATCCCCAATTTCAAACTTGCCAAGGAAGTATTATTCTGCCGCTGGGGTGACTTTGAAAAGGGCGGAGCCAAATTTGTTGGCAATACATATATGGGCAAAGACCGGACGATCGATGATTTGTTCAAGGAGGGCTTCGATTCTGTCTTTGTCGGTGTTGGAACAGGGATTGACGCCAAAATGGATATTCCCGGGGAGGACCTTCCCGGTGTTTACGAGGGAACAGATTTCCTGATGCGCGCCAATACCGAACTCAAACTCCTTCCCGAGAACCAACGCCAGCGTCCTGTTCTGGGCAAGCGCGTGGTGGTCATCGGTGGCGGAGATACGGCCTCTGATTGCCTGCGTTCCGCCCTGCGCCTGGGCGCAGAAGAAGTAACCTGCCTCTACCGCCGAACCGAAAAGGAAATGCCGGGTGGGCGAAAGGACCGTAAAATGGCCAAGGAAGAAGGCGCCAAGTACCATTTTCTCACCCAGCCCGTCAAGTTCATTGCCGGTGAGAATGGACATTTAACCGCCATCGAGTGCATTGAAATGAAACTCGGCGAACCAGATGCCAAGGGCCGCCGCAAACCTGTCCCGGTTGAAGGCTCCAACTTCTCCATTGCCGTGGATACCGCCATCAAAGCCCTCGGCTATTGGCCAGATCCGGTGATCGGCGAGTCCACCCCGGGTCTTGAAGTTCATGACTATGGTCTCATCAGCGTGACGGATAGGGAAACCGGCGCCACCTCACGCCCGGGTGTTTTTGCCGGCGGGGATGGGGTGACCGGCCCTGATCTGGTGGTCACCGCTATGGTGGCCGGACGAAAAGCAGCCCTGGCGATGGATGATTACCTTAATACCAGCCCCCAGACCTAAAGGTTCATGTCGCTTCTCCCGGAGCTGGCAAACACCCCCTGCTGGGGCTGCCTCAGGATCCACAGGAATGCATCACCCCGAAGGGTTCTTCGGGGTGAGTTTATTATTTAAGCCTGGGGCTTCCTTTCTTTCCTTCCGCCAGGATCCGCAGAGAGATGCAGCTGGGGAAGGACTCTAGAACCGCAGTCATCATGGGCCGGTAACGAAGTTCCACCAGGTTCCGTTGTCCGCAAAAATGGATCCCGGCGGCTTGATCGCCAGCACCTGCCAGTAATATGTCATTCCCGGGCTGAGGCTGGTGATGGTGGTACTGGCCTGATAGCTAGTTGTCCAGAAAGTATCGCAGTTCCCATTATTGACCGCGTCATAACAATACAGGTAATAAGTGGCGCCGCTGACAGTGCTCCAACTTAACCCAAGGTTTGTCGGGTTACCGGTCGATCCCGTTTGGGGAGACAGCTTGGTGAAACCGCCGGGTGTTCCGCCCGTTGTTGGTGTGGGGGAGGGAGTGAAGGTCGGCCCCGGGATGGTTTGGGTTGGCGTGGGCATCAGGGTGGTGGTCGGGGGGATCGGTGTTGGTGTGGGTACAGTACCGGATACCGAGAAACTCCACCAGGCTCCGCTGTCTGCAAAGACCGATCCATTCGATTTGACCGCCACCACCTGCCAGTAGTAGGTGGCACCCGAAGGAAGACCACTGACCGTTACATTAGTCGAACTGCTGTAGGACCAGTAAGTGTCGCAGGTGCTGTTGTTCACCGTGTCCAGGCAGTAAATATAATAAAGCGCTCCGCTCAGGCTTCCCCAGTTCAAACTCAAACTGCTGGGAAGGTTGCCAGCCAGGTTAGCTGGATCGATCTTGCCAAAGGACCCGCTAGAAGTGGTGCTGGTCGGAGCGGGAGTGGGAGAGGCTGGTGGTGTCGGGACTGTTTGGGTTGCCGTGGGGATCAGGGTCGCAGTCGGGGAAACCACCGGCGTAGCGGTCACACTCGGAACAGCGGTGACCGTAGGTGACCCATCGCTTATTGAAAAACTCCACCAGGAGCCATTATCCAGATAGCTGGCCCCGGATGATTTTATCGCCACAATTTCCCAGTAATAGGTCTGACCGGGCACAAGACCGCTGATGGCCGCGCTGGTCGCATAGGTTGCCGTCCAGTAGCGGTCACAACTGTTGTTGTTGATCGTATCGTAACAATAGAGGTAGTAGGACACGTCGCTTGCTCCTCCCCAGACCAATGTCAGGCTGGTGGGCAGGCCGCTTGTATTATTTGCAGGGCTGTTCTTGGCAAGCCCGCCTGGGACCATCGTACTGGTGGGGGTTTGGGTCGGGGGGGGGGTTGCAGTGGGGGGAGGGGTCGTCGGTGTTCCACCCGTGCAACTGCCCGTTGTCGTGCTGACGGTATTGCTGTTTATCGATTGGACATTTTGACGGTTGGAGCGCAGGAAGATGGAGTATGCTGTATTGCACGCCAGGCCGGATATCGAAGAACTGACGGATCCTTTCGGCACGCTGCCGATATTGACGTTGTTGATATAAACATCATATCCATCCAGGTTCACCGGGTCATCAGCGGAAGCGGTCCATCCCAGGTCGATCCTGGTACTGGTGACCGTGGCCAGGCTCAAACCGGTGGGAGGATAAGGCTGAATGCCAAAATGCCAGACCGGCCCGATGGTAGAACCATAGGCATTACTTGCGGTTACCTGCCACAAATAAGCACCGGGAGCCAGTTGGCCCACATGCAGGCTGGCACAGTTTGCCGAAGGGGACGTGTCAATGTTTCCGCCCCAGAGGTGAAGGCTGCAGGAAGTGCCGTTTGTGCTCCAGTACAGCCAGGTATCATTGGTTCGGGGAAGGATGCCCCCGTCCACGGGTTTGGGGTAGACCGGCTGGCTGGGAGCATTATTGGATGCACCCTGGTAGGGAACAGCCATGAGGCCATCCAGCACATTGGAGTCTACATTGATGGTGATACCGCCCCAGGTTTCATTATGATCTCCTGCGTACTGGTGGATGCGCTGGTGATTGGACCAGTAGCTGTTGGAGATACAATTCACCCCGAATACCGAGGCATTGCTGTTATAGGTCGAGTAATTCCACCAGGCCAGCCAGATCGCATCCGGCACGTGGCTGATGGTCGTAAAGTCGGTCAG
>Ga0182021_10000523_pt1 | contig 41274 bp, 55 predicted proteins | sample 612E3MmetaG_FD_120493 | JGI IMG/M metagenome (GOLD analysis project Ga0182021, IMG submission 120493) | Permafrost microbial communities from Stordalen Mire, Sweden - 612E3M metaG (Illumina Assembly) | ecosystem: Environmental > Terrestrial > Soil > Wetlands > Permafrost | place: Sweden...
GACCAAATCAACACGGTGCGGAAACACATCGATTTACTGAAAGGCGGCAGAATGCGTAAATACGCCGCGCAAACCGGCGGCTTCATCTCTTTAGTATTGTCGGATGTTCCCGTAACTAAGACCGGCATCGCCGATGACCCCTCGGTCATTTCTTCCGGGCCGACGGTGGGCGATGATTCTACCTTTCAAATGGCACAACAAGTGCTGACCGATTTTAAAATATGGGATAAAGCGCCAGAAGCCGTCAGCCAATATATCCAGGCCAATGTCGGTAAACAAGAAAATGAAAGCCTGCCTAAAAACTCACCACTTCTAGCGGAAGATAAGAGTCAATACGTCATCATTGCCAATAACGACCAGGCCATGGAAGCTGCCGGGGAAAAAGCGAAGGAAATCGGCTATCAAGTAAACCTCATCGGTTGGAAAACCGGTACCACCGCTGATAAAATTAAAGCTGAAGTAACGGAAGAAGTCGAGAATATTTTTAAGATTATTACCCCTCAACTAATCAATACAGACCGGATTACCTTTGCCAGCTTCTCGACCGACGGAATTGACGGACGCAGCGACCTTGCCGGCGCCTTAGCGGATATGGATACCTTAAAACTGGCCGAAAGCCACGGACTGGATTATCAAAGTTTTCTTGAATCTTATGACTCCGCCACTTTCTTTCAAAAGCTGGGCGTGGGGATCGAGACCGGTCCCACGGGCACTAACGTGGCAGACGTGACGCTGGTTCTGATTAACAATCCAGACAACCCGCAGCGTAAAACAGCTTTCATCTTCGGAGGGGAAGCCACCGTGAATATTTCTTTGCCGGCCGGCAAGAAACCGGGATTTGGCGGCAGAAATACCCATCTGGTCCTCCTGGCAGCGGAAAAACTGGCGCAATTAGCCGAGCAAAATCAGCGATAACACTCTCAAAGGAGGCGCAATTTGTTTAAGAAAATGCATGTTTTCCGGGTGATGCCGGGGCAAGAATTGCTGACAGAGATAACCGCCTATTGTAAGAAGAACAATGTTACCTCAGGCGTGATTTTTGGCATTATCGGTTCGGTAACCAAGGTAAAACTGAATTTCCTGTTAAAACTGCCGGGAGAATACAAAAGTGTCGAATATACCGGTCCCATGGAAATCGTCTGCAGCCAGGGAACAGTGGCGCTCAAAGATAATAACCCGATACTGCATATCCACATGCAGCTTTCCAGCCAGGAAATCAGCCGGGGCGGACACGTGGCTGAGGCCACCATATTTTCGACGGCTGAGGTGACAATCGGGGAACTTGATTCCCCGCTCTACCGCACCCTGGATAAATACACCGGCCTGAACGAGTTAGTGAAGTAAAAAGTCCGCCAATTTTATTCTCTTCCACCCTGAAACAGTTACAGTTCGACTTGTTTTACCGATGCTTTTATCGTAGAATTTATGTGTAAATGATATGTCCCAGTAGCTCAGTTGGATAGAGCGGCTGCCTTCTAAGCAGCGGGTCGGGCGTTCGAATCGCCCCTGGGATACCACAAAGCTAAAACTGACACTTTTCGCTAAAAAAGAATATGCACGACTTGCTGCCTAGTTCCCAAAATCGAGACTACAAGAGTATTCTCGCCCCGCTGCTTAGTAATTCTCGCCTTGGTGCCTATGCCGTTTTTTACCTCCAGGCAGTCCAGCAGGAAAGCAAATCACCCAAAACCCACCGCATCTACAGCCAGGTCATACGCGACTTCCTGAAGTTCGACAGCGACCACATTCCCACGCCGATGGAGGTCCGCACCTATCTTTTAGGTATTGCACAAAGGGGCTGTACACCCGCGACCGTCCATGTCCATTACAGAACGCTGAAGACATGGTTCAAGTGGCTGGAAGGCGAGAGGATTATCAAGGAAAAGCAATACCCGCTGGCCAATGTCAAACCTCCCAAACTACCAGAGAAGATAGTTTACCCGTTTACCAAAGGAGAGATTGCCCAAATACTCGCTGTCTGCAATGGTGACACCTTCTTCGACCTGAGGATGCGGGCGGCCGTCCTCACTTTCATTGACACAGGCCTGCGGCTCTGCGAACTAGCCAACATCCAGAAAAACGATATCGACGTCCTTGAAGGCATCATCAAAGTCATGGGGAAAGGCCAGAAAGAGCGCTATGTAAAAATCGGGTTATCGACCCGGGTAGCGATTAACCATTATCTCCTTAGGCGGACGGACCAGTTACCCGCGCTCTGGCTGACAGAAGAAAGGACGCCGCTAAAAGCCAGCGCCATGCAATGCGCCATCTTCCGGATTACTAAACTGGCCGGGATAACTGATAAACGCCGCGGACCCCATGTCTTCCGTCACACCGCTGCATCCCTCTGTAAAGCTAACGGCATGGATATCTACATCCTACAGAAGATGCTGGGGCACTCCGATATCAAGACCACTGAGAGATATTTGCGGTCCCTGGGGTTTAACCTGCTAAGCGATGAGCATGCTAAATTCTCCCCATGCGATAACTTATTCGGAACCAAGCACAAACCAGCGTAAATTTGCATCCTGCAAGGTCTGAAACACAATAAAACAGCCGCCCGGGAATGACACCGGGCGGCTGTTACTGTTATGGTATATTACTTCAGATTATATTACTTCGTAATCTTCTCGCCGTAGACCACCTTGGCTTCATGTTCTTTGAGAAGCGCCTGGCCGGCTTCTTTCAGTAGCCAGCGGATGGGACTGTCGGCTTTGTAACTATCCTCGCGGGGTTGCTTGCAAATATCCACGATGAACTTGGAGCCAGCAATAACGCTCCCGTCCTTAAGTTGTACCCTCCCGCCAGCTGCCCGCCCCGTTTTGGGTTCTGGTGGTTGCTGTTGCTCATCGGCCGGCGGTGTGGGTTCCGGTTCCTGCGTGGCTGGCGGCTCCATGGCCGGCGCCGTAACCTCTTCAATCTTTTTCTCGTTGATGGCCAATAGTTTGTAGTTGTTCCGGAGGCTTTTCTCCGTCATAACTTTGTAGCCATCTGTCTGATTGACTCCACTGAGCTGGATGTGGCCATTAACCGATGTGACCTCGAATCTCTTTTCGTTGCCTCTGTCCTGCCAAATTGTCCCGATTGTAACCTGTATCTTTTTCATTGATTCTCCTTCTCCTTTTTATTATTCCAACATGTCTCTAATGAACTGGATGGCTGCTGCGTTGCCCTTGTGCTGTTTTAGCAAGGCCTTGACCTCGCTTCCGCTGTAAGTACCGGGCTTGATATCTCCCGGGTAAGGCTTGGGGTCTATGGGGTCATAGTCTGGGATAATTAGTTCTGTTTTCATCTTATTCAACCTCGTATATATTTCCGCAGGTTGCGCAGGCGACCTCGCCCTCATCGATGGATAAGAAATCCATTCTATTCTCGCCGCACTTCGGGCACTCGGCACCGGCGTAAACTACATCGTAATCCTGGGCTTCTCTGGGTTCATCCATTCGATTCTCCTTCCTTTTTCTCAACTGTTCTATTCATCACTCTTTCCAGACTCGAAGTCAAGACCCTTTACGCTCATTTCCACTATTTATTTTCTGAGAACAAAAAAGAACCCCGGGTGGTTGATTCCCGGGGGTTGATAATTATTTCTCAAGAAATATTAACTAGCATTTCTCTTTTTGCTAGGTTATAATAGTCTGGCTAAATTAAAGGAGGCAAAGGAAATGGAAAACAAACATTCAAATTTAAGTATTAGTGATTGGGTTACCTTTTTAAGTGGAGAAAGGGATGTCGGTTACAATACTGTGCTAAATATTGGAGCGATATTAATCACAATCGTTGGTCTGATAATTGCAACTAAAACAACTGGTATTTTACAAATGTGGATTGATGCAATCGTGGCTATTGGATTCGTTATCTATGCTTTCAGAAAAGTGCTGAATCCTTTTAGCAAACGAGGGAATAAAGCAGAAAGATTGCTTAAAAGAATCGTATCCGGAGACTTAAACGATCCTGATGAAATTCAGAAAGCATGGTTAAAACTGTAACCTGCGCAATTTAGCAAGTTGACCAAACGCCACGGGTAAGATAACCATGCCAGGTATTTTTACTATATCCATCTGTGACTAAAATCGAAGGTGTGACTGTAATGGTTTTATCTTCATGTTCGATAACGGTATGTTTGGCTATGCTGTAACCTCCCCACCCACCCTCCATTGGCGGATAAACCCACCAGGAGTCCCTCCATTTCCCATAATCGCCAGGCTGATATTCAACGGGGTCGTCGAAGTAAACTCTTCTGCCTTTCAATCTTCACCTCTTCTGAATCCACAATAGCAGACGTTGTATGGCTTTCCGTCTTTTCATCTTCTTGTAATGCCGCCGGCACCATGCAGGCCACCAGGGCGGATAATAATAATCCTGATAGGGCTTCATTTTACTTTCTCAACAGGTAGGCAATTCCCACTGTTATCAAGCCCATAACAAATGAAATAACCACCGGAACTATCACCTGTCTGCCTTGCTGATTGTCTTTGAATGCCTGTAGTTCTTTTATATCATCGGTCACTACTTTATGCTGGACTGCATAGACATTATTTGCTACGCAAGAATTTTGAATGTTCAAAATTCTTTCATTCTCATGGTTAAGAGCATCCAGCCGTCTGTGATATTCTTCGGCCTGTAGGTTTAGTGCTTTAGTATTGCCTTTTTCACGCTCATTAAGTAAACGTTCCAGTGCTAATATCTCAATTTCAAGTGCCTTAATCCGTTCTTCGATTGTCATTAGAGTATCCTATGAGTGGCAAAATACTGGATTACGAACACAATAGCGCCGCCGATAATGCCACTCAACCCGCCGATACCTACTGCTTGCTTTTGTGACCTGGCAGTTGCCTCCGCGCACATCGGGCAATTCTTTTCTATACCACGAATTTGACGAGCTAAGAAGCGTTCTGGCGCGGTAAACGCTGCTATCTGTTTTTCAAAGTCCAAGTCGTTTTGTATCTCAGGCATTGCAAGCTCCTCAAGTTTTATTTGGTAATATCGCCGGGACTGCCAGTAATGGGTTGATTGGTCAACAACCGCAAGATGATGTTGGCAACAGCCAGTACCGCCGACCCGATTTCAGCAGTTATAATGTTTTGGGTTATCAGCGTAGTAACCAGAGCAATGATAATACCAACTACATTTACCCAAAGGACTTTCGACAGGTACCATTTTTTAGAGTTCATATTTCACTTCCTTTATTTTATTTAGAACAATTTAGGGTAATATTGTTTGAGTTCCTCCGGCATTTCGGATCCCCAATATCTGTAACATTCCGCGTGTCCCTCAATATCGCTAGTTGTGCCGTAGGTATTCTTTGACCACAGATATACCAGTTTCGGGTCGGTATTCTTGGTGCTGTCCCAGAGAGCTGTAAAAGCCGCTTTCTGCTCTTCAGTCATTAAAGAGTAGCTATTATGAGCCTGTTCGTGGGCAACTACACCCGGATTTAGCCAGGGAGCCAGGCAAGCAATATGTCTGATTCCACCAGTTCCCCAACTCATAGCGGGTATTTTAGGGTCGCAACCTGCAAAGATAAAATCATTAGGGGAAGTGGGATAGGAGTCATAAACTTTAATATCAACAGCATTCGAGAAATAATCCCTTGACTCAATCGGCACATTATAAGATTCAAACCACGTAGACAATACATCCGTTACAGAGGTATTAGATGCTGTCGCCTGAGGATTCATCGGTTCTTCGGGATGGAGTAAGACTAAAGACGGCGACGGTTCAGGTAACGGTTCGTATTGAGAGTTTGGCTTTTGTTTCTGGAATAGTTTGAGAATTACTGATAGACACATCTTAATCTCCTAAGTCTTCATTATAAAAGCTAAATCGTAGTATTTTGGTCGGATATCTGCAATACCATCGGTTGAAGAACTTGTAGAGTTTGTTCCTGAAGCAGACGTATGGTCATTAAAAGTCTCTGCACCTCCATCATAGGTATATTGGCCGTTAACAGTTTCCGGAGTCGAACCACGTAAGTTTCTATCACCGGGATAGCCATGAGTATGAGAAGGCCCCGCATGCGTATGACCCGCTGTTGTTTTAGCGGTGGCTCCGCCGGTCGTTCCAGGATTAGTCGCTGCCGTTGCGACACCCTCAATAAATCTTCCTAATAGGTTGGGTGTACTATTGTTACCATCGCAAATCACCCAGCCGGAAGGAATAGAGGCGATAGTGCCGGCCCACATGATAATAGCGCCGGATGGCATTTTAGCATCGCAATAAGAGACTGCGTCATCGTACTGAGTTTCGAGGTTATTAAGGTTCGCAGCGCTTATTCCGGGCGCTACTCCAGAATTCCAAGTCGTTTTAGTATATACAGTCATGTTAGCTCCTTATGAGATAGTATCCGTTCTGGTGACTACAATCGATTCTAAGTTTGTTTTTGCTCTGTGATAAAGCACCCTTGCGAGCATTAATCCGCTATTTGGTGTAGATGTAGCCGTGCCCGCGAACCAACCCAACTCTTCAATGGTTGCCGTATTCCCCTCGTAGGGTGATATGTACGTCGTGGTCGTTTCAACGCCTGTAGCGCCGTCTGCTTGCGCCGTGATGGCTTTCCTGCCGAACTCTGCTACCAATTGAGTTTGAGATTTGGTATTAGCAGTGGCAGAACTACCCCACGCCATATAGAGGATTTGCAGAGATTGAACAGTGCCTTTTAATAAATCTCTGACAGCATTTAGAGCGCCGTTCTTGACCTCATTCTCAAGATTGACTACTTCTTTAATTGAGCCGTCAAGGTTAAAGATTTCGATTTTAACCTTACCAGACCAACCCCATTTTTCTTTTGTTTTCATAGTCTCTCCTAACACGGATAAAGCGTCGTACTGGGATATAATGTGGTACTGGGTACAGAGCACGCATAAACTGTTTCAGCGACACTTTCACCCCATGCCCATGAATCGCTTTGACTGGTTGATATCACAACAACGCCAGTAGTGCCTAACGATAGCGAATCAATATGCTTTGTCTGGAGCATTTTACCGAGGGTCTTAGCCCAACTGGGCAGTAAAGTTCCCCTGATTACCGTCACTGTGTACGTTCTGACTGAACCGGTAATCTGTAAACTCACCGCAGAGATTAAGAACTGTTCGCCATTTATCCCCAACGGAATGTGGGTAATAGTTACCATCTGCCCGATTGCCAATCCATCTTTTGTGACGGCAAAATTCAACTGCTCCGATTCCTGGCTAAATTCCGCTAATTGCGCGGATGCGGCTGTAAAACCCGCGTCCAAACTGTCTACAGTTGAGTCGTCTGTTATTGCCTCAACTATTCCAGTGCCCTCACCTTCTATCGTCTGCCGTGCGATAATCTCCGCATCATCTTGAGATTTAATCAGTACGTCATATTGGCCATAATAAGCAATCACCACAGCAGCGCCATTGGCGGGAGCGGCGCCTGCGGATACTACTGGGTCGGCTTTTGCCCAGTAGAAATCCTTGCCGGTGTCAACGCCTTTGATTCCGATAGTCATGGCAACGGAATTTACTGTAACGGAATTCGGGGCTTTCGCTATCGGATAACTGACAGTAAATGCCTTATTACTACCGTCTCCGTGCAATGTTTCGGTTTGTAATGAGGTTTCAGCTACGCCACCACGGATGTATTGAGTATTGCGATAGTCGGGATTCCCCCCGGACCAATGAGCGGAGCCTTTTATAATGTCTAATGTTGTCACGGCCCATGGAGCCGGATAAGTACTACGAGCTACAAAATATAATCGCTTTAGCGGGTCAATCCACCACGTAAACCCGGCCTGTTGTTTTAAAGCATCCAAGCACGCGGACACACTGATATAACTAAAAACAGTGGAGCCAATTACCGGGCCGCCTTGAATGCTACCGACAGTGATTCCTTCGGCTGCAAGATAATTAGTCACCAAATCCTGTACGATATACCCGCATGTTTTATTGAGGTATGAGGCAGCGACTAACCTTTTGTCTGCTAAATAATGCCAGTCAGCGCATTGGAAAGAATGAACGATGTACCCATCCGGCGAAATATTGTCCTTTGAAGGGGTGTCAATAACGCCGCCAAATGCCAGAGTTCCATCTATATCGATGGTGATAGGCTGTCCGCGGTAGAAAGTATACGCATGCAGTCGGTCAGGGACAGATAAGGAAGCGACGGAACGTTCCTCTATCCGGTTGTCAATACGCAAAGAACCCCTCGTTTGTTTATAGACAATTGAGGCTATCGATACTATAGGATATGACATTAATTCTTTAACCCTGTTCTCAGTTGCATTCTACTCACTAACATATCGCCAATTTTGTCGATGTCCCTGTCATCACGGATTACCATATTTGGGAAGGTGATATTGAAAACGTTCCCGGCCGGCCCGACTCTTTCCGGTCCCGCTTCACCGGCGATGGCATAAGGCCGCATAGTGCGCAAAGAGGTCAATAATGTGGGTTCTGGTATCATTCCACCGGAGGCGTAACCGGGAAGGCCGGGAAGCGTCGGCTGTAACCAGGGATTTGGTGGCGGATTAAATCCTCCCGTTGTCGGGGATGTTGGCGTTGGAGGTGCAGGTATTGCTCCAGTCGCTGCCATCTGACCGACTAAAGCATTATATGCAGTTACAAAATCAGCCATCGACTTAGTTTTGTCTGCCAGAAGTGCGTTAAAGGCTGTCTCATCCGCGGTATAGTTAGCCAAATGAGCAGCAAGGGTGGCATTGGCAGAATCTATCTCATATTTACTATAAAGTTGGACATCAGCAAGTTGTTGGTCAAGCAGTGCCTTTTCTGCATCATATGCAGTTTTGGCAATATCTTTTTGGGTTTGCGCTGAAGTACGGGCATCATCCTCTTGTTGGCGAAGAGTTGTAATCTGGTCATCAATCGCTCGCCTGGCTGCATCATCAGCAATTGACTGTAATAGATCAGCGAGTTCTTTTTGAAGTGCCGCTTTTCTATCAGCATCCGTTTCCGCTAATATCTGACTCTGTAACGATGCTATTCTATCTTGATTTTGACGCGCTGTAATCGCGTCCTGATTGGCTTGCTGTTGCTTTTGTAATGCTGCAATCTGGTCATCAAGCGCACTAAGTGTATTACCCAGTGTTGCGTCAATTAACTTGATAGTGGCGTTATACTCATCATCGAGTAATCCCATTTTGGTGTCATGCGCGGTCTGGGCGGCGTCAAGTGCTTTATTTATCGCGGCTATCTGAGTATCCGCAAGAGTCAGAGCGTTTGCTTTAGCGGTGGCCGTATAATTCTTGATATTGTCAGACATATCCGAAGCGGATTGTTTAGAAGCATTGGCGAGGTCTATTAATGCCGCCCGCATCGTAATCGCATTTCTCGAACTATCAATGAGGCTATTTGACCAGTCAGTAATTTCCTTCCGGGCATTTACCATTTTGTTGCCAAAATCTACAATTGATTGCCCCAGGTCCTTATTAAAAAGGCCGACGAGTTTACCTATTCCCTCGGTTATTACACCAAACATTTTTCCGTAGAATTCTATAAAGGGCAAGAGGACAGTATTTGTTATCCACTTTACAGCGGTCGCGAAGGCTATTTTGATTAAATCCCAGCAACCTTTGAAGAAGTCCACAACCTTCTGCCAGTTTAGAGCCAGGACAACGCCGACGGCGATTAAAGCCTCAACGGCGAGAATAATTGCGCCAATTGGATTAGCTGCCATAGCTATATTCCAAAGCCATTGTGCGCCGGTAACTGCTGCAATCGTGGTAGCCATTACACCCAGTGCTCCGGCGAATATTCCGATGTTTTTAGCCCAATCTGAATTTTTGTCTATCCACGTTTTAATATTGGCAATAATCGGGACAAGTTTATCGACTATATTCTGCAGTGTCGGAGCTAACGAGGCAGCCAGTGAATTAACGACTCCTGAAGTTGCTGTCTTCAACGTAGCGAAGGCGTCACCCAGTGCATCCGCTGACTTCGCGCCTTTGTCAGTCCAGCCGGATAGTTGTTGCCCTTTCTCCATCATCTTTTGAAGGCCGTCAGCACCTTCTGAGAGCATGGGGAGCAAGTCAGTACCGGAGCGGCCGAAGATTTTAACAGCCATTGCAGAACGTGACATGGGGTCTGGTATTTTGGCAATACTATTCGCAATCTTAAGAAACTGCTCTTCGGGTGATAATCCAATCAGGTCAGACGTGCTAATACCTAAGTCCTTGAGGGCTTTAGCAGTGGCGGATGTTGGGTCTTTGGCCTCTTCCATAGCTACGGATACACGCTTGATAGCCGTCTCAACAGTACCTAATGAAGCTCCATTTTGTTCAGCTGCGTATTGTAACCCAGCCAGGACTTTAGCTGACACACCTGTTTTCAGTGACAGGTCATATAATTCGGAGCCGACTGAGACGTAAGACTGCACTATCTTTGTCATCGACGCCATAATAGCGGTACCCATTGCGGCTTGTTGAATGGCGATGCCTTTTAGCGAGTCCTGCCATGACTTGGATGTTTTAGAGACTGCATTTTCAGAATCATTCAAGCCTGAAATCAAAGAACTATTATCGAGTCCTAACTTTACGAGTAAGTCTCCGACTGTAATCGCCATTTTTTACCACCTGTGATATACTTTCTAAAAAAGGAGGGTGAATATGTCGAGTAAGCTGTTGTATACAGGTATTGGCATCGGTGGCCAACTGGAATTATGGGGTGATAGGGTTGTAATAAAACGTTCCGGGGCGGTTGCTGCTGTTTCGGGCGGTCTGGAAGGAAGGCTGGGGGATAAAACTATTCCCTTATCGCAAATATCGGCTGTTCAATTCCGTAAAGCTACTATGATGTTTAACGGCTACATATCATTCTCTTTCTTTGGTGGTCGAGAGATTAACGGCTACAACGAAGCTGCCAAAAACGAAAACTCCGTGATATTTTATATGTGGAATCAAAAGCCTTTTCTGTTAATAAAATCATCTTTAGACGCTTATTTGGCTGAAGGTGAGAATGAAACAGAAGATGAACCTGTTTCAGATTACAATAACCTTGAGGAATTGGCGGAATTAAGAGATAAGGGAATTATCACTGCCGCTGATTTTGATGCTAAAAAGAAACAAATACTAGGCATTTAACCCGCTTTCTGAACCTTGACGCCCATTTTTGCAAAGAGTTCTGCATCCGAAACTAATTCATCATCTTTGTGCCTACTGTTTCCGTAAGCCTCATTTTGGCGTTCGTGCCGTTCTGCCATCTTTTCAACAAGCAAATTTAACCTCTCACGACTCCATGAATTAGTAATTTCTTCGGGTGAAATATGCCATTCGAACATTATAAATTCGAAGGCTGTCCCGATTGAAATATCTTCGCGAGCTTTTGAGGTCGTGATAAAGGGCTTTCTAGTTCAACCACTTGCTCTAAAGCGTCCATAACTTCCCCATAGGTTGCCTGCTCTTCAAGCTCAGCTCGTGGCAAATCTTTGGCGTACTGCCAAAATAACTCTACCATCTCATTGGGCTTATCAACCATGAGATTAACCATCGTGCCTTTCATCTTTTCAGGGTCATTGCTCTCTATTTTTTCTAAGTCCAAAACACCCACATAGAGTTTAATGAAATCAGATGTCCATTTCGCAGAGTATTTAACCGGCAATGGTTTAATCTCGTAGTCGTTCCCGCCCAGGATAACCGTTACCGGTGATTGAATAAGTTTATCTGTTTCTGAACGCATAGTTCTCCTTCTCCTTTCTAAACACTCGAGGGGAAGGCTGTTACACCCTCCCCTCTATAAAACTGACTGCCAGACTATTAACTCGCTGAGTCTGTGATGGTACAAACGACGCCTGCGTTGTACAGGGCGGTAAAGGTAACCGGCACGACGGTCTTCGCGCCTTTCTTGTAAGCCATACCGACGTTGCCGTTGGCTGTGGCAACCGGAATTTCTATTACCCTGTTGAAGCCCGCGGGATTCTTGCCGGTGATTTTAACAGCCATCTTTTTGTTGACACCGCCGCCGATCGTGATGACACTGCCTGCCATTACAGACCCGGCAATCGCTTTGTCGATGTTGGTCAATGAAGATTCCGCCATATTAACGGTTAGTTTCACATCTTCACTGGTGATTACCCGGTCAATCGGGACCGTGGTCTCTTCGACATTAATATCGGCTTCACTGACAGCGTATTCCATTGACGCGCCGTCTTCGGTAAAACCGACGTCAACATAAGAGCCGCCTATTGGATATTTGATTGAGAGCGTGCCCACGCCCACAACTACATTTGCTGATGTTCCCATTTTTGTTTAACCTCCGTTTTCTTATTTTTTCTATTTAGGTGGGATTGGAAACGCGAACGGCAATATAGATGTCAGTTGCTTGACCGCCCGCTGCAGGTTGGAATTTAACCATTCCAAGAGCGTTATTCCACAGTTCGGGATTGAACGGCCCATAGACCGCCGTCTTGGATGCTGTGGGCGTCGGTGCCAGGGTTTCAGTACGTCCAAAACGGTCTAATACCGGTGTGAACGTAATCTGCTTTGGCGCAGCCCCGCATACAGCCACGAGCACTGTCTTGCCGTCATTGGGGAAGTAGAAGTAATCAGTGCTCGCCGCGTTACCAAGTTTCGCCTCGGCAACCACTGATATGTCCGCGTCTCCCGCCTTCACTGCGTTGTGTACTGTCATAGTCTGGTCAGCCATGTTTTGTTTACCTCCAATTATTTTTGTTTTGTATAATAAAAAAGCCCGCCTTGAAGCGAGCTTGATTACTTGAATTATTTCTTGAGAAATATTAAGATTCGAACGCGTGTAACCTCACGGGAATGTTAATCGCCTGTAGGAAGTCGGGCGTACTGAGAACGTCAGAGAGTGAAAAATCACCCTCAAAGAACACCTCATAGCCTTCGACTACATCGTCCGGCAATAAGAGTTCAACGATCCCCAACGCGTATCGGCACAACTTTCTGAAACGTACTTCCGGTTCAGCATCCCCTACCATTACCACGATATTAAAGACGTTGTTGGACTCGAAAAGTCCGGGTGATTGCTGAGAACCGGGTGATAACTTTACACCCGATATGGCGATTGACGGCGTTTCGGGATAGTTAAACGGCAGCGCGCCCGGGTACCACTTTTTAATCGACTCCAGTGTTATCGTGTCATTATACCTGGCATTGAGCGCGGCTACCTTACTGTCCATACCGGCACTCAAATATTGGTACAGTGCGTCAAGTGCGCCTTCTAACAATTCCAGAGTCATTTTATATACTCCCTATTGCTTTCTCGCCGGCTGAAATTTGCGGCATTAATCCCGCCCATTGCTTGTTCTCTTCGCGCACTAACCATGCTTGGAATATCTTCACCCAGCGCGTCTTATCCGCTTCGGTGAGATTGATGATTTTACGTTGCGGTAGTTTCCCGCCGCCCGTCTGGTGATAAATCGCCCAAGGAATCCGGGTCCCGACTTCCATATAAAGCGGCTGGATATTCTCAAGGTAATAAGGATTCTCGCCCATCAGGGATCCTTTCATTAATCCTGATTGGACTAATATCTTTGCGCCCGGGTAGTTCTTTGCCTTCCATTCGGCATAATTGGTACTGAGTTTTGCCCAGCCTTGCCCGCCGTAAGAGCCTTCACTGTCAAATTGCTTTTGCTCTATTTTTTTGAAGTCCTCAGAAATCTCCTTGAACGGTTCGGTGGCATTACTCACATTATCTGCGAAGCGTGAGAATGAGCGTTTGATTTGTTCCTCGCCTGCAATTTCAAAGGTCAACGTGAACGGCATCTTAATACACCTTGTCTATTGAGAAACTTGGGGCGGGATAATCCTCTGTGTCAGTGTTGGCGTCACTGTAAATACTACCTACCAAACGCGCTGAATTGAAACTGGAGGGCATAAGTTTGCCGGTCGACAATTTATCCAGTAACGCTTCATACCTCGCCTTGAGAGCCTTCCAGTGAGGGGTAGCACCGGCCTCTGAGGTTTCAGGGAACATTGCCTGCTCGGCCATGGCCGCGGCACCCAATGCGTTCAACAATCTTAAAAATGTAATAAATTCTGCCGGCGCCGTAATATCTCCAAGAAAACCCAGAGCCAAGAGAACGGTGTCAATTTCACCTTCAATCAGGGTGATATAAGTCCCTACCTGCGTTTCGGTCGGGGTTGTTGTTGCACTGTAGGTTCGCTTGGGATTAAGCGCCTTCACGTCGTCGATACTAGCGTAATAACTCATAAATCCTCCGTAATTGTCAGTCCGTTCCCGGATGATGTGAATATTAAATCGTCGCCACTACCGGACATAATTAAATGATTTGAGCCGTCTGTGTAAAACATCCCGATATGGAAAGTGGCAAGGTCGCTATGCCCCTGAATGACTATTACCACTTGCCCCTGATGTTCTGTGAATATCACAGAGTCATCCTCGCCTTGCCTGACTATAATCGTCTGAGTTTTACCGGTCTCATCAATGTGCAGTCCGGCAATGGAACCCATTTCAGCGATGATGGTTTGTAATAAGCCGGTCTCAATATAATGCTGAATGGCATTGCCGTCTATTTCAGCGATGATGGTTTGCTCATGTCCAGTATCTGTAAAGGTAAGATTTTCAGCTTCACCAATGACAGCTTTTATGATTTGGAGTGCGTTCTCATAAAAGAGTTGTCCCGCGCTACCGCCTATTTCGACGATAATTATTTGACCGTGTTCCGTTTCCAGATAGATTGAGTTGTCGGATTCGGAAATAACAGCGGTAATGATTTGACCTTGAGCCTCAAGGAATGTGGCGATATCCGATTCACCAATGACAGCAGCTATCACCTGCTCCCGCGATTCGGTGAAGATGGCCGAGTCCGTTTTACCCAGCGCGGCCAGAATAGTTTGCAGGTGAGATGTTTCGTTAGCCGTGGCAATATCACTGTGTCCCTGCAGGGCAAGGATGATTTGTTCTAAGACTTCGGTATATTTCAGCCCGGCGTTGCCGCCGATTGCGGCTAATACCACCTGTAACCGGCTGAGTTCGTTAAATATAGCCTGGTCGGTATGTCCCTGCACGGCCAGAACGATTTGACCCCGCGATTCCAGCATCGTTTGTAAATCCGCTTTACCGATAATAACGGGGATGGCTTGACCGCGTGTCTCTACCATTGTTAGCTGATCTAATTTGCCTTGAGCTGTTAAAATAACTTGCTCCAGAGCCTCGTAATAATGCCTGACTCCATTTCCACCTTGAGCGGCTAATATGACCTGTTCCCTGGCTTCCGTCATTATCTGATTAACCGATTGACCTACCACGGCATTTACAACCTGCATTCTGCCGGTTTCGTTATAGGTTTGTGGCGCTGAATACGTTACTACCAGTTTCGGTTTGTAACCTGTGCCCATATCGGCACTCCACACATCGAGATAAGCAAAAGCGTCTTTCTTCCATACGGGTGGGCTTGCTGCAACATCATAATTGGCGTTTCGGGTGCCTAGTTTGGTAATTCCAGTCGTATTTATTGCTACTATTCCTGTCGCATTCAGGGCAAAGTTATTAAATGTAGCATCCGTCCGCCAATTTGCATAGGTAATCGGGGTATCACAAAATGCCGTTGACCCTAAAGAATCGAAATCACCATTGGCAAGTGCCGTATTCGATGCTGGGGCAGACGAATATACGTTGATGTTCGGCGTTATCCCTAGTGTGTCAGCCTTGTCTGCACCACGGAGAGAGAGTGTCGCCGCTGATACTGCGGTTCCTGAGCCTAGTCCGTGAGTGTCAAAGAGGAATATCAATCTCCACAGCTCACACCACCTACCTGTTGTCGAAGCGGCATAAATATACTGAGTTGCATCAACACTAGAGTCATCACAACCTGTACCAGCCCCTGCGATGGCATTTGCCCATGTGTTACCCGGACCGGACCCGTAACTTTGACTGACATAACCGTCTACACTCGTTGTCTCTGGATTAGCATCAGGGTAAAATGTCTGTGAGTCTGAAACTTCAAATGGATATTTAACTGAATCGAAGACAGTTTTAGATATCTGCTCTTCGTTAGCATTAACAGCATATATCCCCAATTTGACAGGGAAATCACCAGCCTGATTATAGACAATCCTAACATCGCCGTTGGGGTTGACAGGAAACACCCATGTTCCCAACGTATGGCCTTCTATGAGTCTGATTCTGCGTTTACAGATACCATAATCCCATTCTAATGTATTATGTGCGTAACTCGAATTTAGAGGGTCTTCATCCAGCAACACGGCTTTGTTAGCCTTGACTTCTTTACTATTCAAATAGAGTGTAGGACTCCAACGTGCTATCTGACCACTCTTGCGCCCGTCCGGCTGGTCATTGAGGCAACCTGCTGTAACTAACCCCTCATTTGTAACAAAGGCGTCAAATACGTTGGTCTTTGAGCGATAACCACCAATGTCAACCACAAACCCCACATCAAGTAACTGCCCTTTATAATTCACCATCGGCAATCCTGATACAACAGAGAATTGCTGACGTGTATTTAAGGCACGATAGAACTTAGCATACGGACTCTTGCTTTGCTCTCCAAGAGCAGGCAAGGCATAGTCCTGGCTAAACTCTACTTCATCCGGATAGATACCCTGCTTTGCGAGTTGGGCGATGAGCAGAGTATCCGTCACTTGTTTCATCAGGTCGGTTACCTTTATCAGGGTCATAAGTTACTCCCTATTATTCTGACAGCCCGATGTAAAGCGAGCCGTCCAGTTTGTCACCGCTGAGCAGCGTTCGGGCGGCGCTCAAAACCAGCGAGCAAACCAGATGTTTACCGGCGGCGTCCGTAACGGCTGTGACATCCGTGCAGAGAAAGATGTTCTTGACCGCTGTGACCCAGTTTTCGCCCGCCGTCCACTCCACTGTCTTGGAGTCGGCGCGGTTATAGGTTGCCGGATTATGGATATAGAAGTCCTGGCCGTTGGCGCCGGTGCCGCCGGAACTTAAGGCTTTCCGCTCATATCCGCTCTTGGTGAGCTCCGTGAGGGTTGCCAATGTATCCCCTTCCGCCAGTGAGGCACGGGTATCAAGTCCCAGATAATGATTGGCAGGCGGGGCGCCGTAGTTGGACATGGCGGTGGCAAAGAAGGCGCTGAGAATCGCTATCTCACCTGTCGAATGCAGGATATTGCGGTCTACGGCATTATCTTCCCAGATGATACGGTAAATGCCGTTCTCGTCTTTTCTCCAATGCCGGACATGCCATAAAGAATGATATTTGAGACCTAATTTATATTCCATTTATTGATTGCCTCCTGAGTTATTTCTTTACGTATATTTCACGGACATCTGTTTTGACGTCCTTGTCATTGCGAATTAAGATAGTTGCCAATTCTTCCGGACCCTGAGCGCTGACAGATTTCAGGTCATCTTCGGGGATTGTCAGTTTTCCTTTAATCGTGATTTCAATCTCCATTCTTCTTTCTCCTTATCACTGTTAAATCGGGTAATAAAACTAAACCCTCATTGTGCGCAAGAGTCTGTAAAATGATTTGCCGTGCAAGATTTAGCGAGGCCGGGCATTTCATCCGGATGTGCATCTGCTCAGTGGGTTTTCCTGCTTCGTCTCGATTCATAACCCCGGGTTGAATGGGGAAAGTCCGGCATATTGACGGCCTGTATTCGTAAACTGAGCACTTATTGTCTTTCAGGAATGGACAGACGCCCTTAATACAAACAGCGCCCTCATTATCACCACAAACGCTGTCAAGATATTCTCTGGTGATACCCGGCGCTGTTAGTAACCTCTCAATATCTTCAGGTTTTAACGCAACCCATTTATAACGGCAGCAATCTCCACATTCACCCGGCGGACAATGCAGTAATGGCGCAACTATCTGATATGTTTTGTCGTTGAGTCCCAGCGGCATCGGTACAATCTGCTCGTGATAAACTGTGAAAACGTCCTGCCAGAATTCATCAATTAACTCAAGATTCGGCCGGCCGTACCATTTTGAGAACATCTTGAGGTCTTGCGCTGTGAAGTTAGCCATTGTCTCCTTTGTGCTTGCGGACTCAAATGAAGAGGGGAGCCGTTTTGTGTTGACTCCCCTCTCGCTTTCAACCTGCAAACCTATGTTAGAGATTTCAGGGTTTAGCTGTCGTCATTCATCATGATGGCAGTGCGGGGATCGCCGTAGCCCACAACGAACCGGGCATCGACGCCATAATAGAACGTCTTAGCCATGAATGCGTCCTGATTGGTGGGTAGGTCGAGAGAAGCGAATTGCGGAGCCTGTCTGTCCTGTAGAATGATAGGCTTCAATTCCTCGGTCGTGCAGAGGACATACCAGTCATATTTACTGGCATTAATCCACGGGCTTGAAATGATGTTCTTGATTAAGTCCATTTCAGGTCGGACAGTGCCGGCAACACCTGGTACCCATAATGCCTGTTTGATGGGCATGTACATATAAGGGGAGCAGACGATGGTGTCCGGGATAAGATTTAAAGGTTCGCCCCAATCGTCTTGGAATCCTGCCATTGCCTCGGCCGCCGCAGCAACACCCGTGCGGATTTCCGCTTCTGAAGCGGAATAACTACCAGCTAACAGGTTGTCGATATTTGCAGAAGCGCCGATAACGCGGGTATCGGCAAACATCGCGGCGCCATCATAGGCGAGGAGCGTAATGCCGTCATCGAGCTGTGAGAAAACCTCGCGGTTGATAGCCCGGTAGTAAGCATTCGCCAATCCCCGGATACGAGGCGGTATCATGCCCATCTTGTCGTCAAGAATGGCATTGCGAGCGACTTCGAGAGTGGACTCCCAGTCCTTGTTCTTCAGGGAATAGGTATACGGATTCAATCCACGAAGTTTTCGCTTGTCTTTCCATTCGCCCATCGGTGGGGTGATACCGAACCAATTTAGACTCTCGGTCTCGGTATTGGACGGGATTTTGGTGGAGATTTTCAGCGCATCGTCCGTACTGTTCTTTTTGTCTCCCAGTGCCTGGGTAAGAATTGCTTGAAAGTTAGTTCGCAAGCCTGCGAGTAAATCGGAACTTACAACACCCATTGTGTTTTACCTCACTTAAATTTCGTTAGATTAATTAGCCTTCAGCGGCCCATGTGCCCTGTTTGTTGGTGATAACCCAGCCATCCACGCCATCGCCAACGATAGTGGCGAAGTCGTATTTCTTGGCTGTGGCTTTGGTGTTGATAAGGTCTTTGTTGTCGACTCCAGCAAGGCCTCCACCCATGATTTTGTCAGCGGCAGCGGGGTCTACCGTGATGATGTTGTTGGCATCGGCGCCGGTGTTGACGAAGGTATAGGTCAAGCCCTTCGCGGTAGAAGGCAAGGTGAACTTCTTACCATCGGTGGCGATTGCAAACGTGGTGCCGGACTGGGAAACAAGAACGGTAAAATCGTCCGTCTTGGTTACCGGATTCAAAAGATTCGGCTGACCATACTGCGGTTCTTTGGGAACATCGGTCGCGGCATCGATCTTAATCCAGCCGGACGTTGTAGAAACGTACTCAACCAGGATACCGACTGCAATGGCTGAGAAAACCTCATCGAAGATGTTGTCGTCAACCATGTACATCATTTTGCCTACATCGATCTGAGTGATGGATGAGGCTGTGAAGAGGAAAAGTCCTTCGGTATAGACGTTGCAGTATTTGGTGGCACCGGCGCTGTTGTCCACATCTTCAGCGGCAACACCCACGAACTTATAACCGATTGCGCTGGCGACGACCGGCATGGCCATCAGGTAACCAGCGGCGTTAACACCGACAAACCCACCTTTGTAGATGATGTCGGTACCAATGGGATAATTTTTGATTCCGCCTTCTTTTCGGGCGGTCTCTCTATCTGCTGCAAGAACTGTCATTGTTATTTAACCTCCTGTAATTTCGTTTTGCTTAGATTGATGCGCTCTTCGGCGCTGGGTTCGCGTCCATTAATGGACTTAAAGGCTTTGATATCGCCTTCACTGAGATTGGTGGTTGCGGGTTCGTCGCCGCCCTGCTTGCCTTTTTCGCCCAGTTCGACGACTTTCGGCGCGGATGCCACAAATGCGTCAAATCCTTTCGGGTCCGACATAGCATATTGTTCCGCCCAGGGCTTTTGCGCCGGTGTAATTTTGCCGGCATTGATGGCATTGCCGACTCTCTCATCGCGCTCTTTCATCGCAATGACCTTGTCGCTCTCGGCGAGTTTGGTTTTGAGAGCCTTGTTTTCATCTGACAGTGCCGCTTGCTCTGCCAGTGTGGTGGTTGCTGATTCTGCTTTCTCTTTAAGCGCCTTCACTGTCGCTAGGACATCGGCTTTCTCGTCAAGTTTCAGAAGTTCTCTAATTGATTTCTCGTCCAAAGTTTGTACCTCCGTATTTAATTTTTCGTTTATGGATTCGGTGGCCGCCGCTGGGACTGCCTCCGGTGGAACGCTGATTTCGGAATTGTTGGTAGAGTCCTTTTTTATCATTGAGGTTAGTTTTGACTTGACCTCTTTGAGATATGTCCTGATTGTCGGCGCTCCGTTGACGCCTTTGATAACGCCTTCTGCCTTCGCTAACCACTCATCCAGGCCAGTCATTATCTCATCGAGGGTTGTCGTGGCTTCACCGAATATCACGGCATTGTAGGGCACGTGGTTCTCGTCCATTAGCATTCCCTCGGCATATTGAGCGGCAATATCGGCAATGGTTTTGACTGCCGGGATGTCGGCGCCTAAGAAAGCAACGGCCTTCAGCACCCAGGGGTATTTCTTACCGCCAATTTCGAAATTCTGGTAAAACTCAGCTGACACCTTCTTATATCCACCAGCCCTGATAATTTCTGCCAGTTTGGCGGGGACACCACGAAAGTCAGCTACGAGTTTCCCGGCCTTTACACGCAACTTACTAACCCAACCCGCTGAAGGTAGTCCATCCGCCTGAAGTAGTTTCTGCTCTTCGTTGTGGCCAAGTTTAGCGGGCGGCTCGTAATTCAATTTTGAGTCAGCGGAGATTTCATCAAAGGAATCAACAAACGCTTTTATGTCGTCCTCGGTGATAGTGACCTTTTTGTTGCCATTCCACGTGCCCACTGCCAGGATTTCAACATCGGTTAAATCAGTTGTCTCTAGAGTTGTAGTTTTAACCATTTGGATTCCTCACTTCTGATTTCGCTATGTAAACTAACATACAACGGCAACGTCCGCCGCCTTCACAGTTAGGATTCCCGCCGGCGTATTGGTCGGTTTGCGGGTCTTCGTAATCCCATTCCTGCCCGTCCATCTTCTCGCAGTTAGTACAGGTTGAATCGTCTAAAATACTCGAATATTGACAGGTGGCAATATCATCTGCGTTGTCTGCTGCCTGAGTGGAACGTCCGTAATTGAACGCCTCGCTGACACTGAACTTCGCGGTTGCCAATAATTCTCTATCGCTGAGGTCAAGAAGCCCCTGCTTAAGCCCTGCAATGTCCAGGGTGCCCGCTTTAATTTGATTCAATATCTCAAAAGTGGTAAATTGCTTGAGTTTGTTGGCAAGTAAAGCGGCGGCAGCCTTTGAGCGTGCCTTGAGTAACTCAAGGATGATAGACAAACCCATTACCGGCGGCGGCTCGATAAACTTTGCATTCGGCGATTGCTTTTGAAGCTCCTGTTTGACCTGCTCTTTGCCGTATTGCATCTGGTCTTTGAGAACGGCGAATATCTTGTCCGCCATCTGGGTTGAGTAGCGAACCTGAATGCCGTCAACCTTGTCCAGTTGATGCTTTTCGATAATCTTCGAGGCGGTCTCCACCAGGTTATCGATTTGCTGTGACATCACGTCTTTACAGGCCGCGACAAATTGTTCTTCGGCGGAATTAAGATGCTGGTCAATCTCGGTGAAATTAACGAACTGCTCAGCGGGTGTTAAATCACGCTTTTTTTTTATATCAGCACCTTTGAAAATCTTCTTTTCTGATTGCTGATTTGGCTCAGGGGCGACATCCGCTTCCGGCTTGGGCGGTAAGTGTAGCATCTCTCGTAGAGCGTTCTCGGTCTCAAGGTCGGAAGTAATACCACCAGCACCCATTAAATCAGTCACCGCTTTTGCGTATGCCATCGTCTCCCGTGTTTCCAGCCCTAGAACCTCAAGGCGCGGATATAACTTCACGTTGAAGTTGTAATCCACCAGGGGCTTAATTGCATACTGATTTGTCGTATCGCAGATATTCTTCCCCATCGCGCCCAGCGCCATCAAAAAGAAACTGGACTTATCGCGGGAAAGGGCAAAGCTGCCTTTATCTCCACTGCCCAAATCGATAAAATCAGCCAAAACGCTTTCGGCAATGGCTTTATTGTGATGGTCAATCGAGGGCATAATGTCACGGACGGTTCCGCTAACGCCTTTAATATCCAGCGTGTAACCTTCCGGCAATCTCATGTACTGCTGTTCGTGCGCGGACATATTACGCAAGGAACTTTCAAAGGCAGTTTTAGCGGCCGTTTCGATGTTCGACGGATGGGTACCTGTCGGAATTCCAATAGCGTTTAACTCGGCGGCAATACTGTCAATCCGATATAGCACGTCTTTGATATACCAGTGTTTATAAGCATTACGTAAGACACTCGTACCCTCAAAATTACTGCCCTCTTTCTCATTGGTGAAGATGAGCAGCTTTTTAGCGGGAATCGTGACAAAATCATAGCTGTTATTTTTCCAGACGAGTTGAGTCATGCCGGTTAAACTGCCGTTATTGTCGAACTCCCACTTGTAAAGAGTTTTCTGGAGACGCGGAGCTAACTTGCGATAAACAATCTGTCCGTCCACAATGTCCCAGACTTTCTCGAATGCCATCCAACCAAACGGCAACATCAAAAGAATATGGTGTAGGGTATTATCCCAAGTGGTCGACATGCCCTCGAAAAGATTCTTCTCAACGAATTCGGCGATATCTATATCGGCCTTATCTTCACTGGCTGCCTTGATACGCCATTGTGCCGCCCTGAAAGGTAACTCGCAGACAAGAAGAGAGGACTTTACGCGGGCATCCGACTTGCGCATTTTCTCATAGACAGCAACGGCCTTTTGACCCTCAAGGTCTGGATTGTATTCTTCGTTAACCAGACGTCCCATGATATGCATGGTGCCGGTCCCGCCGATTTCGTCCTTATCGGACTTGGGTAATGGTTTCTCAGCGAAGGAAACTTTCAGTTGTCCTAATTCTAATTTCATACTCAGAACACCTTATTCCTAATGTCTTTTGTTGGGATATCCGCCCGGCTGTTGGATGGCGTCATGTCGAATTTCCCCGGTTCACCCACCCCTATCAGTTCTGTAATCGCCCAGACCATAGCGTCAAGTCGGTCCGGTGATTTACCGCCTACTGTCCACTCACACATTTGGTCTTCCAACTCGGGGAAAAAGCCGACGTGGTGAACTTTGCCCTGTTCGTAAAGAGCGCTTATCGGTTCAGCCCGGGTATATTTACCTCGGCTCGCATGGATCCGTTTGACCGGGACCCGGTCATCCAATGACCTGATGGTGTACTCAACCATCTCCCCGCCGTTATTGTCCTCGGCAATGATAAGGTCGGCTTTGTGTTTGTAATAAGCTGTAATCGCTGCGTTCGCCCAGCCGCTGGGGGTTGCCTTGATTGACATATCATCAAGAACAAACCCGTGTATTTTAGTTTCTACCGGCGCGATACCGGCAACAATGATACCCGTCTCGGCTGAGTTCTCGCCGCTCGTCGCTTCCGGGTCAACTCCAACAACAATTCTGCTTAAATCGGGACACTTGCGGACCCTTAACTCATCAATCTTGGCTCTCTGCCACAAGGCGTTAGGGTTATCGTCCAGGATTTCCCCTGCGAGTTCCTGACGGCCCAAGCGCGTGCCCTCGTATTTGCCAAGAATGAACTTCAAGAAGGACTCAGGCAGATTTGCTTTATTAGCGAGTGTGTGACCGCGTGTGATTACCGTGGTCGGGTCTGCTACTATTTGCTTGATTGTAGGAATCGGCCTCGGTGTCGTGGTGACTACTACCTGCGGGTTATCTCCCAGCCGCAACCCAAACATGAGATTGTCCCACGTTTCCTGTGGATATTTATGTTTTGCCAGTTCGTCATCCCATGCCCCATGATGCTGGGGGCCGCGCAACTGGTCGGGCTCTTCACCTGAATAAACAATACCAATGGCGCCATTTGGCCATGTAAGTCGGCGCTTACTGGGTTCGTAAACGGGCTTGAACCAGGGCGGCGATGTTGCCAGTATGCCGGAATCGCCAATCTCTATCATGGTGTCCCGTACATCGGCAGGGGTTTTGCCAATCAAAGCCACACGCCCCCATGTGCCTGATTGAACCATCATTCGCACGTATTCGGCGCCGCTGCGGGTCTTTCCGAATCCACGTCCGGACATTAGCAGCCACGTTTTAAAATCTTTTACAGGTGGTAATTGCTCTGGTCTTGCCCAAAAACTCCAGTCAAAGATTAACGACTCAGCTTCTTCATTCGTCAGTGCTGCTATTGCCTTCTGTCGGTCCTGCGGCGGCAGCAATGCGACTGAGTGCGCTAAGGAGTTTCCCTTTTGCGTCATTTTTAACCTCTATGGGACCCCCGTCTTTCCCTGTGACCTCATGCTTCTGAGTGAACTTCAGCCGGTCCTTGGCTTTGGGATCATCGTTGTGGTCGGTAGCATTTAGATAGCCAAAAGCCGCGGTAAGCTGGGTGTTATCGGCATGCACTTCTACCCAACCTTTACCCTTGCAGCCATGGCATTGTCGTCCATCAACCTTTCCCGTCTTATCACAGACCGGACAAATAACTACGTTCTTTTCAGCTGTGGCTATCCTGAAAACAACTGAAGCCACTTTGTCGCGACGATTGGGTATCAGTTCACTCTCATAAGTGGCTTTGAACTTAGGGTCGCTCTTTAACCAGTCGTAGAAGGTCTGGCGGGATTTGACGCCGATTTCTGAGAGGGTGGCGCCAACGGTACCGCATTCCGGATATTTCTCAAGAAATAACTTCTTGTTTTTGCTTATCCGTTCAGTGACTTTGTTGGTTTTTTTCTTGGCTGTCATGTTCTTCCCTCAGGTTCGAGGCGATATCATTGAGTTTGGTGAGTAATTTGGATTTAGCATCTGTCACAGGGGCATTGGTTTTAGTCGGCGGCTCCATGTGTTCTTTTCTACCCCAGTCCCGGGGATATTTCCGCTCTAACCACCACGCAGCGGCTTGCCAGGATTCCCGCGCCGCCAACTGAATGACAGTCACGTTCTTGGCGATTGCTGTAGCTTCTGCCTTTTTAACGGCCTCGAGGAATTCAGAATATTCGCCCTTGCCTCGCTGCTCTCCCCACTTCTTCCAGTTGTTGTATGTCTGTTCGCTGATGCCTGATGCCTGACATGCTGTTTTGATATAGTTTCCGGCGCTAATCAGCCGGCAAATTTGTTCCTGTAATTCCTTCGTTAGCTTTGGTTTTCTTCCCGCACTCAATTTTCTCCGCTTTTCCGCCGGACCACTTTTCCCAGCGGTTTATTATTACGTCAACATAATGGGGGTCGAGTTCTAACAGGCGTGCTCGTCTCTCACACTTCTCGCAGCCGATTAAAACGCTTCCGGACCCGCCGAAAGTATCTAAAATAATGTCACCTTTCATAGAGTTGTTTCTCAGCATGCGCTCGGTCAATGCCACCGGCTTCTGCGTGGGATGAACGTAGTCATTACAGTTATCGCGCTGGACATACCACACGTCCAGGCAGTCCATAAAAGTCATGCGGTCCATCCACACGTCCTTTTCCTTGGCAGTGGCCTTCTTGTTCTCGTAGGGCTTGTGGCCGTCCTTGAAAACGTAGGCACAGGGTTCATAGACGCGATGATATGTCGAATAGCTGAAAACAAAATGCTCTTTCAGCCAAATAATGCAGGGCTGAATACTATAACCATATTTTCTAAAGGTGCCGATAACCAGGTCCATATAGTTTGTCGAATGCCACATATAGACTGCCGTCTTCTCTTTGGTGAAGTGGTAGATATTGCCGATAACTGCGGTCAGAAAGTAGGCATAGCCATCGAGCGACTTATTGTCCTCGAACGCCTTCAACTTACTGCCGTATTTCCCGGATGAGTAACCATTACCGGCCTGTGATTTGTAGTCGACGTTGTAAGGTGGATCCGTAATAACCAGGTCTGCGCGATCGGTTCCCATTAACCGCTCGAAGTCTGTCTTATCGGTCGAATCGCCGCACAGCAGCCGATGTTCACCCAACTGCCACAAATCGCCGTACTCACAAATGGCCACCGCATTCTCGGGAACTGCATCGTCCTCAATCAATCCTGTTTTCGGCGGCCGTACATCAGCCAGGAGCTCCTCGATATCCCTGTCTTTAAAGCCGGTAAGGTCCATGTCGAACTCGCTTTTCTCAAGTTCGTACAGCAACTCTTTCAGTACCGGCGTATTCCAATCGGCTAAGAGCGCCGACTGATTGTCCATAATAGCAAAGCCGGTCGCTGATTGTGGGTCGTCTTTGACTTTGACCACCGCTATCTGATTCCAACCCAGAGCCTTTGCTGCTTTCCAGAGACCGTTGCCGGCCTCAATGATACCAGTCTCGGAATTTACCACGATAGGTTTTCTCTGTCCGTAAGTGGCGAGGCTGCTCTTGATAGCCGTGATATTGGCGCTGTCGTGTCGGCGCGCATTACGCGGATCTTCTTTGACCGAATCAATATCAACTGCCAAGGGCATTAACGACTCTGTGATTTTGTTTATTACGGCCGTTGTCATTGTTGATTCTCCAGAAATACAAAAAGCCCCTCGGTTAAGAGAGGCTTTGAATAAGTGTGCCGGCCCGGGTGAAAAGTCCGTCCGGCTTTGAAAGGGGGATAAAAAGGAGGAAGAAGGGAAAAGAATGCTGGGGCGGGCTGGCTGCTATTGTTGAACGCAGTCATTTGAACGGTCTTGTCACCCGCCCTATGTCAAAGAAAAGAGCAGCGATGGGAATAAAAAAAGCCCTCACCTTTTCTGGTAGAGGGCATAATATGACTCGTTAATAAAAACATTATCACGTCTAATTTCTCATTACAAGGGCTATTTTCAAGAGGCGAGCGATATATTTATCGCTTTTTTAACTTCTTTTTGTCCTTATCTTTCCGGTCGGCTTTCCACTGAGCAAATGACTGCGCCCGCTCATGCCCACAACAGTAGTTTAGTGCGTCCCTGGCGTCGGTACTGAGCTTGTAGTAGGGAATGCTGGCACTCAAGTAGCCATCCCATGATTGGATTTCTTCTATCAGTGTTAGACCGGCACGACCGCACTTTGTCAGTCTGTTTTCTATTGTCAGCACAAAATCTTCCACCACATTGACAGGAACCTTGACGCCGGTGTGATTAACCGGGGCTTTAGCGGTTGGTAACCCATTAACCGGCAGGTAGGGATTATCAGGCCACAATCCCAAGTCAAAGCATTTCTCTTTGTTCCCGATGTACCAGATAAGCTCCGGCCTGCACATCATTTGAGCTTGGGGACTAAACCACGGCCAGTCTTTCCAGAGGCACACCTTTTTATTACAATCTCCGCAATTACTGTACTCGTTTTTCTTCTCGACAGTGACTGACTTTTCGCTCAACTTATTCCCTCCACTCTTTGATATTGAAAACACCAATCTTGTTCTTGTAAATGCGGGTAGACTGTATGAACATCGATAAGAAAAGGTTTGGTTTGAACAGGTAATCCGTAGACTGTGGGAGGATTAAATCGGCACTCATAATACAGAACATTGTTTTTACCATCTACAAATTTGATACTAAAACTACAGGTCGCACAGCTTCTCATTCTCTTTACACTCTCCGCTTATTTATTTACTCGCTAACACCTTCTGTTCCCACTCGTTATAAACCCTGTGAAATCCGATTGACATTAGTTTGTGTACTACTTCTTTCGGCATGGACAAAGTGACTATCACCATTTCTGGCGGGTTGAAATATCCTTTTTTGGGGACATTCCATTTGATTTTAAGTTCATACCAGCGTGTCGTGGAAAGATGATGTTTCCTAAGCATTGCCACCAGCTTCATGCTTTTGTAGTCTGCCAGGATGGCGTCCTTCTCTTTCTCGAAGTCCCGCCCGTCGTTGATACGGCCGTTTCCCCCACGGGTTGGCTTAACAATGCCGCTTCCACCGGCTTTGCGTTCGTAACGCTCCCTGTTTTCCTGCCCCATGTCTCGCCATTCAGTCTTCAACCCCACTTCTTTAGCGTGAGTCTCATAGAGGATTTGCCCTTTTGATTTTTCTGGCGGTAGTTTAATCCCTAACTTCTTCACTTCCTCTTCGGTCACTTTTACTACAGGAATTGTCATCTTTTCAATCTCCTTTTCTTTTTTAATTTCGTTAGGTTTGTCTAATAAACTTTGAACTCTTAATCCGCTCTGAGCATGGTATGTATCCAGTTTTCTCATCCTCTCAATATTCTCACGATTGCGGGCGGCGGCTGAGACATCGTTGGCAAGGCCGGTATCGACGCCGTCAACCAGGTGAATGTCTTTGATTCTTTCGGATAACGGACGGATGGTTGTCGTGGTCATCTCACTATCTCCAACTTAATTTTTGGATATCGCTCCTTGAAGAGTTTGCGCTTGATAATCCACTCCTTAGTCTCATGGCCTTTGAACTCAACCACGGTGACACTCCAAAAACGTTCTTCACCTGCTTCTACCAACAGCACAAAGTCGGCTTTGTAAACCACCACGGGGTCGCCGCCCAGGTCAAAGGGAACTTGCCGCAGCACATAGTCCAGTTCACGAGAAAGCAGACGAGGCTCCAACTTCTCGATGTAGTAATTCATCTCACCTTTGGAGGCGTAAACCACGCCCTTGTACGTGCGCTCTTCTCGTGGCGCAACATGGTATTTGTTCTGCTTGTTTTTAACTTCCTCGGTTAAAATATCGGCATAACAACGCCCAGTACTGATTTGTGTACTGACTTTCAAATCAGGGTTGCGCTTCAGTAAATCCTCCAGTTCTTCAGGCGTGAGGTTCAACTCAAGACCTCCGCATATCCAGCGTGCGATAAATATCTCCCGCAGCCTTGAGTCCTGCATACTAAACGGTTTAACTTGTCATCGCTCGGCCAACTGCCCCTACTCATGGGACCACCGCAACTCGGACATTTAAGTTTGTCGTCCACTATGTACCCGTCGATTTGTTTGATTTTGGGTTTCATTCCTTCTCCCCCTCTAATTCCCCTTTCTGAAGTTTGGCTATTATCTTTTTTATATCTAGATGAGGGTAATCCATATAACCCCATTTAACTTTTTCTAATTCTTTGGCAATCTTCTTGTTCTGGTCTGCCCTGATAGCAGACTCTTGCTTTGCTAATATGTCGTTCTTTTGGGCTTTTAGTCTATCAAATTCCGTTCCTGCCTCGGACTAGTGGCATTTGTGAAGTTGTTTTTGTGCAATAAATTCCACATGGCTAAGTGGTATTGGTTCAGAATTCAATCCAAATTGTTGCAATGCCTCTTGTTCTTTGGTATTCAGCAGTTCATCGGGAGGAACATGAACAGCTTTAATTTCTGCTTCCATACAATCAGGTGGACATACATTTGGTCTACCATGAGGACACCATGCAATTTCACAGATTGTCTTTGTAGGTTTCGGGCATATCACCTTCTGAGGCTCATAGAGGTCTAAATTAAGGTTTAATTTCTTACTGACTTTCTCTCCCATTTGTTTCCCGATTTCTTGTGGTGTTTTTGTATAATCAATCTTTTTTTTCACTTCAATGCCTCCTTTTTTAGTGCCCAATAATTCAAATATTTCTCAAGAAATAATCTATTTCCCGGGATTGCGTCGGTAACTTTCACCTTTAACCTGTATGAACTTCCCCGCCGTCATGCCGATAATGCGGTCAAATGTGGCCTGCTCGGCGTCATTTCCCAGATAATCAATTAACCCCTTTGCGTTTTTGTTGGTGGTGATGACAACCGGTAGTAGTGCATCATAGCGGCGATTGATGATGTGATAGAGCGTGCGCCGGACAAAATCCATGTCCCGCCGCTGCACCTTGCCCAGATCGTCAATGATGAGCAAGCGCACCCTTGAGTACTGATCTATGATTTCCTGCTCAGATTGTTTCTGCTCGCGTTCCTTCATGGAGTAAGAGTAGGTCAACTGGATGCGGTCGTAGATTTCGGGCTCGTTGATAACCCTGACCGGACATGCGATATTCTCGCTATTCCAGCGGTCAATAATCCGGTGAGCAATAGACGCAACCAGGTGAGTTTTACCGTTCCCATTTCCCGCGGCTCCCGGAGAATACAACAACAGCGATGGGTAAGGTTTTCCGGTCCGGCGCCGATACTCGTCGTAATCCAGTGGGAATTGCTCCGCATAATCAAACGCTGCCCGATAAACCTCTGTAAGATTCCCTGGCCGGTCGGTTTTAAAAGTCGAAAAATCTTCAACCATAAAACGGGGGCTAATGCCGCAATTTTCCCGCCAGCGCCGCCGCTGACTGCTGATTTCCGCCTGTTTCGCCGTCTCGTCTTTCTGGTGCTCAATCTCTAAAAGTTTGGCAGAGCACTGCTGGCAATATCTGTTTAGTATGAATTGGCGGCCGAATAATGTCGTTATTGTGGTCTCAAATTCCTTACCGCACACCGCACAAATTCTTTTTTCCGTTAAATATTCTAATTCCATATCACTTCCCAAAATCCTCAATCGTTAATCCAGGTATTTTATCCGGCGGCTCCATCGCGTCTTTTTTCTGCTGTCCACTTTGTCCGTCCTTTTTAGGGTTGTGTAAATTGTCGTCTCTTTGTTGAAACTTCCGAGCATTTGTCATCCAGTTGAAAAGGGTCAACTTTTTATTAACCGGTTTTTTCCGTTTTTCAGACCCCCAGTAAAGGTTATATTTTTCAAATTCTTCATCGAAATTAATATCCCGAAAACGGGGTTTTAAATTGTTTAAATATTCATCAAAAGTTTCCTTAGTTGGTTCGTCCTTTCTTTTGTAAGATGTTATTGTAATATGTTTATTGTTATTGTGTGTACCTAAAGAGGTACTGGTTTCGGTACCTGTTTGGGTACTGGTTGCGTCCTGAATAGGTACTGGTTGCGTCCTAAAGAGGTACTGGTTTTCGGGGTTAACTGGTACCTCGTTAGGTACTGGTTTACTGGTACCTGTTTGGGTACTGGTTTGCTGCCAGATTTCATAGTCTTTTTGGATGCCATATTCCAAATTTTGTCCGGTGCCGGAGCAAGTTAATATTTTCCTTTCAACAAGTTTTTTAAGGGTTCTTCCGATATGCTGATGAGCAAGCCCGGTAGCTTCGACAAACTGAGAGTAACTTATCCGGTCAGTTTTCTTACTCCAGCCATAGGTTTTATTAAATACACACCACAGGACGCGGCTTTCATAGGCTGATAAATTTATTCGGCTAAATGCTGTTGCAAGTTCTTTTGCTACCTTAATATAGCCGTCTTCAATTTGGGGTTTGGCCATGATTTTTGTCCTTTAAAACATTCTCACTTTCTTTGCTTTGTTAAATTCCAGGGTGGCCGCTTTCTGAATGTTGGCCGCCCGCTCCAATACCTTAATTCCGCGCTCTCGCAAATCCTGATAACAGGTATTGATTTCCCACCAGGTCTCACCGATAAAGTACCCGTATCCGTTAGAACAAATCGGGTGCCCGTCCTCGATGAGCTCCGTTATCTTCTCCCTCACAACCCAGGTATTGCGTAACGTGCCCAGTCCGACCTCTTCGCCAATGTCGACAGCGGTGATGCAGTTGCCATCGCCGTGGTGCTCCTTCAGGACGTCCAGGATAGCCGCTTTTAGGTCTGTGGACTGGGTTATTGTCGTCATATCAATTGCGCCTGTGCCTGTCTTTTGAATCGCTTGGCCTGAATCTTGCGGTTCTGCTCCTCGAGTTCCGCCGGCAGCCGGTACTTCTCCATCAGAGAAAGCGCCCGCTCGACTTCATCCATGGTCGGTTCCATCATCAGTTGAGCGATACCGCGCGCCCGTCTGACATCCCCAAGCCCTCTGTCAAACACTTCGCCCCCGATGGCCGCGGCAATATCCTCGGGAAAGTTTTCAAGCCGTGTCAACATCCCCACACAGACGTCCACGAATTCCTGCCGTGTGTACTCCGGAAAATAAGGATGGAAGGCGAATCTTGATAAGAATTCCCTGCTCATCTTCGCGGAGCTGTTGCAGGCGGCGATAACCATGCAGTCCAGATTTTCATTGCGGATTTTCCCCTTCTTGGTTTCAACGACGGCGCCGGTTTCCATCAGGCCCAGGCAGATGGCATAACATTCGCCATCCATCTTGTCGCACTCGTCAAGCAAGAGGATCCGCGGACTTTTCTCAAATAGGACATCGCTTAAACCCGCTGAAGAAGTCCTCGAGCCGAAAGCCTCATACGAATAAGGGTCGGGAGCTGCGCGCTTGATTGCGTCCAGCATCAGCGACTTCGCGCAGGCCGGCGGTCCCTGCAGGAGAAAGTTAATCTTTTTCTGACTGGAGACGGCGCGGGCCAGGGTTTCCTTGATGTCGTCAAAGCCCACAATCATGTCCATCTGTTCCATGAGTGTCCGGTAATCGGGACCTGCCATCTTCCGCTCTAAAGATATGGCCTCGCCCTTATCAGTGCCCTTTGGCGTCAGTACCCACAGCACTAACTTATTAAGCTGGCCGTGCTCAATGACATATCCCTGGTCTTTAAGCCGCCTCATATCGTCCCGGGTGGCGCCGACGGCGTAGGCTTCCCACGCCCAGGGCGCGTACCGGGCAATCCGTCCGGGCTTGTGTTCCTTTTCATAGGCAGCCCGTAATATTTGTGCATCCGTAGCCATTAGCTTTTAACCTCTTGAGTATTCGGTAATGTCACTTCAAAGAATCCTAACTGGCCCCGGTAGGGAATAGGCTTGTCGTAGAGTTTGGGGTTGGCCAGGACAAAGCCGTATTCCCCCACAAACCAGGGAGAGTCGCTTTCAGTCACGCAGTCCAAAATGTCAACTTCCCCGATGATGAGCGATTGGTTATTCTGGGGGAACAAGAAACTTTGAGCGTTATCATATTCCCACTTAATAAGAGTCTCCATAATTTCATCGACTTCAAAATGAGTATGTGTTTTCCGTAAAATCGCCATCGCTGGCCAGATATCATCCGGTGTTTTACCGGCGTGTACGTAAATCCTCATTGGCAAGGGTATAGTGAAGTTGACCGCGCCCGATGCTACCTTTCTCCCGATAAACCAACCACGATTTTCAATGTCCTTGTACCCGGCGCAAATTAGCCACGCCCAGGGCTGCTTGATTGATAACGCTTTCATTTCGGTAACTCCTGGCGTAATAATATTGTCCCTCCGTCTTGGAAAGCCCAGTCCTCACCGCAAGTAAATTCCGGTAATATCGGCCTCAAATTATCCTTCAAAAATACCGGTATTCCTGCCTTGTCTGCCGCTTCGACAATCTCTCTAATCCATTCGATTTTTGGCATAACCGGATGCCGCCCCGACTGACCGCCAATGACTACCCATTCCACCCATTTGTAACTAGCGCACACTGCAATAGAAGAACAATCTAATCGCTCATATAAAGGTTCAATGGATAGCCATGTATGATTAGCAGCGGGAATAGCCATGAATCCCGATAGAGCTTCAGTCAACCCTTTGTTATTACAGACACTCGCACCGACCCATGCGTTATCTGAGAATTTACCCCACTTATGAATATTCCCCGGGGCTTTAGTCAGGAAGAAGAATTGATGTTGTCCCGCGTCTCTTACTATTTGTTTGACGGCGGCGGCAAGGAATATGCCGTCAATACGAGGGTCTTGTGATTCGATTAATTGGTAGGGGTCAACCCAATCCCCGAACAGGTCGCCGGTAAAGCAGACGCCAATTCTAGCAGGCTTCTTAAGTTTCAGCGGGTCAAGTAATAGTTCCGGGTGAAGGCGGGGCGTAAAATAACCCTTGTTGAATCGCTGCGCACGCTGATAAGCCCAGCAGTTCTCGCCGACCGCACAGACGCCCGTCTTCCAGTGGTTACAACCCGTGTAGAAGTTCCAAGCGTGTGTTAAATACTCAATCTTGCTTTTAGTCATCGCCATCATCTCCGCAGAATTCATCGTCCCCGGACTTATCAATGGTCTCCGTACACTTTCCCCAGCCACATCCCACGCCGCCGCCGGTACTGGGTTTACCGCTGCATTTGTGTACCTTAATCGCTTCAACGTCATCAGGAGTTCCACCCAGCGCGACAATGGCTGTATTGACATTCTCTGCGGTCACATCGCCGTCCAGATTTTTGTTAGTTGCAAACAAAATCCTGTAGGTGTGATTCAGCATGTAGTCAGAATACCAAGGGTTTATTACTGTTGGAATTGGTACATACGAATCCTTAGCTTGACGGTCGGCGCTTTCTTTGCTGCTGCCGACGGCAATAATAATACCCACATCGTTAGTGGCCACCCAATCGCCGAGAAAATTAGTAATCCCTTCTGCCTTGAGGTCGTCAACCTCTTTCTGGTGGCTTGCCTGTTGACTGGCGTTATTCTTTTCTGTCCAGCATTTCTTGTTGTCGCAGCGGGGTTTAGCCGGGTCTTTTTCAGCGCCGTATGGGTATTTCACCATCAGTTTGTGTTCGCAGCCGTCACATCCTTTTACATCGAAGGCCAGTCCGTTCCCATATTCTTCATAAAGGGCGACAGTGCTGCTCCAGATTTTGGTTTTTATTTCCCGGTCCAGCTGCACAACTGATATCTTGTTATCGACGACTGATTTTGCCAGCTTGTTCATTTCCTTGGGGTCTTTCACCTGCAGGAGATATCGGGCGTGCGTTTCCGATATTTCTTGAGAAATGACCTGCTTTTGGATATCTTCCGGAAGGTCTAGTAGCCGCAAGGTATTGGCAATTTCTCCCTGGCTGACGTTGTGAAGGCGTGCCAACTCTGCCTGCGTGATTTTAAAGTCTTCCAGGTACTTTTTGTAGAACTTGGCCAGGTCGATGGGTGACAAATCGTTCCGGACCGTGTTGGCTTCCATTACCAGGTCAGCCATTTGCTGATCAGTGAGGTTGCGAATTACTACCGGCAAGAAGTACCAGTCAGAAGACTCTTTTGCCAGAAGTTCGTAACCTTTCAACCTTATCCAACCGTCGCCCATTTCGTAAGCTCCGTCAGGACGCTGCCGGACCACCGGCGTCTGTAGTAGTCCATGTTCCTTGATGGACGCGGCAATGCGCTCGACAACATCCTGAGGCGGCTCAATTCTCCCCTCCGGCTGATAGGGGTTAGCTTTGATGTTCCTGATGTCCAGCTTAATGACAGTCTCGAATGCGAGCTGATTGCCTACCAATGTTTTTGTTTTCAATTCCTTCTCCTTTTTAATATGCTTTGCCCAATCCTTCAGGCAGACTTTTTGATAACCGGTCGAACCATTTTCTGTGATGGGGAAGCTGAAATTGACCGTGTGATCTGTCGGCGCTAAATCACATTTATGGCATTCTTCGTCGGGCACTTCTTCAGCCAATCTGACGCCATCTGGAATAGCTTTTGACCTTCTTTCTGTCACTGGTTTGTCCTCCTCTTGCCAGAAGATAGGATTCAATCCGGCCCGGACTAACGCTTTGTCCCGGGTCTCCGCTAGAGGTAACTCTATTTCTTGACCATTTAGATTAACTGTGAACTTTGGCATTATTCCCCTTGCGGGAGACCGGGGATTTAACCACCTATTGTTACCCCGGTCTCCCTATCCCTTTAAGCCTCTTCTGCTATTGGGTTCTAATTAGAATGGAATATTATCCGGCGGCGGTTCAGGTTCCATCATCTTCAGTCTGTCTTTGATTTCAGTTGTGAATTGATTCACCTGTTCCTCTTTCATTTCGAGAAGGCAGCCGGATACTTTAGCTGATAGACAACCGAATTGCGGTTTAAGATAGTCAACAATCACACGCTTCCAGTTGAGAGTTTTCAGACTTTCTTGCAGCCATTTCATATTGACGCCATTGATAACTTCAGGCTGGTTAGTTGCGGGTTCTGCCTGCTGAAATTTGCCAGTCTCTTTCTTTTCAGGTTCGGCTGCCGGCGGTTTTTCATTGGCTGATTTCAAGCCGTCAAAGGCGGCCTTGCTTTCGGGACTTTCGACAACGGCGGCGGGTTTTTCGGTAGCTTTCGGTTCCCCGTCTCCGTAAAGTGTCTCGATGTCCTCGGCAGCTTTCTGCTCCATGACTTCTTCCCAGTCCGGCGGTTCGAGTAGGAATTGTTTGGACTGTTCACGTGCAACATCAGCCAATTGCGCCAGAGTAACGGTAGACCGTAGATTCAAAACGAATGCCTTTTGTTTCTTTCCGGTTTCGGGGTTTGTCACGTCCATTGGTTCGATTGTCAGTAGTAATGGAATCGTCGTGATGCGTCCGAATGCCTTCCCAATCATTAAGGCACAAGAATTGATGTTGAGAATACTGTTTTTGCTGCCAGTGTCAATCTGCCAGATACCAAGACCAGGCACTTCCGGCAAGATAAATCGTAAATTCATTCTTTCGTGGCATTTCCGCTCTTTATAAAACGAACATTCGTACCCCGGGCATGGTATGGGTATGTCATCTACGGTCTCGGTGGTTTTAGTTGGCAGTTCCCCTGTCTTAATATCAATACGGCGAGTTGCTTTCCCAGGACTATCACCCCCAGTCCCCTTACAAATCAGACCATGCGTTATATCGTACATTTTGAGGTACTGTTCTCGCCAGACGTCCTCATCCTCGACAGGGATAAGGATTCGCAGTTGTTTTGGTTTTTCCCCAAATAACCTGACCACATCTTTATAACCGGAATATTGAGGATCTAAGACAAAGTAGTCTGTCTTTTCGGGTCGCATGACAGGGCTGCCGTATTTATCAATTACCGGTTTACCATCCTTGATTACCGGCACTTTGATTCCTAAGTGCATTTTACCGAGACGTGGAATCCTGACATCTTCACTCAATCCATTTATAGGCATCTCTCTTACTCCTTAATATTTCCTGTGTTTATTTGGCGCTGACTTTCAGAGTGTCTTCGCTGAATATCCTGATTCCAGGGATGGCGATTGTTCCCTTCGTTGCTCTAACTACACTGCCGACCTTGACCATATCGACCTGTTTATAATCCTCCGGGACAAGCGCCTTGTCGACGACTTCAAACTTCCAGATTTTCATTGTCCCCAGGGTGCCGTTGTCGGTATTGACGTGTGCGGGCGGCGCCGCGGGTGCTTCAATGATTTCTATGGTCTGAGAGATCTCACCGGTGCCGTTGAGTTTCGCTTCCGCTTGCGCCGCTTCAATTCTGAGATTGTTTATGCGCTCGATTTCAGCGGCTTTTCTTTGCTGCTCTGTTCGGTAAGCCATGACCTTATTTCGCGTGGTTAAATCCGCGAGCTCCAATGGTTTGGTGATGGTCTTAAAAGTATCGTTGACTTGTTTCAGGTATTCATTGATGGGACTGACATATTCCTTGCGCTTCTCCTCGAGTGCCTTCTTCAACTTGGCGATGATGCTGAGGTCGTTGGTAGCAAGTTTTACGTCTTCGTCTGTGGTGATAGTCAGGTTGTCCGCATACACCTGAAGTCTGTTTACCTCTGTGCATAATGCGATAACACCCGGGTCGTCGTTTGGTTTAATATTGATTACTGCCGTTGAATTTTCCAATTCCTTTCCTTCCTTTTATTCCTTTCTGATTTATTTGGTGCCCCTGCCAGGAGTTGAACCTAGTTAATCTAGTTAGCCTCGCTAGACCATTGCCCGCAAGTTCAGAGGCATTTCTGATTTATTCCTTGTAAAACGTACCTGTGATGCCATCTTTGCCGTTGTAGATGGTAGCGGCGATGTCATTGCCTGCTTTGTTTAATACCAGACAAGAGATTTCACCTTCCGGTATCTCTTTGCTCTCCTGCTTGGCCTTCGCCTTCACGTTGGCCGCTATCAGGTCAAACACCTCAGACATTGAGTACGAGGCGATGACGTAGGTTGCTTTCTTTTCTGCCATGTTAGTTAGACTCCTTTTGGTAGCAGGTGTCTTCTAACCACCCGCTACCAGCTCCCTTTTTTAGATTCCGTATTCCAGATTAACCAGTCCCATGAGTGTTTTGAATTCATTGGTACTGACACCACTTTTCGCTTGTTTTCTCCTTTTTATAATTTTATTTTTGATAACCTTTGTCTCTGGAGACTGGTTACGACCTACTTGAATTTCCGCCCATGATTGCCGATGTGGGCGGCCGCCGAGCAATGCTCTTTCCCTCATTGTCATGGTCATCGGCCTACCCTCTCATCCCGACAAACTGGCTTTGGGATAGGACTGTCAACCGGATAGAATTGGCCTCAACCCTATCGATGCAACCCTTGACGTCTTTACATTCAAATCGGTAGCCCGTGTGTCCCGTAGGATTCCTGTACTCGCCCATGATGATTGTCGAGGCCTTGTCCCACTCTTTGCCGGTATAGACGCCCTCGAAACCGCAGACTTCACAATTTACGATTTGGTTAGCCATTCTCTTACTCCTTACTTCGGTTTGTTACACCGTGTGGCAATTTCAGACAAAAAAAGACCCTGCCATTCCGGATAAGCTATAATTGCTTTTTCTCTGACTTCGGGTCCCATCTGGTGTTTTCCGTTCTTGATGTTGACCCAAGTGACCCTGTGAATGCCTATTTTGTCAGCGAATTGCCCATCGGTTAAATGTTCCCGTTGCTGCCTTTGTATCAATTCATCTTGTAGTTTCATACTCATTAATGTAACACAGTGTTACAAGGTGTGTCAAGGGGTTTTTAAGGCTTTACAAAAAATATTTTCTAGCTACAAATTACGTTCTTTTACATATATAATTCACCTGATAAATAGAACATTGTTCTTGTTGTACTTGTAACATTGTGCTACAATTTAAAACATGAAGTGGTGGTTACGAATAAAACAATTACGTGAAGAACGCCATTGGATTCAGCAAGATATAGAGGAAAGGGCAGGCATTAAACATAGCCATTATTCACGTATCGAACTCGGTCATTATCAGAGTCTAAAAGATGATGTGAGAATCGCATTAGCTCGTGCATTTGAAATGACACCTGAAGCCTTTTCAGCGTATATATATGGTTTTGAAAATCCTCAAAAATCCAGTGACACAGACCTCATCTTTGAACTTGACAAGCGTATAAAAGTTTTACCTATTCATATTATCGGTTACATCAACGCCGGTATTCCGGCACCAGCTGAAGCGATTGACCTGGGAAATACCTATGTGGAAAAAGATAAGATTAGCGGAGTGAAGAATTTGGAAAAGGTATTCGGTTTACGCATTCGTGGCGACAGCCTCGTGGGTGACAAAATCAACAACGGTGATGATGTTGTTATCGAACCAGATCCGGACCTGGTAGAAGGGAAAATATACGCGGTCAAGATTCAGGGGGAATTCGTCGCCCGGCACGTCCACCGAGAAAACGGCTACGTCATTCTTACTTCATCAAACGGTAAATACGAAAAGATGAAAGTTGAAGAACTGGAAATGGTAGGTAGAATAATCTGGTCGCAACCGCCTGGCACGAAACATTAAATTGCCCTGCTGCTTTTACGCTCGGTCAGGATTGAAACATTAAAAAAAGAATAAAAAGGAGTGCGAAAAGTACTCCGTTTTTAGCTGATTTAGAACGCTTGTTCTAGGTTTTTAAGGGATTGCCTTCTAAGCAGCGGGTCGGGCGTTCGAATCGCCCCTGGGATACCACTAGCCCAGCTTCAAAGTGTTCACAAACTAAATCCTGGAGCAATTCCTTAGTTCCAGGGCGTCAGGTACAAGCTACAAAACTGTCAGAGTCTACCATCTAGCACTAGACAGATTTATTAACTACCCATTAACCACTGAAGGCATAAACAGCTATCTAAACTCCCTGACCTGCGGAAATCTAAGCACAACTATTACCGATGCATTAATACCCTGGGGCGTTGGACGTAAAGCAAAGGCGCGCTGCTGGTGACCGCCGGCGTCCATCGCTCTCAGTGGTTCGTCAGTGCAAATTGTTGGATATCAGCCGCTCCGGACTGTATTAGTCCGGACTACAACATAATATGTGGTACAACTAATGGGGGCAGATCACTCTTGCCGCGAAGCTAAACACAGGGACCTTTGAAGCTATTTTACCATAGCAATCTGCCTAAGTCTCAGTTTGATATGGGAAATGCGGGTTAAGATTAGGCCGATTGCTTACTCTAAATAGACCGATACGTGTTTACCCTGCCACATGGTTCATTCTATGTCTGTATGCAACTTATGGTATTAGGTATTTGGAATTAGCTCCAAATATTTTTACTAATTTTATCTTATTTGAGAAATTAAGATGTAAAGTAATTTCGCCTGTTTCTTGATAAGCGAGTTTCGTGAAAACCCATGCGTGAACAACATCATCTAGCGTTCGTGCAACCTGTACTCCCGATGCATCATATCCCACTGCAGATATATAAACTAAATCGTATTCTGGGTCAATATTTAAAATGTCAATGGTTATTGATAGAATTGGGTCGCCGATTTGAACTGAATAATTGGGTACCATTTGGTCGTATCGTATAGAACTAGCAGTTTTTTCAATCTGAACATTTTCCAGTAAGACCTTTGATAATTCACCATCACCCCAGGGAGTTGTTAATGCACTACCCGGGCTTGGTATAACTGCAATTTCCATATTTCCAGGTTGGATCCGATTAATTAAAAACCAGATGCCGATTCCCAATAAAGCCATACCAATAACAAGTAAACCCACCGTGAAAGTCTTTACTCTCAATTTCACCTCATGTATATAAATTATTTTTTGGCAATGTTTTCTAGTGTTTTAGTGATGATAGGACCTGGGCGGCATATCTTTCGGCCAAAGGAATATAATGAGTAGCTCGATTCTATCACTACTTAAGTAGTAATACAAGATAAATTTATTGAGTAAAGATATTCTCATATCATATAGGCACGAATCGCCCCTGGGATACCACTTTTTGAAGCTAAAAATTGGCTAAAGATAATAGAGCTTTTAGCGTTTGTTGATTAAAATTTACTCTATTCCAATTTAGAGCAGATAAGTCGATTTATACTGACTTTAGCTTCTGCAGCTTGAATAGCAAGTCTAGCTATTATATCCTATGTTTTCCGCATGATTGACTTAATAAACATTCAACTGGATAATATCGTAAATCGCATTTTGCAAATGCCAAAATACCAGTATTAACAAGGCGAATCGTGAATGGTGAGTGAGAACCGGATAAATATTGAGAAACTGAGGATGATGTTATTAAATCGATTAAACCAGCTGAAGTGGGTAAGACTTCGAATTGCCCCATGGTACCACCCAATTTATTCTTTTTCCGTCAGGAATGCGTGCGCTTTCTCCAGCAGTTCGGGTA
>Ga0182021_10000524_pt1 | contig 41224 bp, 31 predicted proteins | sample 612E3MmetaG_FD_120493 | JGI IMG/M metagenome (GOLD analysis project Ga0182021, IMG submission 120493) | Permafrost microbial communities from Stordalen Mire, Sweden - 612E3M metaG (Illumina Assembly) | ecosystem: Environmental > Terrestrial > Soil > Wetlands > Permafrost | place: Sweden...
AATTCAAGCATTCTGATTAGGTGCTCTTTGGTGGGTTCGTAGTCGATTTCTTGCTCTGGAAACGTTGAGAAGCAGACGGCACATTTAAGGTTGCATCGTTTTGTTACGTCAATAACTCCTATGACTGTACCTGAAGCGTGATTGGTGCATGTTTCACAGACGTAAGGGCAACCTTGGGGGTCTTTTGGAGCATTCAAGTCGCCGAGATATTGAAATTGATCGTAGGTTTGCATGTGCTTGAAGATTGGGGGGCTTTGCCAATGTGTGGCTTCAAAGCTTCCATGTTCAGGACATACTTTAGTTATTTTGATTTTTTCATTAGATTGTGTTAGTTGAGCATCAATTTTCTTCTGGCATTCGGGACAGATGCTCTTTGTGTTAGTCATATTAACCCTCCAAGTGTTGCCTCGATTATTAACGCTAACGGAAGAAGAATCATCGACATAGTGATTAAACGCTCATATTTCCTTACATTAGAAACTGTTGAAGCTAAAGTGATTAGGCGAACGGAAGCGTAAATCAGAAGTGCACTCCACAACAAAATTAGCGGTAAGTAATATACAGTAAAGTGACCTGCAAAGTATGGAATAGATGGAAGAGGTGCCAACACTGCAGTCAGCATAAAAAACAATGCTGCTAGCTTCGTGGACTTTGCTGTTCCGATTCTTTGAGGAAGGGTTGGGTAACCAACCTTCGAATCCCCTTCTGAACTGAGGATGTCACGAAGGACATTGCCACCTATGGTGCCGAAAGCAATTGGATAAAGGCTAAGTGAAATTAAACCGACAGTTGCGGGTGAGGAAATTGTGGATTGTCCATACATGAAGGCTGTGCCAGTCAAAATCCCAATCATGACGTTGGCAACGAAACCTGATTTGCGTTTAACCAGGGTTGAGTAAATCAAAAGCAGAATTGAGTCAACAGCTATGATTGCGAAGCTTAGCCAATTAATGTAAGCAGCCATAATCAAGCCCACAGCGAAGAGCAAGCCTGAAATGGCTACAACTTGTTTGAGTGAGAGGGCGCCTGAGGGGATGGGGCGTCTTGGCTTGATTACTGCATCGCTTTCCCGATCGAAATAGTCATTGATCGCGAAACCCGCAGAAGTTATGAAAGCCATTGAAAAAAAAATCAGCACGATCGTTTCGGGCGCAATCATGCTTTTTGTAATGGCGAACGCTGTTAAAACTGATAAACCACCTGTCATGAGCCAGTAGGGAAGTCGCAATAGAGCGATTAATCCCTTAGCTGGCGCCGACATGGTCATTTCGAGAGTTTCCTCTCAGCAATAACTTCTTTTATGGCATCCTCAAGGCTTACCTTAGGGTTCCAGTTTAACTCTTTTCTTGCCTTAGAGTTGTCAAACCAGATTTTGGTCACATCGCCCTGCCAAGAAACACCCGTAGTAGAAACAAACGTTTTCTTTTCCAAGTTTAGGATTTTAAGCATCATTTTGGCAAGATCAATTATAGTGATGGTTGTTCCGTAGCCTAAGTTGTAAACTTTGCCGTTAGCAGAATCCTCCGAGCCCACGGTTACCAAAGCATCTACGATGTCTGAAACATGAACAAAATCGCGTGACTGTAACCCTGTCCCGATGATTTCTAGTTTGCCAGGGTTTGCCGCAAGTTTATCTATGAAGTCGTGTATGACGCCGTGGCATCTTGACCCATAAACGTTTGCGAACCTTGTTATTGTAATATCTAAGCCGTATTGGCTTTGGTACATGTTGCAGTATTCTTCGCCGACAACTTTGGACAAGCCGTAGCAGGAAAAGGGGTGAAACCCGTATTCTTCAGGAGTTGGAAAGACAGTTGGGTTGCCGTAAACTGCTGCGCTTGATGCGAAAACCACTTTTGCGTCGTCTTTACGGGCTTTTTCAAGAACCTGCACGGTACCTTTCGCATTTGTTTCAAAATCGATGAGGGGATTTTCCATGGAGTAAGGAACAACAACTTGGGCAGCTAAATGATAAATCAAATCAGCCTTTTCTAAAGATAACAGTTTCTTTAGGTCTAATATATCCCCTTTAACAAGCTTGGCTTTAGGCACGTCCTTTACGTTTTCCATTTTGCCGCTTGACAAATTATCGTAAATCGTCAAGTTGGAAGTTAGTTTTGACAGCTTACTGCAGAGGTGAAAACCGATAAACCCTGCGCCACCAGTAACTAGTATTTTTTTTCCCTCAAGTTCGCCCATGTAAATCACGATAAAGTCTATATTCTCTTTAGATTAGTTGTAGGGTATATGTCGCCAGTGAAACCTATAAAAACTTTTAGGGATTTGCTATCTTTCCTAACGATAATTCCTGTGGGCGGAAAAGAAGACTTCATCTTCACCACCGCTGAGCATGTTTATCTTTTTCCTATCATCGGCGGCTTCATAGGCGTACTATCAGCCGCATATTTTGTTGGTTCAGGCTATATTGTCCGTTTCTTGCTTGGATTGGTTAATTCGGTTATTGCATTGCCGACGGATTTCTTATCTAAGCTCGCCGTTGCCGCCATGACTGTGGCTTTCTTGCTTGTAATAACTGGGCTTCAACATTTTGATGGTTTAATCGATTTAGGCAATGCGGTAGGCTTAGGAAATCTGCATGACCGCAAAATGGTTGCTCATGCTTGGACAGTAACGTACGCAGGCGCCGTACTTGCCACAGCTGTAGAGTTTGCCGCATTTGTCGGCTTATTCTTCATAAGCCCCCTTTTTGCTTTTGGCGCAATAATTGCTGCTGAAGTCTCAGCAAAATTAGCAATGGTAACAATTGTTTGGGTAGGAAAACCCACCCATAAAGGATTAGGCTCGATTTTTCTGGCAAAAGCCAAAAAGAAACTTAACCTTATCGCTTACGCTCTTTCGGTTCTGATTGTTTACCCCTTTTTTGCTTTTTCACTTAACCCCATTCTTGGCCTAATTGGAATTGCGATTGTTCTGGTAAGCATTCCAGTTGCGTTGGTAATGGAAAAAGTTTCGGAAAATGTTTTCGGGGGAGTTTCAGGCGACACTATTGGGGCAACAAACGAGGTTGCGAGGGCAGTTACGCTTATTTTATTAGGAGTGTTAACGGTGCTGGCGATACTGAAATGAAATTGCCTGCGTTGATTATGGCTGGCGGAAAAGGCACACGGATAAGTTTGCCAATAGAGAAACCACTTCTGCCCTTTATCGGTAAACCCCTCATTGATTGGGTAGCTGAAGCAGTTATCAATGCCAACAACGTTTCCGAGTTTTATGTAGTGACCAGCCCAAACACTCCTCAAACAGAAAAGCACTGCCAAAGCAAGGGATGGAAGGTTTTAATCGCTGACGCCAAAGGCTACCACAACGACCTCAAGCAGGCAACACTAATGGAAGGGTTAATGGGTCCCGTGTTGACTGTTCCAGCTGATTCTCCAGCCGTCACAGGCAAATTCCTCGACAAAATCATCAGTCAGTTTGAAATCTGCGGCAAAGATTTCTACGCAATTTTCGTTCCTATTAAAGCTCGCGAAACCTTGGGACTTTCCGTAGACTCCACCGACGAATTCATGGGTGAGTGGTATGCGGTTTCAGGAGTCAACATAGTTAACGGCGCCAAAATTCAGGGCAAAGGAAAAATCGAAACAAGCGCCTTAATCACAGAAGAAGTTGAAGTGCTACTAAACATTAACACGCTTAAGGATTTAGAAATAGCAGAAAAAATAATGCAAATCAGACTGCATTAAGCTAAGTGTCAAACAACGGAATTTTAGAGAAATATTTAACATCCGCACGCACCCTACTGTAAACCAGTTGCCGCCTCGGGAGACAATCTTGCATGAGCCTACTAAGTCATGACAGCTTCTGGAATGCAGTGATTACTCTGCCAATGACAAAAAAAATGCTGAGAATGTCTTTGAAAAAGTGCCCTGCATGCGGCAGAACAGTGCTTGAAGCAGCACTTGACGACTACGCAGGCAAAACCCAAAAGAAATGCGAAAAGTGCAGTGGGCTTTACTCGCAAATTATTGGTTTCTGGGTTGAATTTCTGAGGAGAAGTTTAAATTTTAAGCGGGAAAAAGTTGAGAAGCTCTTAGCGGATCCATATGCTAGACGAGCAGTCATGAACTTAACCAAGAGCTTCGCTTATATCGGAATCAAAAAACCGATCTCGCTCTATGCCCCTTTCCTTATCGTTTGGGATTTTACCCATAAGTGTAATTTGAAGTGCAAACACTGCTACTCAAACAGTGGCGCAATAAGAGAAGAAGAATTAACCACTCAACAGGCTAAAGACGTTGTCGACCAGATTGCAGACGCTGGAGTCACAGCTCTAGCTTTTTCAGGCGGTGAACCCTTAACCCGCAGTGACTTTTTTGAGGTCGCACGGTATGCTGCCGACCGCGGACTCTACATCTCTGTTGCCACAAACGGTACCCTGTTAACCAAAGAAACGGTTCAGAAACTCAAAGCTGCCAAAGTCAACTATTTGGACATAAGCATTGACGGTGCATGCGCCAAAACACATGATGAATTCCGAGGCGTGCCAGGAGCTTTTGATCAGGCGGTTGCGGGTTTGAAGAATTGTATTGAAGCGGATTTATGTGTGTGCATTGCTACAACTGCAACTAAAAATAATCTTGAGGAAATGCCTGCGATTATTGATTTAGCTGAGGAATTAGGAGCGGAGAGGTTTACTAACTTTAATTTTGTTCCAGCCGGTAGAGGCAAAACACATTATGAACAAGACCTATCGCCTGAAGAACGGGAAAAATTGATGCATTATTTGCTTGCAAGAATGTCAAAGGGCTGCAAAACGACCATTCTCACAACTGCGCCCCAACTGGCTCGAGTAGGTATTCAATGTCAAGGAACCCAAGGAACAGGCGATGTAACCATGTCAATGGCTCATATGCAAACAGTTAAAGTAACCAAGAAAGCAGTTCCGCTCGCTGATTTTATCGGCGGTTGCGGAGCAGGAAGATTATACTGTTCGCTGTCGCCGCAGGGAGACCTTCATCCATGTGTGTTCCTGCCTGTTAACGTAGGCAACCTCAAAACCGAAAAGTTCCAAGATTTATGGTTAAACGCACCGCTTTTTAATGCTTTCAGAAACAGGGCAAACCTCAAAGGCGCCTGCGGAAAATGCGATTACAAATATATCTGCGGCGGCTGCAGAGCACGGTCATCAGCATACCATAATGGTGATATGTTGAATAGTGATCCTGGCTGCATTATGGGAGTGAAAGGTGCTTAAGGTGCCTAATCCACAAAAAACCGTCAAGATTTTCCGAGCAAAAGAAAACATAAGCGATATTGTAAAGGAAGCCGTAGCTAATTCAGGGTTACGCGGAAAACACAAGATTTTCATTAAACCAAACTTAAGTCATCCAGAATACTTGCCGGGCGTTGTTACAAGTCCTGAATTAATGCAGCAACTGGTCGGCTTACTACGCGATGGAAACAGCGAGGTTATTGTGGGCGAATCAAATGGCTTCAATTATCCCTGCTGGACAGCGTTCGACAAAACGGGCGCCGAAGCGGCAGTCAAAAAGGCGGGCGGAACCGTAATCAATTTATCAGAAGATAAAGTTGTTGAAGTAAAATTTCAAGGCAACACTCCAGTGAAGCGTTTGTTTCTGCCTAAAACCATCTTGGACACTGATGCTGTGGTAGATTTGCCCTTGATGAAGACGCATGAGTTTATGGTTTACAGCGGAGCCATCAAGAACCTTTTTGGCTGCGTGCCCAGCAACAAACGCATCTATTTACATCCCTATTTGCCTGAAGTGTTTTATCGCCTCTACACTCTGTTTAAGCCGAAGTTAACGATTATGGATGCAAGAATAGGCATCGAAGGCAACGGCCCAACGAAGGGCAAACCGGTCAAAATGGGTCTGATGCTGACGGGCAACGACGCATTAGCCGTAGACATAATCTCTGCCAAAGTTATGATGCTGAATTGGAAAGAAACCTATCTGAGCTACATTGCGAACAAAACAGGCATGCGCGAAGAGGACATCAATGTTGAAGGCTTGCCAATTACAATGGTTGAACATAGGTTTGAGCCACCGCGGATTGATTTACCTGTAAAAGCGCAAATGATGATCTACCAACATGAATACTTAACAAAATTTTTCTTTTGCTCTCTGGATATAGTTAAACTGTTTCAGAAAGTAACGGTAGCTTATCGAGGCAAACCTGTAGAAATAGGCTAACTTAGGACTGCATCGTAGACTTTCATTGCGTCTTTGACTACAATGCGCCAGTCAAGTTGCTGCTCAACCGTTTTTCGTGCTTTTGCACCCATTTCCTCAGCCGCAACTGGATGTTCAAGTAAATACAAGATTCTATCAGAGAATTGGTTTGGATTGAAGGTGTCCACAAGAAAGCCGTTTTTGCCGTTGTCAATAGTTTCAGGGATACCTCCTACTTTAGTTGTCACTACAGGTAAGCCTGTTGCAAGTGCTTCTAACACGGCGAAGGGATGATGTTCATAGAAAGTGGAGAACGCAAAAACGTCTGCGGCTTGGTAGAGTTTTGGCAGTTTCTTGTCTGGGTAGTATCCTGTAAAGACGATGTTGTCTTTGACGCCGAGTTTCTCCGCGTAAGCGATTAGTTTGTTCATTTCGTCGCTTTGTCCTTTCCCTGAAATTATGAATTTAGCGTTGGGAAAACGTTTTGTAACGGCTGGCATGCTTTCGATTAAAGTAAACAAGCCTTTTCGGGCATAAAGCCGTCCGACTGAAACAATGGCTATGTCGTCAGGGTTAAAACCTAATTCCGCCTTGGCTTTGCGTTTGTCGGTGGCTGGCTTAAACTTGTTAATGTCAACGCCGTTGTGGATAACCTGTATCTTGCTTGCTGGAATCTTGTAGTAATTGGTTAACTCCCACTTGGTGAAGTGGCTAACGGCAATGATTTTCCGTGCTCTCCTAAGCATGCCTTCTTCAAAGAAACGCAAAAACCAGTTAAAACTTACCAAAAACTTTTCGTTTGCGTTTAGGCGGCTGTAGGGTTCACCGCGAATAGCTTCAGCCTCGCCTTTCCATGTAGAGTGGACAGTGCACACGAGGGCTTTTCCAAAGTTGGGGGGCACAGCAAAGTTGGGTGTAAGGGGCAGTTGGGGATGGGTAATATCCACATTTGCCGCTTTGCGAACGCTTTGGAGCTTGCGGTTGCTGGCGGCTGCAAGCATGAAGGATTTTATTATTGGCATTCTGGGGGTTTTCAGGAAAGAAACATTAAGGTTAGGGTTGACTTGGATGTCTTGGGCTTGGTTTGAGCCCGTAACGACATTAACTTTGTAGCCATTTTTTAGGAGTTGATTGGATAGATAGTAAACGTATGCGCCTGTTCCGCCAGACAATGGCCAATATTCAGGCGAGATAAAGCATACTTTACGTATGGAGTGTTTTCCTCCCTTCTTCTCTTAAAAACTGGACTGCTGTTGTCACTGCGCCGACAAACCATGCGAACGCCCGCACAAAATAAAGCACCACCAACCGCAAAGCAACCCTATCATGAAACTTAATTACAAGTTTAGCGGCTGAGTAAATGAAGTAAGCGAGCATAGCTAGTAAAATCAAACCTGAAACATACCATAAAGGTCTGAGCACTGGTATAATTCCTATAAGGAAAAAGGCAATAACTGCCAAGAGAAGAACGGGCTGGACGTTCATGCCAAAATCAGTGATTTCATCGCCCTTCGCCAAACCAACATGTTTGAAGTAAAGCTTGAGCGTGTTTTTCCCATATTGCAACTGCTGCTTATAATAAGCGTGGAGAGTTGGTCTGTTGTAGTGGTAGCAGACGGCGTTTGGTTCGTAGGCTATCTTGTAGCCTTTGGAGCTTAATCTGAATCCTAAGTCGGTGTCATATTGGCTTGGCAAGTTTTCATCCCATCCACCTACCTCTTTGATAACCTCTTTTTTTAGCAGCAGGTTCATAGTGGCTATTCGTCCGGTATATTTTCCTATTCGCCTATAGCGGTTTTTTAGTTCGTAACCGATGCTTCGTGCCCACTTGTTATCGGTGTTCCAGGTTTCGATGCTGCCACTAACCCCGCCTACTTTAAACTCTTCCAAGTGAGGAACCAGATGCTTAAGCCATCCTGATTCAACTTTTGCGTCTGCATCTACGAAGCCAAGAATGGAATGTTGCGCTATTTTCATGGCGTAATTGTAGGCGGCGGGAGCGTTTAGACGGATCGAGATGACTTTGAGCAGGTATTTTTCTGCTATTTGAACTGTCGCATCTTTGGAGCCTCCATCCATCACTATGACCTCGATTGAGCCCTCAGCATAATCCAGTGCTAGAAGCGACTTGAGGCATTCCTCTATTGTTTGCTGACTATTGTAAGATGCAACAATGATTGAAACTTTTGGATATGCGCTGGCGCCCACTTGCTTAAGCCCTCATATATGCTGAAAGTATTGATATTAGAATTTTGAACCCATCAACTAGTGGATCTACACCGGATCTGCCATAGGTCCGCTGTTCAAAACTTATCGGCACTTCAGTTACTCGGAATCCGTGTTTAGCTGTTTTCACAAGCATTTCAGATTCTATTTCGTATCCGCCTGACTTCGGCTTTTGAGTCTTTACGACTTGACATTTCATGGCGCGGTAGCCTGACTGAGAATCAGTTATCGCTACGCCTGTCAAAAATTGAATAAAATAGTTGAAGAGTTTTACTCCAAAAGCGTTCAGTTTTCTTGCAGCAACTCTTTTGTGGTTCATGTACCTAGACCCGATTACTAGATCAGCTTTATCTTCTAAAACAAGAGCTAACACTTTGGGTAGTTCTTCAGGACGGTGGGAGCCATCAGAGTCTATTGTAACTATTATGTCGCCTTTTGCTTTTGCAAACCCAGCCCTTAACCCGTAGCCTTTGCCTAGATGCTGTTTTAGAGTGTAGACTTTTACACCGTGATGTGTCGCCAATTCAAGCGACTTGTCATAGGAGTGGTCATCAACAACAATTATTTCATTCTCTAAGCCTATTTGCTGCATAACTTTTTTTGTACGATCAATAATGTTGCCAATTGTTAATTCCTCGTTGTAAACGGGAATTATTATCGAAAGCAGCATATTCTTTCGGCTCATTTTACTTTTAGATGCCAATGGAAGACCTTATAAAGTTTGGCACTGCAACCTTGTAAGCAGTTGATCAGACAGTTTGATGCCTAAGATGGAAACAGATATGCAGAGCAAAGTTTACGCTGACAAAAAAGTGTGGTTTTCCATGTGGTTTCTTGGAGCAGTTGTTACTTTCGGCGTAGCTTTTTTTCCTATGTTTTACCGCCTGATTGAGGGTAGAAATAAGCATCTTCAACATGAAAAGGAAATAGAAAAACAGATTTCTGATTATTTAGAAAGCAAAGGCAAACAGACACCTCCAAAAACAAACCATTTTACAAACAGGAATTCGATAGCTTGGGCTGTCAGCATCATTTTGGTAATACCTGTTTTTATTATCGTATATTTGTTATCAAGGGATTTGTTGGTTCATGAACAGAATCAAGATGCATTTCTTGCAACTGCTCTTCCACAAAGAATTTTTATGCCTCAGACGATACCCATAAAAACCTATGTTTTGATTACGATTGTTACGTTAGGCGTAGGAGTAGTTTACTGGCTGTACAAGATTGTCAACTTGTACAACGCTCACTATAAGGCAGAGCTGCAAGTGGAAAATGAAATAAAAAAACTAATGGAGGACAAGAAAGTTGTCGGACAAATGTAAAGAACGCAGGTTTGTCAGCCATGGAGGGGACATCTGGGGTTTTAGCAGAAAATATGATGTTCCACTTGAAGATGTGCTCGAATTCAGCGGCCCCATCAATTTCCTTGGACCTTCACCTAAAGCAGTAGAAGCCGTAAAGCAATGTGCCAAATTCATAAAGTTTTACCCTGATCCAAACCCCGTCGAGTTCAAAGAAAAAATCGCCCAGTACGTCGGACACGGCGTCGAAGAGGAAAACATAATTTTAGGCAACGGCTCAATCGAACTTATCTACGCAATAACCGAGATTTTGCCAAGCACATTTAACGCAGTAATTCCTGTGCCCTCTTTCTCCGAGTACGAGAAGGCAGCTTTGCGAGTTGGAGGCAAAGTAGTTTTTGTCCAGCTCCCGGAAGATTTCGCTCTTGACACAGAGCGGATTAAAAAGGCAGTAACAAACGAAACAAAAATAATTTGCATCTGCAACCCACACAGCCCTTCAGGAACACTCTACACCAAAAAATCCATTTTGGACCTTCTACAGTTCAGCCAAAAAAAAGACGTAGTCTTGAGCATTGACGAAAACTATATTGAATTTGCAGAAAAAGGAGAAGACAACACTGTCGCTGGCCTAGTTAAAGAGTATGAGAACCTCTTTGTGATTCGGTCAGTTACGAAGTTTTATGGTATGGCAGGCATCCGCTTTGGCTATGGAGTATCAACAAATAAACTCGTCGACAAACTCGAAAACGTTAGGCTCCCATGGAGCATCAATGGGCTAGCATCTTTCGCAACGCTCGCAGCATTCAATGACACGGAATTTATAAAAAACACAAAAACCATAATCGCCAAAGAAAGAGCCCAGCTTGCCAAAGGCTTAGAAGAAATTGAAGGCTTACATGTTTATCCCTCAGTAACGAACTTTCTGCTTGTAAAAATAACAAACGGAAAAATTAACTCAACCCAACTCAAAGAAGCATTAACGAAAGAGAAAATTCTAATTCGCGACTGCTGCACCTTCATAGGCTTAGACGACAAATACTTCAGAGTTACAATAAGATCAACCAAAGACAACCAAAAACTCATAGAAACAATAAAACAAATACTCAATGACGAAAAATAACAGAAAAAAAATCATAAAACACGTGAGGGAGCTGGGTTCCGTTAAAGCTATAAACTCGCAACTAATCGTCTTAACCAACACATTAACATAAATACCAAAATTGTCCCAAGGATGTTTGATTTGGAATGAAAGTTATTGTTCATTGGAGCGGAGGAAAAGATTGCTGTACCGCACTCCACAAAGTGGTTGAGCAGGGCCATGAAGTAGCCGCCTTAGTCACGTACATCTATATGGAACCATACGTTTTCCACAGTTTCAAAGTTATAGAACAACAAGTCAAATCGCTTGGCATGCCCCACCAGTTCGTGAAAATTACAGATAACCGCTATGATGACATAATGGGAACATTGGAACGGTTGCATAAAGAGGAGGGCGCTCAAGCTATCGTAACAGGAGATATTGACAACGTACATCACAGACGAGTATGGAAGGACGCATGCAGGAAACTAGGCGTCGAGCTTATAATGCCTCTTTGGGATAGACCACTTAATCTCATACCGGGCAATCGTCGCCGCAAAAGAATCATGGAAATGGAGCAATCAACCGGCGTTAAAGCCATCCTAAGCTGCATCGACCAAAGGTACTTCACCGAGGAATGGCTATGTAGACAAATAGATAGAAAATGCATCGAAGACATGCAGCCCCTAGTTGGCCCAGCAGGCAAAGGAATAGACGTTTCTGGAGAACCTGGAGAATACCATTCTACATCTCTTGACGCGCCTCTTTTCAAACAACGCATCGAAATCACCAAGTACACCAAGAGAAGCAAAGTGGTCGATTTCGGTGGTTCACCCTACCGAGAAGGAAACTTCCTTTACATGGATATTGAAGAAGCAACGCTTAAGCAAAAAGATTCCAGTCCTGCTTAACCGCACTTAACGTTCTGTTGCCACGTTTTTAGTCGAGGTTTGGTTTTTATGGCAATGTTGATAAACCAAGTAAACGCCTAAAATAGAGCAAGGCTGGAGTTGAAGCAATTGGTAGAAAAAGAAGCTATAGGGAACCTAAACATTGTTTGGCTCTGCGGAGGAAAAACTGCAGACATATCTCCAGCGCAACCGTTGAAGTTCAACATGAACGATGCATGTGACAAGATTAAGAAGCAGCACTTTAAGATTCGAGTGAAGTCACAAATGGTTTTGATGTTCGATTACATGAAGTTGGATGTCAGCTTGTTTGATGGTGGACGAATGCTGATAAAAAATGTAACTGATAAGGAAACTCCTGTGAAGGCTTACAGGGATATTCTCAAAACAATTAACATACAAATATAGAAACTAACAGGCTTAGATTTTGCCTCATTTAATTGTAAAAAACAACTATTTTAAAAGCACAAAACAAATTCAGTCCTAATTGACCCCTAAGTCTACAAAATTCAGGTAGAAGAAGTGTGCCCCTGCGAAGTTTCTTCTTCTTTCAACAAATCCAGAGAAGAAGGAGGCGCAGTACTGTGTGCGATTGTCCTCCTTCTTCTATCAAGAGAAGAACAACACCCGGTGCACCCACCAACTGTTGTTGTTCTACTTAGAACGAATTAGTTGAATTGGTTGTTGTCGATGTCGAAACAATCATGGACTATTTTTCTGAGAGAACGCAAATCTAGTCGAGCAGTTAACGGTGTTGTTAACGATGAAGTTGTTGATGAACAATTGATTTTCTTCTTCAAAGTTTACAAGAAGACTTTAAGATCAAGACAAGGATTAAAACGTGAAAAACAGTAAAAGAAACCAATTCCAGCTTATTTTCGACGAAAGATCATTGAGCTGCCTTTCTTGACTGCACTGCCGATGCCTTCCTGTTTAATGACCCGAATCAGCTTAGAAGCCGCCGATTTCTGGCTACCGCGCTGAAAATCTCTCTGTATCTTCACAAGCATGTCATAATCGAAATTTTTGGTTTTGACCCGCGCCAAGTAATTGTCCATCTGGTCATACAAGCATTGGCTTATCACTTCATCGTACAGTTTGCTGCCTGGGCAAGCGATGTAAATGTTGAACATGCACCAGTCTGCATGTAAAGTCTTTGCATAGTTAAAAGTGGCATTCATGTCTTCAACTGTTTCACCGGGAATGCCGAGCATAAAAGAAGTTGCTGTTTGTATGCCAACTTCTTTGCAAAGCTCAAAGGTACGTTTGACCTCTTGCAGGTCAATGTTTTTGTTAAGCTTTTTCTGTATACGCAGCGAACCTGATTCTACCCCGAAGAATATAGTCTCACAGCCAGCCGATTTCATGGTTACAAGCAACTCTTTGGTGATAAGGTCAGCTCTGGTTTCGCATGTCCATCGGAGGTCTATTTTGTTATCTTTCATTAAGCGGCACAGGTCTGCTGTACGGTTTTTGTTTATGGTAAAGTTGTCGCCGACAAAATAAATGCCCTTTGAATCGTAGTTTTCAACCATGTGCTTGAGTTCGTCAACGACTCTTTTCGGTGAAAAAGCTCGACAGGTGGTTCCCCATAACTCTCTGGTTTCACAATACGCGCAACTGTAGGGGCAGCCACGATGTATACTCATGGTATCAACGAGTTTAACGCTCAAATAGGGTAAGGCACGGTCATACATCCGCATCGGAAGCAAATGACGTGCTGGAAACGGAACTGTATCTAAATCCCTGATAAATTCAGGAGCAGTCTTTACCATCTCGGCGCCGATTCTGCACGCGACGCCTGGAATCTTGGCAATTAATTTGTCTGGTTGATGGTTCATGATGGCAGCGGCAAGGCTTACCATTGCCTGCTCACCCTCGCCAATAACCACGTAGTCTATCTCTTTATGCTGTAACATTGTTTGAGGCATGTACGACGGATGCGGACCACCCACTACAACTTTGCAGGATGGAAGAACTTCTTTGACCGCCTTTGCCATTTCTATAGAACGCGAATAATTCAATGAATTGCAGGTTATGCCTACTATTTCTGGCGCGTGCTTTTTCAGTTCCGATTTAACTTCTTCTATGGGTCTTTGGAGCAGGTAGTTGTCAAAAATTTCAACTTTGTAGCCATTTTTTTGTAAAGCTGCGGCAACATAAGCTAACCCAAGTGGGGGAAGCTTCCCAGCCATTCCCCATGGAGACTTCAAAGGTGGAGCAGTGGTCATCAACAAAATCAACGTTGAGCTTTCTCCATCTCCGATTTTTTCTATTTCATCAGATTACTTGCTTTTGATCTAATTGCTCTTCGAGCATGAGCCAAGATTAGACGAGTTGCCCCTAGACCCCACATTTTTCCTTTCTTAAACATACCCAATGCGCTAACAAAATAGGCTGGGCTGAGATAGAAGCTTTGGAATGCCTGTTCTCGAATCTGTGACAGTTCTTGCATAGTCATGTTTGGAATCTCAAAGGTCGGCGTCGCTGTATCATATCTGTCAAAATCAGTTATCTTTAATGAGCCATTGGCTTTGACTTCTTCATACATTGGCGTTCCAGGGTAAGGTGTCGCTATGTAGAATCCTACATCGTTGGGGTTGAGTTCCTTTACAAACCGAATTGTTTCCCAAGCGCTCTCTTTGGTTTCGCCCGGAAAACCCAAAATTACGCCTGCAACAGTCATTAACCCCGCTTCCTTTGCCCATTTGAATGCTCTTCGGGTTTGGGTAAGTGAGAAACCTTTGCCCATGCTAGTTAAAACTTTTTTTGATCCTGATTCAACGCCGAACCAAACAGCTATACAGCCGGCTTCCCTCATTTTTACAAGCAGCTCTTTACTCACCATGTCAACTCGGGTTTCACAATCCCACTTAATTTTTAACCCTCTGCGCTGAATCTCATCGCATATTTCTGCGGTTCGAGCCTGATCAACGGTGAACGCATCATCGTAAAAAGTGAATTGGTTAGCGTAGTAATTCTTATGCAAAAATTGTAATTCGTCTACTACATTTTTGGGGGTACGCATTCGGTATTTTCTGCCGAACATTCTGACCGCTGTGCAGAAGTTGCACCAATACACACAGCCTCTACTAGTCATAACAGGATAAGGTATCGTTCCATATTTTCGCAGATTCTCCATATGCTGCCAAAGATGAAGTGCCGGAGTGGGCAAACTATCAAGATTTTCTAAGAAAGGGCGGTCAGCATTTTTCACAATTTCAGAACCTTTCCTACATGTAGTTCCAATAAGATCCTGAAAAGGTTGACCTTGTTCAATTCTTTGTGCAAGTTCCAGCATGGTATTTTCGCCCTCTCCCCTGACAACAATATCTAAAGAGGTTGCTTCCTGCAACGCTTTGTCATCCCAAAAGGTGACATGGGGACCTCCAATTGCAGTTATACAGTTAGGCCAAACTTCCTTGCATATTTTTAATATTTTGAGAGCAGACTTGTATGTGAGAGTAGTACAGGTGACTCCAACTATGTCAGGTTTTACTTTTCCAATTTCGTCTTTGAATTGTTGGTGAGTAAGTTTTTGCGCTTGGCAATCGATCACGTTTACTTCAAAATGATTTTGGTACAACATTGCGCCTATGTACCCGATGCCTAAAGGCATGAAAGGCGGATGCTGATGAGAACCGACTGGGTAGGGTGGATTAACAAGAGTTACGCGAGTTTTCATGTTCTTCCCTGAGGCAATGAGTTTTGTACCTTCTAAGCGTGTTCATGTTCATTTACTTTATGCAAAAACGTAGATTTTATGAAATATGCTCTTTTTATCAAACTTGAAAATGAAAATTACTTGAGGGCTTCTTTGGGTTGCAAGTGAGCTTCTTTTATGTCCATGTAAAGCCAGTTTCTTTTCCAGTTCTTCGCCTTTTCTTTTTTCTTCCCTTTCTTGAATTTCCCAATTGCAATAGATTGTTTGAACAGCGGTGCATCAACAACTGAGGTGTGATAACCTTGCCCATCTTCGCTGGAAACATCGATGCCTTTTGCATCTGTTAATTCTTTTAGTTCTTGTAGGGAATTCTTGTCAATTGGTCGTCCCAACCATTCTTCCTCGAAAAAGTTTGTGTTAATGCAGTTTAATACTGGTCTTAAGCCTGTATCGACGACTTCTTTCAGTACGTCGTAGGTGTCTCCCGAAGGGTTTTCATTAGGCATTGTAAATGCTAAGCCTACCTGTTTAGCCATACTCTCATAGTAGCTTGAGTGGACAATGGCGCATCCTGCCCCAACAATGTCGCCAGTCACGATTCCCTCGATACCTTCTTCATCATGCAAAGTTGTGAGAGCTTTCAGTATATCCTCGTATGCCTTCTTAATTCTCACAACCTTCAAAGGTGTCCCTAAAGTTTGAGATTGCAACTCCATTACTTTGAAGCTATGAAAAACATAGGGTCTCATGTATTCAAAACTAAGCAAATAAGCAACTTGATGCCCCTGCTTAATGACTTTGTGATAAGCCAAGCAACATTCTTTGCCGCCGCTCCAATGAACAACAACTTTCAACTTTAACCCCTCTTCAATCTGGAAAAGCATACGTAAAGGCTATAAATCTTTTCTTTAAACCGCCTTTTACTCAAACACCTTTCAAAATGTGAACTTATAACCAAAATAGAGCTTTACACCGTGAAACTTAGAAGTGTGCGCCCTCACATTTTGTTCTTCTTTCTCAAACTTAGAAGAAGGAGGAGGACACGTGTTAATTTTCGATTATCCTCCTTCTTTCAAGAAGAACCACCACCGGTGCCACGTTCAATGCCAAAACTGCAAAAACATATACGAAACCGTAAGGATGGACACATTCAGTTAAAGCTATAAACGCGCATATAATCAAATTAAGAAATATTCAGAGAGAAAACTATGCCAAGTTACCTGCGAAAGTACATGTGTAAACAGGAGAAACAGATTTGATTCTGTTAATGACTACTGCACCACCAGAAAATGGCGCATGGTACCTTGGCAAACGGTTGCCCCCAATAGGATTAATGTACGTTGCCGCAGCACTCGAAAAAGCAGGTTTCGAGGTTCAAATGCTCGACAACTACCTTATGAAAAAACCAATTGACGAAATCAAGCAACTTGTCATAAATCTTAATCCGCAAATTGTAGGCATTACATGCGGTTCAGCCACGTATACACGATGCATCGAGACGGCTAAAGCAATCAAAGAAGTCTTGCCAAGCTGCAAAATAGTTGTTGGTGGATGGCATGCCTCCTATGTTCCTGATAGTTTACTGGCAAATCCAGAAATTGATTATGTTGTTATGGGTGAAGGCGAGAGAGCAATAACACAACTTGCTACATGCATCATAAACGGTAATGAACCTGCCGCAATGTCGATTGCAGGAGTTGCGTACAGACGCCAAGGAATAAGCATTAAAAATCCGCCGAAATTTATCGAACACATGGATGAAATCCCTTTTCCAGCAAGGCACCTGTTGCCGCTCGAACTCTACGATAGAACCATAGAATACTTGAACGTTAAACCGGCTGACGTCATGAGCATTTCACGTGGATGCATATATAACTGCGGTTTCTGTGAAACAAAAAAACTTTGGGGAAACATCTGTCGCACCTTCAGTCCACAGAGAGTTATCGATGAAATCCAAGATTTACAAAACAAGTGCGGGACAAAAGGACTTTATTTTATCAATGACAATTTTACTCTTAGAAAAAACCAAACCCTTGAACTATGCAACCTCATGATAAAAAACAAAATGGATTTAGAATGGGTCTGTGATACACGCGTTGATTTAGTTAATCAAGAACTTTTAGAAAAAATGAGCCAAGCAGGTTGCAAAACCATTTGGTTTGGAGTAGAGTCTGGGTCGCAGAGAATTTTGAAGCGGATTGGCAGAAACACGACGCTTGAGCAGATAGAAAACGCATTCAAACTTTGCCGAAAAAACAAAATTCAAACTGCCTGCTCATTTATGCTAGGGGTTCCAGATGAAACGTTAAAGGACATGGAAGCCTCGTTAAAATTTGCTAAGAAATTAAATCCTGACTGGTGCCTATTCAATATTTTCATCGCAAATCCGGACAGTAAACTATACCAAGAAGTTTTGGAATCGAAAAATTATGATCAGCTTGACGAGTTTTTGCTAAGCGTTAAAACTGAAGAATTTGACTATAACTCGCTCTTAATGATTCAGAGGAAATTTTTCAAAGACTTCAATATGTCGCCAAGGCAAATAATAAAAAGAGTCAAACGTGAAGGGGCTGTGAACTTTGCTAAAAGAAGATTAAATCCCCGAGCACCAAAACGTGTGGGAATTGCTTAATTATTTTTTAGCTACCCAAAAACTCATTTCTGGCCTGCAAAGCATACGGTAAATAACTGACAGAGGGTTCGGAATCCAAGTGCTGTTTTGATAATAATCCGTTCGCCTTGAATATTCATAATTTTCTTTTTGAAATAGTTGCTCTATCTTCTTGTGATCTAGCGCGTGTTCCTTTTTATGCCAGTAATCTGACAAGGAATAATCAATGGAAGGAACTTTTAATCCTATGATTTGAAAGTATAGACTGTTAAATATGGGGTTTGAATGGAAATAGATACCTTTAACAAGGTTGGCTAAACCGCTTGGTTCAGTTCTCCAATAGAATGGAGATGCTTCATGGTCAATATAGATTACACCGCCTTTTTTCAGAAAGAACAAGAGGCTTTGTAGTGCGTCAACGTAATCGGGCAAATGATGAAGCACCGAGTAGCATGTTATTAAATCGAATTTGCCCACACCAAAAGATAAGGCCTCTATTGGCGAATTTATCACATTCAACTTACCATTTTTTATGTACATGTCATATTTTTTGCGCAGAATAAAACACATTTCTGCTGAGATGTCTACAGCTGTAACATTATAGCCCATTTGCAAAAGTTTGCCAGTTAAGTTGCCACTGCCCGCCCCAAAGTCAAGAGCGTTTTTATTATTGTCAGTGACAAGCTTATCCACCATGTAAAGTTTTTCAGTTATTCTTTTTTGTTCTTGTCTGGTATATACTTCGGGGTGTAAACGTTCGTAGTATTGCGCTTCAAGTCTATGTACGTTAACGTTTGCTTGATGGATTTGTTCTTTCAGGGTTTCGTTTGTGACCAACTGTTTGCTTACGCCTCTTTCTCAAGATTCAGCATTGCCCATAAGTAGAGTTTTTGACATTTAAACAATTTGAGGTAAAGCTAATTTCTATAAATTATCAAAAAAATAAAGAGGGGATTTTTTCCCTTGTTTTGGTTTATGGTCGTTTTCTAAGCATCAATATTGCTAGTACTATAGCAACAATAATGATCAGTACGAACAAACCGGCTATTGCTGGAACAAAGTATAGGTCAGCGGCTGATGGGGCTGGGGTTGCACTTGCTGGGGCAGTTGTTGCATGCGCTTCAGCTACTGCAAAGCTGGTTTCTGAGTATGAGGGATAGTATCCGTTTGTGCCGTGGAAAGTTGCGACGACTGTGTAGTTGCCTGCAATGTTAGGTGTCCATGCGAGACTATACATTCCGGTTGCATCTGTTGATGTAGTTCCAATGTTTCTATAGTTGCCGTTAGAGTCCACAACGTCCACAGTTACTTGAACACCGGTAAAGTTGTTTGGAAGCGGCTTCTGTTGATAAACATAGCCCATCCAATCTTTCATACTAGCGTCAGATGCAACTGGAACACCGTTTGGAAATTGACCTGCTTGCTGTGTTTGTGTTGTTCCGGCAGATACGTCTGTGACTGTGCCTCGTATTACTACTGGTGATCCTGAATCAGCTGCGTTATTTGGTGCTGTAACTGTTAAGCTAGATGGTCCTCGGCCTACGACGTAGATTTGGTTGTCATAACCGTTAAACCATGTATTGTAGCCGTCTGCGATAGCATAGCTCATAGCTGAAAATTCTCCAGTGTAACCTGAGATTGTCCAGATTTCTGTTCCGTCGGTTGCATTGATTGCTCGCTGTAGTGCGCCTTTGTAAATTGGTGTGTTGACGGTGTGCTCAGAGGCGACTGTGTATATTACTCCGTTGCCCACTGCGTTTATGAAGCTTGGGTAATCACCGAATGGTGAGTTGAGACCTGCGTTAGTGCTGTTGCCTGCGCCGCCGTTGCCGTATGTCCATTTTAGTGTTCCGGTTTTAGCATCATAGCAGTAGAGTATTCCTGAATATCCCATGCTGTAGAGGTTGCCGTAAGCAAGTTGAGCTTGAATTAGTGGAGTGATTGGGTTGCCGTAGTAGTCAAGTGGTGCTTGAGACGGTGTTGGACCCCAAAGTTTTGCACCTGTACTTAAGCTGTAGCCTACCCATTGCATGGTTTCTTTGTAGCCTTCTGTGAAGACGCCTGATGTTGGATCGACTGGACCTAATAAGACGGTTACGTTGCCTGGTGCTGCGGGAACTGTATTTGTCCACATGACTGAACCCAGTGCACCTCTGCTAGCGTTCACGTTGAGAGCAAAGTATGTGTATGGTGCCCAACTGCTACTTACTCCGCCGGTTAACAAGCCAATGCTGACTCCAGATAATGTACCGCTTTCACAGAGTATCATGTTACCATAGAAAGCCGCGACCTGCTGGAAAGAGCTAGGCAAAGTTGTGGGTAATGAAACGTTCCAGTCGTAGCATTGAGGTGCGCCTCCGTTGACTGTATTAGTATAGCTAGTTGTTGTTGGACCTGTGAAGCCAACTGATGTAACTTGGAAGTTGGTTGTGGCAGCTGCTGGTACTCCTCCACCGACTTGTATGTTCCAATTCCATAAGCCTGAAGAGTTCCATTCAGCTAAATAGCCGTTTGAAACAGTGTACATCACGGTTTCGCCGTTTGGACCCATGCTTATTGGAACACCGCTGGGAACGTTAGAAACGTTGAATAGGTACTGTCCTGTGTAAGCATCGTAAGCTTGGGCAAAGCTGCTTGTGAATAGAATCGGCTGCATTACGCCTTTTTGGTTAGGTTGTTGCGAGTCATATATGTAACCGAATGATAATGCGCCAGTGGGTATTGCATTGTTTTGCCAAAGCACCTTTCCTGTTTGCAGATCAACCGCGTAAGTTCCGCCGCCTTGTCCGCTTGAGTATCCTAGTGGAGCTTGGTAGTAGAGTATTCCGTCCATTATTATTGGATTGTCGTATCTTTGTACGTATGCAGACCCTTCAAAGTAACTGTCGCCAATAATAGCAAAGTTGTTTCCTCCAACGATTCCGCCGGCTTGAAGTGGCTTTGTCCACATGACGTGACTTGTCTGAGAGCCTATTGCATCGCCTGGATTTCTATTCATTGCTGCACCAGAGAACCCACTGTTTGCACCGTATGCCCCGATGGCCCAAGAGCCTGCTGAAGCTTCAACAGGTGAACCTGAACCTAGCCAGTTTGATGAGATTGTCCACCATCCTGGGTTTTCACCGTATATTGGGCGTGTCCAGTATTCAGTTGGAAGTGGATAGGTTGCTGTGAATGGTATTGCTTGTTGCTGCACCACAAGTGTTGTTGATGCACTGCTGGGCAGATATGTGTCGTTGATCAAGGTTTCAGGTGAAGCTGGACCGAAAAATGCTGGGATAGTAGTATCATGGTCATATGTGTTGAAGTCTTGTCCTGGGAACGTGAAGGTCAAATTGTACGTGCCAACTTGGCTTGGCGCAAAAGAATAGTCTTGTGCAGATGTTGAGTCAGCGACTATACCATAGCTTTGTGTTGTTACTGTTCCGTCAGGGGCCGTAATGGTAAGTTTGTAGTTATGGAACCTGTAATCGTTTCCAATGCCAGATGCGGGGGAAAACAGGTTAGTCAACCACATTATAACAACCACATTTTGACCAACGCCTACAGGACTGGGGGCAGCATTAATGTATGCAAATGTTGGAATCTGCCATGCAGGTACATGTGCGCTTGCAGATGGAACTAGTGCAAGTGAAGCTGTCATTGAAATTATTAAAAGTACTGAGATAGCAATAGCTAATGTTCTATTTTTATTAAATTGCATTTATTTTTCTTCTCCTTTAAGGTTTATAATTATAAATAAATCCAGAATTTATATTTAAAGCTATGCCTAACTCGTAAAAAACGTTTGATTTCCATTCAAAAAGGCACTTTTTTGATGTTTTTTTAACTTTAGTTTACAATAAAAAACATGGAAAGAAACAAAAGACGTCGTTATGCGAGATGAATGTTTTTTAGGCAAAGTTTGAAGATGAAAACAATGAGCTCAGCATATTTTCGGCGTGAATTAACGGAACCTGAATTCTGCATTTAATTGAAAGCGCTTTAAGATTTGGAAAATAACTATGATTGAAATTATTTTGCCAACATGAATTTATTGAATATATTCATGGAGGATTTACCGTAAGCACAGTAGTTTTATCTAATTGGAATTTTTTGAAGTATTTTATGAGAAATTTTATATAAAAGGTTACAGTGATTGGCTGAGAAGATGTATTAGGGTTTTCAGGATAAGGGGCTTGGCAAGTCGAATAAAAATTGACAAAATTGATGCGAAAATTCTAAAGATTCTGTTAACGGAGTCTCGGACAAGTTTTACTAATATCGCAAAAGAATGTAAAATTACTGTAACGGCCGTTAGAATGCGCTACAAACGTTTGTGGAGAGATGGCGTTATTAATGGCGAGAAAATGCTTGTGAACCCTCACTGCTTGGGATATCGCCATATTATAGATTTAGGCATTACAACCGCAGTTGAAGATGAAAAAGAAGTTGCAAAGTTTCTTGAAACTAAGCAGTATATTTCGGAACTTATCGGTCCTTTAGGAAAATATAACTTTTTGGGAAAGGTAGTATTGCGTGATCTCAACAAACTCCATGAGATAATTGCTGAGTTAGAATCAAATCAAAATATCAATCATGTTGATGCCTTAATTTGGGCAGAAGCAGTGAATATCGAGTTTCCTCAAAACTTAATTATCAAGCCAGAACTTCAAGAAAATAGCCAATTCGTTAACCGAAAAGCCACTCTAACTAATCTAGATCAACCGTCACTAGATATTGATCAAACAGATAGAAAAATCGCGAAAATTCTTTCAGACAACTCCCGAATTCCATTTAAATCAATAGCTGAACAATTAGACATGTCGACAAAAGCAGTAATTCAGAGATACAAAAAACTTAGAGAAAACTTGTTAACCCTCTCTACAATAAGTCTTAACCTTACCAAGCTTGGATATACAGCTCTAGGAGCTGTATATTTGAAAGTCTCAAATAGAAGCAAAATGCCAGAGATATATTCTCAATTGCTTCAAATTCCAAATCTAATCGTAATAATAAGGCTCATAGACACATATGATATATACTGTGCAATTGCACTAGAAAATTTTGAAAAGCTCTTTGAAGTTAACGAAAAAATTAGAAGAATCAATGGCATAGAAGCTACAGAGACATACGTAACACCCATGGCTCCTTCTTGGCCTCTAAACCTATTTCCTTCATTGCTTGAAAGTGAATATATGAAGCCAAAATATTGGCCTTGTGAACCAGAAAAGAAGACAGAAAATGCGTAAACAAGCAATATTTAGCATTTTTTTGACTTTAACAATTTTTGTTTAAAAATACGAAATGTTTAAGGACAAAGAATCGCCCTTTGAGGGATAAATGGTGACGCAAAAATGAAGCCTCATGTGACCTTAGTTAACCCAGCCGCTCCAGTTGGTGCCGCAATGCACATGCCTTTTGCTTTGTTAGGTCTAGGATATTTGGCTGCAGTCTTAGAGAAAAATCAATACCAAGTTGACGTTATTGATTGTCAAGTGCTGAAATTTTCTTTGGAGGATTTTAGAAGCGAGATTGGTAAGCGTCAACCAGACATTGTCGGGGTTACTTCTTCCACCCTTACTTATCAAGCTGCGCTTAAGCTGGTGAAGGTTGCAAAAGAGGTTTGCCCGAACTGTGTAACAGTTGCAGGTGGTGCTCATGTTACGTTTTGGGATGATAAAGCGCTTGAGGAATGTCCAGAATTAGACATTGTTGTTAGGAAAGAAGGAGAAAACACGCTGTTAGAAGTGGTGCAGAGAATAGCGGCCGGCAAAAGCTACCAAGATGTTGTAGGTACAACCTGCAGAAAAGACGGCAAAATAGTTAGGAATTCAGATAGACCATACATTGAAGACTTGGATGCTCTTCCGTTCCCTGCGCGTCACCTTTGGCCTATGGAACGTTTCCGAGAATATGAGGACATACTTTACTTAGCGACAAGTAGAGGATGTGTGTATTGGTGTGAGTTTTGCTCGACAGTAAGAATGCATGGCCGCAAATACCGCATGAGAAGTCCAAAAAACGTAGTAGACGAATTAGAGGTTTTACATAAAACTTACGGCATCAGCAAATTTACTTTTTGCGATGATGCTTTTACGGTAGACCAGCAAAGAACTGAGATATTGTGTAACGAAATTCTTAGCCGCGGATTAAAAATTCAATGGAACTGCGGCACACGCGTTGACATGATAACCAGAGAACTATTAGTTAAGATGAAGGATGCTGGGTGCATCACCGTGTGGTTCGGAGTTGAGTCTGGAACACAGCAAGTTTTAGATGCCATGAAAAAAGGCATTTCACCTGAATTAACAATTAAAGTTCTCGGGTGGGTAAGAGAGCTGGGAATGCAGCCTATTCCAAACGTTATTCTCGGTTTCCCAGGGGAGACAAAGGAAAGCGCATGGAAAACTATAAAGTTCGTGGAAAAGATATCTCCTGATGCCGTGGGCTTCTATAACGTGGCTACACCTTTTCCGGGCACACCAATGTATGACACGGTGAAAGAGAAGGGATGGCTAAAAGTAACTGACTTTGACATGTATGACACGACACACCCGATCTTTGAGACCCCTTGGCTTAGCATGAAAGACCTTGGCAAACTCCGAGAAGGAGCATTTCACCATTTCTATCTGCGACGGGCCTACTTCTGGGATAAAAGAAGAAGATTCAAAACGTACACGCCGCTTATTGTAGCCTCAAATCTCATCGCCAACATTAAGTTAAAACTCCGAAGAAAATAGCCGACTTTCCGATCATAACTTTTTTGGCAAGACAACTTGTCTTATCTTTAGTATAGCCTTTTTCCAAACGACTTGGTTCTGACTGAAAGAAAAGCCGCTGTACTAAGCATTAAGATCAAAACTGCTGCAACCGTCCACATTGGGTATTCGGGTACGGTTGGTGAAGCACTTGGCACAGCGGCTAACGTGGCTGTTGGCACATCTATAGGAAACAACAATGGGCAGTTATCTGTGGCAGTTCCTAAAACCGCCGTTCTTGTTATGCTGGTACCGTTTCCATAATCATCTGAATAAGATATTGAACTAACGATTGTGTACGGCGTATCACATACTCCTGTATGACCGATTTCTGATGCCCCAGGATAACGAGTTGTATAGTCGCTCCAGTAGTTTCCGACAGCTCCATTGTCCCACTGCCCAGCAGGTGAAATTGTTGGGACTCCAGCCATGCTTGGCGAATACACAGGAATTTGCAAAGGCTGCTCATTATCTACAAAATCATTACTATATAGCATGATTTTGCCAGACGTTTGTCCCAGCGCAAGGACAGCATCATTGTTTGCTATGTTGTTGGCAGTGATAGTTACGCCGTTGCTTTTGGTTATGTCGAAGGCTTGGGTGTTGCGGGTTATTTGGTTTTGCACAATAATTTCATGGTCGTCTTGTTGAGAACCGCCGTCGATGAATATAGCCGTGGTGCTGTTTGATATGCTGTTTTGACGGACAACATAATCGTCGCCGTAGAGGGCAATTGCTTCATCATTACTTGTGAAGATGCTGTTTGTTATGGTGTTGTTATTCCAAGCGCCAAGAACGCCGACACCCCAATTAGTCATTATCATGTTTTCTACAGTAACGTTGATTGCAGTGATGTTAACGGCTATACCGCCTATTGTTAGGCTCGCGCTGGGACCTTTAAGCGTGTAGCCATTTCCGTTCAGTATGATGTTGTTTGCTTCAACAATTATTGCACTGGTCAGGCTGGTGGTTAGGAAGTAGACGTTTCCAAGCCTTTGTATGGCTGCGTTTATAGGCATAACTTGGCCATTTGAATGGATAATTATTGTTTGGATTGATTGAGCCTTAATCGGCACAACATAAACCATGCTAAAAGCTATCAACATTATTAGGATTAAAACCAACGCCTTTTTCATCGACACACCAACAATCAATATCTATAAGGATAATTTAGTTCTATACGTGGAACAAAACGTTCCAGAGCAAGAACACCCTTAAATTGCGATTTAGAATTTAGTTTTTTTTGAAGCCAAATGTTCAATCAGAAAAAAAGGCAGAAGCTACCTGGATAACAGAATATCTATAAGCTCAAGGGTTATTGCGTTGAAAAAAATCTCTAAACTCTAAATTTCAAAGTAAACCGTAATTAATATTAACTGTTTACCGGAAGTATTTCAAAAGCAGTGTTTGGGTAACTCTTGGTGCTAAACCTCTTAAACGTATTAATTCCCGTTGTCATGCTGGTTTTGGCTATGTTGTTAGATTTGGTTCTTGGCGATCCCTCACCTAATAATCCTGACAAATGGGTTTTCAAGTTGCACCCAACTGTTCTCATGGGTAATTTCATTGGAAAAATCGAGCCCTACTTCAAAAATAAAGACCCCAAAATTGAAAAGGTCTTAGGCATACTCTTAGGGTTGACAGTAATTTGCGTGTTTACCCTGCCCGTTTTCTTTGGCTTATGGACAATCTACACATATGTTCCATTTTACTTCAACCTCTTAATTTACGGTTTTATCGGCATTATTCTGCTCAAAATGACGATTTGCATTAAACTTGAGACTGACTGGGCAAAAGCCGCAGCCAAAGCAATTGAAGCAAACGACCTTGATGAGGCAAAAAAATACAGTCACTTCTCAAGAAGAGACTCCCGAAGCCTAAATGGTTCACAAATCAGCAGTGCGGTTATTGAGTCAATGGCGGAAAACTTAATTGACTTCAAATTGTCCCCGATGATGTCTTTTGCATTGTTTGGGGTCACAGGAGCAATTGCTTTTCGAGCGGTGAACACTCTTGATGGCATGGTCGGATTCAAAGACAAAGAACACATCAATACTGGTTGGTTTAGCGCAAACTTAGATACAGTTGTAAACTACATACCTACACGTTTAACGGCGATTCTTATGATTGTGGCAGCAGCAATCATTAGAAAAGATGCTAAGAACGCTTGGCGAGTCGCTTACCGAGACCATAAAAAAACTCCTAGTAGAAACCATGGCTGGCCAATGGCGGCTATGGCTGGGGCGTTGCGGGTACAGTTGGAGAAGCCCGGTCAATACGTTTTAGGAGATAGTTTAGAGCCGTTGACAGGTGATAAGATTTTGGGTGCCCTTCGTATTCGAGATGTTACGATTGTTTTGTGGGGGCTTTTTTGTGTTGGCGTCATCGTAGCTGTGCGGTTGTTCTTTTTGCCTATTTAGTGCAAAGTTTTAATCGAAGCTTTGGAGTATTGGTGCTTTAAGAAGTGCCCGTTACATGCGTATTTGCTTGATTAATCCACCGAGGATTCAGCCTAAGGCATGGGGAAAACCAAACGTTTTTCCACCTATAGTCTTAGCGTCAGTCGCCGCTGTTTTAGAAAAAAAGCACAGTGTCTGCATCATTGATGCTCCAACGGAAGGCTGGAAAAATCTTGTGGAAATGGATGAAACCAAGTATCGAGTGGGTTTGAGTGCTCAAACAATTGCAGAACGGGTGGGCGAATCGAAGGCTGATATGGTTGTTGTTGAAATTCCATTTTCAGGTTGGTCTAAAACCGCGTTTGAGGTTGTTTCTGCAGTTAAGTCTGTTAATAGCAAGGTTGCGGTTGTGTTGATGGGGCAGCATCCTTCCGCTAGACCTGAAGCTTGCCTATCAGAGCCCAAAGTAGATTTCGTTGTTATCGGTGAAGCAGAAAATACAGTTTCTGAACTGGTTAATGCGCTCGAGTCGGGCAAACAAGATTTTGCAGCCATAAATGGTTTAGGTTTCAGGCAGAACGGAAAACCTGTTCTCACTGCTAAACGTGCCATAATTAAGGACATGGATTCTTTGCCATTTCCTGCCAGACATCTACTTCCTATGAAAGTTTACAATGAAGCTGTCAAGGAGAATCCGTTAAGGGGAGAAATAAGTAAACCGTGGACAATTGTGACTACCAGCAGAGGCTGCCCTTATAGTTGTGTGTTTTGCACAACCTGTATCGTTTGGGGTAGAGAATGGCGTGCTAGAAGCCCGAAAAACGTTGTTGATGAACTGGAGCATGTAGTGAGGACTTACGGCATTAAGCAGATTGATTTTTATGATGAGAACATGACGCTAAACAAAGAGCGCATGGCTGATATTTGCGACTTAATTGTTGAGCGAGGCTTGCATATTGAGTGGTTTACGCCCAATGGTGTTAGAGCAGACACATTAGATGAACCGTTACTGCGAAAAATGAAGAAAGCTGGTGCAAAAAAAATTCGTGTTGCACCCGAATCAGGCGTGCAGCGAATTGTAAATGATGTTATTGGCAAGAATTTAGATTTGAAGTGTGTAGAGCAAGCTGTTGTTTTATGTAAAAAAGTAGGGATAAAAGTTGGCTGTTTCTTTGTTATCGGCTTAATTGGTGAAACCAAAGCAGATATCGAAGAAACCATAAAGTTTGCATATAAGCTTAGACGTTTAGGCGCTGACAGTCTCATTTTTAGCATTGCTATGCCACTTTATGGAACAGCACTCTACGAGCAAGCAAAAGAAGGCGGTTTTCTAAAAGAAGGATTTTGTGACTTTGCACTGGCAGCAACCGAGCCCCTGATTGAGACACCACAGTTCTCAGCGGAAGACTTGCAGCAATTATGCATAAAAGCAAACATGGCAAATCCGACTTTCACAAGATACAAAGTCTTAAGAGCTATGCGGAATCCAAAGAAAACTATTAAGATACTATTAAAAATGAAGTAGGGCAATTTTATTCATTTTTGTCGTTCAAGCATTTTTTGTGTTTCTATCGAGTTTTAGATGTCGGTTTGGAATAAACGACTTTTCCATTTATGATTGTCATTTCTGCGTTAATTTCTTTAATTTTGTTCGTATCAATATCCAGTGGGTCATCTGACAGAACCGTTAAATCCGCCAACTTGCCCACTTCAATTGAGCCCTTGATCTTTTCCTCACCAGAACAGTAGGCTGCATCAATCGTGTACATGTGTAAGGCTTCATCAACGCTTAGGCGCTGCTCAGGAAAATACCCTCTTAGTACAGCTTCCTGAATCCCAAGAAATGGGTTTAAAGGCTCCATGGGGCAGTCTGAACCGCCAGCGACCTTCACACCCTCTTTAAGAAGGGATTTGAGCGGATGAAGCCACTTAGCTCTCTTAGCACCAAGGCGCTCTGTCGCTGACCAAACAGAGAATTCGGTAGCAATAACTTTGGGTTGAACAGAAACAACAACATCCTGCTTTTTCAGGCGCTCAACCAATGCTTGATTTAGAACTGCGGCTTGCTCAATGCGAAAACGAACGACTTCACCTTTTGGTTGTCGTGAAATCTGCTCAATAACCGTCAACGCTATATCTACAGCCTTATCGCCCATGGCGTGTATAACAGGTTGAAGCCCCATTGCTAAAACTTGCTCAATTGAAGTTGCCAACTTTGCCCTAGTAAGAAGCATTTTGCCGTTGCTCTCTGGGTCATCGCAGTAGGGCTCAGATAATGCAGCTGTTTTGGAATCTAAATACCCGTCTATTGCAATAAATACGCCGCCAACATGGATCATTAAGAAGGCAGTTGATTGGAAACTTTCGGTTTCTTTCACAAGTGTTTCGGGTAATATCACATTAACCCTGACTAGAAGCTTTCCCTCTGCATGCAAACGCTGAATTATGGGAAGCTCATTTTCCAAGAGCACTATCCAGTTTACGCTAGTAATTCCAGTTTCGGCAATTTTTTGGCAAGCCAAAGAGGACGCCTCCGACAACTCATTAGAGGTTGGTTGAAGAACCACTTGCCAAACTAGACTTGTGGCGCTGTCCCGCAAAATTCCCGTGAGTTTCCCAGTCTGTGGATTTTTGTCAATTGTTCCACCTGAAGGTGCGGCCGTTTGTTCTCTTATTCCAGCCAAAACTACAGCTTTGCTGTTTACTGCGCAAATCATTTCTGATTCATGATATAGAATTACTGGGTTGTCGGACGCAGCCTTATCGAGGTCTGACAGGTTGGGTAAGCGTTTTTCTTTGAATCGGTTTTGGTTCCATCCCCGGCCGATTATCCATTTTTCGGCAGGTGTTTGCTTTGCTTTCTCTTTTAAGAGGTTTTGCAGTTCCTTGATTGATTTTGCGCCGGTTAAGTCAAGCCAAAGGAGGCATTTTCCAAAATCAGCGACGTGAATGTGAGTGTCAATTAAACCTGGAATCACGGTTTTCTTATCTATATTAATAACTTTGGTGTCCCTACCAATTAGTTGGCTTACCTCTTCTTCTGTACCAACTTTGAAGATTTTTGTGCCTTTAATAGCCACTGCTTGAGCAACAGGCTGATTTAGATTCATGGTCCTAACGTTCGCATGGACGAGAGCTATATCTGCTGACAAACTCGCACTTTATCCAAAGTTTCTTTCAATTGTAAGTCGCTATTACCGCTTGACAATAAAACCCTTGTGTTTTCCCTAATATGCACAAGCAAACAGAAAAAACTTATCAGAATTACGAGTTCATTGTTTTTGCAAAACACATAATAGTTCGCTTAGCCGTTTTCCATAATTAAAGTCGAGGAAACAACGTGAAAGCTCACGTAGTGCTAGCAAATCCACCATATCCAGACGATGTGCCGCAAGCCGTCTTTATCCCGCTGGGCATAAGCTATTTGGCAGCGGTACTTGAAGAAAAAGGATACAAAGTTGATGTGGTCGATTGCCAAGTTAACCGACCAAGCCAAAAAGAAATGGAAGAAAAATTCAGAAGTTTAAACTCCGACATAATCGGTGTAACTGCAGCAACTGTAACCTATTTCCCAGCGCTCAAAATTCTGGAAGCTGCAAAATCAGCCCTTCCAAATTGCATAACCATGATTGGCGGCCCACACGTCACAGTACTTGACGAACGCACTTTCACCGACAGCAAAGATGTAGATATTGTTGTCAGAGGAGAGGGTGAGCAGACAATGCTGGAGCTGGCAAGAATAGTTTCAGAAGGCAAGCTCGAGGACTTAAATGATGTTTTGGGTATAACTTTCAAGAAAAACGGTAAAGTGATGGCTACTGCCGACCGACCATTCATACAAGACATCGATTTGCTTCCTCGCCCAGCTCACCATCACTTTGACATGACAAGGTACAAAATTAACAGCAAAAACTACATGCCCATAATAACTAGCAGGGGATGCCCTTTCAACTGTGCCTTCTGTCTTGCGTCTAAAATGTGCGGCAGCGGTTTTAGGGCAAGAAGCCCAGGCAAGGTTGTTGATGAACTCGAATGGTTAAGGGACACTTTTGGGGCGGAAGCATTTGCATTCTATGATGATACATTCACTCACGACATAAGCAGAGCAATAGCTATATGTAACGAGATGCAGGCGAGAAAGTTTTTGCTTCCCTGGGATTGCCGAACAAGAGTAGACAGAATATCCGTAGAGTTATTAACTAAGCTTAGGAGTACAAACTGCCAGCTCATACACTTTGGTATTGAGTCGGGCAGCCAACAGATGTTAAACACAATGCGCAAAGGTACTACAGTTGAGCAAAACGCCAAAGCTATAAAAATGGTGAAAGATTCAGGCATTCTTGTTGCAATTTCATTGGTTATAGGTTATCCAGGCGAAACGCCGGAGATGCTACAGCAAACCGTAGACTTTGTCCGCAAAACCAAACCTGACTACGTTTACATGTGTGAAGCCGTTCCATATCCAGGCACTGAGCTTGCAGACTACGTTCGGAAATTGGGCTTGCCTATGAGCGAAGACTGGAACCGCTACCATGAACAGATGCAGGTTTTCGAGAACAAACTGTTACCGCTTCCAAAGCTTGAGGCAACAAAAAAAGCTGTCTACGACAACATGTTCACTCCGACTTATTACCTTAAGATGAGACGGCGAGGAGACTTCCATAGTCAAATTATGGCTCGTATGGCATTGAACCATCTTGTTTGGAAATACAGGAGTACGAGATGGGCTTTTAGGCAATTAGGCAAAATCAGGCCTGTAAAGAAAAGTCCAGGCGGTCACAGCACGCCAAGCAAAGACCAGCAAGACTAAGCCAAACAAACAGCGGAATTACTTGTAGATTAGAGAAAAACGCAAAACGCAAGGTTCCGTTTAATCGATTACTGCTTGGGCAGTGGCGGTTTTTCAGTCTTTTTCCGGGTTGTATAGCCGAAGGCAAAAAGTGTGACTACAGCAACGGCAGCTATTATGGCAACCACTATTACCAAGTTATGCCCCAAGGCAACGTTGTTTTGTGGAGAAGCAGATGAAGCTTGGTTGCTGACGTATTCGGAAAAGCAGTAAATGTTCCAATCGTTACAGCCGATATATAATTTTCCGTTAGCTATGCTTGGTGAAGACCAACTGCTTGAAGGCATAGTTGCATTTGCGATGGTTACACCGTTATTTGTCGTGTCCAAAACGAATATGTGGCGTTGACTAGTTGTAACATAGATTTTTCCATCAGCATACGAGGGCGAAACATACAACTCATCTCCTGTATATGCACTCCAAAGGCTTTTGCCAGTGGCTGCGTTGAGGCAGGCTATATTGAACTTGTCAATGATGAAGAGGTTACCGTTCGCGTAGATAGGCGAGGAGACTATGAATTCTATGGCGACGGGGTCAATAAAGGGCCAAATGACCTGACCTGTTGATGAATTTACTGCATAGTAAGCGCCCCAGTCCGAGGATGCAAACACCATACCTGCCGCAATTGAGGGGGAACCGAGCATTTCTGTACCGCCTGCGAATGAATATTGATATGGAAGCGTTAGATTCCAAATCACGTTTCCAGTATTAGAGTCTAGTTTGTAGAACATGCCTGTCGCTGGCTCTTGGGAAGTGAAGTAGACTGCGCTGTCAGCAAACGCTGGGGAAGATTCTATTGGACCTCCCGTTTGGAACTTCCAGACTATGTCACCGTTGTTTTCGTTAATGGCGTACATGTTACCATCGAGTGACCCAATGTAAACCATGCTGTTGGATATTACAGGTGAAGACTTAAGCACCAAGTCCCCAAACGTAAAAGTCAAATTACTGTCAACGAAGGTTTGCCACTCAAGCGTGCCCTTGTTAGAGTCTAGGCAGTAAACATATCCGTCTTCACTTGCAATGTAAACTTTGCCGTCGGCAACTGCAGGCGAGGATACAATGGGGCCGCTTGTGGCGTATTTCCAGATAAGGTTGCCGTTTTGTGCATTAATAGCATAGACGTTTTTGTCCTGTGAACCTGCGTAGACGATGTTGTTTACAATGCTCGGTGAAGACATAACGGATCCTTTCGTTGTGTATTTCCAAGCCAAAGTGAGATTAGAGGGTCCCGCGGTAGCGCTTGAAGAGTGCGTTGGGTCAGCTCGCCACATAGACCAATCACTAACTGTTGAAGATGGAATGAGCGTTATTGCAGGCTGTATCATAGGTATTGATGTTGGAGTAATAGCTGTTGGAGTTGGACTAACAGAAGGTGCCGATGTAGATTTGTCGCCTATTGCCCAAAGTTGACTATCAGTTGAGTACTCAGTTCCTGAGGTTGTGTCCACTGCCGTTGTCACGCTGCCTGGAATAATATATAGAGTACCATAAGCAACAATAGCGGATTCCCGGGGAGGTAACGCTTCCATCGGAAGCGACCAGATCAACTGCCCATTGTAAGCGTTTAAACATGCGAATTCTGAAGTTTGCGATGGACCATTGTACTCTTCTTTTTCGCCTATAGTTACATAGATTTTGCCATCGGCAACAGTCGGCATTCCAGGCCAGATAAGCTCAGAATCTGGGCCTTTGTATTTCCAGACAAGAGTGCCAGTCTGTGTGTTAACAGCGTAAAGGTACCCGTCTTTGTTCATTTCATAAACGTTGCCGTATGCTACTGCCGGACCTGTTGTGAAGTATCCTGTCTGGTCATTGGGTGAAGTGTAAGTCCACAGGATTTTACCGTTAGCGGCGTTGAAACAGTAGAGCGTGTTATCGTCTGTTCCACCCCTGAAATATCTTCCGTCAGAGTAGGCGCCGTTAAAAATCATTGGCCCCTTAGTCAGAGTGTCCCATACGATTGCTCCCGTCGTGGCGTTGAGTGCTAACTGCTGGTTTTCAAAAGAGCCAGTAAATACTAAGCCGTCACCGTAGCAGGTTCCAATACCTGTTATGCCGCCGCCTGGAATGTAAGTTTGCCAAGCCAAAGTTGTCGGGATAGACGGGTTAGAAAAATCCCAAGCTTGAATGTATGAGTTGACTTTCACGTAAAACATTTTTTGTTCTGGACTGTAGACGGGGGAGTTGAAGATTCCTGTGTCAGTGGAGAAGGCTGTGCTTGTCCATAGTATTTTTCCACTGTGTGGGTCAAGGCAGCTTCCTTCCACAACTAGATGGTTAGAGTCGATTTCATAGGCTATTGGCCACGTTTTGTTTAGGGGAATTTCAGTGTTCCAAACAATGTCTCCTGTTTGGTCAACTGCAACCATAGAAGTATTGGTACCTACGAAGATCAACCCATCAAAGGCTGTTATGTAAGGTTGTATACCAGTTACGTTAGCTTTCCAAAGTATACTTGATGTATTAGGAGCTGATCCTGCCGAAAAACGTGTAAATGACTCATTCCCTTGGAATTGGGGCCACTCGTATTGGTTTAAATTTACATTGGCTGAAGTTAAGTTATCGTTCGTCTGGGCGTTTGCAGCTAAACTGAAGCTCGAGATTGAAGCGAAAACTGAAAAAAGAAGTACAACAAGAATACCTATAGCGAAGCTTTTTTTGTGAATCATGAAGTGTAAAGTTCCAATTAAGAGTTTAACGAGTAGCCACCATTGACTTTATGATAATTGATTTCACTATAAACCTTACGGAACTTGTCCGTTTCTTACGTTTGTCATAAAATAAGTAGAAAAGTTGCTGATCAATCAAAAAGTGGAACTTAGAGAGGCAGCGCATAATCTTTTTTAGTGTGAAAGGAAACGTTAACATAAATAATGAATCAGCGAAGAGACTTTGAGGGTGTATTTTGACTTGACGAATAAGGGTCCTTTACTTATGACATCTTGGAGGGCAACAGGCGCCTGTAATGCCCGGTGCAGATACTGCAATGTGGATGCAACAGGCAAGCGTTCGCCAAGAGAAATGACCACGAAAGAAGCATTGCATCTTGTCGATGAAGTTCATAATTTTGGCGTCAGATGGTTCGGCTTAAAAGGCGGAGAACCTCTAATGCGTGAGGATATTTTTGAAATTGTGACTTACGCAAAAAATCTAGGTCTTAACGTATGCCTACTAACCAACGGTTGCTTCGTTGACGGAAAAATTTACGATAATTTAGTAAAAAATCAAGTTTGGACATCCGTTAGTATAGACGGACCAGAAGAAATTAACGACCAATTAAGAGGAAAAGGATCATACAAAAAAGCACTCGCAGCTATTGAAAAATTATCAAACGGCAAAATCCTTAATGGATTAGCATGCGCAATCACAAAAATAAACTACAAACATTTAGATCATGTAGCAGAATTAGCTGAAAAATATCACGCTAACTTTGTTTGGTATAATCATCTTGTACCAAGCGGACGAGCGAAAGAAAATGCAGAAACGAATGAGCTTACTCCAACTCCTGAAGAATATGAGTGGACGCTTAATCACATCTGGGATTTAACCCAAAAATACGAAGGCAAATTTGAAATCCACGTACATTGTCCACATTTTGTCCGTGTCGTAAAACAAAGGAATCCGCCTAATTTTGACGATTGGTACGAGCATAAATTTCATGGAAAATGCACCTACTTTGCCTTCGGAGGATATCTAAGCGTAACCGAAAACGGCGATTTAATACCGTGCTTCTACACAGATCTCAGACCTTCAGAGCCAATGATGCTGGGAAACATTAGAGAAAAAAGCCTCACAACAGCGTGGAAGGAAATCCAAGAATCAAAATACTACAAGAGTTTCCAAGACAGAAACATCTTGAAAGGCAAGTGTGGAGTGTGCGAGTATCGAGAGCTCTGCGGAGGTTGCAGAAATAGAGCTTACGCGGTCACAGGAGACATTTATGAATCCGATCCTGCATGTGCCTATATTCCTGAAAGTCTCCGAGAGAAATAGCCCATATTTTCTTCAATTTATTGGAGACAAAATGTCATAAGCATATAAGAGTAGAAAATAAAGTAGAGAAAGAATGAAGAAAACAGCTATTGCAAGTCTTATTATAGTAGCGATATTTTTGGTTTCAAGTATTGCAATAATCTTTTCTATTCAACAAAACCAACTTATCGCAGATTCGTGGCCCATGTTCCATAAAGATCTTACACATTCGGGCTACTCGAATACTCAAACTACACAAACAAACAAGACGATGTGGAAATTTAACACCGGCGGCCAAGTTGACTCGCCAACGGTCGTTGATAATGTTGTGTATGTGGGATCTTATGACCATAAAATTTACGCTTTTAATGCTTCAGATGGTGCCCTTATATGGAATTCATCAACAGGCGCCGTGGTAATTTCTCGTCCCGCAGTAGTCGACGGTATTCTTTATGTAGGTTCAGAAGATCACAACCTTTACGCTTTTAACGCAACAAATGGCAACAAACTGTGGAATTATATGACAGGATATTATGTTGATTGTGACCCAGCTGTGATGAATGGAATAGTTTACTTTGGTTCTGAAGACCATAATATTTACGCCGTGAACGCCAAAACAGGAGCGTTTCTTTGGAGTTTTGCAACAGGTTACAAAATCATGATGTCTTCTCCCACTGTAAGCAACGGGATTGTATACATAGGCTCAGAAGACAATAAAATTTACGCGCTAAACGCTTCTAGCGGCGCCTATGTTTGGAGCTTCTTAACAGACAATCAAGTAGTCTCTTCACCTGCCTGTAGTAATAGCCGAGTGTATGTGGGTTCGGTAGACGGCACTGTCTATGCTTTAGATGCTTCTAGTGGAAAATCAATATGGAATTACACTACTGGAGGACCTGTCTTTTCGTCTCCATTTGTTACAAATGGGTTAGTCTACATTGGATCATCCGATTGTAGAGTTTATGCTCTTGATGCATCAAATGGTAAAGAAACTTGGAATTACACAACAAACGGTATTGTTGCATCCTCGCCAACGATCGCCGGTAACGCAGTCTATTTTGGGTCGGAGGATAACAAAGTTTACAAGGTGAATGCATTAAATGGAAAATTATTGTGGAACTTCACGACTGATGATATGGTCATTTCTAGTGCTGCAGTAACTAAAAGCGCAGTTTATTTAGGTTCATGGGATGGCAAACTTTATGCGTTAAACGCCGCAGGTGGAAACTGTATTTGGAGTTTTGCAACTGGTGGCGAGATTGATTCGTCGCCGACCATAGCGGGAGGATTAATGTATGTGGGTTCACATGACGGTAAAATGTATGCTTTGAATGCTTCTACAGGAATGGTTGGATACAATTTGGAGCTTCATAACAATGTTGTTTGGAGCTTTACTACAGGAGATATGGTTATGTTTTCTTCTCCAGCAGTTGCTGATGGCATAGTTTACTTTGGCTCATATGATGATAACGTTTACGCGCTTAATGCAACAACAGGTACCATTATATGGAGTTACAAAACGGCTGATCCAGTTATCAGCTCTCCTGCAATAGACAAAGGTCTAATCTTCGTAGGTTCAGAGGATGACAAAATTTACGCTTTGAATGCAACTGCTGGTTCTTTAGTGTGGGACTATTCGACTGGTGGCCAAATAATGGTTTCTTCGCCTACGATATTTGATGGCAGAGTCTACGTCGGGTCAAACGATAATAATGTTTATTCGTTAAATGAATCTAACGGAGCGTTAATCTGGAAGTACAGTACAAACGGTTATGTAATTTCTTCTCCTGCAATTGCAAACCTTACAGTTTTTGTAGGTTCATATGATCATCGAATTTACGCGTTAAACGCTTTGACCGGAAAGCTTGTCTGGAATTATTTGACAGGTGGCGAGGTTGCCTCGTCTCCTGCCATAGCTAACGGCGTAGTCTATGTAGGTTCAGGAGATAACAATCTTTATGCTCTACGTGCATTCAACGGCGACGTTTTGTGGAATCATACAGTCGGAGGTGAAGTGGCTTCTTCGCCCGCCATAGCTGATGGATTAGTTTACGTGGGGTCTAATGACGGCAAAGTTTATGCTTTTAACTCGATGACTGGCACCTGTGTTTGGAGTTATACTACGGCAGGAATGGTTGTTTCTTCACCTGCTATTTCAAACGGTATAGTTTACGTTGGTTCATATGACCACATGTTCTACGCGTTTGGTTCTTAATTGCAAAAGCTTCTCCTTTGTCAATTGTATTTCTGGATTGGCAATCGTACATTGTTCAAGAAACTTCAATTGATTTTTCTAATGGTTTCTAATTACTATGTAAATTCACCTATTGTTGAAATTTCATGAGAAAATTCCTGTTTAGCATAAACTTAAAATTCTAAAACAATATTGCCTATGGGCTATAATACCTCAGAATTACTTGCAAATCACATGTGTGTGCCCAATGACTACAAACAAATCTAAAATAGCTTTAGTTAATACCCCACTTCTACAAAAAACTGGACATCACCCACTGTTTCCTCCACTTGGATTATCCTACATGGCGGCTGTATTGGAACAAAACGACATCGAGGTAAAAATTTTCGATTGCCCAGTATGCGAAATGGACCATGAAAAGCTTAAGTCTGAATTAGATTCCTTTCAGCCAACGATAGTCGGAATCGGTGCAATGACTCCAATAATAGAGTCAGCGCTTAAATCTGCAAATGTTTCAAAACAAGTTTGCCCTGATGCCAAAGTTGTAATGGGAGGCCCCCACGCAACCTTCGCAGACAAACAAATCATTTCTGATGAGAAAGATGTGGATATTATTGTCAGGGGCGAAGGAGAAGAAACGCTCTTAGAGTTGGCTAAACAATCGCCTGAAATGCAGAAAATTGGCGATATTCAAGGCATAACATTTCGAAAAGACAATCAAGTGGTACGATCAGTTGACAGGCCTTTTATTCAAAACTTAGATGCACTACCCTTTCCAGCATACAAGTATATTCAAATGAAACGGTATCGAATTACAGGAATGAAGCTTCTTCCAATAATCTCAAGCAGAGGATGCCCATTTCAATGTTCTTTTTGCGTAGCATCTCAAATGTTCGGGGCGAAATACAGAGCGAGAAGTTCAAAAAATGTTTTAGATGAACTAGAATGGCTCAAAAACGAGTATAACGCAGAAGGGATAGCGTTCCAAGATGACACGTTAACGTTTGATAAGAAAAGAGCACTTGAAATCTGCGACGGAATGATTGAGAGAAAACTGAAATTACCATGGGGCTGCAGCAGCAGAGCGGACGTAGTTACAAAAGAAGTTCTGGCAAAGATGGCTAAAGCTGGATGCGACGAAATCTGTTTTGGAGTGGAGTCTGGTTGCCAAAGAATCCGCGATTCACTAAAAAAGAAAGTTACCACCGAACAATGCGAAAATGCGATTAAATGGGCCAAAGAAGCAGGCATCTTTGTTACAGTATCTGTGATTTTAGGTTATCCAGGCGAAACAAAAGAAACGCTGCGTGAAAGCCTTGAGTTTGTTCGTCAAGTTGAACCCGATGACGTATGGTTATGCCACGCTACGCCTTACTTAGGAACCGAGCTTCGAGCTTTAGTTGAAAGTAATGGGTGGAAAATGTCAGAGGACTGGAAACTGTATAATACGATGAATCCCATCTTTGAAGATCCGCTTTTGCCAGCGAAAGAAATAGCAGAAATGAGGAAAACTTTTTACAATAAATTCTACGGTCCAAAGTACATTATGCGCCAAGCCGTGAAAGGATACGTTAAAGGCAACATGTACAGCAAGATAATGGCGAGAACAGCGGTGAACTACAACCTCTGGCGAATCATGGCCAGGATGTAGTTAGTCATAACGCTTCTGAAACGATAAAAACGTGAGTCGAAGTATCCCATATGAGTTATATGAAATAGGTTGGGTATCAGGGTCATATGATCTCTTGTAGAAATGATCAAGAAATATTGCAATGGTGAAAGTTGCCAGTTTACTTCAATTTGTTCGCATTTTTCCTTTAGCCTAAATATTACCTAATTTTAATAAAACATGTAAATTTATGAAACTATGCATAGATCCCCAAAAAAGACTAATCAAGTGTTAGTTACTGGAAAATAATTGTCTTTTGAAAAAACGTCCAGGAATAAAAGTGGTAAACTCCAGTTTTTTGACTTACCTGTATTTTTAACGTAATCTTTATTTATCATACAAAAATGTTAACATAATTTGTTTAAAGAGTATGGAAAAACGATATCTAAAGTTAATTATTATGTTAACAATTTGTTCGCAGTAATCTTTATTATGGTATCAATCCGTTTTAAAATGACATTCAAGGGGACTCTGGATGGAAAAAAGCTCTAAGCTTGAAAAAGGAAATTCGGAAGCTTACGATACACGCGAAAATTGGCCACCTTACACTTATCGTGATTACCCAGACATTAAACCTCAAACGTACGAAGCGTTCATGGAATTCTTGAGCACAGAAAATACGTCAGGCAGATTGATGGAGCTTCAACCATGGATTTCTGTTTGCGATTCAAAATGTGCTTTTTGTTATTTTCCCACTACCGCAACAAGCAAGGTGAAGATAGAACCTTATCTTGAACTGCTTAAGAAAGAGCTTGGAATGTATGCTAAAACCAAATATGTTAAGACAAGCGTATTTGACGAAATAGTTTTGGGTGGTGGAACCCCAAGCGTGTTAGAGGCTGAGCAGATGATTGACCTCATAGACTTCTGCAAGGCAAACTTCAACATAAACAAGGAATACTTCATCAAAGTAACTGGTTCCTCAAAAACATTAGCGCTTAAAAAAATTAACAAACTGGCAGAATATGGAGTTTATCAAATGGACATGGGCGCACAAACATTTGATGACAAGCTGAGGAAAAATCTTTGTTTACCAGACAGCGCCGAGGACGTTGAAAAAGCCATTAAACATGCAAGGAAACTGGATTTGTGTGTTTGTGTAGATCTTATGTATAATCTCCCGGGTCAGACGATGGAAAGCTGGATTAGTACGCTAAGGAAAGCGATTGAACTTGACGTAGAAATTGACGCTTATTCGTTACATGTTGATCCTGGCACGATGCTTGAAAAAATGATTAAGACAGGAGTTTCTCCGCCAACTGGAGACGCCGAATATGAAAAGCAGATGTACTTAACAGCTTACAAAATGTTAACTGCCGCTGGCTACAAGGCAGTAGGTCATGATCGCTATAGCCGAGTGGAATGGCACATGCGAGAAAACTGCCTTAACGGCTGGCCATGGGGAGGCATTTTAACAACTGGCGCTGGCTGCTTCATGGGGTACCTACA
>Ga0182021_10000525_pt1 | contig 41216 bp, 29 predicted proteins | sample 612E3MmetaG_FD_120493 | JGI IMG/M metagenome (GOLD analysis project Ga0182021, IMG submission 120493) | Permafrost microbial communities from Stordalen Mire, Sweden - 612E3M metaG (Illumina Assembly) | ecosystem: Environmental > Terrestrial > Soil > Wetlands > Permafrost | place: Sweden...
CCGCACCGGCAGTGACCGATACCTGCGACTTACCAAGTTCTACGGCAAGCTGTTCCTCATCAACTTCGCGATGGGTGTCGTCACCGGCATCGTCCAGGAGTTCCAGTTCGGCATGAACTGGTCCGAGTACAGCCGCTTCGTAGGCGACATCTTCGGTGCGCCTCTGGCGCTCGAGGCTCTGGTCGCCTTCTTCCTTGAATCGACGTTCCTCGGTCTGTGGATCTTCGGCTGGGACAAGCTCTCGCGGGGCAAGCACCTCGCGATGATCTGGCTCGCCGCCATCGGCACGCTGATCTCGTCGATCTTCATCATCGCCGCCAACTCCTGGATGCAGAACCCAGTGGGCGCGATCTACAACAACGGCAGGGCCGAGCTCGTCGATTTCGGCGCGGTACTGACCAACCCGATCTTCCTCACGCAGTGGCCGCATGCCGTCATCGGGGCCTTCATGGTCGCCGGCGGCTTCATCGCCGGCGTGGCCGGCTGGCACATGGCCAAGCTCGCCAAGCAGGACAAGCCGGTCGCCGAGGATGTCTCCGCGTTCCGTACGGCCACGAAGTTCGGCGCCATCGTCATGCTGGTCGCCGGCCTGCTGATCATCCTGTCGGGCGACCTGCTCGGGAAGCAGATGACCCGCGTGCAGCCGATGAAGATGGCCGCTGCCGAGGCGCTGTACTCGACCGAGACCAACGCGTCGTTCTCGATCTTCACGATCGGCTCGCTCGACGGCTCCAAGGAGATCTTCTCCGTCCGGGTCCCGGGGGTGCTGAGCATCCTGGCCGGCGAGTCGACGGTCAAGGGCATCAACGAGATCAAGGCCGACTACGCCAAGAACGGCTTCACTCAGGGCGATGGCAAGCAGGAAGTGCTCCAGCAGCAGTTCGCCTCGAAGCTCTCGGCCCTGGGCGTCGACCCGACGCCGAACATCCCCGTGAGCTACTGGGCCTTCCGCATCATGATGGGCCTCGGCTTCCTCACGATGATCGTCGGCGCCTGGATGCTGTGGGTCACGCGCAAGGGTGCGATGCCGAAGCCGGGCAAGCTGTGGACCACGATGATGTGGATCCTGCCGCTGGCCCCGCTGTTCGCGAACTCCTTCGGCTGGATCTTCACCGAGATGGGCCGTCAGCCCTGGATCGTTGCCGGCGTCCTGCCGACCTCGTTCGCGGTCTCGCCCACGGTGAGCGTGGCTGACGTCTGGATCACGATGATCCTGTACACGCTCCTGTACGGAACGCTTGCAGTCGTCGAGCTTGGGCTGATGTTCAAGTTCATCAAGAAGGGCCTGCCGGACGTGGCCCCCGTCGAGCAGATCGTGGACGAGGACGCCCCCTTGTCCTTCGCGTACTGAGAAGGGAAGTGAACTGACATGACTCTGCTCGATGTGACACCAACCACGCTCCAGGCTCTCTGGTTGATCCTGGTGGCCGTCCTCTGGATCGGATACCTCGTTCTCGAGGGCTTCGACTACGGCGTCGCCATGCTGCTGCCCTTCGTCGGCAAGAACGACAAGGAACGCCGCGTCCTGGTCAACACCATCGGTCCCGTGTGGGACGGCAACGAGGTGTGGCTGCTGACCGCCGGAGGCGCGATGTTCGCCGCCTTCTCCGGGTGGTACGCGACGCTGTTCAGCGCCCTGTACCTGCCGCTGTTCCTCATCCTCGTGGGCCTCATCCTCCGGGGTGTGGCGTTCGAGTACCGGGGCAAGCGGGCTGACTGGGCCTGGCGGAACCGCTGGGACTGGGCTGCAGCGATCGGTTCGTTGCTCCCGCCGCTGGTGTTCGGCGTCGGTTTCGCGAACTTCCTTCTCGGCCTGCCGCTCAAGAACGTGACGATCCTCGCTGGAGCGACGACCGTTCCGGTCTTCGACGGTGACAAGCTGTGGGCAGGCCCGCTGTTCGGGCTGTTCTCTCTGTACGGCCTCATCGGTGGCATCACGTTCGTGCTGGTGTTCCTCACGCACGGCGCGATCTACGCCTCGCTGAAGACCAAGGGCGAGATCAGCGGTCGGCTCAAGAAGCTGGCTGTGAAGCTCGGCCTCATCACGGCGATCCCTGCGGTCGTCTTCGTGATCTGGGGCAACCTTCTGCCCAAGCTCCCCGGCCAGCTCGACAGCCTTCGGACTGTCGCCTGGATCGCCGGTCTGCTCGGCCTGGTGCTCTTCGTCGGCGCGATCTACTTCATCTGGAAGGGCCGTGAGGGCATCGCCTTCATCCTGACCGGCACGACGATCGCGATGGTCGCAGTGATGATCTTCGCCCAGCTCTTCCCGGGCCTGGGCTTCAACAACACGGGCCTCAAGGTGATGCTCGACATCACGACGGCGTCGTCCTCACCGACGACGTTGACGCTGATGACCGTTGCGGCCTGCATCTTCGTCCCGATCGTCCTGCTCTACCAGATCTGGGCCTACACCGTGTTCCGTCGTCGTCTGGGAGTCGAGAACATCCCGGACGAAGTTGACGAGCCGGTGGTTGTCGGCGGCTGATGCCGGAACGCACCGGGCGGGGACCTGTTGATCCCCGACTCCTGTCGCGCGCCCGCGCCACGAGGTTCTTCCTCGGCGCGGGCGTCGCGGCGGGTACCGCAACAGCCTTGCTGGTCATCTACCAGGCGTGGCTGTTGGCACGTACGATCTCGTCCTTCACGCAGGCCACCGCGCTGGACGGCCTCACGACGACGCTGGTCCTGCTCGCGGTCGTACTGCTCGGTCGTGCCGGACTCACCTGGCTCACGACCTGGCTCGCCCATCGCAGCGCCGCAGCGGTGAAGTCGCAGCTGCGCCACGACATCATGGCGGCCACGCTCGAAGCGCCGGGCGGTACGCCGTCCGCGTCTCTCGTCACGCTCATGACCCAGGGACTCGACGGGCTCGACGGCTACTTCTCCAAGTACCTCCCGCAGCTTGTCCTCGCCGTCACCGTCCCGCTCTTCGTGGGCGCGGCGATCCTGTTCGCCGACTGGGGCTCCGCCGCGATCATCGCGGTGACCGTCCCGCTCATCCCCCTGTTCATGGCGATGATCGGCTGGACCACGGAGGCGCGCGTCCGACGGCGCTACCGCTACCAGACCCGGCTCGCACGTCACTTCGCCGATCTCGTCGCCGGGCTGCCGACGCTCCAGGTCTTCGGTCGGGCCAAGGCCCAGGCGGAGGGCTTGCGCCGTACGGAGGACGCGAACCGCACCGAGACCATGGGGACGCTGCGGATCTCGTTCCTGTCCGCGCTGGTGCTCGAGCTGCTGTCGACGCTGTCCGTCGCGATCGTCGCGTTGACGGTCGGCACGCGCCTCGTCTACTACGGCATCGACTTCCGTACAGCCCTGTTCGTCCTGATCCTGGCCCCGGAGGTCTACCTCCCGATCCGGCAGGTCGGCGTCCACTACCACGACTCCGCCGACGGGATCGCGGCTGCCGAGGCGGCCTTCGTCGAGATCGACCGGATGCAGGCTCGTACCGGCACAGCCGCCGTCGGGACCGGGCCGATCGTCGTCGAGGAGCTCACCCATTCGTACGGCGACGTCGTCGCGCTCCCTCCCACCTCGTTCGTCCTCGCGCCGGGCGAGGTCGTCGCGCTCAGCGGCCCCAGCGGCGGCGGCAAGTCCACCCTGCTCTCGGCGCTGCTCGGCTTCCTCACCCCGACAGGGGGGTCCGTGACGGTCGACGGGGTCGGGCCCGCCGACACGACCGGCCGTACCTGGCGGCGCCGTTTCGCGTACGTCCCGCAGACTCCCGGCCTCATCGCGGGCACCGTGGCCGACAACGTCCGGCTCGCCGACCCGCAGGCGGGAGACGACGAGGTACGGGAGGTGCTGGCGGCAGCCGGAGCCCCCGAGCTGGAGCTCGACCACCTGGTCGGCGACGAAGCCGGGGGCCTGTCGGCCGGCGAGCGCCGCCGCGTCGGCATCGCGAGGGCGCTGCTGCGCATCCGCCGCGACGCGGACGTGCTCGTGCTCGACGAGCCGACGGCCGGTCTGGACGCGGACAGCGAGGCGATCGTGGTCGAGAGCGTCCGCGCCTCGGGCGCCTCCGCGATCGTCGTCTCCCACAGGCCCGCGGTGCTCGCCGCGGCAGACCGGGTCGTACAGGTCGGCGGTGACGCATGAGGTCCGGGTGGCAGCGTCTCGTCGCTGACCTTCTGCGCTCGGTGCCCAGAGGGCGGTGGCTGCTGGCCGCCTCCATCGTGCTGGCTGCCCTGGCCAGCGGCGCGTCGATCGCCCTCATCGGCGTCTCGGCGTGGCTCATCTCGAAAGCTGCCGAGCATCCCAACTTCCTCGACCTGAGCGTGGCTGCCGTCGGCGTACGGTTCTTCGGCATCTCCCGCGGCGTCTTCCGCTACACCGAGCGGCTCGTCGGGCACGAGCTGGCGCTGCGGATGCAGTCGGCGCTCCGCCTTCGCACGTACACGACGCTCGCCCGGACGACGCTGATGGGCAAGCGCCACGGCGACATGCTCGTACGCGTCGTGGCCGACGTCGAAGCCGTCCAGGATGTCGTCGTACGCGTCGTGCTGCCGTTCGCGTCGGCCGTGGTGGTCATGGTCGGTACGAGCGCGATGCTCGTGCGGTTCTCGCTCGGGAACGCCGCGGTGCTCCTGGCGACAGCGGTCGTCGCCGGGCTGGTTCTCCCCGCGTGGGCGCAGCGGGTCTCGCGAGATGCCGACGCGGCGGCAATTCCGCTGCGAGGCCGACTGGCCGACCAGGTGCGCCAGACAGCGCTCGTCGCGGTCGACCTTGTCGCGTACGACGCGGACACCGCCGCGCTGGCCCGCATCGACGACCTGGACGCCCAGCTGCGGGCGGCCGAGCGACGCGCCACGGCGGTACGAGCGTGGGCGGCGGCGGGGCAGGTCGTGGCTGCCGGGACGGCCGTCATCGCCGCACTGTGGATCGGTGGCGCAGCGGTCGTCTCCGGCGCCATCGCGCCGCGGCTGCTCGCTGTGCTCGTGCTCACGCCGCTGGCGCTGCACGAGGTCCTTGGCGGTCTCGCGCAGGCGGCCCAGACCCTTACGCGGGCCCAGACGGCACTCGACCGCGTCGTCGAGGTCCTCGACGCCGAACCCGTGGGCCGGGGCGACGCGCCGCTCGCAGACGCGAGCGAGCACCCGGCCGTACACGTCGCCGACCTCACGATCGGGTGGCCCGGCTTCGCCCCCGTCGGCTCCGGCATCTCGTTCGACCTCGCCGCCGGCGAGAGCGTCGCGGTCGTCGGGCCTAGTGGTGTCGGGAAGACGACGCTCGCCGCGACCGTGCTGGGGCTCATCCCACCGGTCTCCGGCGAGGTCACGACGTCCGGCCGCGTGGGCTACCTCGCCCAGGACGCGCATCTGTTCGCCACGACGATCGCCGAGAACGTACGGATCGGGAACAAGGACGCGACCGACGACGAGGTCGTCGCCGCGCTCGACCAGGCGGGCCTCCCGCTGGATCCCGACCGCATCGTCGGCGAGCTGGGCGCCACACTGTCCGGGGGCGAGGCACGCCGCCTGGCGCTGTCCCGGCTGTTCGCCGGATCGTACGACGTCCTCGTCCTCGACGAACCCAGCGAGCACCTCGACGCCCCCACGGCGAACGCGCTGCTCGACGACCTGTGGTCGAGTGTCGGTACGCGTCCGCTGCTCGTCGTCACGCACGACGAGCGGGTCGTCGCGCGGTGCGACAAGGTCGTACGGCTCACAGCCTGAGGGCTCCGCGCGCGTCCGGGCCGAACCGCCTGCCTCGCACGCCTCGCTGCGGTAGCGTCCGTCACGGGTGTTCGGGGGGCGGGCCGCAGTTCGTACCACCGTGAGCGAGGGAGACGACGTGGTCACCGAGCAGGTGTCAGGGCCGATCTCGGACAGGCGCAACAAGTGGGCCTTCGGGGTCGGCACGGTCGGCCGGGACATGGTCTACACGCTGGTCAGCATGTTCCTGGTCGTCTACCTCACCGAGGTCGTCAACCTGCCCGACGTCCAGCTGGCGTGGGCGACGGGGCTCATCCTCGCCGCGCGGCTGTTCGACGCGGTCGCCGACATCGTCATGGGTTCCATCGTCGACAACACCAATACCCGGTTCGGGCACTACAAGCCGTGGATCGCAGGCGGCGCGATCGCGTCGGCCACGATCACGACGCTTCTGTTCACGAACCTGGGGCTGCACGGGACGAGCTTCGTGGCGGTCTTCGTGGTGCTCTACCTGCTGTGGAGCCTGTCATGGACGTCGAACGACATCCCGTACTGGTCCTTGCTGCCCGCCCTCACGATCGACCAGAAGCAGCGGGAGAGCTACGGCGCACTGGCGAAGATCTTCGCGACGATCGGCCTGTTCACCGTTGTCGTGGCGATCATCCCGGTGACGAACGCGTTGGGCGGGGACGTACGGGCGTGGACGATGTTCACGATCGCCGTGGTCGTCGTCATGCTGCTCGGCCAGTCGGTCACGCTGTTCGGGGTGCGCGAGCCGGACATCGTCGTCCCGCAGGAGCGCACCACCCTGAAGGAGATCGCCGGCGTCGTGTTCCACAACGACCAGCTGCTGTGGACGGCGATCGCGATGGTGCTGTTCATGACCGGCTATGTGACGACGACGACGTTCGGCGTCTACTTCTTCAAGTACGTCTATCGCGACGAGAACATGTACTCGCCGTTCGCCGCGGTCCTCGGGGTTGCCCAGCTCATCGGGTTCGTGACGTTCCCGATGGTGGCGAAGCGCATGAAGCGCCGCACGCTGTACACGCTCGCGACAGCCCTGATCCTCGCCGGCTACGTGGTCTTCTTCTTCAGCCCGATGAACATGATCCCCATCGGCGTCGCCGGGCTGCTGCTCTTCCTCGGGCAGTCGTGGGTCACGATGCTCATGCTGGTGTTCCTCACCGACACCATCGAGTACGGCCAGTGGAAGCTCGGCCGTCGCAACGTCGCGGTGACGTTCGCGCTGCAGCCGTTCATCAACAAGGTCGGTGCCGCTCTGGCCACCCAGGTCGTCAGCGTGGCGGTCATCATCTCCGGCGTGAACCGCGCGGTCACCCCCGACGATGTCACCCCTGGCGGGCTGCTCATCATCAAGGTCGCGATGTTGATCATTCCGCCGGTCCTCATCATCGTCGGCTACCTGATCTATCGCGCGAAGTATCGGATCGACGAGGCCATGTACGCCTCTCTCGTCGCCGACCTCAAGGAGCGCGGCCAGCTCCGCTGAGGCGACTCGGCTGATGCCTGCGTGGTGTCCGGTTCACCACGTTAACCAGGCGAGCTGCACGTTCTCATGGCGAATTGGCCATGTGAACCTCCGACTCACCCACTGAACATGATGAACCACGCGAGGTGCTGACCGCCCTGAGAACGGGACCTAGGGGTGTCACGGTCGTCTCCTTCTCCGAGGCATCCTCGCAGTGGCGACTGCGATCCGTGTGCGGGTTCGACATTTCGCCATCGGACTCCACCGCTCTGGTCGTGCCGACGGCAGGGACGGTCGTCATGGTCACCGAGTGACCTGACAGAGATGCCGACACGCGCCAGACTTGGCACATGCTCGTGGCCTTCTCCGTTAGTACAGCCGGCTCCGACGAGGGGTACGTGCACGAGGCGGTCGCCGCCGCCGTACGTGTCGTGCGCGACTCGGGGCTGCCCAACCACACCGACGCCATGTTCACGACGATCGAGGGCACCTGGGACGAGTGCATGTCGGTCGTCAAGCAGGCCGTCGACGCGCTCGCCCCGTACGGGCCGCGGGTCAGCCTCGTCCTCAAGGCGGACATCTTCGGCGAACGCAAGGGTGAGCTCACTGGCAAGCTGGAGCGTCTCGAGACAGCCCTCGAGCAGCTCGAGGCGTGACCCTTCGGCCGACGGCTCCTCAGGGCGCCGGCTTCGACGCGCCCGACGCCGTACATCGCATCGGGCCGTACGTGGTACGGCGTGCGCGACCCTCGGACGCGCTCGCCTACTGCCGCGCGGACGCGGAGATGGTCGCTTTCTCGTACCCGGACGTCATGCCCCCGATCTGGTCGCAGCAGCGACTCGACGAAGCTGACGGGCTCGCGCCGGGCCGGGAGCGGGAGTTCGCCGCCAACCTCGCCGCGGAGGCGCGCGGCGAGGAACCCCAGGACCGTACGTGGCTGGCCCTCGCCGACGACACCATCGTCGGCATCTGCGTCAGCCGCTCGACGCCGCAGGACTGGGAGTCGATCAACGAGGTACAGCCCATCCCCGGCGTGACCCAGCAGCTCAACCACCTGTACCTGCAACCGACTGCCCGCGGCACCGGTTTGGCCGACGCACTCATGGATCTTGCCCTGCCCGGCCACCTGCCCGCGTACCTCTGGATCATCGGCGGCAACGCCCGTGGCTGGCGGTTCTACGAGCGGCACGGCTTCTCCGGCGACGGCATTGCCTACAGCTGCGGCCCGGTCTGGTACGACGCGCCACTGTTCCGCATGTACCGCACTGCCTGACGAATAATGCCCCTAGGGGTATTGCTGCCAACGCGGACCCCGCCCGCAGGACCCGATTCCGCCCGCGTTAGCCTTGCTGAAGATTTTGATCTTTCAACACCCGGGAGCACTGTGGCGGACCAGCGAGACATCACCCAGCGCCCCGACTTGTCGCAGGGAACCGGCCGTGTTGGTCCGGTCCGTTCGCGCATGCCGGTGTACATGGACTTGCTCCCGCCCTGCAACAACGCCTGCCCCGCGGGCGAGAACATCCAGGAATGGCTCCGGCTGGTCAAGGCCGGCCAGGAGGAGCTCGCGTGGCGCCAGCTCGTCCAGGACAACCCGTTCCCGGCGATCCACGGGCGTGTCTGCTACCACCCGTGCGAGAACGCGTGTAACCGTACGGGCCTCGATCAGCCGATCTCCATCCACGGCGTTGAGCGCTACCTCGGGGACCTCGCGATCGAGAACGGCTGGCAGTTCCCGAGGCTCGAGCACCCCACAGGCCTCAAGGTGCTCATCATCGGCGCAGGCCCCTCGGGCTTGTCCGCCGCGTACCACCTCGCCGCGCTCGGCCACTCCGTCGAGATCCGCGATGCCGGCGACGTGCCCGGGGGCATGATGCGCTACGGCATCCCCGAGTACCGGCTCCCGCGCAACATCCTCGACGCCGAGATCGACCGGCTGCGTGGCCTGGGGATCGTCTTCACCCAGAACCACAAGGTCAAGGACCTCCTCGCCGAGCAGAAGGAGGGCGGCTTCGACGCCGTCTTCGTCGCGATCGGCGCCAACCTGTCCAAGCGCGTGGACATCCCCAGCATGGACGCCGCCAAGATGATCGACGCGGTCACGTTCCTCCACGACGTGGCGAGCGGCGAACGCCCTGTCATCGGCCGCCGCGTGGCTGTGTACGGAGGGGGCAACACCGCCATGGACGCGGCCCGCGTGGCACGTCGGCTCGGTGCCGAGGAGTCGATCGTCATCTATCGCCGGGGCGAGGAGCAGATGCCCGCCCACGAGGCCGAGAAGGACGAGGCCATCCGCGAGGGCGTACAGATGAACTGGCTCCGTACGATCTCGGCGATGGACGCCGACTCGATGACCGTCGAGATCATGGAGCTCGACGACCAGGGCAGGGCCAGGGGCACGGGCCGGTACGAGACGATGGCCGCCGACACCGTCATCCTCGCCCTCGGGCAGGAGGCCGACTCCAACTTCCTCAAGAACATCCCGGGGCTGCAGTTCGAGAACGACGTCGTACGCGTCGATCCGACGAGCCTCATGACGGACGTGCCCGGCATCTTCGCCGGCGGCGACGTCGTACCCAGCGACCGTACGGTCACGATCGGCGTCGGGCACGGCAAGCGTGCTGCCCGCATGATCGACAACTGGCTGTTCAGCCGCCAGGCGGCGCCCCGGACCAAGCACCCGCTGGCCACGCTGGACATGCTCAACCTGTGGTACTTCGGCGACCACGAGCGCCGGCTCGAGCCCGAGCTCGGCCTCGAGCACCGCTTGGACTTCGCCGAGGTTGTCGAGGGACTCAACGCCGACGAGGCTCACTTCGAGGCGGCCCGCTGCCTGTCCTGCGGCAACTGCATCGAGTGCGACGGCTGCCTCGGCAGCTGCCCGGAGGACGCGATCATCAAGCTGGGGAAGGGCTACCGCTACCAGTACAACTACGAGAAGTGCACGGGCTGTGCGACCTGCTATGAGCAGTGTCCCGTCCATGCCATCGAGATGATCCCGGAGCGCTGAGACATGACCATCATCTCCCGTAGCCGTACCGACGATCGCGTCATCATCGACGGCAACGAGGCAGCCGCGTCGGTGGCGTTCCGCCTCAACGAGCTGTGCTCGATCTACCCGATCACACCCAGCTCGACGATGGCCGAGCTCGCCGATGAGTGGTCCGCGCACCACCTGACGAACGTCTGGGGCACGGTCCCGACGGTCATCGAGATGCAGTCCGAGGCCGGAGCCGCGGGTGCCATGCACGGTGCGCTCCAGGGCGGTGCGCTGTCGACGACGTTCACGGCGTCGCAGGGCCTGCTGCTGATGATCCCCAACATGTACAAGATCGCCGGCGAGCTCACCAGCACTGTGTTCCACGTGGCAGCCCGGTCGCTCGCGACCCAGGGCCTGTCGATCTTCGGCGACCACCAGGACGTCATGGCCGTACGCCAGACCGGCTTCGCGCTGCTGTCGAGCGCCTCGGTCCAGGAGGCCCACGACATGGCGGCGGTGTGCCAGCTCGCCACGCTGCGGTCGCGGATCCCGTTCCTGCACTTCTTCGACGGCTTCCGTACATCGCACGAGCTCAACACCGTGCAGCGCCTGAGCGACGGCGACCTTCGCGCGTACATCCCCGAGTCGCTCATTCAGGAGCATCGCAACCGGGCGCTGTCACCGGAGCACCCCTACATCCGCGGCACCGCGATGAACCCCGATACGTACTTCCAGGCCCGCGAGACGGTCAACCCGTACTACGCGCGCACGCCGGAGATCGTCAAGGAGTGCATGGCCGAGTTCGCCGCGATGACGGGTCGTGCGTACGACCTCGCCTCGTACCATGGCGACCCGCAGGCCACGGAGGTGGCCGTCATCATGGGCTCCGGCACGCAGAGCGTCGAGGCGGCCGTCGACCGGCTCGTCGCGGCGGGCCGCAAGGTCGGCCTCGTCTCGATCCGCCTGTACCGGCCGTGGCCCACCGCGGACATCCTCGCCGCGATCCCCGCGACCGCGACCCGCATCGCCGTGCTCGACCGTACGAAGGAGCCCGGCTCCGGCGGCGAGCCGCTGTTCCTCGACGTCGTGAGCTCTCTGGGCGAGGCGTACGCGTCCGGCACGCGCGCGACGATGCCCACGGTCATCGGCGGGCGGTACGGCCTGTCGAGCAAGGAGTTCACGCCGACGATGGCGGCGGGCATCTTCGACGAGCTCGCGAAGCCGGCACCCCGTCCCCGTTTCACGGTCGGCATCACCGACGACGTCTCGATGACGAGCATCGACTATGACAGGACCGCCGACTACGAGGACCCGACCGTGCACCGCGCGGTGTTCTACGGCCTGGGCTCCGACGGCACGGTCGGCGCGAACAAGAACACGATCAAGATCCTGGGCTCCACCGTGGCCGAGGGGTCCGACGTGCCCCTGTACGCGCAGGGCTACTTCGTGTACGACTCGAAGAAGTCCGGGTCGCGCACCGTGTCGCACCTCCGCTTCGGGCCCAACCCGATCAAGGCGCCGTACCTCATCACCCAGTCCGGATTCATCGGCTGCCACCACTGGTCGATCCTCGAGCGCGTCGACGTCCTCGAGTGCGCGCGTCCAGGTACGACGCTGCTCCTCAACAGCTCGTACGCCCCCGAAGAGGTCTTCGACCACCTGCCGGCCCCGATGCAGCAGCGGATCATCGACCTGGGCATCAACGTGTACACGATCGACGCGACCGAGGTCGCGCGCATGGTCGGGCTCGGACGCCGTACCAACACGGTGCTGCAGACCTGCTTCTTCGCGATCTCGGGCGTGCTGCCGCGCAACGTGGCGATCGAGGCCGTGAAGGCATCGATCACGAAGACGTACGGCAAGAAGTCGGCCGAGATCGTCACGAAGAACCACGCCGCCGTCGACGAGTCGTTAGCGCACCTTCACCAGGTGACCGTACCGACGGCCACGACGAGCACGCACGGTCTCCTCGATGCTGTGCCGGCATCGGCGCCGCAGTTCGTCCGCGAGGTCACCGCCAAGATGCTCATCGGTCGTGGTGACGACCTGCCGGTCTCGGCGCTGCCGGTCGACGGCTCGTACCCGTCGGGCACGACCCAGTACGAGAAGCGCAACATCTCCGACATCGTCGCCGAGTGGGACCCCGAGCAGTGCATCCAGTGCGGCAACTGCGCGTTCGTCTGCCCGCACGCCGTGCTTCGCGCGAAGTACTACTCGACCAGCGCGCTCGCCGGTGCGCCGGACACGTTCCAGTCGGCGCCGCTCAACGCAGCGGGCGTGCCGGAAGGCCAGTACACGCTCCAGGTGTACGGGGAGGACTGCACCGGCTGCGGACTGTGCGTCGAGGCGTGCCCGGTCAAGCCGCTGCGCGCGCCCACCCGTCGCGCGATCAACCTCACGGCGGCGAAGCCGCAGAAGACGATCCGCGACAACGTGGCGTTCTTCGAGTCGCTGCCGATGAACGACCGCAGTCGGCTCGACTTCGGCACCGTACGTGGCACGCAGTTCCTCGAGCCCCTGTTCGAGTTCTCCGGCGCCTGCGCCGGCTGCGGCGAGACCCCGTACCTCAAGCTCCTCAGCCAGCTCTTCGGCGACCGGGCGTCCGTGGCGAACGCGACGGGCTGCTCGTCGATCTACGGCGGCAACCTGCCGACGACGCCGTGGGCGAAGAACGCCAAGGGTCGCGGGCCCGCCTGGTCCAACTCGCTGTTCGAGGACAACGCGGAGTTCGGTCTAGGGCTCCGGCTCGCCGCCGACCTGCACATGACACTGGCGAAGAAGCGCCTCGCTGATCTGCGGTTGCTGGTCGGCCTGGAGCTCGCGGACACGCTGGTCAGCGCGTCCCAGGAGTACGAGTCCGACCTCGTCCAGCAGCAGGAGCGGCTCACCGCGCTGCTGCGGCGACTCGACGCGATCGAGCCGGGCGCCTCCGACGAGCAGCGTCGCCTCATCGCCGACCTCAGGTCGGTCGCCGACCACCTGCTGCGGCGCTCGGTGTGGATCGTGGGCGGCGACGGCTGGGCGTACGACATCGGCTCGGGCGGCGTCGACCACGTACTCGCGTCGGGTCGTGACGTGAACATCCTCGTCATGGACACCGAGGTGTACTCGAACACCGGTGGACAGGCGTCGAAGTCGACACCGATGGGTGCGGTCGCGAAGTTCGCGTCGGCCGGCAAGATGACGAACAAGAAGGACCTGGCTTTGCAGGCGATCTCGTACGGCAACGTCTACGTGGCGCGCGTCGCGTTCGGCGCGGACCCCCAGCAGACGCTCAAGGCGTTCCGCGAGGCGGAGGCGTACCGGGGTCCGTCGTTGATCATCGCCTACAGTCACTGCATCGCGCACGGGTACGACTTGAGGCAGGGGCTCGAACAGCAGTACCGCGCCGTCAACTCGGGTCACTGGCCTCTCGTACGCTACAACCCGATGGTCAAGGTGAAGGGCGGGAATCCGTTCATGCTCGACTCACCGAGGCCGCGGCTGCAGTTGAAGGACTACGTGTACCGCGAGCTGCGGTACAAGATGCTCGCGCAGGCCGACCCGGCCGAGGCGGAGCGGTTGCTCGAGCTGGCTCAACAGAATGTGAACCAGCGGTGGAGTACATACGAGGAAATGGCCACGCGCAGCGCCGCCGACTTCGCGTCGGACGCACGCGAGTGATTTTGAGACGAGTGAGGAACTAATGAGCCTGGAAACCAAGTACCTGGGGTTGAAGCTCCGCAACCCGATCGTCGCATCCGCGGGTCCGCTGCAGCAGACACTCGCCGGCGTGAAGTCGCTCGCGGACGCTGGCGTCGGCGCGATCGTCATGTACTCGCTGATGGAGGAGCAGATCCGCGCCGAGCAGGCGCGCCAGATCGCCGTCGAGCAGTCGGGTGCGGACGCCTTCGCCGAGGCACTGTCGTACTTCCCGAGCGTCCCGATCCGGGCGCCCGGAGCCGACGCGGCATCGTCGGCGTACCTGCGGCTCCTCGAGAACTCGGCCAAGGCCGTCGACATCCCCGTGATCGGGAGCCTCAACGGCGCCACGATGGGTGGCTGGATCTCGTTCGCCAAGCAGATGCAGGACGCCGGCGCATCCGCGCTCGAGCTCAACGTCTACTACGTGCCCGGCGATCTACGGATCCCCAGCGAAGAGGTCGAGAACCTGCACCTCGAGGTGCTGGTCGGCGTGAAGGATGCCGTCTCGATCCCCGTCGCGGTCAAGCTGGCCCCGTACTTCTCGTCGTTCGGCGAGATGGCGGCGCAGCTCGATCGGCACGGCGCCGACGGCCTCGTGCTGTTCAACCGCTTCTTCCAGCCGGACGTCGACGTCGAGTCGCTCCAGCTGGAGCCGACGGTGGAGCTGTCGACGCAGTTCTCCGGGCGTCTGCCACGTACGTGGATCTCCGCGCTGTACGGGAGGGTGCGGGCCTCGCTTGCCGGCACGTCCGGCGTGGAGACGTCCGAGGACGTCGTGAAGTACCTGCTGGCTGGCGCCGATGTCGTGATGACGACGTCGTCGCTGCTGAAGTACGGCCCGTCGCACGCGACCAAGCTCATTTCCGGGCTCGAGCAGTGGATGCTCCGCAAGGGCTTCGGCTCGCTCGACGACTTCCGTGGGCTGCTGGCTGTACCGACCGACGTCGACGGCGCGGCGTACGAGCGCCAGGGCTACGTCGCTGCCCTCACCAAGGCCCGCAGCTCGTACGAAGACTTCGCGGTCTCGAACAGCTGAGGGGCCGTTCTCGTACGATCGCCGCTCTCGTCTCTCGGGGCGCGAGCGGCTGTAGGTTTCCCAAGGGATGAAGGGTTGTTGTCACATCCCGTGGCAAATCTGCCTGGGGATGTGACGAAACTCCTACATCCCTTGGGAAACCGACAGCACTCGGGGTGGGCGGGATGGCCGTTCCTGAGGGATCGGCAGCCAGCTGGCGAACCTCACGCACCCGCGGATGCCTACAAGCCCAGAGGACCGTCCGTACAGGTCACTCGAGATGCGTGCAGCTCAGACGACCGTACGTACCTTCGGGTAGTGGCAGGCGACGATGTGGCCGGGCTCGAGCTCGATCTTCTGGGGCTCCTCGGCGGCGCAGCGCTCGGTGGCCAGCGGGCAGCGGGTGCGGAAGACGCAACCGGACGGCGGGTTCTGAGGGCTCGGCAGATCCCCGTACAGGAGGATCCGCTCGCGGTCGCGGCGCGGCTCGGGGACCGGGACGGCTGACATGAGCGCTTGTGTGTACGGGTGCATCGGCCGCTCGTACAGCGAGTTGCGGTCGGCGACCTCCATGACCTTGCCGAGGTACATCACCATGACGCGGTCGGAGATGTGGCGTACGACGGACAGGTCGTGGGCGATGAAGATGTACGCGAGGTTCTGCTCGTTCTGGATGTCCTCGAGCAGGTTGATGACCTGCGCCTGGATGGACACGTCCAGCGCCGACACCGGCTCATCGCAGACGATCAGCTTCGGCTTGAGCGCGATCGCGCGGGCGACGCCGATGCGCTGCCGCTGACCGCCGGAGAACTCGTGCGGGTAGCGGTTGTAGTGCTCGGGGTTGAGGCCGACGCGCTCCATGAGCGCCTGGACCTCCTTCTTCACGCCGCCAGGCGGAGTCACGTGCTGGATCTCGAACGGCGCCGCGATGATCTGGCCGATCGGGTGGCGGGGGTTCAGCGAGCCGTACGGGTCCTGGAACACCATCTGCAGCTGGCGACGCAGGACGCGCAGCTCCTCGCCCTTGGCATGTGTGACGTCCCGGCCCTCGAACTCGATCGTGCCGCCGGTGGGCTCGAGGAGCTTGAGGATCGTGCGGCCGGCAGTCGACTTGCCGCAGCCGGACTCGCCCACGAGACCCAGCGTCTCGCCGGCATTCAGCGACAACGACAACCCGTCCACGGCCTTCACCGGAGCACCTTCGGTACGGAAGATCTTCTGGCTGTACGTGGGGAAGTACTTCTTGAGATCAGTGACGGTTAGCAGGCTCACGATTCCCCCTACAGCTTCGGAGCGACACGCTCGGCAAAGATCTCCGCGCGCTTGGGGACAAGGATGTGGCACCGCGAATCGTGCTTCGGGTAGGACTCGAGCAGCTGAGGCTCGTCGACATCGCACGGTCGCGGCGAGAACTCCTTGAATGCGCAGCGCGGGTTGAACGCACAGCCCGGCGGCACGTTGATGAGCGACGGCGGGTTGCCGGCGACAGGCACCAGGCGTTCCAGCTTGACCCGGTCGAGGCGGGGCATCGAACTCAACAGACCCCACGTGTACGGGTGGTCAGGCTGGTGGAAGAGATCGTCGACCTCCGCGTACTCCACGCATCGCCCGCCGTACATGACGAGCACGTCGTTCGCGATCTCCGCGACGACGCCGAGGTCATGGGTGATCATGATGATCGCCGAACCGAACTCCTGCTGCAGGTCACGCATCAGGTCGAGAATCTGGGCCTGTACGGTCACGTCCAGGGCCGTCGTCGGCTCGTCGGCGATGAGCAGCTCGGGGTTGTTGATGAGCGCCATGCCGATCATCGCGCGCTGCCGCATGCCGCCGGAGAACTCGTGCGGGTACTGGTCGTAGCGCTTGTCGGGATTGGGGATGCCGACCCGGCCGAGCATGTCGATGACCGTGGTGCGAGCGGCCTTCTTCGAGACCTTCTCGTGGACCTGGATCGCCTCCGTGATCTGGGAGCCGATCGTGTAGTACGGGTGAAGCGCCGACAGCGGGTCCTGGAAGATCATCGCCATCTTGCGGCCGCGCAGGCTGCGGAGCTCCTCGTCGGAGACCTTGAGCAGATCCTCGTCGTCGAGCCAGATCTCGCCGGTCACGTGCGCGCGGGTGCCGCGGTGCAGGCCCATGACCGCGAGCGAGGTCACGGACTTGCCCGAGCCCGACTCGCCGACGATGCCGAGCGTCTGGCCCTTCTCCAGGTCGAAGCTGACGCCGTCCACAGCCTTCACGAGGCCGTCGTCGGTCGGGAAGCTCACGTGGAGGTCGTTGACCCGGAGGAACTTCTTGCTGCTCGTCGATGCCGCGGGGGTCCGATCGACCCGGGTCCCTCTGCTTTCCAGCGTCTCGGCAGGTGTCAGCTCGTCACGTACGTCGTCCATCAGCCGACCAACTTCACTCGTGGGTCGATGAAGCCATACGCGATGTCGACGAGCATGTTCGCGATGACGATGAAGGCCGAGACGATGAGCACCATCGCCACGATCACCGGCAGGTTCATGTTGATCACCGCGTTGATGGCCGTCCATCCGAGGCCGTGCATCGAGAAGACGCTCTCGGTGATGATGGCGCCGCCGAGCAGGCCGCCCAGGTCGAGGCCGGCGGCGGTGACGATCGGGGTAAGAGCCGCCCGCAACCCGTGGCGCAGGATAATGCGCCACTTGGTCTGGCCCTTGGCCATGGCGGTGCGGATGTAGTCCTCGCTCATCGTCTCGATCATGTACGCGCGTGTCAGACGGATGTAGCTGGCCGCGAAGATGCACGCCAGGGTCAGCCAGGGGAGGATGAGGTTGCTCGCCCAGGTCAGGGGGTTCTGGGTGAACGGGAAGTAGTGAGGGATCGGCACCCAGCCCCACTTGATGGCCGGGAACGTCAGCAGTATCAGGCCGATGAAGAACGTGGGGACGGAGAAGCCGATCAGCGCCGAACCGACGATCAGGCGATCCGGCCATCGGCCTCGTTTGAGCGCGGCGATGACGCCGCCTCCGACGCCGATGATCATCCAGATGACGAACGCACCGATGGCAATGGACAGCGAGACCGGCCACGCCGTCGCGACCAGGGCGTTGATGGTCTGGTTGGTGGTGGGCGAGTAGCCCATGCACGGTGCCGGGCAGTGCACGATCTGCTCGGGGTGAGCGGCGCGCAACGCCGCATTGTCGGGGAAGTCTCGCCCGACGAACAGACCCTCGACGAATTTCCCGTACTGGACATACACCGGCTGGTCATAGCCGAGGGCCTTGCGGTTGCCCTCGAGGATGGCGGTGGTGCAGTTCCGTGCACACGTGTAGCGGGCCGGATCACTCGGTCCGGCGAAGAACAGCAGGAAGGTCGTGCCGGTGATCAGGAACAGCATGATCACGACAGACAGCACGCGCCTGACGATGTAGTAGAACACCCGGACCCTCCCTCAAGAGGAGCGGGGACGCGCACGACGCGCGCCCCCGCACCCTGTACGAAACTAGCTCAGCTCGCCTTGACCGAAATCGTTGCCGGGTCGTAGTAACCCGTGTACGCGCCGTTGACGAAGGCACCGACGACCTTGCTGCCGTGAACGAACACGAACTTGTCGACGATCAGCGGGATCACCGCGTAGTACTTGGTGGCGAGCTCAGTATCGAGCGTGCCCCATGCCTTCTCACGAGCAGCCTGGTCAGCGATGAGGACGGTCGCGTCGATCTCCTTGTTGAAGTCGGCGTTGTCGAACCAGCCGTAGTCCTGACCCGCACCACCCGAGGTGATGTTGATGCGGGAGTCGAACAGCGGCGGGATGTCGGTCGACGCGGACGGGTAGTCAGCGCCCCAGCCGGCCCACATGGCGTCGTACTTGGACGCCGATGCGACGGACTGGATCGTGGCGTAGTAGTTCGCCGAGAAGCCGTCGAGCTGGGTGTCGAAGCCGCCGGCGTCCCACCCCGCCTTGAGGCCTGCGAAGACCTTGTCGTACGTGTCGCTCTTGCGGTAGGCGACGGTGATCTTCACGGGAAGCGTGAAGCCGGCATCCTGCAGCATCTGCTTGGCCTTGACGGGGTCGCCCTTGTCACCCGCGGGAAGCGGGGTGTTCGGGAACGCCGGGAGGGCCGGGTTGATGACCGAGTTCGTCGGCTGGGCCACTGTCGGACCACCGACGGCAGTCACGTACGCGCTGCGGTCGGTCGCGAGGGCAAGGGCCTGACGGGCCTTGTCGTTGCTCATCACCTTCGACTTGAAGTTCGGCGTCAGGTACCGGGTGTACGGGGAGGCAACGATCGAGTTGCGCCCAGCGGCGCCGCCCTGAACGTTGGACAGCGCCGTGACCGGGGCCTGGTCGAACGTGATCGCGAACTGGTCGGAGCCCTGGTCGGCGATGAGCCGCTCGTACATGGTCTCGGCCGTGAGGGACTCGTCCCAGGTGATCTTGTCCGGGTAGGCCTTGCGGACGGTATCCGTCGCCTGGTCCCAGTTGGGGTTGCGAACGAAGTTGCCGCCCTTCTGGGCGGTCCACGTGCCGTCGAGCTGGTAGGGGCCGTTGGAGAAGATGTCGAAGTTCGACTTGTCGCCAAGGTCCTTGCTGGCCTTGAAGGCAGCGAACGCGGTCATGGTGACCGTGTTGTTGAAGTCGTTCACGACCTGCTTGAGGTTGAACGTGATGGTGTTGCCCGACACGGTGACGGCCTTGTCGTACAGCGCCTGACCGGTCTTCGCGTACGGGCCCTTGTAGGACGAGGAGCCATCGGCGTCGGAAGGGACGTCGAGGAAGGCGATGGCGTAGTTCGGGCCGCCGGTGATGACGTCGACCGCGAACGTGCGGGAGATGCCGTACTTGACGTCGTCAGCCGTGACGGGCGTGCCGTCCTGCCACTTCAGGCCGTCCTTCAGCGTGAACGCCCACGTCTTGCCGCCGTTGCTCACGGTGCCGGTGTCGGTCGCCATGTCGCCGACGAGCTTCGGCACCTCGGTGTCGGAGGTGGTCGCCGTCCATGTGGTCAGGGTGCGGGTGAAGAGGCGGTTGCCTGCCTCGATGTTCACGCCGACGTAGACGCGCTGGGGGTCCCAGTGCTCGGTCTGCGTGCTCATCAGGATGTTCAGCGTCCCGCCCTTGACGGCTGCAGGCGCGGACGACGACGAACTCGACGTCGTTGTGCTGCTGCTGCACGCTGCGGCTGAAAGGGCGAGGCCTGCGGTCCCAGCCACCCCAGCGACGAATGTCCTGCGCTTCATACGGCGCTCTCCTTTGTAGTGATGAAACCGGCAGCGGCGATCACTGACGGTCAGCCTTCGGGTCTAGTGCATCGCGGAAGCCGTCGCCAACGAGGTTGAACGCCAGCACCACGAGGAACAGGGTGACCCCCGGGAAGATGAAGTACGCCGGATCGGCGATTGCGTAGTGCACCGAGTCGTTGAGGATCGAGCCGAACGACGGGGTGGGTGCCTGGATGCCCACGCCGAGGAAGCCGAGGGCGGCTTCGGTGGCGATGTTCTGGGGCATGATCAGCGTCGAGTAGACCAGGATCGGTGCCCACAGATGGGGGAGAAGCTCCTTGAAGTAGATCCGCATGCGGCCGGCGCCCAGCGATCGCGCCGCCTCGACGAACTCCCGTTCCTTGAGCGACAGCACCTGCCCGCGGATGATGCGGGCGAACGACGGCCAGCCGAAGAAGCCCATCACGATGATCATGAAGACCATCGATGCCGGTGTTCGGGCGACGTTGAGGGCACTCTCCAGCGCGTCAATCACGATCGTCGACAGGGCGATCAGCATCAGCGTCTGCGGGAAGCTCAGCACGAAGTCGATGACACGCGAGAACAGCCAGTCGACCCGACCTCCGGCCGTACCGGAGATGATGCCGATGATCGTGCCGAGCGTTACGGAGACCAGGGCGGCACAGACGGAGACGAGGAGCGACACCGTCAGTCCGGAGACGATCCGCGAGAAGAGGTCCCGCCCCGTCCCGGGTTCGACGCCCAGCCAGTGCGTACTCGAGATGCCGCCCAGATTCCCGGTCGGGAGGGATCCGAGACCACCCACGAGGTCGGTGTGCGACGTGTACGGGTCGATGAGCTTCCACGTCGTCAGCAGGGGTGCGATCGCCGCGAGGATGACGAAGAGTATCGCGACGCCCATGGCGATCAGCGTCACTTTGTCGCGGAGCAGGCGCGAACGGGTGATCTGCCAAGGCGTACGACCCACGATGGCGACAGCGCCATCCCGGGCCTCCTCCAAGGTCGTCTCTGCCATTCAGCTCTTCTTCCCAGGGAACCACGTCAACGAGGTCAAAGTATGTACCACGGCTGTTACGGCTGGATCACGGAGAACGGTTCACGGGCAAGCGTTTATCAGATTGTGACTAGTGACTTCGTGTCGCCGAGGCGTCCGTACGGCCCCGCAGACGGCTCCGAGAGTACCCTGTGCGGCCTCATCCGTGCGGTCGCAGGAGCGGGAAGAGGATCGTCTCGCGGATGCCCGCGCCGGTGAACAGCATGAGCAGCCGGTCGATACCGAGCCCCATGCCGCCCATCGGTGGAGCCCCCAGCTCGAGCGCGGCGAGGAAGTCCTCGTCGAGCTGCATGGCCTCGAGATCGCCCGCAGCGGCGGCCAGTGACTGCTGCGTGAGGCGCTCGCGCTGGATGACCGGATCGATGAGCTCGGAGAACCCGGTGGCCCGCTCGACGCCGTCGACGATGAGGTCCCACGCCTCGACCAGGCGGGGGTCGTCGCGATGCGGCCGGGCGAGCGGCTGTGCCACAGCGGGGTAGTCGCAGACGAAGGTGGGCTGTACGAGCGTGTGCTCGACGATCTCGCCGAACAGCTCCATCGCGAGCTTGCCCGCTCCTGTGCCCGGTTTGTACGCGATGGCGCGGGCGGCCGCGATCGCCTGGAGCCGCTCAATGGGCGTCTCGACAGTGATCTCCTCGCCCAGCGCGGCTGACAGCCCGGAATAGAAGGACATCCAGGGCCACTCGCCGTCAAGGTCGACGTCCCTGGTACGACCAGGCACGATGCGGGTCCCGAGCGCGCGGTCGGCGGCGTCGACGATGATGCGCTGGGTGGTGGCCGCGATCGTGAACTGGTCGCCCCACGCCGCGTACGACTCGAGCATCGTGAACTCCGCCGAGTGCGAGGAGTCGATGCCCTCATTGCGGAAGATCCGGCCGATCTCGTACACGCGATCCGCGCCGCCGACCATGACGCGCTTCAGGTAGAGCTCCAGCGCGATCCGCAGGGTCATGTCGATGTCGAACGCGTTGAGGTGCGTACGGAACGGGCGCGCGGCAGCACCGCCGTGGATCGTCTGCAGCGTCGGCGTCTCGACCTCGAGGAAGCCCTCGTCGTGCAGGGTCGCCCGGATCGAGCGCATGACCGCCGAGCGTGTACGGAGCATGTCGCGCGCCTCTGGGCGCACGATGAGGTCGGCGTAGCGCTGCCGGACCCGCGTCTCCTCGGAGAGCTCCTTGTGGAGGACGGGCAGGGGGCGGAGCGCCTTCGACGCGATCGCCCACTCGGATGCCAGGACGCTCAGCTCGCCGCGCCGTGAGGCGATCACGCGACCCTTGACGTACACGAAGTCGCCGAGGTCGACGTCGGTCTTCCAGAGGTCCAGAGACTCCTGGCCGACCTCGGCCAGCGACACCATGACCTGCAGCCGCTCGCCAGGATCGTCGGCCGTGAACCCGTCGGCGAGAGTCGCGAAGCAGAGCTTGCCGGACGTGCGGAGGAAGACCACGCGGCCGCCGATACCCACGACGTCGGGGGTTTCCTCACCGGCTTCGAGGTGGCCCCAGCCTTCGCGGACCTGCTTCAGCGAGTGCGTACGGTCCACATGTACGGGGTATGTCTCGCGGCCCTGAGCAAGGATCGCCGCGCGCTTGTCCAAGCGCACCTGCATCTGCTCGAAGACGTCGCGCTCGTCTGAGATCGGCTCGTCGGTCACCGCGTCATGCTATCGACTCGCGTCCCCGAGGCGGCGGCGCGCTGACGGCGACCGGCGCAGGGCGCGGGCGAACCACCCGTTGTCGGTCTTATCAGTCATGGCGGGACGTTCATCGAACCCTCGGCAGCAGCCTTGCGCATCCCTACACTGACGCCATGACATACGGGCAGCCAGATCCGCGCCAGTTCGGTCAACCGCAGTACGGCCAGCCGGGTCAGCCCGCGTACGGTCCGCCTGGGTACGGGCAGCAGCCCGGCCAGCCTCCGTACGGCCAGCCCGGCCAGCCCGGCCAGCCCGGGCAGCCGGGGCAGCCTGGCCAGCCCTATGGTCAGCCTGGACAGCCCTACGGCCAGCCCGGCCAGCCCGGTCAGCCCTACGGTCAGCCCGGTCAACCGGGCCCCGCGTACGCTCCGCCCGGGCAGCCGCAGCAGGGGCAGCCGCAGCCGGGGCAGTTCCCACCCCAGTACGGACAGCCTGGCCAGCCCCAGTACGGCCAGCCCCCAGCGCCGCAGGCGTCTCCCGGTGGCTGGGCGCCCGTGCCCGTCGTCCCGAAGGCGTCCCCGGTGCCGGAACCGGCGCCGAAGAAGCCTGAGTACGCAGTGATCGACCTCCCGTTATCTACCGCCGAAACCGTTGCCGGGCGCGAGATCATGGGCGTCGTCGGCATTGTCGTCGGCACCACGACCCGTACGACGCAGCCCAAGGTCGGCCCCGACACCGTCAGCCTGCTCGCTCGCGCCCGTCAGGACGCGCTCGTCGCGCTCGCTGACATGGCCCGCACCGCAGGTGGTGACGCGGTCGTCTCCGTACGGTTCGACGGCGGCCCGGCCGCCGACGGGCTGTACGAGCTCACCGCGTACGGCACTGCTGTCACCCTCGTCCCGGTTGCCGGCGCCATCGAGGGAAAGGACGTCACGTCCGCCGCGCCTTCCGCTTCCGCCTGGGGATCCGCGCAGTCGGCCAATGCTCCAGCCTCGGTATCTGCCCAGTCCGCCAACGCTCCCGCATGGGCATCGGCCCAGTCGGCCAACGCAGTCGCGTCAGCCACGGACCCGACCGTTCAATAGCGCGTCACATGATCGGCTCCCTGATCGTGTACGTGCCACGGGGCGGGAGCCACCCCGGCTGCTTCGACCGTACGAGGGCCGCCAGGATGCGCCGTACGAGCCGGTCCGGATCGCGCAGGTCTGCCGCGTCGATGCGGATGACGACCCAGCCGAGTTCCGTGATGCGCTCCTCGCGCTTCTTCTCAGCCAGCACCGCATCCAGCGGTGTCTGTCCGGGGAGCAGCAACGTCTCGTACTTGCCCCGGCCGTCGTATTCCCACAGCACCCCGAGCTCGGGGTACCCGCCGTCGCCTCGCCCGACGAACCGTCCCTGCTCATCGAACACGGAGATCTGAAGTTCGGACTTGGGTAGCAGCCCGGTAGCGAGCACGAGGCGCGTCCGAGTCTCACCTGGGCTCTCGGAGCGACCGTCCACGAGTGCCATGGCTCGTCGTGCACGCGGGCCACCTGCATGGAACTTCAGCTCGGCCATCGCCGTGACGAGATCTCCCGGAGTGCACTTCTTGAGGTGGATAGCAGCGTCGGCCGCCGATACGGCGACCTCCAGCGAGTCGATCTTGGAGAGATCAGCAAGGGTCCGCGCCACCGTGGTGACGAGTACCCCATCGATGACGGTGCACCATCTCGGATCGAGCGGACTCGAGTGGACACGGCGACCCGCGACGTGTCGTTGTCCCCCATGCCCGATGCGGGTCACATGGATCTCGCGAAGGTCTGCACCGCCCACAGGCAGACCATGAAGCACGGCTGCGCTCACATGACTCACTGCGTAGTCGCTTCCCAGGGCATGGCCGAGCACCCAGAGACGGTGTCGCTGCTCATCCCCCGGAGGAATGGCTTCACGGCGCGTGTACACGCCACGACACAGTCGTACGAGCTCACCACGCCGGATCTGTTGCTTCACCTCGAGCGACGACCAACGCGGCTGAGCATTTCTGAATGAGACATGATCTCCACGCCAAGACCATGTGACTCAACGCGCTCGATTCGTCACTGCAGGCGCGACCTGTGGATATCGATGCGGTGGCCGACGCCCTGTGTGGACAAGTCGGCCGGATGGGCTTCCGGCTCCAAGCTTCCCAAGCCTGGTGGTGGGTTCCCAAGTGGTCTACGGGTTGGGAACCTCCCCTCGGGTTGGGAACCTTCTCTCGGCTTGGGAACCTTCTCTCGGCTTGGGAACCTCCCCTCGGCTTGGGAACCTCCCCTCGGCTTGGGAACCCCTCTCGGCTTAGGGACTTTCCCTCGGGTTGGGGACCTCTCGGGTAACCGGCGGCGCGCGTCGCGCGGGCCCGTGACGTACGTACGGGCGGGAGAGCGAGCACGGGGTACGTCGTAGTCGTTGATCTGCGTGTCGTGGAGCGGGACGCCTGGAAGGGGGGTTCCCAAGCCTGGTGGTGGGTTCCCAAGGGGTCTACGGCTTGGGAACCTCCCCTGGGCTTGGGAACCTCGCCTGGGCTTGGGGACCGGGGACCTCCCCTCGGCTTGGGAACCTCCCCTCGGCTTGGGTACCTTCGGCATGGCCATGACCCGGGCCGGGTCGCCGATTCCTTGTTGAACCGGCACGTCTCGCGCGCGTGGCCCCTGGGTGGAGTACGTGCCGCAATGGGTTGGAGTGTGTGCGCGGGTGGGTGGCACCAAGCGAGGCACGGACTCGGCGAGTGAGATCGCGGCACGGGCTGTCGGGTCAGAGAGCGAAATGGCGTTGGGTAGGTTGGATGAGGGGCGCAAGATGTGGGAATGCGTTCATCCGACTTGCTGAGTGAGCACTCACTCATTCATACTGTCCGGGTGATGAGAGCTAGACCGATGTCTCCCGAGGATCGCCGCCAGGCGATCATCTCGGCGACCACGGACCTCGTGCTCGAACACGGACCAGCGGCCACCACGCATCAGATCGCCGATGCCTGTGGCATCGCGGAAGGGACGCTGTTCCGCGTCTTCGAGTCCAAGGACGACATCCTCGCAGCGGTCGTCGAGCAACTCCTGGACCCCAGGTTCTTGATGGACGACATCGAAGCCATTCACGCCGAGGACAACGTGGTTGATGCTGTGCGATCCCTCGTGACGGTGATCGACGCCTCCACCAAGCGGGTCCGCTCGGTGATGATGGCGCTGCACACGGCGCAGGACACGCTGGGCCGCAGACGTAACCACCACGGGCCCGGCGACAAGACCAAGTTCCTCGAGGGTCAGGCCGACGTGGTGACCGCGATGGCCAGGGTGCTCTCCCCGTACAGCGATGAACTCCGCGTCGACCCCGAGAGCGCCGCGTCCTTCATCCAGATCACCGTCTTCGCCAGCAGCCTTCCAATGGTCAACAAGTTCCGCGACCCCTCGATCTTCACCAACCTCCTCGTACACGCGCTCGTGAAGGAGCATGCATGTCTAGCAATGCAATGAACCGGCTATTGAAGAGAGGGCTCAAGCCGTACCTGACGCAGCTCTTCATCGTCGTGCTGCTCCAGGCGATGGCCACCTTTGCCAGCCTCGAGCTGCCGACGCTCAACGCCGACATCATCGACAACGGTGTCGCCAAGGGCGACACCCACTACATCTGGGTACATGGCGCCTACATGCTGGGCATCTCGCTGATCCAGGTGTTCTCGCAGGTCGGAGCAGCGTTCTTCGGGGCGCGGCTCGCGATGTCCTTCGGTCGCGACACCCGCGCTGCGGTCTTCGACAACGTGCTCTCGTTCTCCTCGCGTGAGGTGAACCAGTTCGGCGCTCCGTCGCTGATCACGCGTACGACGAACGACGTCCAGCAGGTACAGCAGCTCGTGCTGATGACCTGCATCATGATCCTGGGCGCGCCGATCACGATGATCGGCGGCGTCATCATGGCCCTTCGTACCGACCTGACGATGTCGTGGATCGTCCTCATCGCGGTCGTCGTCCTGGGCGCACTCATCGGGACGCTCATGGCATTCATGGGCCCGGTCTTCGCGTCCATGCAAAAGCGGATCGACGCCATCAACCGGGTGCTGCGCGAGCAGATCTCCGGCATCCGCGTCGTACGTGCCTTCGTCCGTGAGCCGTACGAGCGCGACCGCTTCGCTGTCGCCAACCGTGACGTCACCAAGACCGCGCTCACCGTCGGCCGCGCGATGGCCACGATGTTCCCGATCGTCATGATGATCCTCAACGTGTCGACCGTCGCCGTGCTGTGGGTGGGCTCGCAGCAGATCGACGCTGGCAACATCCAGGTCGGCCAGATGACCGCGTTCATCACCTACCTGATGCAGATCCTCATGAGCGTGATGATGGCCACGATGATGGTCATCATGGTGCCGCGTGCGGCCGTCTGCGCCGAGCGCATCATGGAGGTCCTCGACACCGACTCCACCGTCGTACCGCCGAAGAACCCGGTCATGCAGATCGCCACGGTCGGCGACGTACGGCTCACCGACGTCACGTTCACATACCCGGGCGCCGAGGACCCGGTCTTGAGTGACCTCACGTTCGACATCCGCCCCGGCACCATGACGGCGGTCATCGGCTCGACGGGCTCCGGCAAGTCGACCCTGGTCAACCTGGTCCCTCGCCTGTACGACGCGACAGGCGGCACGGTCGAGGTCGACGGCGTTGACGTACGGAAGCTCGACCCCGAGATCCTGTGGAACCGGATCGGGCTCGTCCCGCAGAAGCCGTACCTGTTCACCGGCACCGTCGCCAGCAACCTGCGCTTCGGCAAGCCGGACGCCACCGACGAGGAGCTGTGGCACGCGCTCGAGGTGGCGCAGGCGACAGACTTCGTCCGCGAGATGGACGGCCAGCTCGACGCGCCGATCGCCCAGGGCGGTACGAACGTGTCCGGCGGACAACGGCAACGGCTGTCCATCGCGAGAGCGCTGGTCAAACGACCTGACATCTATATCTTCGACGACTCGTTCTCGGCCCTCGACGTGACCACTGACGCCAAGCTGCGTGCGGCGCTCGTCGCGGAGACCAGGGAGTCGGCGGTTCTGATCGTCGCTCAGCGGGTCTCGACGATCCGGGACGCCGACGACATCATCGTCCTCGAGGCGGGCCGCATCGTCGGGCAGGGCAGCCATGACGAGCTGCTGCTGACCTGCGAGACGTACGCCGAGATCGTCGATTCCCAGCTGAGCGTGGAGGAAGCCGCATGACCACCGAAACCGACGTCCCGACGGACGCCACCACCGACGAGAACAAGCCGGTGGTCGCCAACGAGCGACCGAAGTACGGCCCACAGCGCCGGGGCCGCGGTCCCATGGGCGGACATATGGGTGGTGGAGCGGGGGAGAAGGCCATCAACTTCCTTCCATCGCTGAAGCGCCTCGTCGGCTACCTGGGTCCGCAGAAGGTGGCGGTCACGATCGTCGTCATCGTCGCCGCCCTCGGTGTCACCTTCAACGTCCTGGGCCCCAAGGTCCTCGGCAAGGCCACGGACGTGATTTTCGCCGGCGTCGTCGGCAAGCAGCTGCCGGCGGGTGTCCCGATCCCGACCATCATTGCCGCGCTCCGCGCCAAGGGGCAGGGCCAGCTCGCCGACATGCTGGGCGGCATGCACGTCGTACCGGGCCAGGGCATCGTCTTCGACGACCTGTTCAAGTGGCTGATGCTCGCCGTCGGCCTGTACGCGGTCGGCGCGATCCTCATGTGGACCAACGGCTGGATCCTCAACAGCGTCGTGCAGAAGACCGTGTACGAGATGCGTCGCCAGGTGGCTACGAAGCTCGAGCGACTGCCCTTGTCGTACTTCGACAAGCAGCCGCGTGGAGAGCTGCTCAGCCGCGTGACGAACGACATCGACAACGTGTCGCAGAGCCTGCAGCAGACGCTGTCGCAGCTGTTGACCAGCCTGCTCACGGTGGTCGGCGTGCTCATCATGATGCTCACGGTGTCGCCGATCCTGACGATCATCGCCGTCGTGTCGATCCCCGTCTCCGTCGGCCTCGTCATCGTCATCGGCAAGCAGTCGCAGAAGCGGTTCGCCGCGATGTGGAAGCACACCGGTGAGCTCAACGGCCAGATCGAGGAGGCCTTCACGGGCCACGCCTTGGTCAAGGTGTTCGGTCGTCAGCAGGAGATGAACATGACGTTCCACGACAAGAACGCCGAGCTGTACAAGTCGGCGTTCGGTGCGCAGTTCATCAGCGCGATCATCATGCCGGTGATGTTCTTCGTCGGGAACCTGTCGTACGTGTTCGTCGCGGTCGTCGGTGGTCTTCGGGTCGCGGCCGGCCAGCTCAGCCTCGGCGACGTGCAGGCGTTCATCACGTACTCGCGCCAGTTCACCCAGCCGCTGACGCAGATCGCGTCGATGTCCAACCTGCTGCAGTCAGGTGTCGCCTCGGCCGAGCGCGTCTTCGAGGTGCTGGACGCCGAGGAGATGAGCGCCGAGTCGACCGGGATCCTGCCCGAGCCCGTACAGGGCAAGGTCGCGTTCGAGAACCTCGCCTTCTCGTACCTGGCCGACAAGCCGCTCATCGAGAACCTCAACCTTGAGGTGGAGCCCGGCCAGACCGTCGCGATCGTCGGCCCGACCGGTGCCGGCAAGACGACGCTGGTGAACCTCATCATGAGGTTCTACGAGCTGAACGCGGGTCGGATCACGCTCGACGGCGTCGACATCAGCTCCATCCCCAGGGCCGACCTGCGCAGCAACCTGGGCATGGTCCTACAGGACACGTGGCTGTTCCACGGTTCGATCCGCGACAACATCGCGTACGGCCGTCCGACGGCAACCGATGAGGAGGTCATGGCCGCGGCTCGCGCCACGTACGTGGACCGCTTCGTCCACGCCCTGCCCGAGGGGTACGACACGGTCATCGACGAAGAGGGCAGCAACGTCTCCGTCGGCGAGAAGCAGCTCATCACGATCGCGCGGGCATTCCTCGCCGATCCGGCGCTGCTGATCCTCGACGAAGCCACGAGCTCGGTCGACACGCGCACCGAGGTTCTGGTGCAGAAGGCGATGGGTGCTCTGCGCAAGGGCCGTACGTCGTTCGTGATCGCTCACCGCCTGTCCACGATCCGCGACGCCGACGTCATCCTCGTGATGGAGCACGGCCAGATCGTCGAGCAGGGCAACCACGCCAGCCTGCTGGCGGCCAAGGGTGCGTACTACGACCTGTACCAGTCGCAGTTCTCCGGGGCGACCACCTCGGACGACGAGGACGAGCTTCCTCAGCTGGCCGGTGCCGGGGCAGGATCTCGCTCCCCGCGCCAGTCGTGACCCCGAGGTGGTCCTAGCCTCATGGCATGGCCACCCCCATTGTCGTCCCCCAGAGCCCCATGGGCCTGGGGGACGTCTTTGTTCGTACCGCGGCAGCCGTCGGACGATCGGAAACTAGGCCCTCGCCAGGGTCCGATCGGGGTGGGGGCGCCTCGCCCGCGCCGACCCACTCCGTAGGCTTGGTCCCATGAGCACAGCCCCGGTTCAGGTTCCACCCAGCCCGATGAGTCTTGGTGACGTCTTCACCGCTACGTTCTCGGTGTTCCGGCGGCGGATCGGAGCGTTCCTCGGGATCACAGTTCTTCAGCAACTGGTGATGCTCGTCGCCATCGTGGTGCCTCTCGTGCTGTCCCTGATCGTGATGCTCCCTGGTCTGGCCGTCAACAGCGCCCCGAGCCAGTCGACCGTCGTGGTCGCCATGCTGGGCATCTTCGGCGGCTTCTTCTTGGCCGTCCTCATCGGCGGCATCGTCTCCCTGTACTTCGATGGGCTGATGGTCGTGTGCGCCAACGAAGCGCTCCAGGGGCGGTTCCCGACGGTCGCAGAGCTGCGTGTGCTCAGCAAGGGTTACGTCGGCCGGATCGTCGGTCTCTACCTACTCGCGATGCTCGCCTATCTCGTGAGCGTGACGCTCGTGGCCCTGCCGATGATCTTCTCGTTCGTGGCATTCCTCGCCGCTGCCCTGAACGATTCCTCGAGCTCCTCCGCGACCGACACAGCGCTCGCTCTCCTCGGCGGGCTGGCGGTCACGGTCATCCTGCTCGTCGTCGTCCTCGTGGGTGCGTTCGTCATCACCGTCAAGGTGGCCTACGTTGCCCAGGTCTGCGCCGTGGAGCGACTATCGGGCATCGCGGCGTTGCGGCGCGCCTGGGGCCTGACGAAGGGTGCGTTCTGGCGCACGTTCGGCTATCTGTTCGTGTTCTCCCTCATCGCCGGAGCCGCCCAGCAGGTCGTCTCGGTCGCGATGAACGTCTTCGTCCCCGCCGTGTCGTCGAGCACGTCCTCCGCGTCATCGGAGAGTGCCGTCCTCAGCATGCTGCGCAGTGGCACGTTCACCCTGATGGTCACGGCGGTCGCCGCTGTGAGCCTGATCATCCAGCTCGTGATTGTGCCGCTGCGTCACACCTTCGTCACCGCCATGTACGGCGACCAGGTCCGCCGCCTGCAGCTCGGCCCCGTCGACCATGCTTTCGCGATGAACGTGCCGGGCTACGGGCAGCAGGCGTACGGGTATCCGCAGGCCGGGTACGGGTATCCCCAGCCCGGGCAGCAGCCCGGCTATGGCCCGTACGGTCCGGCGACGAGCCCCGACCCCTACGGTCAGGCTCCTCAGGCCCAGCCTCCCTATGGGCAACAGCCCGGACCGGGGATGTACGGGCAGCAGCCCGGCCCCGCTCCGTACGCGCCACCGTCGGCACCAGGTCCGTACGCGCCACCGTCGGCACCAGGTCCGTACGCGCCACCGTCGGCCACGGGTGCGCACGGCCAGGGCTGATCGAGGCTGGTGCGGTAGCGTCCTCGCGACGAGAGGAACGCAAGGATGACGCTGTTGGTCGGGCTTGACGTGCTGGGCCTCGGGGTCCGTGACGTCGCGATCCGGGACGGGCTGATCGTCGCGGCCGACGGCACCGAGAAGCGCGTCGACTGCACCGGTCTCGTCGCTCTCCCCGCGCTCGTCGACCCTCACACTCACCTGCGCGATCCCGGTCCCGGCACCGCTGAGACGATCGAGACCGGCTCGCTCGCCGCGGCGCGCGGCGGGTACGGAGCGGTCTGCGCGATGCCGAACACCGTGCCGGTCGCGGACACACCTGAGATCTGCGAGTACGAGCGGCGGCGGGGCGTTGAGGTCGGCCTCGTCGACGTCGTACCGATCGGTGCCGTGACGAAGGGCGAGAACGGTGAGCAGGTCGCCGACATCGCGGGCATGGGGGCTGTCGGCGTACGGATGTTCTCCGACGACGGCAGGTGCGTCTCGCGCTCGGACGTCATGCGCGACGCGCTGACCGAGATCGCGAAGCTCGGTGGCGTGCTTGCCCAGCACTCGCAGGATCCCCTCCTCACCGTCGGTGCTCAGGTTGACGCCGGCATCGCCGAGGCGGTCGGCCTCACCGGCTGGCCGACGATGGCCGAGACCGTGATCGTCGCCCGTGACGCGATCATGGGCGCCGAGCTCGGCTGCCGCGTCCACGCCTGCCACATCTCGACGGCGGCGACGGTGGCGGTCGTGCGCTGGGCGAAGGCGCAGGGCTACCCGATCACCGCCGAGGCGACGCCGCACCACCTCATGCTGGACCACACGACCGCGACGACCGGCAACCCCGTGTACAAGGTCAACCCGCCCCTGCGCTCGGTCGCCGATGTCGAGGCCATCCGCGAGGCGCTGGTCGACGGCACGATCGATGTCGTCGGTACGGATCATGCGCCGCACGCGCCGGAGACCAAGCAGGCCGACTGGTGCGAGGCGTCGATGGGGATGCTCGGTCTCGAGACCGCGCTGTCGGTCGTGGCGGAGCTGTTCGTACGGACCGGGCGACTCACCTGGGCCGACGTCGCCGACCGCATGTCGTACGCGCCGGCCCGCCTCGTCGGCATCCCCGGACATGGCCAGCCCCTCGAGGTCGGCGCCCCCGCGAACCTCTGCCTCGTCGACCCGCAGCGCACGTGGCGCGCGCAGGGCCGCGACCTCGCGAGCATCGCCGAGAACACCCCGTACGAAGGCATGGAGTTCTCCACCCGCGTCGTCGCGACGCTGCTGCGAGGCAAGGTCACGTACGACCTGGACGCCCGCTTCGCGTAGCTGCTCGGGGAGAGGACCTGGCTGCCTCGGCGAGAGACCTTGTACCGGCTAGCGGGCCATCGCGGAGACGCGGGACCAGGCGCGGGAGAAGAGGCCGGGGCCGGGGACGATGGCGGTCGGTGCGCAGAGTCCGCGACCGGCCACCTCCTCGTACAGGTCGAGGATCTTCTGGTTCTGGCCGGCCACTGTGTAACGTCCGGCCAGTTCGCGGCTGACCTCCGCCGCCTTCTCACGGGCCACGGGATCGCGGACGCGGTCCATGAGCCGCAGCATCGCACCGGCCATCGCATCAGGCGTCGGGTCGCAGAACTCGCCATTGACCTTGTCGTGCAGCACAAGGCCAAGCTCCCGGTCGCACACGATGAGAGGCAGCCCGGCATGCGCGGCCTCGTGGAGCACGAGCGCCTGCGTGTCGGTGAGAGACGGGAAGACGAAGACGTCGGTGGCGGCGTAGTACGGGCCGAGCTGGCTGCGGTCGACCTCGCCGACGAGCGTGATCTCGGGGTGGCGCTTGGCGCGGAGAAGCCGCGCACGCAGCGTCGGCACCTTCTTCCAGTCACCGACGATCATCAGCTCGGTTTCGGGGGCCGCCTTGCGGACGATCTTGTACGCATCCAGCAGGAGCCCGATTCCCTTCTCGGGCGCGATCCGGCCGATGTAGGAGAACCTCACACCCTCGGCGCGCGGGATCTCAGGACCGTTCATCGGCAGCGCGTCAACGCCGTTGGGGATCGTCCGTACATCGAGCTCCGGCGCCCACGCCAGCACCCTCTTCGCCGTCTTCGGCGACGGGGTGGTGACGACGGTCGCGGCGGTGAGCATCGCCGTACAGGCTCCGAGCAGGTCCGCGGCCATCCACTGCCGGCCGGCATGCCGGAACGCCTTGGCGCTCTGTCGGGCCTCCCCTGTGTCGAGGGCGCCCGTGCCCGCCCGCACGCGCCACACGTGGTACGCGGCGGAAAGCACTGGCGTGAGCAGGGCGTAGTGCTCGGCGTACGCATCCCAGTCGGTGTGCCACGTCACGACGAGCGGGATGCCCGTGCGGCGTGCGAGCGCCACACCCATGAGGCCGACGAGGCCCAGACCGTGCACGTGGATGACGTCCGGCTTCAGGTCACCGACCTCGGTGACGAGCTGCTCCGCGTACGCACCGGACGCGACGCGAGCCGGCACGCTCGGGACTCGTACGCTGGGAAGCCTGACCTCGATCCGGCCGGGATGATGGGCGTACGGATTCGGCCCCTTGGATCTCGGCGCCACGACGATGACCTCGTGACCGGCATCGAGCAGCGCGCCTTCGATCTGCTGGACGGCATAGAGGATCCCGCTACGGCCGGGGCCGTAATTGTCGGTGAACTCGGCGATCCTCAGCGGGTGGGCCACTCAACCAGCCTATCCAGAGGTCAGACCAGCGGTGCGCATACCCCTCAGCCCACGCCTGGCGAGAGCGCCACCGGACAGGCATCCAGATGCCTGTCCGGTCGACAATCGGAGGTTCGACGACTCGCTGGGGCGGAGGCTCCATCGCCGTTGCTCGGGCGTATCGTCGGGATTCGTGACCACCGTCATCGAAACCAAGAATCTCACCAAGTCCTTCGGCAGCACTCGTGCGCTGGACGGGCTGGACCTCTCCGTCGAGCAGGGCGAGGTGCACGGGTTCCTCGGCCCCAACGGCGCGGGCAAGACTACGACCATCCGCGTCCTTCTCGGCCTCCTCAAGGCCGACGGGGGGACCGCGACCCTGCTGGGCGCCAACGCCTGGACCGACATCGAGTCGATCCATCGCCGCATCGCGTACGTCCCTGGCGACGTCACTCTGTGGCCGAACCTCACCGGCGGCGAGGTCATCGACCTCCTCGGCCGGTTGCGCGGCGACCTCGACAAGGACCGCCGGGCAGCGCTGCTCGAGCGCTTCGACCTCGACCCGACCAAGAAGTGCCGCAGCTACTCCAAAGGCAACCGGCAGAAGGTCGCCCTCGTCGCGGCCCTCGCGTCGCACGCGGAGGTGTTCCTGCTCGACGAGCCGACCGCCGGTCTCGACCCGCTCATGGAGGCGGCGTTCTCGGAGGTCGCGCGCGACCTCAAGAACGACGGTCGCACGATCCTGCTCTCGAGCCACATCCTCTCCGAGGTCGAGCGGCTCTCCGACCGCATCAGCATCATCCGCGCGGGCAAGATCGTCGAGGTGGGAACCCTCGGCGAGATGCGCAAGCTGCACACGACGACCATCTCCGCGGTCGTACGCGGCCCTGTCCCCAGTCTCGACGGCATGCCAGGCGTCACCGGCCTCACCCGTAATGGCAACCACGTGCACTTCAACGTCGACCCGGACAACCTCGACACGGCGATCGTGGCCCTCGGTGCTGCCGGCCTGGACTCGCTGGTGAGCGAGCCGCCGACCCTCGAGCAGCTGTTCCTCAGCAAGTACGAGGGTGCCAAGTGACCGGATGGCGCGGCCTGGTGCGTCTCGCCTGGCGACGCGACAGGATCATGATCGGCGTGGTCCTGGTCTGCATCTGGCTGCTCAGCTACTACTCGGCCTCTGTCGTACCGACGCTGTACTCGACGACCGAGGAGCTCATCGCCGCCAACTCGGCGGCCAACGCGAGCACCGGCGTGGTCGCGATGTACGGGCACCTTGACAACCTGGCGTCGGTCGGCGGCGTGGCGGCCAACAAGGTCGCGATGCTCGACTTCCTCACGCTCGCGTTCCTCGTGATCGCCATCGTGAGGCGTCACACGCGCGGTGAGGAGGAGTCCGGACGGTTCGAGCTCCTCGGCGCCACCCCCGTCGGGCGGCTCGCACCGCTCGGTGCAGCGATGATCGTCGCTGGAGCCACCTCCGTCCTGTCCGGCGTCGTGACGATCCCCGCCGTCATCGCCGGCGGTTGGCCCGTCGCAGGTTCGGTCCTGTTCGGCCTGGCGCAGGTCGGCGTCGGACTGTCGTTCGCAGGCCTCACGGCCATCGCCGTACAGCTGTCGAGCAGTTACCGCGCCTGCGGGGCGTGGATCTTCGGCGCGCTCGGTGTGACGTTCATCCTGCGCATGCTCGGCGACGTGAACTGGGACAAGCCCGGACGCATCATCGGATGGTTCAGCCCGCTCGGCTGGGCGCAGCAGACGCGCTACTACGACGGTGACCGGGCCTGGCCACTGATCCTCCCGGTCGTCCTGTTCGTGGTGACCGTTGCCCTGGCGGGATGGCTGCAGAGCCGCCGCGATCTGGGGGCGGGACTTCTGGCAGACCGGCCGGGACCGGCGACGGGCAAGCTCGGCACCCCGCTGGGACTGGCCTGGCGGCTGCAGCGCGGCGGGTTCCTCGGCTGGCTCATCACGTACGTCATCCTGGGCCTGGTCTTCGGCTCCATCGTGGACACCATCGGTGGCCTGATGTCCGGAGGGGCCAGCGACCTGCTGCAGAAACTCGGCGGCGTCGGCACCTTCAACGACGTCTACCTCACGCTGGTCGGCGTGATGGCGGGCTTCGGCGGTGCTGCGTACGGGATCGGGGCGGTCATGCGGTTGCGTACGGAGGAGTCGTCGGGGCACCTCGAGTCCGTGCTGGGGACACGGGTGACCCGCTTGCGGTTCTTCGCCTCGCACGCGATCGTCGCGTTCTTGGGCAGCACCGTGCTGATGGCAGCGATCGGGTTCTCGATGGCGGCCGCGCACCGTACAGGCTCCTCGGGCTTCTGGCGTGAGGGCAGTGCGGCTTTGGCGCACCTGCCGGCGGTGTGGGTCATGACCGCTGCAGCGCTCGTCGCGGTTGCTTGGTTGCCGCGCATCGACTGGCTCGGGTGGGCGCTCCTGGCGGGGGTCGTGATCCTGGGCGAGCTCGGCCCGCTGATGAATCTCCCCAGCTGGGTGCAGAAGGTCTCGCCGTTCGCTCACACCCCGAAGATCCCGGTGGAGGCGATGAACTGGACGCCAGAGGTGGTCCTCACGGCCATCGCCGCCGCACTCGTCGCGGTCGCGGTCGTCGGCTACCGACGTCGTGGGATGCCTGTGATCTGACGGCTCAGACGACTTACCACGTGGCGGCGATCGCGCCGATGCCCGGCGAGGTGATCTGCGAGAACGCGCCGCGGGCGAGGTCGTGGCGTACGGGACGACGACAGGATCGGGCGTGACCTCGCCGTCGGTGCTGAGCGTGACGTCGGAAGTGGGTCAGCGTCGGCGAACGTCCTCAGGTGAGGTGGTGGCGAGGCTTCGTCTTTCGTCGCGCGTGACGCAATTCCCGCACTCGATGGCCGCTGGGGGTCGGCGAATCCGGGGCGAATCGCGTCAGGGGAGCGGCTGGAAGCGCCGCAGGCGCAGCGAGTTCGAGACCACGAAGACCGAGCTGAACGCCATGGCGGCGCTCGCGATCATGGGGTTGAGGAGCCCTGCGGCGGCGATCGGGATCGCGGCGACGTTGTAGGCGAACGCCCAGAACAGGTTGCCCTTGATCCGGCCCAGGGTGACCCGGGACAGCCGGATCGCGTCAGCCGCATGTACAGGGTCGCTGCCCATGAGCGTGAGGTCGCTGGCGGCGATCGCCGCGTCCGTACCGCTGCCCATGGCGATGCCGAGGTCGGCCTGCGCAAGCGCTGCGGCGTCGTTGACGCCGTCGCCGACCATGGCGACGATGGCACCCGCCTCCTGCAGCTCGCGGATCTTGGCGACCTTGCCGGCAGGGCTGACCTCAGCGACGACGTCGGTGATGCCGAGCTGGTCGGCGAGGTGCTGGGCGGCGGCGGCCGAGTCGCCCGACAGGAGGATGGGGCGAAGGCCGAGCGCGCGGTACGCCGCGACGGCCTTCGCGGCGGTCGGCTTGAGGGTGTCGGCGACGGAGACGAGCCCGCGAGCCTGCCCGTCCCAGGCGATGAGGACGACCGAGCGGCCAATGGCCGCCTCTGCGGCGGCGGCTTCGGACAACGCCACCGGGATGCCGATCCCGTGGTCCTCCAGGAGCGCGAGGGAGCCCGCCTGTACGGAGTGATCGCCGACCAGTGCCGTCACGCCGCGTCCGGGAACGGCTGCGAAGTTCTCGACGACGAGGGCTGATCCTTGGGCGGCGATGGCGCGGCCGATGGGGTGCTCGGATCCCGACTCCGCCGCGGCGACGACATCGCGCAGCGTCGCCGCATCCGTACCGGGCAGCGGTACGACCTCGGCCACGCTCATCACGCCGGTCGTCAGGGTGCCGGTCTTGTCGAGCACGATCGTGTCGACGAGGCGGGTCGACTCGAGGATCTCGGGGCCGGAGATGAGGATGCCGAGCTCGGCACCGCGGCCGCTGCCGACCAGCAGGGCTGTCGGGGTGGCCAGGCCGAGTGCGCACGGGCACGCGATGATGAGGACGGCGATGCCGGTGGTGATCGCCATGTCGGCGCCTGCGCCGGTGAGTGCCCACACGAGGCCGGTGACGATCGCGATGCCGATGACGATCGGTACGAAGATGCCGGACACGCGGTCGGCCAGGCGCTGTACGGCGGCCTTGCCGGTCTGGGCCTGCTCGACGAGTCGAGCCATCTGCGCGAGCTGGGTGTCGGCGCCGACACGAGTCGCCTGTACGAGGAGGCGCCCGGTCGTGTTGACCGTACCGCCGACGACGTTCGATCCAGGGGCGACATCGACCGGTACGGACTCGCCGGTGATCAGGGAGTTGTCGACGGCGGAGACGCCTTCGACGATGACGCCGTCGGCGGCGATCTTCTCGCCGGGACGTACGACGATGAGGTCGCCCACCTTCACGACGTCGGCCGGTACGAGCAGCTCGACACCGTCGCGCAGCAGCGTCGCCTGTTTGGCCCCCTCGTTGAGCAGGGCCTCGAGCGCGGAGCCGGCGCTGCGGCGTGCGCGCGCCTCGAAGTAGCGGCCGAGCAGGATGAACGTGACGATACCGACGGCGGCCTCGAAGTACACGGCCCCACCGGCCATGCCGCGCATCAGCCGGAACTCGATCTGGTGGGTGAAGCCGATGCGTCCGGCGCTGCCCCAGATCAGCGCGTACACGGATTGCAGGTACGCGGCGATGGTGCCGAGCGAGACGAGCGTGTCCATCGTCGTCGCGCCGTGGCGCAGGTTCACCCAGGCCGAGCGGTGGAACGGCCAGCCGGCCCAGGCGACGACCGGGGTGGCGAGGACCAGGGAGACCCATTGCCAGCCAGGGAACTGGATGGCGGGGATCATCGCCAGGAGGATGACCGGCACGGCGAGGATGGCCGACACCGTGACGCGGCGGCGCAGCAGCTCGGCCGGATCCGGCGGCTTGGGCGCGTCGGGCTCCGGCACGCTTGCCCCGTACCCTGCGGACTCGACCGTCTTGATGAGGTCGTCGACGCTCATGCCCGACGGGGCGAGGACGAGGGCCTTGTTGGTGGCGTAGTTGACGCTCGCCGAGACGCCGTCCATCTTGCCGAGCTTCTTCTCGACGCGCGCCGCACACGAAGCACAGGTCATGCCGGAGACGTCCAGGACGATGGATTCCCGGGCGTCAGGACGCACGCTGACGGGCGTCGACATCAGGCCGCGGCGACCTGGTACTCCCCGGCCTCGGCGACGGCTTCCTTGACCGCGTCAAAGTCGACAGGTGCCTCTGAGGTGATGACCATCTGGCCGCCCTCGAGCGTGACCTGGACGTCGGTGACGCCGGGCACGGCCTGTACTTCTTCGGTGACATGGGCGACGCAATGGCCGCACGTCATGCCGGTGACGACATATGTGGATTGCATGGGTTGCTCCTTGAGCGTCAGCGAACCAGCCGGGCGATGGCTTGGCTGGCTTCGCGTATCTTGTCGTCTGCCACGTTACCCCCCACCCGTACCGCGTCCTTCACGCAGGATCCCAGGTGATCGTCGAGGAGCGCGAGGGCGAACGCCTCGAGCGCCTTGGTCACTGCGGAGACCTGAGTGAGGATGTCGATGCAGTACTTGTCGTCGGCGACCATCTTCTCCAGGCCGCGGACCTGGCCCTCGATGCGCCGCAGCCGGTTGAGGTACGCGGTCTTGGCCTCGTCAGCGCGAGGCGTGGTGACTTCAGCCATGTCACCCACTATACCCGTACCCGGTATCAGTCTCCAAGAGGTCGTCGCGAGCGGCGCGGATCTGTCTTGGAACGGCTGGCTACGCGTTGTGGCGCGGCCGGAAGGCCACCCGAATGTGCTCTGACAAGCAGCGCCAGTTCATTCACATGGGGTCATTGAAAGTGTGGACAAATAGTGGTCCAAAGGCGCCATATCGTACGGCTTCGAGCCGCGTGCAACCGGCCCCGGCGTGTCGCGAGACCACCTCGGTCCACAGCCCAAGTATCTCTCGTCCACTGCCTGGGTAGCGCATCATCCCTTGTGAGAGCGCAATTTGTCGTTGCTTGTACAGGCTCTCCACATGTTCTCCCCAGGGTTGAGGGGGTACGGGTGGGTGCCCGTACGCGTGGGGTGCCAGAAGCGTCCCCAGACCATCCACAGGGGGTGTGGATAACTCGGTCGGAATCCTTCGGCGTGTCGCGCTCGTGGTCCGTACGTTGAGGTTCTGGCCGGAGCCCCGCGGGGGACTCGAACGGGAACTGTCAGTGCTGATGTCTAGCGTGAAGAACAGTAGGTCCCGGCGGTCTGGAAGGGGGAGCAAGGCATGACCTTGGCTGAGGTGCGCGACTTCGCGCAGACGGACCGCACGCCTCCACAAGACGTCCCCGCAGAGCAGTCGGTTCTGGGCGCGATGATGATGAGCAAGGACGCCATCGCGAACGTCGTCGAGACCGTCAAAGGGCGCGACTTCTACCGCCCGAGCCACGAGCTGATCTACGACGCGATCCTCGATCTGTACGGGAAGGGCGAGCCCGCCGATCCCATCACCGTGGCGGCGGAGCTGACGCGGCGCGGCGAGATCGGCAAGGTCGGGGGCCATGTCTACCTGCATGACCTGCTCTCCAGCGTGTCGATCGCGGCGAACGCGGGCTACTACGCGGACATCGTGCGCGAGAAGGCGGTCTTGCGGCGGCTCGTCGAGGCGTCGATCCGGATCGCGCAGATGGGCTACGAGGGCACCGGTGAGGTCGCCGACATCGTCGACCTGGCGCAGCAGACGATCTACAACGTCACCGAGGGCAAGACGAGCGAGGACTACAAGCCGCTCTCGGAGCTCATCGAGCCGACGTGGAACGAGCTCGAGGCGATCGCGTCCCGCGGCGGCCGGCTCGCGGGCGTACCGACGGGCTTCGCCGAGCTCGACGAGCTGACGAACGGCCTCCACCCGGGCCAGATGATCATCATCGCCGCGCGTCCTGCGATCGGTAAGTCGACGCTGGCGTTGGACTTCGCCCGCAGCGCCGCGATCAAGCACAAGCAGACGACGGCGATCTTCTCGCTGGAAATGAGCTCGTCCGAGATCATGACCCGCCTGCTGAGCGCGGAGGGCGGGC
>Ga0182021_10000526_pt1 | contig 41215 bp, 36 predicted proteins | sample 612E3MmetaG_FD_120493 | JGI IMG/M metagenome (GOLD analysis project Ga0182021, IMG submission 120493) | Permafrost microbial communities from Stordalen Mire, Sweden - 612E3M metaG (Illumina Assembly) | ecosystem: Environmental > Terrestrial > Soil > Wetlands > Permafrost | place: Sweden...
ACAATGAGAAGCTTCGTGAATCGGTTCCCGGATTTCATCTTGAAGGCCCTTATATTTCCCCTCTTGACGGATATCGGGGTTGTCATCCTGCTAAGCATATCTGGAAACCTTCTTTTGAAGAATTCTTAGAATATCAGGAAGCTGTCGGAGGAAGAATTATTCAGGTAACCATTGTTTTCGAACTTGATGGCGCTTCTGAATTTATACAGTCGTGCAACAGGAATGGAGTTGTAGTGGCAATGGGTCATACAAATGCATCTGCTGAAGAAATAAAACATGCTGTTGAGAACGGTGTCAGGTTATCGACTCACCTTGGTAACGGATGTGCAAATCTTATCCATCGTCATAATAATCCAATCTGGCCTCAGCTTGCAAATGATCAGTTAACACCATCCATTATTGCCGACGGACATCATCTGACTCCCGAGGAGATAAGAGTTTTTTATAAAGTCAAAGGACCGGATAATTTAATTCTTACTTCCGATATAGTTTTTCTGGCTGGTATGGCCCCTGGAAAATATTCATATTTTGATACCGAGGTAATTCTCACGGAAGAGGGAATGCTGATAGATGCTCAGCATAATTGCCTTGCCGGGGCATCCTTCCCTTTAAAGAAAGGAGTTGAAAATATTATGAATTTTACCGGTTGCTCTCTTACCAGAGCTATCGATATGGCAAGCTCAAATGTTGCCCGTATTTATAATCTGAATGACAGGGGAATTCTGGCTGCAGGTAAAAGAGCCGATCTTATATTGTTTGAAAGAGATGGCAATCAGATACATATAAAAAAAACCTGGTTGAACGGTAATCTGGTTTATCATGGAGAAAATTAAAGATATAAGAATCAGGTTCCAATAACGATATAAACCAGGAGCCCAAAACCCAGCGCCAAGAACCCAGTCCCAATATGCGTACAATTGATTACATCGTTTTATTCGGCTACTTCATATCAATAACAGCATTCGGTTTATGGATGGCCCGCAAAACCAGGACCAGTGATGCCTATTTCCGGGGCGAACGGAAATTCAAATGGTATATAATGATAGGTCAGGCATTTGGTGTAGGTACACATGCCGAAATGCCTGTAGCTCAGACTGGTGCGACATTCAGCCAGGGATTTGCAACTATCTGGTACCAATGGAAAAACATGCTGATAACTCCTTTTTACTGGCTAATAGCTCCATTTTACAGAAGGAGTGAACGGACCACGGTGGGAGAAATTATTGAAGACAGATATGGAAGTAAAATGGGGCTTGTATATTCACTCTTTGCTGTTTCTTACTTTGTTTTCAATATGGGAGTAATGTTACAGGGGGCTGCAAAAGTTATCTCAGTAGCGTCAGGCAACCTGATATCACCACATATGGTTGTTTTTGTAATGACAATAGCTTTCATAATTTATAGTTTTGCCGGAGGACTGGTAGCTGCTGCTTATACTGACTTCATCCAGTCATTCCTTATCATCACTTTGTCAATAATGCTGATTCCATTGGGATTGAAGGAGATAAATGGATTTGCCGGAATGAAGGTTGTCCTGCCTGCCAATTTCTTTGACTTGTTTAACAGTTCCAGCGGTATAGATGCATTTACCATTGCAATGCTGGCTGTAAACGGCATTGTTGGTATTACAGCCCAGCCTCATATGATTTCAATGTGCGCAACAGGGAATACTGAAAGGGCAGGACGCATCGGACAGACCTTCGGCTCAATGGTAAAACGTCTTGTTACTATCGGATGGGCTCTTACCGGTCTCGTTGTAGCGGCCCTGGTAATTAAGAATGGCATAACACTTCCTGATCCCGAAATGGCGTTCGGATATGCCTGCAGTGTTCTCCTTGTTCCCGGTCTGGTTGGTTTGATGCTGGCTGCAATCGTAGCAGCAAATATGTCGGCATGTTCGAATTTTATGGTGAATACAGGCGCTCTTTTCACAAAGAATTTTTATAAAAAATATATTAATACCGAAGCGACTGACAGAAGGCTTCTATGGATGGGAAGATATTCAGGATTAGCTCTGTCTACACTTGGTGTACTTTTTGCCCTTAGTATAAAGAACGTATTGCATGCATTTCTTTTTACAGAGACACTTGCAGCATTCATGGGTATTATTTTCCTTGGCGGCATAATTTGGAAAAGAGCCAACAGGTTTGGCGCTGCTGCTGCATTAATAGTTTCATTGTCGATTTATTATACATGTAATTTTATTTCGGCAGGAGAATTAATGCTGGTATATAAATGGAAACCCGCTCCATTTGGCCTGGCGATGCTTACCGGATTTTTTGTCTTCTGGCTGGTAAGTATTCTGACCAGGCCGGAGGATAAGGTAAAAACCGAAATGTTTTTTGACAATATGAGAAGAAAATCAGATGCTGTTCCATCTGTTATCGATGGTAAGAAACCATATGCATCTGAAACCGGAGATGATCTTTTGCTGCTGGATTTACCTGGCTGGCTCCGTAAAAAAAGATGGATCAATTTTTTCAGCCGCTACCGCGAAGATCTGACAGGATTCTTTTTAAGCTGGCTGGTTGTGGGAGTATTGATCCTGCTGGCATGGTCCATACTTCAGATAAAATGATTCTGATATCTTAGATGATTTACAGGCTTTAGATGTAAAACCTTGACTTCTGCATCTTTTTTGGCATATATAGTTATGCTGGTTTCTTCTTTTTTATGCATTTCAGCTGGTTTTTCCCGGAGTCTATTCTGATCATTATAAAATATTTAATTCAACCTAATAAAATTATTTATCATTTTTTAGCATTAATTAACATTTCGGATTACCTGATTTCCCTTGGTAATGACTGATACTATTAATAACTTTGGCAATTAATTTAAATTTAAAAAGATGGGAAATTTAGGTGCTACAGAGATTCTGCTGATTTTAGTGGTTGTTGTACTTCTGTTCGGTGGAAGGAAGATACCCGAACTGATGAAAGGCATAGGTCAGGGGATGAAAGAATTTAAAAAAGCTTCCACTCTGGATGATGATTCAGAAAAGATGAGTGCTGAGCCAAAAGAAAAAGAAAAAAAATAGGGTTGTATCAATTGTACATTGAGTCAATCTTGTTTATTAATGTGCTGTAATTCAATCTGAAACAATATACTTTGGTGCTTTTCTGTGTTTAGTTCCCTGCTCATAGCTATAAGCTATCTCAATCAGTACGGGTTCGCTCCATGCTTTGCCGAAGAATGTGACTCCGACCGGCAGGTCATTAATAAAACCCATTGGAACTGTGATTGCAGGATACCCTGATATTGCAGCAAGTGAAGAACTTCCTCCCACTAAATGATCCCCGAGCAACAAATCTGTTTTCCAGGCTGGTGAGCCTGTAGGAGACATAATGGCATCCAGCCTGTTACTATTCATTACTTTATCGATGCCATTTTCTCTTGTGGCTTTAGTCATAAGTGCGAGTGCTTTTAAATATTCAGGCGATTTCAAATCTCCTTTCTTCTCCGCCGAATCTAAGAGTTTCTGATCAAAATATTTTAACTCAATTGTGTCAGTATTATTGAATTCAATCAGCTCTTTAAGACTTTTGACGGGTGTATCGTTTCCTAGTCCGGCAAAATACTTATTTAGTCCGTCTTTAAATTCATAAAGCATAACCTGGAAGGAGGCATCTTCGTAATTTTCAACTTTAGGAAATTCAATCTCGACTACTTCCGCCCCATTGGCTTTAAGATAAGCAATTGCTTTATTCATAAGAGTATCGACTTTATCTGAAAAGCCCATTGATTTCCTTACAAGTCCTATGCGTTTGCCTTTCAATCCCTCTTTTTTAAGAAATTTTGTATAGTCAGTCTGATATTTATTTTCAGAGGCAAGCGTCTTGAGATCTGAAGAGTCAATACCGGTCAGTGCGCCCAGTGTAATTGCAATATCTTCCACGGTTCGTCCCATCGGGCCCGGTGTATCCTGGGTAAAAGAAATGGGAATTATACCTGAACGACTTAATAGTCCGACAGTCGGTTTCAAGCCAACTATCCCGTTATTATTTGAAGGACATACAATTGAGCCATTTGTTTCAGTTCCTATCGCGATCATGCATAAATTAGCTGAGACGGCTACACCCGATCCGGAGCTTGATCCGCAGGGATTACGATCAAGGACATATGGATTTTTGGTTTGTCCTCCGACGCCGCTCCATCCGCTTGACGACATCATTGCACGGAAATTTGCCCACTCACTCAGGTTTGATTTGCCAATAATTACAGCACCGGCATCCCTCAGCTTCTTTGCAATGAAACTGTCCTTTTTTGGAAAGGAGTTTCTTAATGCAGTTGCCCCCGCCGTTGTTGGCATTTTGTCATGTGTATCAATGTTATCCTTAATTATTACAGGAATCCCGTGTAAAGGACCTCTGATCTTTCCTGCAGCAAGTTCCCTGTCAAGTTCTTCCGCTATCTGGATCGCATCGGGATTAATTTCAATTATGGAATTCAGGGCAGGACCATTCCTGTCGATCTGTATTATCCGGTCGAGGTAGACATTTACTACATCCTTTACAGAAAACTTTCCCTCTTTATACCCTGATTGAACTTGTGCAATTGTCAATTCTTCGATCCATCTGTTATCGGTTTTTTTCCGGAGCTGATTACTGACAGGTGATTTGCAGGTTATCAGGAATAATAATGCTGATGCGGACAATATCGAAAATCTGGTCAGACTGGTTTTCATAATTGTATGGATTTAATGTTATTAAGTTGTAATGACTTCAGAATGGCTTTGAATACCAAATAATACATACTCCATAAAATTATGTATTTTAAATCAATCTGAGATTAAATCCACAATTGATTTTGACTTTGTCGAGCTCTTCCGCTGCGCCCGGCTCTGCCGAAAGCAAATTATGGTTTTTCTTACAAAAAAACTGATTAGAAAGCTCCATTTAAAAGAATTATGGTAAATTTAGATTAGTATTGGTTACTGAAATCCAATTATTTGATACAAAAGTTCGGAACTATTAATTATCAGTGACTTGACCAAAATTAAAAACATGATAAAACTACATTTTTCAAAAAGAACTGGCAGGGATTATGATGCACTTCATGAGTCCGGGAGAAATAGAAATAGAAACAGAACAAAGCTATATAAGATTATATGCTTTTGCTCTGTGTTAATAATGATGGCGTTCGGTCTTGAGGCACAGCAACCGGGAATGAAACCATTATTCGATGGGAAAACTCTAAAAGGCTGGAAAGTCAGAAGCGGGTTTGCATCGTACCAGGTTGTTGACGGAGCAATAGTCGGGACCACTGCAGAGGGTTCAGGGAATACCTTCCTGTGCACATTAAAAGAGTATGGAGATTTTGTTCTGGAGTTCGAGGTAAAATTTGATCCGGAACTAAATTCCGGTGTCCAGTTCCGCAGCCATGCCTATGAAAAGGAAACAACACTTGTGGATTCTGATGGAAACAAACATAAATTCCCGGCCGACAGGGTATTTGGATACCAGTTTGAGATAGCAACTACCGGCTCCGGCGGGGTGTACGACGAGGCACGGCGCGCAGTATTTATCGGCGGTCCGGACAAGGTTGCCGCACCGATAAAAACCAATGAATGGAACAAGTGCCGTATCATCGCACAGGGCGATCACATTATCACTTTTGTAAACGAAACTATGATCGCAGATTTCCACGATGCAGCCGACTCTAAAGGATTCTTCGGCCTGCAGGTTCACCAGATTGGCAAAGGACAGGGACCATTCTCCGTACGATGGAGAAATATCAATATCAGGGAGCTTAAACCAGGCGAAAAACTTTAAACTAAACATTGCACAAGTGCTGGGAGTTTGTGATGTTGATACCATGATCTGACAATTGAAATTTTTCTAAGATTTATGAGAAACATTTATCTGAAGATTCTTGACCATCTTTCTGAAAATGACCCCCTGGTGCTTGCAACTGTTACCGGGGCAACCGGCTCTACACCCCAGAAGCCGGGTAGTTCAGCATTGTTTAATAAGAACGGTCTTCTTACCGGAACAGTCGGGGGTGGCGTTGTAGAGGGGAAAGTACATCAAATAGCCCTTGATGCTCTTTTGTCAAAAAAATCAGGACATTTTCAGTTTAATCTTGCCAATGACATTACAAAAACCGAAGAGGCAATATGCGGTGGTCAGATCAGCGTTTTGGTGGATGCCAATCTCATTGATTCCATTTCTGTTTTTGAACAGCTTAACCGGTCTCTGGAGGAGAGAGTTCCCGGAATACTTATAACTAAGGTTACAAAGATTGCCGGAATGACAGTAGTCATCAGACGTTACTGGATGAGTGGGATTTTTAAGCCTGCAATTCCTGCAGGATTTTTTGAAAAAATAGAACCTGAGGCGATGAGCCTGATATCAAAAAACAGTCCTTATGGCTACAGGGAAATGGAGCTTTCAGTTCCGGAGGAAGAGTTTTCTTCATTTTTTTATCTTGAACCGGTTTTTCCTGTTCCGCAGCTGGTAATTGCCGGAGCAGGACATATTGGAAAAGCATTGTCACATATCGGAAGCCTCCTGGGGTTCGAGATAACCGCAATTGATGATCGCCCCGAGTATGCAAATTATGATAATGTACCTGAGGCTTCACATATTATTGTTAAAAATATTGGTGAAGCTATGGGCGAGTTGAACAAGGGGAGCAACACTTATGTTGTAATAGTGACTCGTGGTCATAAAGACGATGCTGCTGCTCTGAAACCCTGCCTGGGCTCTGAATTGGCATATTTGGGAATGATTGGCAGCCATAAGAAGATCTCAGTCATGCGTATGAATTTTATTGAAAATGGATGGGCAACTGCTGAACAATGGGATAAAATTTACGCTCCGGTAGGACTTGATATCAAGTCACAGACCGTTGAGGAGATTGCAATAAGTATTGCAGCTCAGCTGGTACTGGTGAGAAACAGTAGATAAGATTATTATGGGTAATTTATGGGCCATAATACTGGCTGCAGGTGAGTCAAAAAGAATGGGATTTCCAAAAATGATCCTGCCCTTTAAAAATACCACCATGCTTGAGAATGTTATCACGAATGTTGCAGGTTCGCAAATTGACAATACGTTGGTGGTGTTGGGTGCTGAAAGAGAGATATTAACTGAACTTGTAAAAAAAACATCTGTAAAATATTGTTATAATGATAATTACAAAGAAGGTATGCTTTCATCCGTGAAATGCGGGTTCAGAAATCTTCCTTCGGATTTTGAAGCGGTTTTGGTATTTCAGGGCGATCAGCCATTTATTTCGTCAGGGAATATTGACAGGATTATTGAGGAACACAGGTCTTCAGATAAGGGAATTGTGATCCCTGTTTATGAAAAAAAACGAGGGCATCCGATTCTGATCGAAAGAAAGTACAGGGACTATATTGAAACTCTTGACGTCAGTGAAGGTTTGCGCTCACTTGCCCGTAATTTTTCCGGAGATGTTATGGAAGTGGAAACAGACGATCCTGGAATTCTGAGGGATATTGATACTTATGAAGAATATAAAAAGGAAATTAATCAAATACTTTAATTATGTTAGAGGCTATTAGTTTTCAGTTAAACGGTAAAAAAACTGAAGTCCGGGTTGATCCCACTGAGACCCTTCTTTGGGTTTTGCGCAATCAATTAGGACTTACCGGGACAAAGTTCGGCTGCGGTATGGGATTCTGTGGTTCATGTACGGTATTGATTGATAAGGAACCTGTGAGGTCATGCTCGTTACCCGTAGGAGATATTGCCGGTAAAAATGTTGTGACAATCGAGGGACTGGCAACAAATGGTAAACTTCACCCACTCCAGAAAGCCTTTATTGAACATGATGCTATGCAATGTGGTTATTGCACTCCGGGAATGATTATGAACGCAACAGGTTTATTATTAAAGAATCCGTCTCCGACAACTCAGGAAATAAAAGAGGGGATGGAAGACAATTTATGCCGGTGCGGGGCTCATATACGTATCATCGAAGCTGTACATACAGCTGCCAAAGAAATGAAAGGAGGGAAGTAACCATGAAAAAAGCGACAAATAAAAACCTAAATACAGCACAGCCTTCAGACCAACGGGGAATGCCAAGAAGAGACTTCTTTAAGATCCTGGGCAGCGGAATCATAATCTTTTTCCATCCCTGGAATGCAGTTAACCTTTTTGGACTTCCGGCTGAACAGGCAAGAACTCTTCCAAAAGACTATAATGCATTTCTCCATATTACCGAGGATGGAACGGTAACCTGCTATACAGGCAAAATTGAAATGGGACAGGGCATCATTACTTCCTTGCCACAGATGATGGCTGATGAACTTAATATACCTGTTGAGAAAGTAAAGATGGTAATGGGAGATACCGACCTGTGCCCATATGATGCTGGGACCTGGGGATCACAGTCAATCAGAACATTCGGTCCTAATATGAGAGCAGCTGCTGCCGAAGCACGTACCATTCTGGTTGAAATGGCATCTGCCAGGTTCGGTGTACCGGTTTCGCAACTGGAAATCCGGAATGGAATAATAACTGATACAAAGAATCCAAAGAACGCTATTTCCTATGCGCAACTTACAAAAGGTAAGAAAATAGAAAAATTTCTTGATGTAAAACCCCCGGTTGAAGATTATACAAAATTTACATATATAGGGAAATCATATAAGCACAGTGATGCAGCACTGAAAGTAACCGGTGAAGCCAAATATACAGGTGATTTGAAATTACCGGGGATGGTTTTTGCAAGGATATTGCGGCCACCTTCTCATGGTGCAAAACTGACCTCGGTTGATTATTCGGAGGCACAGAAGATAGAAGGTACAAAGGTTATAAAGGATGGAGATCTTGTGGCAGTTCTGCACGAAAACCGGAACAAAGCCGATGAGGCAATCGTGAAAATTAAAGCTGAATATTCATATAATGAAATGCAGGTCAGTGATAAGACAATCTTCGACTGGATGCTGAAGGCCGATTCAGCATCGAGTATTGTCCGTTCTGCCGGCGATCTGGAAGCTGGACGAAAGCTTTCTGAAAAAATCTTTGAATCGGAATTCCATGATCCTTATCTGGCACATGTTCCAATCGAAACACATACTGCTCTTGCCCGGTTTGAAGGAGATAAACTGACAGTATGGGCTGCAACCCAGGTTCCTTTTGGCCTTCAGGATGGTATAGTGCGTGAGCTCGGTTTAACCAGGAAACAGGTCAGGGTGATAACACCCTTTGTTGGAGGAGGATTCGGCGGGAAAGCAGCATATCAGCAGGGTATTGAGGCAGCGAAACTGGCAAAGCTGTCCGGTAAACCGGTGATGCTTGTCTGGACACGCGATGAGGAGTTTTTTTATGATACTTTCCATTCTGCTGCGGTGGTTAAAGTCAAATCGGGAATTGACAAAGATGGGATTATCAGGTTATGGGATTACCATGTATATTATGCAGGTACCAGGGGAGCGGATACTATCTATGATGTACCTAATTCAAAGATAACAAGTTACAGTAGAGGTAAAGATGCTCCGCCTGTTCATCCGTTCAACACCGGACCCTGGCGTGCCCCAAATAACAATACAAATACATTTGCACGGGAGGTGCAGATTGATATTATGGCTGCAGCATCAGGAACCGATCCTCTTGAGTTCCGTTTGAAAAATCTGAAAGATGAAAAGATGATTGCCTGTCTTAAAGCTGTTGCTGATAAATTCGGTTACATTCCCGGCAAGTCACCTAGCGGAAGAGGAATTGGAGTTGCATGTGGTACTGATGCCGGATCATGGGTGGCTCATATGGCTGAAGTGAAGGTAGATAAGAATTCAGGTAAAGTACAGGTAGTAAGGATCGCCTGTGCACAGGATATGGGATTATGCGTTAATCCCGAAGGAGCAACGCTTCAGATGGAAGGTTGTATCACAATGGGACTTGGTTACACTTTTTCAGAAGAGCTCTATTTTGAGGGGGGTAATATACGCGACCGTGGGTTTGATACTTATCAGATTCCCCGGTTCTCATGGCTGCCTGAGATCGGTACCGTTATTCTGGACAGGAAAGACAAACCCCCACAGGGAGGCGGTGAGCCTGCTATCATTGCAATTGGTGCAGTAGTTGCAAATGCAATTTTTGATGCAACCGGCGCCAGGCTTTACCGGGTGCCGATGACAGCGGAACGGGTACTGGAGGCTCTTAAGAAGGTTTAACGGTGTATTTTAGAAATGATTTTACACCGAAGCAGCGAACCCGGTATTTTAATTTAATTTTAAATAAACTGACGTGAAACTACTGATTGTTGAGGATGACAAGTCGTTAAGCAGGTCTATTAATGATTATCTAAAGATGGAAGGTCATATATGCGAAGTGGCTTTGAATTTACATGAAGCAATTTATAAAGCTGCCGATAACAAATACGATTGCATTATCCTTGATATTGGCCTGCCTGATGGAACAGGTCTGGATGTCATACGTCAGATGAAGGCAAATAAACTATCAGGTGGGATCCTGATAATCTCAGCAAAAAGTTCTCTTGATGATAAGCTTACCGGTTTAAACATCGGTGCTGATGATTATCTTACAAAACCTTTTCATTTTGCAGAACTCAGTGCACGTATTAACTCAATCTGCCGCAGAAACAATTTTATGGGCATGAATGAGATAATCTTTAATGAGATAAGGATAAGAACCGAGGATAACCAGGTTTATATTAACGATAAATTACTGAATCTGACAAAGAAGGAATACGATCTTCTGTTGTTCTTTGTGGTTAACAGGAACAGGATAATTACAAAAGAATCCCTTGTCGAACACCTGTGGGGAGACAACGTGATCCTTACCGATTCGTTCGACTTTGTATATACTCACGTCAAAAACCTGCGCAAAAAAATTGTTGCTTCCAAAGGCAGGAATTATATCAAGTGTATTTATGGATTTGGTTATAAATTCATTGACAGTTGAAATTATTAACTAAAAGTACGTTTTACTTCTTCCTTCTATCTATTATGGCAATTATTGTCATTGGGGCTTTACTCTATTTAACAATAAAAAGAGTTATTTATAAACAGGTTGATAATAGCCTGATCACTGAGAAAACAATAATCCAGGATCAGATTGAGCAGACAGCTCTTATACCTAATTTTGAAGCCTCAATTGGTCACCAGATTGAAGTCAGATTATTAAACTATCCTCTAAGTAATATCCAGATAATCAAGGATACTGTTATTTTTGATCCACAACAGAACTCTTTTGCACCCTTCAGATATATTTTTTCTTCGGGCAATACTGTTGAGAAGGACGGCTATATAATTACTATTTTACAGTCTATAAGTGAGAAAAATGAATTACTCAGATTTATTGAGTTATACTTGTTATTTCTGTTTTTTTCCCTGCTGCTTATCTCAATACTTATTAACTACCTGATATCAAAAAGACTCTGGAGGCCATTTTATACTTCGGTAAAGAATGCTGAATGTTTTGAAATTCAATCGGATAAACCATTGCACTTACCTTATACCGATATTGATGAATTTAAACAGTTAAATAAAGTCTTTAACAACATGACCAGTAAAATGAGAATAGATTACCTTAATCTGAAAGAGTTCAACGAAAATGCTGCTCATGAAATACAAACTCCTCTTGCAATAATAAGATCAAAGGCTGACTTATTGATGCAACAAAAGAATCTCAATAAGAACAGTATCAGCCTCTTAAAATCAATAAACGAAGCTACAGCCCGATTATCTAAACTTAATCAGGGTTTGCTTTTGATCTCAAAGATCGATAATCAGATTTTCCATGAAAAGAAAATGGTCTCCCTGCGGAAAATAGTTGAGAACAATCTGGAAAATTATAAAGAAATTATGCTTCTGAAGAAAATAAAAGTGGAGATAGATGCAAAGGATGAGGCTCTGGTTGAGATGAATGATGTGCTTGCTGATGTGCTTATTTCCAATCTGCTCAGTAATGCTGTTCGATTTAATGTTGACAGTGGTTTTATCAAATGCCAGATTAATTATAGGTTTATGATATTTACTAACAGTGGTTTACCGCTAACTACCAAGCCCGTTGATTTGTTCAGAAGATTTCATAAAGGCACTGATAATCCTCAATCTGTTGGTCTCGGTTTATCAATTGTAAAGAAAATAGCTGACAGCTATGGTATATTGATCACTTATACCAATATTAACACAATTCATGAGGTAAAGCTGCAATACCGCAATTAGAAAACCTGGATGTCTGTATACTGGTTTATCTCTTGATTCTTATTAAAACATTCCTACTTCAGTTTCTCTTCAGAATCCGGCAATAAATTTGCTTTATTAACCAATTAAATTTTTAAGGATATGAAAAAGTTATTATTTGTTTTTGTTTTGTTAATGGGTGCGCTGATCGTCGATGCACAGCGGACACCTGTCAAAGTTGCTGATCTGCAAAAGTCTATTACAGACAATATTACTAAAGATTATGTCGGCTTTACAATAAAGGATGCAACAAAAGTTGTTGAAAACAATGTTGTTACATATGATGTTGTAATCACGAAGGGAACTACCCAGCAAACTCTTTGTTATGATAAAGACGGGAAATTCCTGAAAAAAATGGGAGCAAAAGCCGGATCAGCAACGGCAGCACATAAATCTGGTGCTAAGTCTGGAACAACCGCAAAGAAAAAATAAATAACAGCGGATTGGTATAAAAAAGAACGGCACTTCATTGTGCCGTTTTTTTTTTTAGAGTTCCCATCCCTTGCGATATTCCCTCACCAGAAATTTATTGGCATCAGCAATATTTGTGATTTTCATATTAGTAGTGTCATACTCCACTTTTTTTCCTGCCCTTAATGCAACGCCTCCCAGAAGTATGGTTTCTGTAACCGGACCTGTATAAATAAAACTGCCGGGTGACTGAGTATTATTTTTGAAGGCGTCTATCCAAACATTATTGGCATCCTGGCCTGCTTGCTCAGTAGCCGAATTTGCAGTCAGAATCCTGTTATCATTGCATAACATAGGATTTTCACCCCTGAATCCGCTTATTATTTTCCCTTTATCCCCGACAAACATCATCCCTTCTCTTTCAAGCGATTTTCCTGATTCGCTAAACTCGTCAGGTTCGGTAGGTCTCATGCCTCCGTCGTACCAGAACAGATCGAAGGAGGGAAGTTCCGGCTGAATATCAAATTTAAAACGAATAATGCATGATAATGGGAATGCGACATCATTCTTAACACCAACAGATACATTGTTCTGCAGAGTACAGGTAGTTGTAGCATACGCTTCAGCGCTTTTAGCCGGTGTATCAATGCCTAAAGTCCTGAAAAGAGGGAAGAGACTGTAATGTCCCATATCGGCAATGCTTCCGGCTCCGAAGTCGTACCATCCACGGAAAACAGCATGTGTGTAGTTCGGATGATAAGGACGATCAGGAACAGGACCGAGCCAGAGATCCCAGTTGAAGTCCTTTGGAACCGGCGGTTTTTCTGTCGGATTTGCCTGCCATTGAGGCCACACTGGTCTGTTGGACCAGTTATGTATTTCCTTAAGCTTTCCTATCCGGCCTTCAATGATCCACTTTTTAATAGTGTCATAATCAGGTCTTTTGCTCCAGGCAAGCAAATGAGTACTCAGTCCGGTTTTTTTTGCTGTTTCAATTGCGAGCTTTGCTTCGTACATCCTGTTGGCAATCGGTTTATGTGTAAGGACATGTTTCCCCTTTTTCATCGAAGCCAAAGCGACCGTAGCATGAAGATGGTCAGGGGTCATGATTTTAATGGCATTTATATCAGTTTCCTTTTCCAATAAATCCCGGAAATCCTCATATGAGGCACAACCTTTGTAAGTGCCTGAATCTTTTGATTTTCCATAGTATTTCTGAACAAATTCCTGTCCGATATCTCTACCACCGGGAATACCTTTGATACTTTCACCCCATGAATTATTTCCCAATGCTTTCCGGATACTGTTCCGGACATCATTCATAGACCAGTCAACATAATCAGCGGTGAATTTGTTGGGGTCGCAGACTGCCACTATTTGCAGGGCAGGATTTGAAATTAAAGAAGTCATCTCTCGCAATCCCTGGGTACCGCAACCGATATAGCCCAGAGTAATTTTATCACTTGGAGCTATAAATCCAGGTCTACCGAGGACATTACGTGGGACAAGAGTAAATGCCAGGGATGCAGCGGCAGCTGATCCAATGAACTCACGACGGTTGATTTTTTTTTGGTTTGCCATTTTACAGGAATTATTTTATCGTCATCGTTAATAATCAAAATAGTTTGTTACAGGTACTTCAAATGATCAAAGACTGTGAATATAAGTTGCACTGTCTTTAAAGGTCGCCAGTTCCATCTCCACAAATATATTTTTTACGCCTCCTTTGTCCAGTGTGGCAAAAAATTCCTTCCAGTCAACAACTCCTTTCCCAATCGGGACTGATTTCTTCTCAGTAGGCGACCAATCAGCAAGATGTGCGGAAATAAACCTTCCGGGATATTTTTTAAAATAGGTGGATGCTTTATATCCCAAACTGATGACAGCTACCTGGAATTGCATTTTAATATATTCAGGATCAAACTGTTTCATCAATGCGTCATAGATAAGTGTTCCGTCAATTTTTGCAAATTCCATGTTGTGATTATGGTATCCCATCTGGAGACCTGAAACTTTTGCCTTAACACCCATTTTATTCAATTCATCGGCAGCTTTCATCCAATCGCTCAATTTTGCATCCTGTGGTAGTCCGAAACTTGATAAAATCATTTGAGACTGGCCCGATTCCACTGCAAATTCAATGCGCTCATCCAGATGATTTCTGAGTTCATCCATTCCATAGTGTGAACTTGGAAAAGTGAGGCCAGCATCATTGATGATTTTTTTCATCTCAGTGGCCTTCAGTTTCATAAGTGGTCCGAAGCCGGAAGATTCATACCCAGGGGGTGAACACATTTCAACACTTTGATATCCCAGGTTTGCAATCATTTTTAATGTTCCCGGAAAATCTTTAACAAGAATATCTTTTACTGTCCACACCTGAAATCCCAGAGGCATGTTAGCCTCATCTGAAGAATTAAAAGGATTGATATTCAAAGGTATCCTGGATGCAATTAATGCTGATCCGACACCTAATGTACTTTTAGCCAGAAACTGTCTTCTTGTTAAATTATTCATGATGAATTTAATTTTGGTGATTTTCAATAAGCAATTCAGAGGATGTAGTTATATATACAAATTTACAGTATAGCCCCGATAATCGTCGGGGCTTCTCAACGTATTTTGACCTAACTAAATTAAACTATTTCCGGCGAATATATTCTCGCATAAAAGGATTTGTTGTACTTTTAAAGAAGATAATTATCAGATATATGAAGAATTCAGAATTTAATTCCGGTACCAGCCGACGGGATGCAATGAAGCTTATTGCTGCAGGTTCTGCCGCAGGTCTTTTTGGACTATTCGGATCACCCGTTGCAAAGGCAGAGAAGTATGAAACACCTGCCTATGCCAGAGGACTTGCTCCGGTAAAAATTAAAAATGTAAAGGCTATTGCTACTGCACCAGCCGGTTCAAATCTCATTGTTGTAAAGGTCGAGACAACCGAACCTGGTTTATATGGCCTGGGTTGCGCTACTTTTACCCAGCGTGCAGAGGTGGTTATTACCGCGATCAATAGTTATCTGAATGATTTTTGTACCGGGAAAGATGTTGATAATATAGAAGATATCTGGCAGGGGGCATATGTGAGCTCTTACTGGCGAAACGGGCCGGTATTGAATAATGCACTAAGCGGATTGGATGAGGCATTATGGGATATAAAAGGAAAGCGTGCAGGTATGCCGGTCTATCAGCTTCTTGGAGGTAAATCACGATTTGCCGTACAGTGTTACACCCATGCCAGTGGCAGTACCATCGATGCGGTTGTTGCTGATGTCCAGAAGTATATGGCTCAGGGTTTCAGACATATCAGAATTCAGCTTGGAGGATATGGAAGTGTTGGCACTTTAGGAAATAAACCTGACTTTAAAGAGGTTGGTTTTGGAGGAGAAACGGATTCTTTCATGGATCCGAGGGCTTATCTGAATGCAGTACCCAAAATGTTTGCAGAAGTTCGCAAAGCATGCGGGGAGGAGGTCGAACTGCTGCATGATATCCATGAGCGCGTTCAACCGATGGATGCGATAAACCTGATAAAAAAGCTGGAAGAATTTAATCCGTTTTTTGTGGAAGATCCTTTCTCCCCCGAAAACATGGACTGGTTCAGGCAACTCCGGACAAGTACTACGGTTCCAATTGCTATGGGCGAATTGTTCAATAATATTAATGAGTTTAAAATGCCGATGGTAAATCAGTGGTTCGATTTTATAAGGGTGCACGTGTCACAGATAGGTGGAATTACACCTGCCATGAAAGTAGCACGCCTCGGTGAGTGGTTTAATGTTAAAACAGCATGGCACGGGCCTGGTGATGTTTCTCCCGTAGGACATGCTGCCAATTGTCACATTGATCTTGCAGTGTGGAATTTTGGAATTCAGGAATCAGTAAGTTTCTCTGAAAGACTGCAATCCGTTTTTTCCGGTTGTCCCACAATGAAAAACGGTTATATGTCAGTCAATGAAGTTCCCGGACTGGGAGTTGATATCAACGAGAAAGAGGCAGCAAAATATCCTATCTCCACAAAATCCAACTGGCAGGTGAGAACCAACGACGGAACGCTTATAAGACCTTAATTATATAATAATCATGAAAAAGATATTTTATTTATTGTCCGGATTAACTCTTATTACCATGCCAATTATGAAAGTCCCACAAGCAGAAATATCAAACGGTTTAATCAGCGCTACGCTTTACCTTCCTGATTCTAAAAATGGTTATTATCAGGGAACCCGTTTTGACTGGTCAGGAATAATCCCAAGTCTTGAATTCAAGGGCCATAGCTATTTTGGTCAATGGTTTACGAAGTACAGCCCTGAGATACATGATGTTATAATGGGACCGGTTGAAGAGTTCACTGCCCTTGATTATGCTGAGACAAAACCTGGTGAAGCCTTCCTGAAAATAGGAGTGGGGATGCTCGTTAAACCGGATGATAAGCCATACACTTTCAGCAGGTTATATCAGGTGGTAAACAGGGGTAAATGGAGTGTAAAGAAGAAAGCTGATAAAGTTGAATTTACCCATCTCCTGGCAGATAAAGTCTATTCATATAAATACAATAAAACAGTTCAGCTTTTAAAGGATAAACCGCAGCTTGTTTTGATGCACACACTGAAAAACACAGGAACCCGCACTATTGAAACAAGTGTATATGATCATAATTTCTTTGTAATGGATAATCTGCCTGTCGGACCTGGTTTTACTGTTAGGTTCCCGTTTAACCTTTCCGGAGGAGGACAGGGTATTGGTGAACTTGCGGAAATAAAGGATAACTCCATCGAATTCCTTCGGGTTGTGAAGAATGGAGAGACGGTTTTCTGCACCGAGCTGAAAGGATTTGGTCCTGATTCAAAGGATTATGATTTCAGGATTGAGAACAGGAAAACCCGTGCCGGAGTCAGGATTACCTGCGACCAGCCCTTCCTTAAGTTAAACTACTGGAACTGTGCGACGACGCTTTGTCCCGAACCTTATATAAAAATAAAGGTTGAACCCGGACAGGAAATAACATGGAAGATCAGTTACGAGTTTTATACTCTGCCGGAATGATTTCCGGCAAAAGGATGATTTTCTGAAATTCTTTTTATGGACCCTGGGCTCAAACGTTTATTGCAGTTCTTCAATAATAAGTTTACGCCATCTGACTTTAATTCCACCTCCGTCATGGATTTGAAGAGCAATTGAACCATTGGCTTTTCCTATTTTTTCATCGCTGATATCTACCATTGGTTTGCCGTTCAGCCAGGTCTGCACCCTGGGGCCTTCAACGCGCAGTCTCATTTTGTTCCACTTCCCCGGTTTGAGGATATTTTCTTTATCATCGTCAATCTGTTTTAACCATCCTCGGCCATATGATTCGTAAATTCCGCCTGTATCATGTCCTTTTGGTGCGACTTCACATTGCCAGCCTGCTATTTTAACTCCCTCAATTGTTGAATGGAAAAAGACCCCGCTGTTTCCGTTTAATTCCTGAAGGAATTCAACCGTCAGATCGAAGTTTTTATAAAACTTCTCCGTTGCAAGGTACCCGTATTTCTTGTCCGGTCCGCTTTCGCATACAAGCTGACCATTGTCTACATACCATTTTTCAGTACCATAAATCTTCCATCCTGTAAGGTCTTTCCCGTTAAATAATGAAACCTTTTTTGGAGATGAGGCGAAGGCTGAAAGAATCAGTAAAACCGCAAGTGAAATGATTATCTTTTTCATTGATTATAGATTAGTAAATAAATTTAATATGCAACAAATTGTCTCAGATAGTTCCTGCTTTGTATCAAAGCAGTTTTTCTGGTTTCAAGAGATCCCTCAAAGGATTTGTCCTCTATTTCAACACAGGCACTGCCATTGTAACCAATATCATACAACGCCGAAAAGAACTTACCCCAGTTAATATCTCCCAGTCCCGGAAGCTTTGGAGTGTGAAGCTGAAGCGGGGTAATGAGGATGCCGGCGTCGCTGATTTTTTCCCATGAAATAGCGGCATCTTTTATATGAACATGGAAAATTCTGTCTTTGAACTCATATATTGGCTTAATATAATCCATCATTTGCCATATCATATGAGAAGGATCATAGTTAAGTCCGAAATTTTTTGACGGGATAGCTTCAAATATTTTCCTCCATAAAGCTGGAGAATGTGCAAGATTATTTCCAGAAGGCCATTCATCCCTTGTAAAAAACATAGGGCAATTTTCAATTCCAATCTTTACGTTTTTTTCTTCGGCGTATTTAATGATTGGTGGCCAGACCTCTTTGAACCTTTCAAAGTTTTCATCATCATGTTTTGCTGCATCAGCCCCTATGAAAGTATTCATTATGCCAATATCAAGCCTGGCTGCAGCATCAATAACTTTTTTAATATGATCGATATAGAAATCCGATTTCTCTTTATCAGGATCCAGGGGATTCGGATAATATCCAAGTCCGGAAACAAAAACATTTTTTTCCTTCAGTTTTTTCCTGATTTTAAGAATCTCATTATCATCCAGAGATATAACGTCGATATGAGTAACCCCGGCATATTTGCGATTGGCTTTACCGACAGGCCAACACATCATTTCTATACATGCAAAAGCATTTTCTGAAGCAAATTCTATGACCTCATCAAAGGAAAGATCACCCAGAATTGCGCTTTGAATTCCCAGTTTAAACATAATTTCTTTGTAAGCTGAAACATTGCAATATAAAGAAAAAGTATAACAGCTTACATGTTATTTAACATCAGTCTGAGTTCCGGTAAGTATAACAATACTTTTTTTCCATTCGTATTTAGAGCCGTTTTTATAATTGAGCAGAACATCGAATGTTCCGGGAGAGCTGCAATTTGCTACCTTCAAATTATTGTAACTTATTATTACAAGATTTTTATCCGGTGCAGGGGTGCCGGTTTGTTTAGCTGCGGTGCCGGCAGGATATAACTGCATGGCATCTACATCCTTTTTACCTCCTTTATAGGCGATTCCGCCTGCATTAAGATTAGTTGAGATTTTATAATTGATATCAGGTTTCATCAGGAAATTCTCAAGCCAAATTCTGTGAGTCTGTCCTGATATTCCGATTGAAATCAGCATATCATAGGTCCCGGCTTTTATTCTGCCACTGGTTTTATTAATGGCTTCATCTGGTGGAATTACTTTATCATGCTTCCCTTTAGCATAAAAAGCAGGAATCCCGGAATAGAGATCCTGAGTTGTGTTGGTTTTGCATTTGTTGACAAGGGTCTCATACTTTGCCAGCCCCTTCTGTGATGCCTTTGACTCGTCTATCAGTATCTGGTAATCATAAAGGGTAACTGCAACTGAAGTCTTTGTCTTGGGTTTTATGACAATATTGTTAACAACAAAGCTAATGGTTCCGGGAGCACCTGAAAGTTTAAAAGTTAATTTCAGGTCATACTTGCCGGGAGTTGCTCCCTGCATTTTGATTTCTTTCCCTGCATTTATCAGCTTAAAAGTCGAACCGGATATCAGATCACCAAGGGCTCTGATATTTACAGCTAATGGTGTTTTGTCGCCTGCTGCAATTGGTGCATAAGTTTGTTGGATCCAAACCTGGTTCCAGCAACGTTCAGTTTTGACAGTGATACCATTATTGAGCTTATAACTGTAGTCAGAAACAGGCTGAGCCTGGGTAGAGATCATCATCACCGCAAGAAGGGTAAGTATTGAAAAAAACTTCTTCATAGCTGTAAAATTTAGAGTTTAAGAAAGAATAATCAAAGTTACAGCTTTTGAATACTTGAGTCAATTTTATTTTATTCAGGTTTCCATAAAAATAATAAAAAAGGCCTTTCCGGTAATTAACCCGGAAAGGCCTGATCCACTGTCTTTAACACCTTTTACCTATAAATCAGAAAGAACTATTCTAGTTTTTGATTTCCACAACAGCATACTTTGAAATCTTCCAGAACTGTACCGGATCTGTAATTTCAATGCTTGCTATTTTGTTGTTCTGGTCACGTACCATTTCGTAAGACCCTTTGGGGTGCTCTGTGATAAGCCTTGCATCTTTAGAATTAACCGGAATGGTTTTCATTTCAGTTATGTCGACCTGGGTGAAAGCTTTTTCAGAAAAATCTGGTATCAATGATTTCTTTTTACCAAGCCCAAGAAATCCACCTTCTTTATTTAAAACGCCCTTTGCTTTAAGATCTTTGTAAGTGCCGGATGCCAGAAAGCCTTTATTCATTTCGGCGGTCTGATTGCTGATCTTTTCATCCTTTTGTGCAATCGCTGTCTGCTGTTCGGTCATACGTGTATTCAATTGTCCGATCTCAAAGTCTTTCTGTACCAGAGCTACTTTTAGATCAGATATTTCATTTTCACGCAGTTTCATAGAAGCTTCAAGTTCTTCAACTTTAATCTGCAAACCTTTTATTTCTCCACCGGAATTCTTCAATTGGGCAGTCAAAGATGAAATTTTCTTTTTGTTCTGGTCCAGGAGAGTATTTATAAACTCAATATCCCTCAGGATCAGCTGCTTTTTGTCTTTTGAAAATTCTGGTTCGTTTGACTTTATGGTTATTATGTTCTCCTTCTCTTTTACTGTGTTAAGATCTTTTTCAATCTGATCAAAGGTCAGCATCCATTCGTTGATCACGGAATCGCGCCTTGTTAACTGCTCAGTAAAAGAAGTTTTCTGGTTTTCCATTATAGCCAATTGCTTTTTCTGTTCGCTGGTATAGGTCGAATAGCCGAATATACCAACTCCGACAAGAACTATGAAGCCGATAATTGCGGCTATAAAGGCCCCTTTTTTCAAACCTTCCTTTCTGGCTGTTCTAGCGGCCAGGCGGACACGTGTAGTTTCGCTTGTTCCGCCAAGGTTAGAGTTTTCACTGCCTTTCAGATTGGTTCCTTCATCGTTTTTTGAATTTGTGACATCTTCATTTTTCATTTTTATCCTCCCGTCTTTTTAATTATGACCGTAATATTTTAATACACAGTTAACTTCAAAAGAAGTGCCTAAATGCGCTAAGAAGGTAATAGATTATAAATGAGAATGTTATAAATTAAGTAAAATAAATGATATTTTCATTATTGGAAAATATTCTCATTTTGGGAAAATTATAACAAAAAGTTTTGTATTTATTACGCGGAGTTTGCGTTTTTGAATCCGGTGGGCGATTGAATTGATTCAATTTTAGGGAGTGGAATCATCCTTTTCTTCCTTTAGCATACGGTAGATGGTTGAAATTCCAATATCCAGCTTTTGAGCAGCCAGCTTTATATCGTTATTGCTTTTAAGTATGGTGGCTTTAATGATTCTCATCTGATATTCACGTAATGTAAGAGTATCACTGGTAACAACCGACAATGGATCACTCATATCTATTGCCAGGTCGGATGGTTGTATTTCATCATTCTCAGAGAGGGTAACCGCAAGCTCTATCACAGATTTTAATTCACGGACATTTCCCGGGAAAGGATAACTCATAAGTTTTTTCTGAGATTGCAATGATAATTTTTTCAGCGGAAGATCATTCTCACTACAAAACCCTGCGATAAAATGATGGGCAAGGATGAGAATATCATTTCCACGGTCGCGCAACGGGGGTATCTCTATTGGTAAACCTAAAAGTCTGTAGTATAAATCCTCCCTGAAATTTCCCTTTTTTACCTCCTCTTTAAGATTTTTATTGGTTGCAACAACTGTCCTGCAATCGGTTTTCACCGGCTTATTACTCCCTACTCTCACAATCTCTTTTTCCTGTAAAACACGAAGTAATTTTGCCTGTAAATTCAATTCCATTTCTCCTATTTCATCCAGGAAGATGGTCCCTGCATCAGCCTCCTCAAACCGGCCGATCCGCCGGAAAGCCGCACCGGTAAAAGCACCCTTTTCATGACCAAACAATTCACTCTCTATCAGCTCGTGCGGAATTGCGGCAATGTTCACTGTAACAAAAGGTTTGTCTTTACGTTTTGAGTTGTAATGAATTGCTTTTGCCGCCAGCTCTTTTCCGGTTCCGGTCTCCCCGGTTATCACAACCGTTATGTTTGTTGTCAGGGCTTTATCAATCAGCTCATAGACATTTTTGATGGCAGCGCTTTCACCCTGAATGCTTTGACGAAAAGTGTATTTTTTTTGTATCTCCCTGCGAAGGGTTGAAATTTCCATTTTAAGGCCGATCCCGTTCCTGATATTCTTAACAGTATTAAGGAGACGGTCCTTTATATCGTCTGATTTGGTAATATAATCATATGCTCCCAGTTTCAATAAACTTACTACGGTATCTATATCTTCCTGTTCTGAAATCAGGATAACCTGAGTATCGCTGTTTTCATCCATGATCCTTTTAAGAATCTCAAGACCTGTCATATCAGGAAGCCGGTAATCAAGGGTTACTATATCCGGTGATTCAAAAAGAGAATTCAGGAAATCTTTACCATTAAAAAAACTTTTAATTTCATAATCGGGATTTAAAGAAAGGGTGTGGACCAAAAGCTTATTATACCATTCGCTGTCATCTACCACAAAAATTTTGAAAGGCCTTTCAGTCATTGAAATTTTATTACTGGATTATAGTTTATTATACATACCTGCAAAGTAATAAATAAATGGCTGGAAATACCATAAATTCAATTGATTTTCGAAATCCGGGTCTGTATAAGCTCACTTACAGCTTCAAATTCTCTGATTGATTCAGTTGTTAGAGTTTTAACAACTTCAATTCCTGATTTTCCCCTGACACTTTCTTCAATCTTTCTCAGATAATTATACAGATCAATTGCACCTGTATGCCTGCATGGCGGCAACATTTTATGGGCAAGATCAGCGACGGTTTCAAGATTGCCTGAAAAGACTGCATTATGAATTTCATCCAGACCTTTCTTCGTAGAATCAATAAAGGAGACAAGCATCTGCTTTACAAATTTTTCGTCATTTCCTGCAAGATGATAAATATTATTCAAATTAATTTTGTCAGGGTTGACTGGTTTGATATTTCTTTCGGTGAGTTTATCGGGCGATGTAAATGGTGAATAATCTTTCATAACCGAAAGTATTGTATTCATCAGCATCTCTTCGGTAAATGGTTTGGGAAGAAAGGCATTCATTCCTGCTTTACTGTAAGTTTGCCAGTCTTCATTTACATTGACAGCAGAGATGCAGATCACCGGCATTTCGGATTGGCTGATATGCATTTCATTACGGATAATTTGTGTTGCCTTTAATCCGTCGATTCCGGGCATCCTGGAATCCATGAACAAAAGATCGTAACGATCTGTTTTTAACAATTCCAATGCTTCGTTACCATTGGAAGCTTCATAGTATTTTACTTTCCATCTCTCAAGTATCATTTTGAAAAGCAAACGGTTATATTCTTCGTCATCTACAATTAGGATTTTCAATGCTCTGATCTCGTCAGGAACGTAAAGCGGTGGTTCAAATTCACTTTTAATCTGTTTCTCATCGCCTTTTAAGTAAGGCAAATGGCAAATAATTTGTGTTCCATGGTTTTTTTTACTGAAGCATTCAATAGTTCCATTATGCAGTTCAACAAGCTTTTTAACAATGGATAATCCCAGACCTGTTCCGCCATAATTACGGGTGGTGCTCATCTCCTCCTGGGTGAAATCTTCAAATATATATTTTAGTTTACTTTCGTCGATTCCTATTCCTGTATCAATAACTTCTATGACCAGTTCAATTTCATCCGATTGCTTTTCAATACCTTTTACTATATAATGTACTTTACCGTTTTTGGTGAATTTAACCGAATTACTCACAAGATTGATTATAATCTGCTTCAGGCGGTAGGGATCGCCTGATAAAACCGCAGGAGTACCCGGGTTCAGAGAATAACTCAATATAGTATTATTCCGGATAGCCTGTCTTTCAAACAATGCAAATACATCTTCAAGGATCTGCCGGATACTGAAATGTACTTTTTCCAGAACGATATTGCCGTTTTGTAACTTTGAAAAATCAAGAAGTTCGTTTATGAGATTCGTCAGATGATCGGAAGATGATTTGATGATCTTAAGTATACGGTTTATGTTTTCCTGCAGAGGTTCATGTAAAAGTTGTTCTGTGAATCCGGAAATAGCTGTAATGGGAGTACGGATCTCATGGCTGATGTTTGCCATGAAGAGTTCTTTTGTGCGGGAAAGCTTTTCCGTTTCAGTTTTTGAATCCTGCAGGGCAAGCTGGTACAGCTGAGTTTTCCTGACAAACCGGACAATAATAAACATCACTGTTATTGCAAGAAGAGTACCGGTCAGAGAGAATAAAGCAAGCCAGAAATATGTTTTGCGTGCAAGCTGATCGGCAGCATTTGCTTTTGATTCAATGTTGCCTGAGATCTCAGTTTCTATTTTATTTATAAGGTCATAGATCTGTTCTTTGATCATACTTCCTGTCCTGGCTAACTGTGATTCACGTTTTATGAGTTTTTCTTTTGTTATCGAATCCTGCTGTTTTATTTCCTGAAGGTCACTGATAAGTTCTTTTTCGACTGACTGGTTTTTGTTACGACTGAAAACCCGTTTAAAAATATTTTTTTCAGTTTTACCTGGATTTTCTGATTCGGTTTTCAAACGTTCAGATAATTGATTAAGATAATCATTTACGTTCCTGTTGTTATTCAGAGATAAAAGCCGGTTCCAGGTAACAATGTTTTGTTTAATGAGCTTCCTGATTGTATCGGTTTGCGCTAACATAACCGGATAATATTCAAATTCCTCACGCAACCTGCTCATTTTATTATCAATGGCAGAGATGATTTTATAATATGGTAGGAGGTCCGCCGTATCACCGGTTAAAGTGAAAATACGTATGCTGTTTTGTGCTTTTTCAAGATCCATGGAAATTTCGCGGATCCTTAATAACCTCAGCTCCGGCTTTTCATCCACACGTATTGAAGATACAATTGAAGAAAGGTTCCGATAAGATAAATAACCGGCACCTGATAACAGGATTACCGCCAGTATCATTAAAAATCCAACCTTTATCTGAACCGTAAATATTTTCATTAAAAAATACGAAATTTATTAAACCTCAAAGCTAAAAAAAAATATTGATGGCACGTCACACAACTTCAGCTGAACGATGCATCATTGCATAACATACTTCTTTAACATTAATTTAACGCTCTTTTGACTAATTTATTCTGATAATATGTAACACCTGTTCTTCAATGTTCACTCTCACAATCGCTGTTTCAACTGTTTGGTTGTCAATTTTTATCATACCTTTATAGAATTAAAAGTTAAGAAGATGGGTAGATTCAAGCTGACATTGGAATATGACGGAACCCGTTATGCCGGCTGGCAGATGCAAAAAGGAGGGAGAACAATTCAGGGTGAAATACTGGATGCATGCAGGGAGCTCTTTAATACAGGTGAAATTGATCTTTTCGGAGCCGGCCGAACCGATGGCGGAGTTCATGCAACAGGTCAGGTTGCACATCTTGATGTTGATTCAGATCTTTTGCCGCTGAAGATAAGATATGGAATCAACGACAGACTACCGCCGGATATATGCATCAATAATGTTGAAGCAGTTCATCCGAAGTTTCATGCCAGGCACGATGCAAATGCCCGGAGTTATATTTACCAGATAAGCAGGAAACGCACAGCCTTCGGGAAAAAATATGTATGGTGGATTAAGGATCAGCTCGATATTAATCTTATGAATGAAGCAGCAAAACATTTTCCCGGACTTAAAGACTACAGGTATTTTACTGATGAGGATGCCGAACAGTCATCCACCAAAGTGGAGATTCTTCATTCAAAAGTAAATGATTTTGGAGAGATGCTTGTGTTTCATGTTGTAGGTTCACATTTTCTTTGGAAACAGGTCAGACGAATGACAGGGGTACTGGTTGAAGCAGGCAGAGGCAAACTTTCACCTGCCGAGGTTGCTTCATTTTTCAGAATCAAAACAGATATTCCTGCAAAGCTTACAGCTCCTCCAAGCGGATTATTCCTCGAAAAGGTTTATTATAAAAAAGAGGAAATCAGCTATCAGACCAAACCAGTTATAAATATCTAGGAGTTTATTTTATAACTTAAAAGAGCTTCATGATCTGTAAAAATATGACGGTAATTTCAGAATAATTCCGTATCTTTTACCAGCATTATGTTTGTATTTATTATTAGATAACCATGCTATGAAGCCACATGTTATATTAACACAATTTCTTATAAATATAACTATGTCAACATGTGCGGTTCCCTGTCTGCCGACAGGCAGGCATCATATATTTAAAATCAAAATCATATAATGATGAAACGACGTGATTTTATTAAAACTGCTGCTGTTGCAGTTCCTGCAATCAGCCTGTTTCCTGCTGATCTGTCAGCTATTGAAAGGAAAACCGTCACCGGGAAGATCGAGAAACGGTCTCTGGGCCGTACCGGTGAGATGCTATCGATGATAGGTTTTGGAGGTATTGTTGTCAAGGATGCAACAACGGAAGAGGCTTCGACAGTTGTGAAGCTGGCCATCGATTCAGGTATAAATTATTTCGATGTAGCCCCATCATACGGAAATGCCGAACTTATGCTCGGCCCTGCTCTTGAACCTTACCGAAGGAATGTTTTTCTTGCCTGCAAGACAGGAAAAAGGACAAAAGCTGAGTCCAGAATCGAACTGGAACAATCCTTAAAGAATCTCAGGACCGATCACGTTGATCTCTACCAGTTTCATGCTATGAGAACTATGGAAGAGGTGGAAAAAATTTTTGGGCAAGACGGAGCCATGGAGACCTTTCTTGAAGCAAGGAAGGAAGGTAAAATTCGTTTTATCGGATTCTCGGCACACTCTGTTGAAGCAGCAATGGCACTGATGGCCCGCTTTGATTTCGATACAATCCTGTTCCCGACAAACTTTACCACCTGGAATGCCGGCAATTTTGGCCCGCAGGTTCTGGCACGAGCCAAGGAGAAGAAAATGGGAATACTCGCTCTTAAAGCTATGGCTAAAGGTCCCTGGCCGGAGGGGGCTGACCGTTCAAAGTATTCCAAATGCTGGTATGAACCACTTTCAAATAAGGAGGATATAAGGATGGGTCTTCGGTTTACTCTGTCTCACCCGGTCACCGCAGCAATTCCTCCGGGGGAAGCTGAACTTTTCAGAATGGCTCTTAGTGTATCCGACAGTCTCACACCACTGACAAGCGATGAGCTCAAGGCGATAAAGGAAAGGGCACTTCGCGGAACTCCAATATTTAAATATCCTGATTCATAAAGCATTACGGGGAATAATTCCAGATTTTTAGTTTGAAGTTTAGCTAAATCCATAACTCAGCGTGTTATTCTTCCTGTAGCCTGGCACCTGTCGCCTTATTTTAACCTGAGATCCAAAACTTTGTCATATACAAAGTAGCATGGATTTTCACATTGATCCTTTGTGTATTTAACCCTGGGTGTGGCAGAATCAACAGCAATGTAAATATCCCCTGGTAGATTATACCTGGCAGTGACAGTATATTTCTTATTCATAGTGACTGATATGGATGTATTTTGATCTGTAGTACTAAAAGAGTCGTAAAGTACACCATCTTCAAGATTACCCTCATAGACATCAATCAAAGTAGCTGCTCCGGAATTATTTATATCAACTTTAATCTCAAGTTCCGCTTTTACAGGTTCTGTAGTGGTACATTCGGAGCATTTAACAAAATGACCCGTGTCTTCGCAAGAGAATAATACAACCGTTACAAAAAACAATAATATCCTTATTAAAATCCGCATTCTTACAAAAAGTTTAATTGCATTATTAAATGTATTTCAACCTCAGGTAATAGAGTTATCAAAAAAATAGCAATTCAGATCAAATTGAAGGCTTATAATGTATTTTACCATAATAATTGAATGATTTTACCTGATAATCTGATATTAGTACCACTTTATAGTCTTAACCCTTGTTCTGACGTTGTCAAAATAATAGTTATAAGAAAGGCCTGCTCTGAACCATAAAGGTCCGTTATTGTAATATTCTGTTTTAAGATATTCCAGACCCAAATTAACTGAAAAATTTATTTTTGTCATTTTGAGAGATACTGATGGGATAACCATAAATTTATTTGCAGGGGTAACAATGGTACCTTTCAATGTATTTCCAAATGAATAACCCGCTAACAGGGTTGTTGATATTGAAGAATTAAATCTGTTGGGCCGTTTTGTTATTGCAAAATCTTTAAATAATCCTGCATAAGCGAGTGAACCCTTGCTCAGAAACTGATAAAACAAATGGTCTTCCTTTTTTTCCAGCACTTTGGTATTCCATAATTTCGTATCGCAACCGGCAATAAAACCAGCGTTCAGATATGGTTCCTTGAAAGAAAAGCTGATTCCGGTGAATATATCATTTACAGAAAATCTTGTGGATGCCGTAATAGCAACCTGGTCAATCTGATATGAAAGTTTGCCGGGTACGTTGTTTTTTTCAAGAATGGTTATGATATCTTTTCTCTGGTACTTTGAAGCAACGCTATATGGGTTTACAGCAATTCTGTCGGAAGTTACCCAGTTGCTGCCCAGTTTCAGAAGAAATGAGGTTAATACACTATTCCCTTCTATTATTGAGAGAGTTAATGCATTGTGATTCGAATTGTTCCGTTCATATATATCAACACCTTTTTTATAAAGCAGATTTATCAAAGCTGTGTCACCAATATAAGCGGCCATCAGAAAAGGGGTAAATCCTTCATTATCTCTTGCTTCCATGTTGGCGCCATTCTGAATAAGAAGATCGGAAACATTATCATATCCGGCCCAGATTGAAGCCAGCAGCGGTGTTGTACCATCAACACTTTTTTTATCTATGGTGGCTCCATAATAGAGCAGAATATCGACAATTTGAAAATAACCATATATTGAAGCGTAATGGAGTGGGGTTGCATCATATTTGTCTGAAAAATCGATTTCGGCTCCAGCTCTTATAAGCGCTTCGGAAATTTCCTCATTCTGCTGCTTAACTGCAATAAGGAGAGGACTTTCATTCATTAAGGTGACCTTATTCACATCAGCCCCCAAATTTATAAGGATGTTGACAATCGTGTCCTGATTACTGCTGATAGCAAAAACAAGTGGAGTTACCCCCTGATTAGTTGAAGCATTTACGTCAGCTCCACGTTTAACAAGGCGTTTAATTTCCAGAGTATATCCTTTAGAGGCAGCTATCATCAGGTTATAATCGAGCGAACCTTCATAAAATGAAGGAATGTACCCGGATGTATCATAGTATTCCAAATAGGATTCATTAATTTGCGAATAAACTTCACCAAAAAGGAATAATAGCACAACTGTAAAAAAACACTTTGTATATTGCGGCCTGATTAATAACATAAATGCAAAGGTAGAATTTTGATTCTTTTTTTAAACTTCTGATATGGAAGAACAGAAAATATTTATTAAAAAGTTTTAAGGTACCTTTTGTGTAATTTATTCACTATACTTACTCAATTAAAGAAATACTTTTTATTTTTGTCCAAATATAAAATGATAATCTATTGAACAGAAAGAAAAAAATCCTGCTTATCACGCTTTTGTTATTTCTGGTGAGTTTCAATCCGGGTGCACGGGAAAACAGTGTTACTATAATAGAGAAACTTGTACCTGTAAATGTAAGACTCACAAACAATTATTCTTCCGGCATTGATTTTGCCGGCACAGAAAAAATTGTGAATTCATTCCTGCATAAATGGTCTATAACCGGAGCTTCAATTGCTATCTCAAAAGATGGCAAACTTATTTACGCACGAGGATTCGGATACGCTGATAGTGCATCCCACCAGGAAACTCAACCGTTTAATCAATTCAGGATAGCCAGTATTTCAAAACTTATTACAGCTGTTGGGGTTATGAAACTCGAGGAGGAAGGTAAATTATCACTTAACGATAAAGTTTTTGGTGCTGACGGAATTCTTAATGATCCTTATTTTAGTAATCCAAAAGATAAACGGGTCTATGATATTACAGTTGCACATCTTTTAAGTCACCAATCTGGCTGGTCACAAAGGTATGGAGATCAAATGTTTATGCCATTGGTCATTGCAGAAAAAATGGGTGTTAAACCTCCTGTTGATACCAAAACCATTATAAGATTTGCTCTTAACAAGAAGCTGCAATACACTCCTGGTGCCGGTCGTGCCTATTCCAACCTTGGATATAGTATTCTCGGATTGATAATTGAAAAAGTTTCAGGTATGTCGTATGAGGATTATTGCAAACAGAAAATCTTTGAACCTCTCGGTATTTATGATATGACAATTGCCGGTAACCTTTCTACAGAGAAAACTCCGTTTGAAGTTTCCTACTATGAACCTAGCGATGTAGTGCTTAAACCCTCAATATATGATACATGTAAAATGGTTGTACCCAGCAACGGAGGCAATGATATAAGAGCACTTGGAGGTGCAGGAGCCTGGCTGGCTACCGCACCTGACCTTATGCGCCTGCTTCTTGCTGTTGATGGTTACAAATCAAGACCGGATATACTGAGTGATGAAAGTATCAGGTTTATGACAGATAATAACAATGGTTTTGCACCGGTGGGATGGAAAGCAACAGTTGAGGACGGTACATGGTGGAGAACCGGTTCATTCCCCGGTAGCGCCGGTATGATGAAGAGACAATCTGATGGTATTTCATGGGTTGTACTGTTTAACTCAAGTGCCTGGAATGGCCCTGAAATTTACAGCTACATTAACAACATGATGTACCGGGTTGAATCACAGTTTAAATCATGGCCTTCATATGATCTTTATTCTTTTTCCATTCCCGTTCCTTTGAAATTTAATTTGAGTGAGTACTATAACAGGTAATCATGTGTTTTTCGGTAAACGTCAACCTTGTTAAGGAAGAACTTGAAAACAGATTCGGAGCAACCTTAATCGATCCCGATAAATACAGACCAAGTTATTATTATCATGCTTTTGGTTTACCTAAAATGCCGGCAGTATGCTCAGGAATGCCTGGCAGGATACAACTTCTTCAGTGGGGACTGATACCTTCCTGGATAAAGACCAGGAATGATGCAAATGCAATAAGATTCAAAACTTTCAACGCCAGATCAGAGACCCTCCTTCAAAAACCTTCATTTTCCTCTTCTGTCAGGACAAGGAGATGCATAATACCAGTGAAAGGCTTCTTTGAATGGCAACATGTTGGAGACGATAAGATTCCATGGTATATCTATCATTCTGAAAATGAAATAATAACAATTGCGGGAATATATGATGAATGGGTTGAAAACACTACAGGGGAGGTTTTTAACACATTTTCCATAATTACCACCGATGCGAATGATCTCCTGGCTGAGATCCACAATTCAGGCAAAAGAATGCCTGCCATACTATACAATTCCAAAGAAAAAAAATGGCTGGACTCCTCAACTTCATCAAACGAAGCTATCAGCCTGCTTAATCCCTGCCCTTCCGGATTACTTAAAGCACATACTATAGGCCCGCTGGTTAATGATAAAACATCTGACCGGAATACTCCTGAAGTGATTAAGCCATATAATTATAGTTCCGGGAATACATTATTCTGACAAAAATTACGGTTTAACAGATTAAAAGCAGAACGCCATTCTGCAAATATTCAACTGTGCCGTTGCGCCTTTGTGCCTTTGCGCCCTTGTGCCATTGCCCCCTTGTGCCATTGCCCCCTTGCGCCCTTGCGCCGTTCCGAATTACTGAGCCATAAACTGATACGACAAAGTGCCGGTCTGTATTTTTGGGGAATTTACATCTGAAGTGAATCTCGATATCAGAGCCGTTTGTACTGCTGTTTCAACAAGACATGGGTCGGAGGTCGAACTTTCATTGGCAATAATAACCGCTTTTTCAACAATACCCTTTTGATTTACCTCTATTGACATTACAACTTTGCCAGATCCCTGACATTTATAAATTGGGATAGGCAGGTATAAATGATTGCGCCCGGGCAGGTTGTAATAAATTCGTGTCGGACCTTTATAATTGGCCGCCATTTTCTGGGATTCCGGCGACTTCCCGGCATCGGTTTTTCTAGCCGTATCATTTTCAATTGCAGGAATTCCTTCTGCCTTTATTTCATTCAATCTCTTCTGTTCATCAATATAATTATCGATTCCGAGTTTCCCGCTTTTAATGAGTTCCTCTTTCACTTTATCAATATAATCAGCCGGATTTATCTTTTCGTCCGGTTTATTTGCCAGGTTCCGGGCAATATTCAGCATTTCATCGTCCCCTTTGAATATTTTTTCAACACCACCTGTAACAGGCAATTCAATCTGTTTCTCCGGTGTCCTGGAATCTTCTTTCACGTTAATAATTTCGATCTGATATATATCGGACATCTCTTTTTTCATTGATTTAAGCTGGAATGACATGAATAATATTCCGGCTATAAGATGAATTATTACCGTACCAAGAATACCAACCAGTTTGCCATCGTACTTTTTCATACTCATTCTTGAGGCCGGGCTCCGTCAAGCAGATTATCATTTTTTGTCTTTCGTTTTTTTGATCTTTTTTCTTACTTTGGCGTACACCGGTTTGTTGAACTTCTGGTTTTTAAATAATCCGTTCTTGACGCTGCTTATAAATTTAGCCCAGGCGAACGGATTAAGAAGGTTATTTACAGGATACTGGTTCCTGGTGGCCATAGAACTGAAATTCTGTTCCATAGCATATCTGTAACCAGTTTCAGGTGATATTCTTACATTTGTCTGATTTGCTATCGCAACATATATGGAAGCTATATTGTCATTCATATTCTCAATAATAGGATCGACAGGTTTTTCCTTAGTCATGTCTTTGATAAATTCATTATAACTCTTCCATGGTAGAATAGCTACTTCTTTAATCTGAATAGTATCAACTTCCAGAACTATATCAACTTTACAATGCCTTAAATCGTATGATTCAGGTATTATTGTATGATATCTTTTGAATCCTAACGCTCTGAAAAAAACGGTATCTCCCGGTGTGCTGGTAATAGAATAAATGCCGGTTTTTTCACTAACCGAACCCCTGTGTAGTTTCCTGGATACAACCGATACTCCCTGAACAGGTCTGTACGACTCGTCAGTTATAATCCCGCTCAACTGAACATATTTTATAGTTTCATTTGTCTGCCCTATTGTGGCAGGAATAATCAGGATCAGTAGTGCAATGGTATGGAAAAGTCTGTTCAATCAGAATTGTTTTGTCTTTTGAAAGGAATTGCGTCTGCAAATTAAGCATTAATGAATGTAACTATAAAACATTTAACCATATTTTAACGCAGATTAACTTTTGGAACTCTAAACCAGTAACTTAGAAGAACGATATTTTTTAATTCATCAGTCATAATTAATTATGGAAAATATTTCAATATTTGTTCCAGATATTTCAGATCATATTTTCTGGTATAATTAAAATATAATAGCCTGATAGACTGATGATTCAAAAACTCATTAACTATTACGATTCAATATATATGGTAAGAATTAACAGCCATCATACTTTTAAGATCAAAATAATACTATGGTAAAAAGATTATTATTGTTGGGAGATGAAGCTATAGCACAGGCCGCTCTGGATGCAGGTCTGAGCGGAATGTATGCATACCCCGGAACTCCTTCGACCGAAATTATGGAATATATCAAGTCATCAGGAGATGCAGCTGAACGCAATATTCACAGGAATTGGTCCTCAAATGAAAAGACTGCAATGGAAGCTGCTCTTGGAATGTCCTATGCCGGTAAAAGGGCAATGGTCGCCATGAAACATGTAGGTTTGAATGTGGCAGCCGATGCGTTTATTAATTCAGCTATGACTGGAGTAAACGGCGGTCTGGTTGTTGTCTCAGCAGATGATCCTTCCATGCATTCTTCACAAAATGAACAGGATTCAAGGTTTTACGGGAAGTTCGCCATGGTACCCTGTTTTGAGCCATCGGATCAGCAGGAAGCTTATGATATGATTTTTGATGCATTTGAAGTATCCGAAAAATACAGGCTTCCTGTTCTTTTCAGAATAACCACACGTCTTGCACATTCCAGGGCAAACGTTGAATTAAAGGAAGTTCTTCCTGAAAAAAAAATATCACTGCCGTCGGATCCTTTTCAGTTTGTACTACTCCCTGCTATTGCAAGAAAAAAATACAAAAATTTACTTTCCTCTTATGAATCATTGAAATATGACATAAGGATATCAAAATATAACTCTTTTAAAGACAGCAGAAATCGAAATCTTGGGGTTATCGCCTGCGGTATTGCTTATAACTACCTGCTGGAGAATACAATAGATGCCTCTCTTGATATTCCGGTTCTCAAGATTGCAGCATACCCCTTTCCAAAAGACCTGATAAAAGAGATTACTGACAGGTGCAGCGAAATTCTTATCCTTGAAGAGGGATCGCCCTTTATTGAAGAGGTTTTGAGAGGAATCCTTGATAAAGGGATAAATATTTACGGTAGAATGGATGGTACGGTTCCGCGTGACGGAGAACTGAATCCGGCGATTGTTGCAAAGGCTCTTGGTTTACCTGGAAGTTTCGGAAAGGAAGTCCCATCCCTTGTTAAGAACCGGCCACCCTCATTTTGCAAAGGATGCGGACATGCTGATATGTTCAATTCCCTGATTGAAGCTATTAAACCATATGGCCCGGGTCGGGTGTTTTCCGATATTGGTTGTTACACGCTGGGCGCTCTTCCACCTTATAATGCAATAAATTCCTGTGTCGATATGGGAGCCTCTGTAACCATGGCTGTGGGAGCAGCTGATGCCGGTTTATTCCCGTCTGTCGCTGTAATAGGAGATTCAACTTTTACCCATTCAGGCATTACCGGACTGCTTGATGCAGTTGTAAAGAACTCATCAGTGACCATCATTATTGCTGATAATTCAACTACCGGAATGACCGGTGGTCAGCAATCTCAGGCAACTGGCAGGATAGAACAGATTTGCCTTGGCATTGGAGTAGCACCCGGGCATCTGAAAACCATTGTTCCATTACGAAAGAATCATGAAGAAAACGCACATGTAATGAAAGAAGAGTTTGAATTTAAGGGAGTTTCTGTCATAATAGCTTCGCGGGAGTGCATTCAGACTGCTTCCAGAAGAAAAAAATCAGAAAACACGGAAGGGTAATTTAAAATAATTTCAGGATGAAGAATGATATTATATTATCAGGTGTGGGAGGACAGGGAATATTATCAATTGCAGCTGCAATAGGGCTGGCTGCAGTGGAAAATAATCTTTACCTCAAGCAATCGGAAGTTCATGGGATGAGCCAAAGGGGAGGAGATGTCCAGTCGCATCTGAGGTTATCAGATAAACCAGTTTCATCTGATCTTATCCCTTATGGGAAAGCAAACCTTATCATATCCGTCGAACCGATGGAATCGCTCAGATATCTCCCCTGGCTTTCAACTGACGGATGGCTTGTTACAAACTCAAATCCTTTTATTAATATACCTGACTATCCTTCAATTGAAGATATAATAAATGAAATCAGGAGGATTAAAAACCATTTAATTATTGATGCAGATAAGATCGCTAAAGAAGCCGGATCATCACGTTCAGGTAATATGGTAATTCTTGGGGCTGCCACCCCTTTTATTGATATGCCGTATGAAAGCATTGAAAATGCTATAAGAAAGCTCTTTGACCGTAAAGGACAGGAAGTTGTTGAGGCAAATCTCAAAGCACTCAAGGCGGGTAGAAAATACTCAGAAAAATAGCTGATTGAAATCAGGAACCCGCTGACTATTATCAGAATTTAAATGTTCCATTCAGGAATATTGCATCAGATTTCTGTTGGGCGGGATCATAAGGATAAGTTCCCTGATAATCCAAAGCCATTTTTACGTTTTGGCTGAAAGTGTACTGTATACCTCCTATTGCAAAATTTCCATCTTTAAGGTAATTCCATTGGACATTGTTTCCGGTTTCTTTGGCAGATATCGAATAATCGTACCTTACAAATAATTCTGTGTTATTAAATACAGTTATTCCTCCGGTCCCTGAGATCCCCCACGCATCATGTCCTGAGACAATATCTATGTTCGATTTATAGCTTACCTCGGCGCCGATTGTAAGCAGGTCATTCTTAAATCCGGCAAATCCGATCAGAGTGTTTTGAAATATCCCGTGAGGTCTGGTTATATCACCATAGAATCTGAAGGCCAGATTAGGTGTTGGAGTTAATAGAATACTTGCCGATGTTTTCACGTTATTATCGAGTTGAAGTTCAGAATAGCCTTCTCCATTCATGACAAAAATATCAGCTTTAACTTTATCACTGAACTTATATTCCATGGATATTCCCAGATCTGCAACAAAACCATATCCGTTCAGAGACTGATATGTGTTCGCGACATATCGTTTTCCCCAGAATCTTTGTTGAAATTCCCACATGCGTGTACTTATAATTCCAAAATTTATATTGAATTTGTTTTTTGTCCAGGCAAGAGAGGCTTCTCTGAAGAATGCATATCTTCTATGTGTGGCATCCGGAGGAAGATCATCCGGAGTTCCGACATTCACAACTATAGTCGCTGAAAAATCTCCCCCGGGCTGGAAGTTGTAACCCAGATAGGCCCTGTTTATTCCGAATCCTGTTGTCTTTGAAGTATCATTAATATTGTAATGAAAATCCGTAAATATCTCGGCGATAGGTTTTCCCTGGTTCACAACTGTCTGGGAAAAAAGTGCCTGATAAATAGTTGAGAAAAAAATAAAAACGGAGAGGATCCTTTTCATAATATAATAATCACAGGATGAATTTAAAACGGCATTGCAAATGTAAAATATTTATATTTATGCTGCCTTTTTCCTTAACATATTTTAGACATCGCATCAATTCAATCTTCTTAATGCGCCATTATAAAAGTAATTATTCCTTTATTTGAATACGATTTTAACCCAAATATTTAATTATGAAACCTTTCTTGTTTACCGCTGTTTTGATTATGATTTCATTTTCTTCTCACGCACAGAAAGCTGATTTCAGGGCAGCTGAGAAATTCCGTGCCGATAATCTTGCACCAAAATATGGCGATTTATCCGTAAATGCCAGCTGGATTGAGGAAAGTGATATATTCTGGTATTCCTATAAAACTTCAGCAGGTAAGAATTTCTATTACGTAAATGCTGCAACAAGGTCAAAGCGACCTATGTTTGACAGCAAGTATATGGCTTCAGAATTGCGCAAATTGACTTATCATTCATACAATGATCTTGATCTTCCTGTTAAGGAAATAAAATTTGAAAAGAAAAGCACCACAAGATTTACCTTCATGGTGGATTCAATAAAATTCCTGTTTGACATTACAACTCAAAAGCTTACAATCAGGGATACCATCAGGGAAAAGAAGAAACCGGACTGGGCTTCCTATTCACCTGACAGTATATGGATAGCTTATGCTAAAAACCACAACCTCTTTATAATGAAAGCTAAAGACAAGGATAGTGTGGAAATACAGCTAACAACAGATGGTGAACGTTATTATAGCTTCGCAGGATCGAGAAATGCGGAAGACACCGTAAAGAATAAAAAAGTCAGGGCAAATGTTGACTGGTTCAAGAATTCGAAAAAGCTTTATGTTGAAAGACAGGACGAAAGAAAGGTAAAAGATCTTTTTGTTATAGATGTTCTTGCCCAGCCCCGTCCAAAACTCGAAACCTACAGGTATTCCATGCCCGGGGAACAATTTGTAGCTCAGACCGAATTGTTAATTTTTGATATTGCTTCAAAAAGCCGGATTAATGTCGATGTTAAAAAATGGAAAGATCAGACGATAAATGTTGCATGGTCTTCCCAAAAAGCAGCCGATAAGCTGATCTTTATACGAAAAGACAGGCCTCTTAAAAACCTTGATGTTTGTCTTGTCAATAGTGAAACCGGCGCGGTATCGGTTCTGTTCAGTGAGAAAACCTGGCCGTATTTTAACGATGAATACACCCGGTTATCGGTTCTGAATGAAGGCAATGATATTATATGGTGGTCTGAAAGAACAGGCTGGGGACAATTATATCTTTATGATGGGAAAGGGAATCTGAAAAACCAGATCACAAACGGCTATTTTGTCACGGGAAGGGTCGAACAGATCGATACTGTTGGCAGGCAGCTATATTTTGAAGCTTTTGGAAGAGAAGAGGGAGTTCATCCTTATTACAGCATGAAATATAAGGCCTCCATTGATAAAGGGGGAATGACACTCATAACAAAAGAGGGTGCAAACCATTCTTTCTCGATGTCAAAATCGGGTAAATATTTTGTGGATACATTTTCAACGGTCGATGAAACGCCTGAATCTGTTCTCCGCGATAACAGTGGTAATATAATTATCAATCTTGAAAAAGCCGATCTTTCCCAGCTTTACAAGACTGGCTGGAAGATGCCTCAGACCATTGTAGTAAAAGCAAAAGATGGTGTAACAGATCTGTACGGTGTAATGTATAAACCTTTTGATTTTGACTCTACCAGGAAATACCCTGTAATATCTTATGTTTATCCCGGCCCCCAGACCGAATCTGTGCAATACTCCTTTACTGTTACAGGAGGAAAAAATGTAGCGCTTGCCCAGCTTGGTTTCATTGTTGTAAACTTTGGCCATCGCGGAGGAAGCCCAATGAGGAATAATTATTATCACACTTTTGGTTACAATGATCTGAGAGATTATGCTCTTGCAGACGATAAATACGGTATTGAACAGTTGGCCGATATGTATAGTTTTATCGATATAAACAGAGTTGGAATATATGGTCATTCGGGCGGCGGATTTATGTCAACAGCCGCAATTCTTTCATATCCTGATTTTTACAGTGTCGCAGTCTCATCTTCAGGGAACCATGATAATAATATTTATAATCAATGGTGGGGAGAGACACACAATGGTGTTTCAGAAGTGGTCAACAATGTTACCAGGAAGGAGGAAGTGAAGGACAGTCTTAAAAAGAACATAGAAGTGAAAGACAGTCTTGATAAGAAAAAGGAGGTGGATGTTACATTTAAAGGAGTTATAGAGAAAAATCAGGATCTCGCTAAAAACCTGAAGGGTCATCTTTTGCTTGTAACCGGAGATATTGACAATAATGTTCATCCGGGGAACACTCTCAGGGTAGTTGACGCACTGATCGCAGCAAATAAACGGTTTGATTTTATGATGCTTCCGGGACAGCGTCATGCATATGGTAATGATGTTCCTTATTTCGACAGGATTATGTGGTATTATTTTGCCGAACATCTATTAGGTGACTACAGGACAAACGTGGATCTGCTTGACTTTAAATAGTAATTCCCAGGATTGAATTAAAATCAGGTGAAAAAGATACATAACGGTGTGTTATTCAGTCAGTAAAGCGGAAAAATTCTTTCAGTTTCCAGACAGTATAAGTAGGAAGGTAATGTGAGCAGGGACACACTTTGATGTATCCCTGCGGAACCAGAGGAAATGCAGCGATCATTTCCGTTAACAGCTATATTATCAAACCTTTCATTCCTCCTCCTTTCCATGCTTCTCTCCATTTCTCAGGAGGATCAGGTCATTAAGAACTATCTCGGTAATGTATTTGGTTGAGCCCTTTTTGTCTTCATAGTTGCGATAGACGATCCTTCCCTCAACAGCTACCTCTTTGCCTTTTTTAAGGAATTTCCCGGCAGTATCAGCCAATCCGTTCCAGGCTACAATGTTATGCCAGGTTGTTTCATTTATTCTCTGGCCATCCGCATTTTTGTATCCATCATTAGTTGCAAGTGTGAAATGGCATACTTTTTTCCCTGTTTCGGTGGTTTTTGTTTCCGGATCCTGCCCGAGATTTCCGATCAGTGTTACCCTGTTCTTTAGCGAGTTCATAACTTTAAGTTTTTAGTTTGACATAGAATTAATCTCTCAGCAAACTTAAATCATGCACGGAAGGTGTCCCGGTTATTAAACAATTATACTCGTTTTAAAATCATTTATAGTCATTTGTACTCGTTTGAAAACGTTTTTGTATATCTTTATCAAAACATTAGTGCTGTGGAAAAGAAATGTCTCGATAGTGACTAATACAAATGATGTTATTAATTATTTGTACTTACCCTTTGATAATCAGGAGGTTTTTTATTGCTCAAGTCCCATTCAGTGTCTTGAACGATAAAATTCAATCAAATAATCCTTTACTTCCTGTTTGAATTTACCTATTATTACATTTATTCGCCTTCAAGCCATTAATGCCTCTCTCATTCTTACATTTAGAATACTGGAAATTGAAGATTATTTATTAAAAGAAAAACCACCCAGATATATCTATTTTATTCTCCAACCGATTTTCAATTGAATCTGGCAATGCAGGAAAAAAATCAATCCCAGTTATTTTTTCAAGATTGTCAACTGAAACAAAATAATATTGAAGTGGTTTAGTAGACTTTTCATTTGGAATGATAAAAGCAATCATCTTTCCCTGATCTCTGGGATCGTATACGACTTTATAGAAATATTTGGGCACAGTAACTCCGTCAGAACCGATCTTGCCTTTATTTGACCCCAAAACACCTGCTGTGACCACATATAGCTTCCCTTTAGCAAGTGCCCATTGTCGAATTTTATTTTCCAGTTCATTCCATATACCTGCATTAAAGTCTCGGTCTTGGGGACTCATATTTGACAATAAAAAACATTCACTCATTGATGTCAGGTTTAATCTCATGTCTCCTGCAGGGC